>Ga0207864_1001703_pt1 | contig 23193 bp, 15 predicted proteins | sample HigsolmetaAR202D_FD_184834 | JGI IMG/M metagenome (GOLD analysis project Ga0207864, IMG submission 184834) | Ionic liquid and high solid enriched microbial communities from the Joint BioEnergy Institute, USA - AR20-2-D (SPAdes) (version 2) ... | reverse complement strand
TGATGCTTCGGATCAGCACAATTCCGCATCCACTGCTTTGCATCTGCAAGATTACGTGTCAACACAATAGGAAATGCCGCCTCGGAAGCGTTCTTAAGAACTTTGGGTTCGTTACGAAGCAACGCATCCACCCACGTCGCAAGCCGGCAGGTCAGTGGGCTCCGCACGCTTTCACGTAAATGCAGGTCTGGTACTTCAACAATCCGGAGATGAGATTTAGGCGCTGACTCGAACAGGTGATGGCCAGCAACACTTGAGCCGGCGTCTGCCAAATCGGGGGATATGTGAATCGTCCAAGGGGTTGCTCGCGCATTCAGTGCCGCACCCCACTCTTCCAATCCTGCTTCTCCGTGGTGTATTTCTTGTCCGCCACCGACTAGTGCGACGATCACACACCAATCAGGAACGCGTTCCATAATCTCCAATATGAGGGTGGGCTCGGATTTTAGGATACCGTGCCGTTTTGATACCGCGTGTGCATGCCACGCCCGTTGCGCCTCATCAAAGACAATGACGTGTTCTGGCGGTATATCGGTGTGCGATTTAATCCCATATTCCGTCAAAAAACGGTGAACATTTGCGACAAAAGTAGATACGACATGTTTCGCTTCGGCTCGCGTTACACCCTTTTTTTGTTGATCGCGAACGAGCGCTTCTTTCAACACCGTAAGTAATGGGCCATTACCGGACAAAAAGATGCCTGCTGGACGATCATTTGCGCGCAAACGTGGATTGTGAACAACGTTTAGCCCTGTGAGTGTTTTTCCCGCGCCGGGCGTTCCAGTAACAAAGCAAATTGTCCGTAACGAGTCACGCTGTGCCGTTTCGACGGCGTGAATAATAGCGTCGGTCGTGGCATCTAAGTTGGTCGCAAACGCATGAGAAATATTCGCAACATCGTGACCGGCAAATAGATTTTCAGCCGCCTCAATGATAGTAGGCGTTGGGCGATAGGCAGAAGCGATCCACTTTTCTACAGCAATAGATGCCTTTGTAGGCGAATGGTATCGGTTGTATATCTCAGCGATTCTAGCAGCAAGCTGTTCGCCATTTACAACCGTGACGGGCTGCACAATCAAGTCTTCAATGTTCGTCGGCAGAATACTCGGTGAAGACAAATCCGTTGCGACCAGCATCGGAATGAGTACACGCTCACGGCTCGCTTCATGGAAGTCTCGCAGGTCCAATGCGTAGCTGTATGCCTGCCATTTATCGCTACGAAGTGCTCGATCGGCGCCAATCTTAAACTCAATCACAAAGATCAAGTCATCCGCCAGAAGAATCAAATCCGGACGTTTTTCACGACGAGGAATTTCATACTCAAAGATCATCCACCAAGAACTGGCGTGTGGAATGCGACACGGAATATCATTCGCCAACCGCTTGCAGATGTGCAGCTCAGATTCCCATGCGGTTGTCTGCTTGTGATAGTGGCTGGCAAATCCTGCTTGAGCTGATTGGGAGATCAGCCGTCCGAGTTTCTCGAAAGCTGTCGATGCTACGAACTGCCCAATCTGACAGTGAAACGCGGCGGTGCTCATCGCTCCCTCCGCGACAGTTCAGGATCAAGCAGCTCCATCGGCGTTGTATTGAGGGCTTTGGCGAGCCTCTCGATGTTATCGATGGATATGTTGCACTCACCGCGTTCTACAGCCCCAACATACGTGCGATGGACTCCAGCCCGACCGGCAAGCTCCTCTTGAGAAATGCCCAGCGCACGTCGAACGTGCCGCAAGTTGTTCGCAAAAACGAGGCGAGCTGAAAGCGGACGTGGTGACATGCGTCCAGGATGGAATTTTGATGAGTTTACGTCTACACTGTTTAACTAGCATTCGATAAGGAGGTCTAATCATGCCGTCGTCTGAAACCGTCACGTTGACGCTGCCGCGAGACTATGTGGGACAAATGCTCGACGGGCTTGAGGTGCTCATCGAACAATGGGATGCCACGGCGGAGTATTTGACGTACGGGGAATTTCGTGGTGAGCCGGTCATCATTCGGGAATGCTCAGACGCACACGAAGCTGAGGCGATCGCAGCTTACTATCGGCAGATTGCCACGGCCGTGTATGAACAGATGAAGAAGACGAACTCAGGTGGTGAAAAAGCGTAAGCGTGGTGGCACTTCTTTTTGAATGCTAATCCCTCCGCCGACGTAGTAGTGTCTCGTTCGGACATGTGATCATGTTTTTTGTGCGGTGGGTCGCTGGCGCTCGGCCCTCACCCGGCCTCTCCCTGAGGGAGAGGGGGGGTGTTTCGGCTTGGGTTTGGCCCCCTCGCCCTTGGGAGAGGGTAGGGTGAGGGTGAATGGGCATGCGGGGACAATCGTCGCAGCGGCTGCGATGATTCGCGTGCGGTACACCACACACCACTACACCATTCACCACAACGACTCCCTTCCGCGCAAAAGAAAACCCAGGGCGGGGAGCCCTGGGCTTTCCGGGGTGGTGGGGAATATGGGGATTACTGTTGTTTGTTGGAGCCGGGCTCGGATTCGCCAAGCAGCTGGGCGACCAGGCGCGACTCGCCAACGGTGGTTTCGATCTGGTCGGGAGCGACGGCACCGGCGGCTTCGGCCAGGGCGGCGGCGTCCTCCAGAACCTCCTCGCGTGTGGGCTGCTCGTAGGTGGGCGGCTCGGCCAGCTTCTTGACCCGCATCTTGGTGTAGGGTTCGAAGCCGGTGCCCACGGGGATGAGGTGGCCCAGCAGCACGTTTTCCTTGAGGCCGATCAGATTGTCGGTGCGGCCGGCCAGCGCCGCTTCGGTGAGGACCTTGGTGGTCTCCTGGAAGCTGGCACCGGAGAGGAAGCTTTCGGACTGCAGCGACGCCTTGGTGATGCCCAGCAGCAGGGTCTTGGCGGTGGCCGGTCGAGGCCGGGTCGCCTTGGCGGGATGCTTGCCCTCGGCTTCGGCGCGGGCGTTGGCTTCCTTGATCTGGCTCTTGGGCACCAGCGCGCCAACGGGCAGGTTGGTGTCGCCCGGCTCCTTGATCTTGCCCAGGCGGCTGAGCGACTCGTTGGCATCGCGAAAGCGGAACTTGTCCACCACCTCGTTGGGCAGCAGGTTGGTATCGCCCGGGTTCTCGACGCGCACCTTGTGGAGCATCTGAGCGACGATGATCTCAATGTGCTTGTCGTTGATGGGCACGCCCTGAGCACGGTAGACGTTCTGCACCTCTTCCAGCAGGTAGGTGTAGAGCGCCTCCTCACCCTTGATGCGCAGGATGTCGTGCGGGACGAGCGGCCCGTCGATGAGCGGATCGCCCGCTGAGACGTAGTCGCCGGTGTGCACGAGCAGGTGTCGGTCCTGCGGCACGTGGTGTTCGACTTCGATGCCCGACTCGGAGCGGATGATGATGGTCATCTTGCCGCGACGCTTGTCGGAGCGAAGCTCGACCGTGCCGGAGATTTCCGCCATGGTGGCGGCATCCTTGGGCTTGCGAGCCTCGAAGATTTCGGTGACGCGGGGCAGACCACCGACGATGTCGGTCGAGCCTTTCACCTCGCGCGGCTGGCGGGCGAGCATGTGGCCGGCCTCGATGATCTGGCCCTCCTCGACTTCGATACGCGCCTTGGCGGGCAGGTAGTGGAAGTCGAGAATCTTGCCCGTTTCGTCCTCGATGACGATCTGCGGATGTTTCTCGCCCTTGTGCTCGATGACGACCAGGGCCGCACCGGTGCCGCGCTTGACGCCCTTGCCGGCGGCTTCGCCTTCGGGGCGGACGGTTTCGCCCAGCTCGATGTCGACGAAGCGGACGCGGCCGGCCTTCTCGGCGAGGATGGGCGTACGGTGCGGGTCCCACTTGACCAGGACCTGCCCCTTCTTCACCTGCTCGCCGGGCTTGACCATGATGTACGAGCCGTACTGGACCTTGTACTTCTCCAGCTCGCGGCCCTTGGCGTCGAGGATGGCGATCTCGCCGTTGCGCTTCAGCGCGACGAGGCAATCGTTGCCTTCATCGTCCTTGACGGGCACCTCGTTGGTGTCACGCAGCTCGACGATACCCGCCTGACTGGCGCGGTAGTCGGTCTCGACCAGCGTACGGTGGCCGATACCACCGGTGTGGAACGTTCGCATGGTGAGCTGCGTACCCGGCTCACCGATCGACTGGGCAGCGATGATGCCCACCGCCAGGCCCTGTTCCACAAGCTGACCGGTGGACATGTCCTGTCCGTAGCACTTGGCACACACGCCCAGGCGCGATTCGCAGGTGAGCGGGCTTCGCACCATCACGCTGTCGATGCCCAGCGCTTCGATCTTGCGGGCCGCCTCATCGCTGATGAGTTCGTTCTCTTCGACGATGAGTTCGTCGGTGATCGGGTTGCGGATGGTTTCGCGTGCCGTTCGGCCGACGATCGACTCGCGCAGCGGCACGTCGATTTCCTCGCCCTTGTAGATGGCGTACTTGCGCACACCGCCGCGAGTGCCGCAGTCGTGCTCGGAGATGAACACGTTCTGGGCGACGTCGGCGAGCTTACGGGTGAGGTAACCCGAGTCGGCCGTCTTGAGCGCGGTGTCCGCCAGACCCTTTCGCGCGCCGTGGGTGGAGGAGAAGTACTCCAACACGCTCAGGCCCTCGCGAGCGTTGGCGCGAATGGGGGTTTCGATGATCTCGCCTGACGGCTTGGACATCAGGCCGCGCATACCCGCGAGCTGCTGAATCTGGCTGACGTTACCACGAGCACCCGAGTCGGACATGAGCCACACGGGGTTGAGGTAGTGCTGGCCCTCCTGTGATTCGATGGGCACAGGGTTGCCATCCGCATCGCGACGGTCGTTCTTGAGCTCCTTGAGCAGCTCCTTGGTGACCATTTCGCGGCAGTGCGTCCAGAGGTCGAGCAGCTGGTTGTAACGCTCGCGATCGGTGATGGCACCGGCGTGGTAAGCCTTCTCGACGCGGTCGACCTTCTTCTGGGTCTCGTCGATGATGGCCTGCTTCTTCGCGGGGATGCGCAGGTCAGTGATGCCGAACGACAGCCCCGCCATGGTGGCGCGCTTGAAGCCGATCTCCTTGAGGTTGTCCAGCAGCTCGATGGTAGCCGGACGGCTGGCGCGGGCGTAGGTGTCGTCGATGACGCGCGAGCAGCCCTTCTTGCCCAGGTTGCAGTTGTAGTAGGGCAGCCCGTGCACGAGCATTTCGTTGAAGATGAGCCGGCCGACGCTGGTGATGATGCGTCGCGACGGCGGCATGGGCACCGGCTCGCCGCGCGGCTCGTTGACCATGTCGATGTACTGGCCCTCAGGCAGCCGCACCACGATCGGCTCGTGGATGTGCACCTTGCCCAGGTCGTAGGCCAGCAGTGCTTCGATCGGATCCTTGAACCAGTGCTTGACCTGCTTGGGGTCCTCGGGCATCTGGTACATGAACGTGATGTAATAGACGCCCAGCACGATGTCCTGCGACGGCGAGATAATCGGGTTGCCGTTCGCGGGGCTGAAGATGTTGTGCGGAGCGAGCATGAGGCAGTGTGCCTCGGCCTGCGCCTCGACGGACAGGGGCAGGTGGACCGCCATCTGGTCGCCGTCGAAGTCTGCGTTGAAGCCGGTACAGACCAGCGGGTGGATCTTGATGGCGTTGCCTTCCACCAGCACCGGTTCGAACGCCTGAATACCCATGCGGTGCAGGGTCGGTGCGCGGTTGAGCAGCACCGGGTGCTGGTAGATCACCTCTTCCAGCACGTCCCACACCTCGGGGTCGCGGCGTTCGAGCATCTTCTTGGCCGACTTGATCGTGTCGACCAGGCCATGCTCCTTGAGCTTGCGGATGATGAAGGGCTGGTAGAGTTCCAGCGCGATCTTCTTGGGCAGGCCGCACTGATGCAGTTTCAGCTCGGGACCGACCACGATGACCGAACGGGCCGAGTAGTCGACGCGCTTGCCAAGCAGGTTTTCGCGGAAGCGGCCCTGCTTGCCCTTGATCATGTCGGTGAGCGACTTGAGCGGGCGGTTGGACGAGCCGAGCACCGGGCGTCGGCAGCGGCCGTTGTCAAACAGCGCATCCACCGACTGCTGCAACATGCGCTTCTCGTTGCGGATGATGACCTCGGGCGCGTTGAGGTCCATCAGCTTCTTGAGGCGGTTGTTGCGGTTGATGATGCGGCGATACAGGTCGTTCAGGTCGCTGGTGGCGAAGTTGCCGCTTTCCAGCAGAACCAGCGGGCGAAGGTCAGGCGGGATCACGGGGATCACATCCATGACCATCCACTCGGGCCGGTTCTCGCTCTTGCGGATCTGCTCGACGATCTTCAGCCGCTTGGACAGATCCTTGATCTTCTGCTTGGAGCGGGTGTTCTTCAGTTCAGCGCGCAGCTCGGCGTTAAGCGCATCAAGGTCCAGCCGCAGCAGCAACTCCTTGATGGCCTCGGCGCCCATGTTGGCGGTGAAGGCGTGACCATACTCTTCGCGAGCCTTGCGGAACTCGTCCTCGGTGAGGACCTGCCGCTCCTTGAGCGGGGTGTCACCCGGATCGATGACGACGTAATCCTGGAAGTAGATGACCTTTTCCAGGTCGCTGGTCTTCATGCCCAGCAGGTTGCCCAGGTGGCTGGGAATGGCCTTGAAGAACCAGATGTGCACAATGGGCGCCGCCAGGTTGATGTGGCCCATGCGCTTGCGACGCACGCGGCTGTGAGTCACCTTCACGCCGCAGCGATCGCAGATGATGCCCTTGAACTTCGTGCCCTTGTACTTACCGCAGGCGCACTCGTAGTCGCGTTCAGGCCCAAAGATACGTTCGCAGAACAGGCCGTCCTTCTCCGGCCGGTAGGTGCGGTAGTTGATGGTTTCGGGTTTCTTCACTTCGCCGAAGCTCCACGACCGAATGTCGTTGGGGCTGGCGAGCGTGATCTTGACCGAACCGTAATCGTTTACGCGATCGTAGAATGCTTCAGCCATAATTCTTGTTCGCTCCGCTTCGAGCGTGTTCGTTCTTTCCTGTCCTGCACCAGCGATCCGCCTTACGGTCTGGCGGGCACGATCATGATTTCCTCACCAAATCTCTTGCGGAGATCGCCCTCAATCGCTTCGATGACGTCGACGAACTCCAGTGCCGAAACGCCCTCGGCTGTCGGGGTGACGATCAGATGAAGCCAGTCGCCCTCCTGCACATAGTCATCCGCGATGGCCAGGGACTGAGCAGCACGCTGCTGCGACTGCGCCAACAGTCGCCTCGCTTCGACGATGACAATTTGTGGGGCCGCTGCAATCATCTGCTCTTTCCAATATGAAGCAGGTGCGCCGTCACCATTTGCGGCAGTGTCTCGTGAGACCAGGTTCCCAGATGCGGTCGGGGGCTCAACCCCTTTTCAACCAGCATATGAGTGACCCGGGCGTAGGCTGCATAGTAGGCCCGACTCGCACAGGATCGCCATCGCTTTTCCTTCCTCAGCAATGACGCGGCTTCAAAGCCTTCCTGTGCCACCTTCCGCCACACAGTTTCTCCTTAAACCTGCCATCATCACAGGATGCTGCCGCCGTCCAGCGAAGCTTTTTCCAGCGTGATGTTCAGGCCCAGGCCCTTGATTTCGTTGCACAGCACGTCGAACGCCACGGGCATACCCGCTTCCAGGGTGTTGGTGCCCTTGACCATCGATTCGTAAATCTTGGTGCGGCCCTCGACGTCGTCGCTCTTGACCGTCAGCAGTTCCTGCAGGATGTAGGCTGCGCCGTACGCTTCCAGCGCCCACACTTCCATTTCGCCGAAACGCTGACCACCCGTGCGCGCCTTGCCACCCAGCGGCTGCTGCGTGATGAGGCTGTACGGCCCCGTCGCACGAGCGTGGATCTTGTCGTCGACCAGGTGGTGCAGCTTCAGCAGGTACATGTAGCCCACCGCCGTCTTCTGGTCGAACGGTTCGCCCGTGCGGCCGTCGTAGAGCTGCACCTTGCCACCCTTGGGCATCTTGGTCAGCAGTTCGCGAGCGCCTGGCGCCTGCTTCTTTTCCGCCAGTTCAGCCAGCCGCTTGTCCACGTACTGGTTGGCTTCGTCGATCGCAGCGTGGATTTCTTCTTCCGTCGCACCGTCGAAGACCGGGGTGATCGCCTGGAAGCCCAGCACGCCGCACGCCCAGCCCAGGTGCAATTCGAGAATCTGGCCCACGTTCATGCGGCTGGGCACGCCCAGCGGGTTGAGCAGCACGTCGACCGGCGTGCCGTCCTCCAGGAACGGCATGTCCTCTTCCGGCACGATGCGGGCGATAACACCCTTGTTACCGTGACGGCCGGCCATCTTGTCACCGACGCTCAGCGGCCGCTTCGTCGCCAGATACACCTTCACCATTTCCAGCACGCCCGAAGGCAGCTCGTCACCACGCTTCATGTGCGCCAGCTTACGAGCCTTTTCCTTCTGCACCGCCTGGATGCGCGGCCAGAACTGGTTGTAAATCTGCTCGGCCTTGGCTTTGACTTCCTTGTTGCCCTTGACCCAGTCCAGCGTGAAGTCGTTGATCTGCTCCAGCACCACTTCCGTGATGTCCGAAGCACCCACCTTCTGACGCGTCGACGGGTCGACCATGGCTGTACCCGTCAGCTCATTGATCTGATCCACCATCTGGCGGAACAGGTGAGCCGCACGGGCGTCCATGTCCATTTCATACTGCCGCATCTCCTTCTTGAGCTGCTTCTTCTGCTCTTCGTTGAGGTGCATGCGGCGGCTGAAACGCTTGGCGCCGATCACGATCCCTTCCGTACCGGCCGGAACCTCCAGCGAGTCGTTCTTCACGTCCTCACCGGCGCGGCCGAAGATGGCGTGCAGCAGTTTCTCTTCCGGCGAAAGTTCGGTCTTGCTCTTGGGCGAGACCTTACCCACCAGAATGTCGCCCGGCCGCACGTACGAACCGATGCGGATGATGCCGTTCTCATCCAGACGCGAAAGCTGCTTCTCGCTGACGTTGGGGATGTCGCGGGTGAATTCCTCGCGGCCCAGCTTCGTCTCACGAATCTCGACGTCGAACTCCTCGATGTGGATCGAGGTGAACACATCGTCCTTCACCAGACGCTCGCTGATGACGATCGCGTCCTCGAAGTTGTAGCCGTCGAACGTGTTGAACGCGACCAGCACGTTCTTGCCCAGCGCCAGTTCGCCGTTTTGCGTCGCGGCGCCGTCGGCAATGATCTGGCCAGCCTTGACCTTCTGCCCCAGCTTTACGATCGGCTTCTGGTTCAGGCAGGTCCGCTCGTTCAGACCCACGAACTTGCGCAGTTCGTATTCGTCCGCGTTGTCGATGACGATACGGCGGGCATCCACTTCGGTCACGGTGCCCGCGTTCTTGGCGCGAACCACCATGCCCGAATACTTCGGAACTTCCTTCTCCAGACCCGTCGCAACGCACGGCGGTTCGGTCTTGATCAGCGGCACCGCCTGACGCTGCATGTTCGAACCCATCAGCGCGCGGTTCGCGTCGTCGTGCTCCAGGAACGGAATCAGCGACGCCGACACACCCACGATCTGCTTCGGGCTGATGTCCACGTACTCGATTTCTGACGAATCGACCTGCGCCAGATCGCCGTCGACGCGCGCCAGCACCAGCCCCTTGGCGAGCTTGCCATCCGGCTCGATCAGGTCAGTCGGCCCCAAGGTCAGCTTCATTTCCTCGTCAGCACGCAGGTAAACCGCCTCGTCGCTGACCTTGCCGTTGACCACCTTGCGGTAAGGCGTCTTGAGGAAGCCGTATTCGTCGATCTGCGCGTAAATGCCCAGCGACGCGATCAGGCCGATGTTCGTGCCTTCCGGCGTTTCGATGGGGCAGATGCGGCCGTAGTGCGAGATGTGCACGTCGCGCACCTCGAAGCCGGCGCGTTTACGGTTCAGACCGCCCGGGCCCAGCGCCGACAGACGCCGCTCGTGCGTCAGCGTTGACAGCGGGTTGGTCTGGTCCACCACCTGCGACAGCTCGCCCCGGCCGAAGAAATGCTCGATCGCGCTGCTGATCGACTTGGAGTTGATCAGATCTGCGATCTTGGCGATTTCGTCCGGATCCTTGACGCTCATGCGTTCCTGCACGGTGCGGCGGAGCTTGAGGAAGCCCTTGCGCATCTCTTCGACCGCCAGCTCGTCCAGCGTGCGCAGACGCCGGTTGCCCAGGTGGTCGATGTCGTCCACGTGAGCCTTGTTGCGGTTGGAACGCAGGTCCAGGATGTACTTGATGACGTTCAGGAAGTCATCCGCACGGAGCTGCATCTCCGTCTCGGGGACATCCAGGTCAAACTTGCGGTTGATGCGGAATCGGCCGACCTTGCCCAGGCGGTAGCGGTTGGGGTCGAAGAACTTCTCGGCGAAGAGCTGCCGTGCCTTTTCCACCTGCGGCGGGTTGCCCGGACGCAGCCGCGCGTACAGCGCCAGCAGCGCCGCCTCGTGCTCGGTCACGGGGCTGCCCGGGTCCATCTGGTGTTCATCAGCGATCGTGTTGAGGATCAGCTCGTCATCCACGTGCACGATCACATCCAGCGTCTTGAGGTTGGACGCCTGCACGCGTTCAATCGCATCACCGATGGGCCGACCAGCCGAAACGATCTCCTCGCCGGTGTCGGTGTCGACGATGGCGGCCACGGCGTAGTGCTCCGGCCGCAGATCCGTCACCTTCACCGTCTGCACGTCGTAGAACGTGCGCAGCAGGGTTTCGGTGGTCGAGTATTTCTCATCGATCGCCCGCAGGAAGGTCGTCGCGGGGATCTTGGTCGACTGGTCGATGCGCATCTGGAGGACGTCCTTCTTGGACACCTCCAGCTCGATCCACGAGCCGCGCTCGGGAATGATGCGGGCCGAGTGCAGCGGGCGGTCCGCCTCCGCCGAGGCGATCGAGAAGTCCACGCCCGGCGAACGGTGCAACTGGTTGACAATGACGCGCTCGGCACCGTTGATGATGAACTCGCCACCACCCATCAGCACGGGGATTTCGCCGAGGTAGATTTCCTCCTCAGGAATCTCCGCCACGTCCTTGCGGACCATACGCACGCCGATGCGGAAGGGCATGCCGTAGGTCAGGCGCAGCTCGCGGCACTCATCGGGGGTGTAGCGCGGCTCATCGAGCTTGTAGTAAAGGTACTCCAGCCTCGTGTTCCCGTCGTAGCTTTCGATGGGAAACACTTCGCGCAACAGCGCTTCCAGCCCCAGTTCCGGGTCACGCTGATCGTGTGGTTTATTTAACTGAAGAAATCGGTCATAAGCTGCGGTTTGCACCTCGACCAGATTGGGTATAGGCAGAGCATCACCACGCTTAGCGTAGTTGCGCACCGAATTCAGCTGCATCGATCACCTCGATCAAGCCAGGTTAAAGCCAGAAAATACAATATGTTAAGTGGACCCCGACACCGCCTTCAGTACGTCGCAAGCACATCAGTATATTCAACACCCGCCCTTTTCACAAGGCCGGTTGGGGGAAATTTCAGGAATCAGCCCGCTTCAGGGCTTGACATTTTACCAACTTTCGATCCACAAGCCCGATAATCGGCGCATTCCACGAAAGTTCACAAGCTTTCCACAGAGGTTTCCACGAAAGAGAAAGGTACACAGGCACACCGGCACGAAGCGCTGGCAATCACCCCCTTCTCAGGCTTCGCGACCTCAGCCATTGTCAATCGCTTTTTGATTATTGCTTATTGATTGCTGATCTTTCACACCCGCCCGTAGATGTACTGACGCATGTAATGAATCGTTTCCTCCTGCGTCTGGGCGTCGTGGGCGTTGAGGTCGCCAATCGAGATCAGCCCCAGCACCCGCCGGGCCTCGTCGACGACGGGCAGGTGGCGGATGCGGCGGTCCTTGAACACCGTTCGTGCGTCGCCCAGGGGGGTATCGGGCCGACAGCAGGTGACTGGTTGTGTCATGACCTCGCGCACGAGCGTGCGGGCCGGATCCCGCCGGGGCACCACCACTCGTCGCAGCACATCGCGTTCGGTGAACATACCGACGATCTGTCCCGCCTCCTCCACCACCAGTGCCCCGATGCGATGGCGGTTCATCAACTGGGCCGCCTCCTGCACGGTGGCGTCCGGCTCCACGCAATAAACCGTCGCACCCTTGTACACCAGGATGTCCTGAACCGTAGACGACGTCGACATGGCTGCGCTCCTTCAGCGAAGGGAAATGGAAAGTTTCGGAGACGCTTGCTTTTTATTGTAATTCCCGCCCCCAGCCGCACCAAGAGAAAACTCAGGTTTCTCCCGGTTAAAGTGCGTTTTCAGGGATCCCCCGATGGACGGGGGAGGTTTAAGGTCAAAGTTCGAGGTTTAGAAATGCTCGTCAGTGTGATCGAACCATCAGGCGCGCTGCATCACCGCTTGCGTCTTCGAGCTGCTGAATCGCGAACCGCAATCAATCAGAACAGTCTTCCCTGATCCGGCCTGTCAGGTTCGGGGGAAGTGTCGATCATCTCGCGCACTTCGTTGAGCAGGTCATCAATATCGCGGAACTGCTTGTAGACGCTGGCGTAGCGCACATAGGCAACCTGGTCCAGCCGCTTGAGCTTTTCCGCGACGATGCGGCCGATGTCGATCGCATTGACTTCCTTGTCGTAGGTGCGGAAGACCTGTTCCTCGACCTCCTCGACCAGCTCGTTGATCGCCTCGGCGCTGACGGGGCGCTTGTAGCACGCCTTCTGCAGGCCGGCGAGCACCTTTTCCCGGTCGAAGGGCACCCGTGAGCCATCCTTCTTGATGACGGCGATGCGGTTGGTTGATTCGATGTGCTCGTAGGTGGTGAAGCGGCGATTGCAGCTCAGGCACTCCCGTCGCCGACGAATCGCCCGGCCCCCATCGGTGGCGCGCGAGTCGATCACCTTGTCATCCTGACTCTGGCAGTATGGGCACCGCATAACCGCTCATAGTTTAGCGAGGTTACGCGCCGGGGCGAGATGAAGATGTGCGGACGCAGCGGCCGTGGGTTGCTTGGACGGGGCAACCTCAACGCGGTAGGCTTGGGGCATGGCCATTCGTCTGATCATGCTCGGGGACATCGTGGGCACGCCGGGGCGTCAGGCGGTGGCGCAGTGTGTGCCGGGGTTGCGTGAGCGGTACGCGGCGGACCTGGTGATCGCCAACGCGGAGAACGCCGCCAACGGTTCGGGTCTGACGCCTGAGCTTTACAGCAAGATCTGCCGGGCTGGCGTCGACGCGGTGACGCTGGGCGACCACATCTACCGCAAGAAGCAGATCGTGCACACACTGGAAACGGCGTCGAACATCACCCGGCCGGCCAACCTGCCCGCCGCCGCACCGGGTAAACCGTGGATGCGACTGGACATTCCGGGCAAGCGCAGCCTCTTTGTCGTCACCGTGCTGGGCAGGCTTTTCATGTCGCTGCCGGCGGACAACCCGTTCACCACGCTGGACACCGTGCTCGCTTCGCTGCCCGAGATGGACCCGATCGTGCTGGTGGAGGTTCACGCCGAGGCGACCAGCGAGAAGCAGGCGCTTGGCTGGTATCTGAATGGCCGTGTGGCTGCGGTGGTCGGCACGCACACACACGTTCCCACAGCTGACGCCCGCATCATGCCCGCGACCACCCCGCTGGATCCAACCCGCCGGCCCGGCACCGCTTACATCACCGACATCGGGATGTGCGGCCCGCATGAATCGGTCATCGGCCGGTCCATCGAACCGGTGGTCAAACAGATGGCCACATCGATGTACGCCTCGTTCGACGTCCCGCCGGGCGACCCGCGAGTGAACGGTGTTTTCATCGAGATTGACGAGTCGACCGGCCGCGCCACCGCCATCGAGCGCATCGAGCAGTCAGCCGATCCCAACGCCCCGCCCTTCGTGGCGTAACTCACGCGGTTATCGGATTTCCCACTTTGCCCAATCGCTGTGCCTGCGGGGATTCTCCCCCGGCGTTTCTTCACGGGGTTAAGCCGGCCAGATCGGGTCCCGATAAGTTCACAGTCATGAGCACCGACCATCTCCCAGTGGTTGCGATGCGAGAGCAGCCAGCGGCGGCGCGGCCGTGGTGGTCGCTGCGCGCGTGGGAGGATGTGCCCCTGGCACGCAAGTTCGGGTTGCTGCTCACCTTGACGGCGGTGAGCGGCTGGGGGATGGGCGTGGCGCAGGCATCGCTGAACCAGCTCTGGCCGGCGGTGCTGGGCATCGGGGTGCTCCTCCTCGTCATCACCGGGCTGGCGCATCGCTGGATCTGGCAGCCGCACGAACTGCTGGTGAGACAGGTCGAAGCGCTGCGACTGCGACGACGGGCGGCAGCGTTGCGACACCTGCCCGTCGACCGGGGCGATGAGATCGGCCAGATGGCGCGCTCGATTCAGGAGATCGGCCTGATGGCGATCCAGTCGATGGCGGAGGTGCGCCAGCTTCGCCGGACGCTCGACCACCGCATCGCCACTGCCACCCGCGTCGCCTGCGGGCAGCTCGAGCAGCTTGCCATGCGCGACCCGCTGACGGACCTGGCCAACCGGCGTTTCCTTGATGAGCAGCTCCGACCGCTGCTCGTCACCGCCGGCCGCAACGGCGAGGAGTTCGCCTGCGTGCTCATCGATTTGGACAACTTCAAGCGAGTGAACGACACGCTGGGTCATGCAGCTGGCGATGAGCTGCTGATCTTCGTGGCGGGGCTGATCCGCGCGGTGATCCGCCGGGAGGATTACGCCGTGCGGCTGGGCGGCGACGAGTTCGCCGTGTTCATGCCGGGCTGTCCGCCCCACCGCGCGCTGGCGATGGCGGAGCAACTGACGGCACTCTTCCGCCAGCAGATGCGCACCACCATGCCCGCGGAACTGGGCTGCGACCTGTCCATCGGCATCGCATCGCTGCAGTCGGATGTGATCGCGACGGGGCAGAACCTGCCTGACAATCCCGATCAGGCGCTGATCGAGCTGGCGGACCGTCGGCTGTACGATGCAAAACATCAGGGCAAGGGCAGGATCGTGTCGATGTGAGGCGATCAGACGGCAACGCCAAGCGGCAAGCGGTTTTGCTGCCGCGGTCGCCGTAGTGTAAGTGGACTGTCCTTCATCAACGCCTTACGATCTGCGATCCTGAACTGTGAGGCACGATCATGGGTGATACGGGCAAGCTGACCAAGAACATGGACGATATCGTCGCGCTGTGCCGACGCCGCGGCTTCATCTGGCAGTCGTCGGAGATCTACGGCGGGATCAACGGCTTCTGGGATTACGGTCCGCTGGGCGCCGAACTCAAGCGCAACCTGAAGAACGCCTGGTGGCACGACATCGTCCGCTGCCCGCCCCTGGGGCCCGATGGCAAGCCCGTCCGCATCGTTCCGCTGGACACCACCATCATCATGCACCCCAGAGTGTGGGAAGCCAGCGGTCACGTGGCCGGATTCAACGACCCGATGGTCGACGACAAGGAGACCAAGCATCGCTACCGGGCCGATCACCTGCTCGTGCTTTCCTATAAAGGTGATGATGGTTCAGGTGAAATGTTCGCGTTCGTGGAAGGCGATGAGGAAAGCGAAGCCAAAGCGCGCAGGAAGCTAAGCAAACGTTATCGCGTCGACGCTTCCACCACCGATGTCGGGGTGACACCGCTGCCCGCTATTGCCACGGCGGACTATGCACGTATCGTCGGCCCGGATGCGACCAAGCCCGGCACGCTCACCGAGCCGCGGCAGTTCAACCTGATGTTCGACACCTACGTCGGCGCGATTCGCGATGAGGACAACCGGGCGTACCTGCGGCCCGAAACGGCGCAGGGCATTTTCACCCAGTTCTGGAACGTGGTGGACACGCAGCGTGTGAAGGTGCCGTTCGGCATCGCGCAGCAGGGCAAGGCGTTCCGCAACGAGGTGACCCCGCGCAACTTCACCTTCCGCAGCCGCGAGTTCGAGCAGATGGAGATCGAGTTCTTCATCCATCCGACGGAGGCGGCTGACTGGTACGAATACTGGCGCGACCGGCGGTACCAGTGGTGGCTGTCGATCGGTCTGAGCGGCGCCAACCTGCAACTTCGCGCTCACAGCAAGGATGAACTGGCGCACTACGCCAGGGAAGGCGCGGGCACCAGCGACATCGAATACCGCTTCCCCTTCACCGCACCGGGCTTCGGCGAACTGGAGGGCGTCGCCCACCGCAGCGACTACGACCTGCGGCAACACGCCAAATACAGCGGCAGGGGCGACAGGATGATGTACTTCGATCAGGAGAAGAACGAACGCTACTTCCCGCACGTGGTGGAGCCTTCCGCCGGCGCGGATCGCGGCACGCTGGCGCTGCTGTGCGAGGCGTACACGCCCGACCCCTCGCGGCCGAGCCAGGTCTATATGAAGTTCCACCCACGCATGGCGCCGATCAAGGCGGGCATCTTCCCGCTGGTGAACAAGGATGGCATGCCCGAGGTGGCGGAGAACCTCTACAACGCCCTGCGCACGCGTTACGCGGTCGAGCTGGATGTAAAGCAAAACATCGGCAAACGCTACGCGCGCATGGACGAAGCGGGCACGCCCTTCTGTATCACGATCGACGGCGACACGCTCAAGGACCAGACTGTCACCATCCGCGATCGCGACACGCTCGAGCAGGTGCGGGTGAACATCGGTCAGGTCAAGGCGTTCCTCGCTGACCGCATCGGCGAATAACAACCCATCGAAGCCCCCGGACGCAGTCCGTGGGTATCAGGACATCCCCCATGACCGCATCGCGCGAGGGAAAGGTTGCCTATCGCGGCATACGATTTGATGTTCACGCGCTGACGCTGCCGGGCCGGGATGGCGGCACGTTTCGGCGCGACGTCGTGGCGATGGCGGATGCCGTCGTCGTCCTGCCACTGCTGGATGAAGAAACGGTGGTGATGATCCGCAATGAGCGGATCGCCGCAGGTCGAACGCTGTGGGAGCTGTGTGCCGGCACGCTTGAGGAAGGCGAGGAGCCACGCCTCTGTGCCGAGCGGGAGCTGATCGAGGAGACCGGCTACCGTGCGGGGCACATGGAAGCACTGACGGCGTTTTACACCTGCCCGGGCATCTGCACGGAGTACATGTACGCGTATCTGGCGCGCGACCTGACACACGTGGGGCAGGACCTGGACGAGAACGAGATGATCGACGTTCACGTCATGAAGCTGACCGAAGTGATGCGGATGATCCGTAATGGCGATATCCAGGACGCCAAGACGATTGCGACACTGCTCTTTTATGACCGATTCATCAAAGGTGAGGGGAAAGGCCAAACGTGATGGGGATGACGTAAAGGTGGCCGGTCGCGGCCGCGATGAGCGGATGCGTTGATGCGATTGCCCAGACGAGATGAATACCGACCGATCAGTGCCCGGCCGCGCCACAGCCCGCGGTCGTTGGTCGTGTGGCTGATCGGACTGAACCTGTTCATCTTCGGCCTGGATGGTCTGCTGCTGAGCAATGGCATCGGCGTGCAGCAGACAATCAATGGTGTTCCGCTCACCATTCAGGGCAGGCCGGTCATTTCCCCCCTGCTGCAGTATCTGGGCCACTTTTCCGTCGATCTTGCCATCTTTAAGGGGCATATCTGGCGTTTCATTACGTTCCAGTTCCTGCACGCGAACCTGGCGCATCTGGGGTTCAATATGATTTCACTGTACTTCTTCGGCCCGATGGTCGAGAAGTACTGGGGGGCGTACCGATTCCTGGCGTTTTACCTGCTGTGCGGCGCGGCGGGGGCGCTGGCATATCTGGGGCTGTGGGGCGCCGGAATGGTCGAATCGACGGCCGGCCAGCCCCTTGTTGGCGCTTCGGCAGGCATTTTCGGCGTGCTCATCGCCGGGGCGATCCTGGCGCCGGATGCCCGTGTCATGCTGCTGATCCCGCCCATTCCGATGCGACTGCGCACGTTGGCGCTGATCGCGGTGGGCATCGGAGTTTACACGGTGGTGTGGCATGGCGATGAACCGGGTTCCAACGCCGGGGGACAGGCGGCCCATCTGGGCGGAGCAGCATTGGGGTATGTCCTGATGCAGCATCCGGGCTGGCTGGGGCTGAAGCGACGCAAGCGAAGGAAACGACGCAAGGGGTTTGCAGCCGATCCTGATGAGCAAAACCCGGATCCGCATGAGGCCGCCCCGACAGACAACGTGCCAGGGCCAGCTAAGATAGATCAGGGCAACGTAAGCCTCGACTGACGTGCAATGATGACGGTGAGCCATGGGCTGGAATGATCGATCCTACTACTACCGTGAGAACCCCCGCATGGCGCTGGGCGGGGGGTTCAGCCGTTTCAGTGCGGTGACGTGGATCATCATCATCAACGTGGTCGTGTTCCTGCTGGACAGCGTGCTTTGGAACTCGGCCCGTGGCAGTTCCTTCGCCCCTGTCCGGTGGGGCTATTTCAGCGTGGATACCGCCATCCTCGGCGGACAGGTCTGGCGCTGGATCACCTTCCAGTTCCTGCACGCTGACATCTGGCACATCTTCTTCAACATGTTGGTGCTCTTTTTTTTCGGCCCGATGATCGAGGGCTACTGGGGCAGAACGCGATTTGTGATCTATTACCTGCTTTGCGGCATGGCGGGGGCGCTGCTGTTTGTCTTTTTCGTCATGGTGCCGGGGCTGCTGAATGTCAGCGCGGCTTCGCCGCTGGTGGGGGCCTCAGCGGGTGTATTTGGCGTGCTGGTCGGCTGTGCCATCGTCGCGCCGAATCAGCGGATCATGCTCCTCTTCCCGCCCATTCCCATGCAGATTCGCACACTGGTGCTGATCGTGCTGGGCTTCGCGGTGTTGGGCGTGCTGGTCGGCTCACTTAACGCGGGCGGTGACGCGGCCCACCTGGGCGGCGCGGCACTGGGGGCACTGCTCATGAAGAATCCGCGGTTGATCAGCTGGCTGAACATGCGCGGCGTGCGCTCGCGCTGGGAAGCCAGCCGCTGGCAGCGTCAGCAGCGACGCCTCGCCGCGGAAGAGGAGGAGATCGGCCGCATCCTGCAAAAGGTCAAGGACCACGGACTGCACAGTCTCACCCGTCACGAAAAGCGGATGCTGCAGCGCGAAACAGACCGGCTGCGCAGCGCAGGGTGACACGTTTTCATTGCATCACGCGCCATCTCCACACGAAGCGCGGGGGACCCGGGAAACCGACAGCCGTGTTACTTTAGCGGGCGCATCTGCCAGATGGCGCTGTTGGGGCCATCGGGGATGAGGTAGAGGTAGCCATCCGGGCCCTGCTGGACGTCGCGGATGCGGGTTTGCAGGGGGATGCGCTCTTCCTCGACGACGCGGCCGTTCTCGATCTTCACGCGGATGAGCGCCTGCGATGACAGGCCACCGATGAACGCGCTGCCCTTCCATTCGGGGAACACATCACCGGTGTAGAACGTCATGCCCGAGGGAGAGATCACCGGCGTCCAGACGCGCACCGCATCGGTGAACTCCGGCCGGGTGTCCGGGTTGGGAATCGGCGTGCCGTCGTAGTTGATACCCCAGCTCACGACGGGCCAGCCGTAGTTTTTGCCCGCCTCCACCTTGTTCAGCTCATCACCGCCCAGTGGGCCCATCTCCACCACCCACAGGTCTCCCGTGGCGGGATCGATCGCCGCCGCCTGCATGTTGCGATGACCCAGCGACCAGATTTCCGGCTTCGCACCGTCTCGGCCAACGAACGGGTTGTCCTTCGGCACGGAACCGTCATCGTTCAGGCGAATCACCTTGCCCAGATGGTTATTCAGGTCCTGTGCGGGCTGGAACTGAAAGCGGTCGCCGATCGTGAGGAAGATCTGATTTTTGTCGTTGAAGACGATGCGGCTGCCGTAGTGCAGACCGCGCGGCACCCAGGGCTCGTGAACGAACAGTTCCTGGAAGTTCTCGATGCGGTCGTTGACGAATCGGCCGCGACCCAGCGCGGTGGCGCTGGTGTTGTCCGGACCGGCCTTGACGTAGGAAAAGTAGACGAACTGGTTCTCGTTGAACCTGGGGTGTACCGCGACATCGAGCAGGCCACCCTGCCCCTCGACATAGATTTCCGGCAGACCGGGAATCGGGTCAGACACCTTTCCCTCTTTGTCGACGACGCGCAGCCGACCGGGTTTCTCGGTCACGAGCAGTCGGCCGTCGGGCAGGAACGCGATCCCCCAGGGTCGATCCAGCCCGGTGGCGTAGATACGCACGCTGGTCGGCCCCGCGGCGGTGAGATCGGAGCGGACCTGCCGCCCCACCTGCGCCTCAACCTGTGATGCAACCAGAACCTGCGCGAGCACGGCGGCAGCCAACATCCAGCGGCGATACAGCATGTCTGAATCCTTATTCCGGGAAGCAATACGTGCCAAACACGTGCAGATTCTATACCAGATCACCCGCGGCGATAAGGTTTACGCGCTCGAAACCATGTTCATGGACCGCTCCAGTGTTGCCAGCTCCGCCTTCCACGCCTGGCGGGTGGCATCATCGACGTTCGGATCGGGCAGCAGCGAGCGGCGGGTGCAATTGACCAGCGCCTGCAGCGTCTGATACCGGCGGGTGGTGTCGATGTCGGCGGGCAGGCAGTCGCGGATCACCTCCAGCACCTGGTCGGTATCAATTTCGCCACGACACCGGGCCATCAGCAGCGACCGCAGCGCAGCGAACGCGGCTGCGGAATAGTCAGCGGTGAGTTCATCGACCCGTGAAAGCAGCGCATCGTCCATCTCAGGCAGCACGGGTTTCAGGCACCAGCGAATGAAGGCTCTGCGGTCCTCGGAGCCGGGTTCGGGGTCGAGGACGGGAATGATGAGATCGCCCACCCGGCCGGGCCGTCGCAGGTCAGGGCTGAGCCGTTCGATGCGGGCGGTCATGAGCAGCCAGACGACGCGACCACGCAGTTTCGGGTCGCTCATGAGCGCCTGGATCTTGCCGGTGAGGCGTCGCTCAGTGGGATGGGCGTCCGCACCGACGCCGCCGAACTGCGTGTCCGCCTCATCGACGAAGATGATGACCTTGCCCAGTGCTTCGAGTACCCGGCGAAGCTTCTCGAAGATGACATCCGTCTGCCCGAAGTACTGGCTGCGAATATTCTTGAGCACGAGCACGGGCAGCCCCAGTGCTCCGGCCACCGCTTCAAAGATGAACGTCTTGCCTGAGCCAATCGGCCCCGCCACCGCCGCACCGGGCAGAGCATCCGGACCGGTCGAACGAATGCGCGGGATGAACTCCTCCTGCAGGAACGCACGCAGGCGCGAATGGCCCACCACATCATCAAGCGTGTGACTGGGTTTCTTGAACTCGACGACATCCTCGCCCAGCGTCGCGGTGATGTGGCGTTCGACACGATCAATCACATCGGTCGCGGTGATGGGCTTGCCGTGATGAGCAGCGCCCAGCAGCAGTTGTCGCAGCGCGTGCAGCGACAGCCCGGCCGAGAGTTGTGCCAGCTCGCGCGGCGTGATGACCATATCGACGGGACGTTGCGCGGTGAAATGCTCGATGAAGAACAGCCGCTCGTTCTCATCCGGCGGTGGCACCTCGACACTGAGCATCTGCGGCAATGTCGCGATGCGTGGGTGAATCGCGTGGCGCGAATCCGCCAGGAGAACCACGCTGTCATCGCCTTCCATGAAGGCCGGGTCGCAGAACCAGTCCTGACAAATGGCAATGCGCTGGCGGTCCCCCGGCGAAAGGCGTGTGATGTCGCCATCAGCCGCGGGCAGCAGCATGTCCGCTGCCTCGATGAGGATGAGCAGCCGAAAGCGCTTGCCGTTGGCCGGTTGAGCGCGCGAGCAGAGCGTAAGCTGGCGCAGCACCTCCAGCGCCGCGGTGGGTCGACCGGTCGCATCAGCGATCAGACGATCGAACTGATCCTCCAGCGATTCCCGCCGGGCACGCGCAGCCTCATCGGTGAGCGACTGCAGAATGAGCTGATCGAGCGATTGGCCTGTCTTCCAGCGAATCCACGCATCGCGCAGCACCTGCCGATCCCGATCGTGCAGGCACCGGATCGGCCCGTTCAGTTCATAAACCAGAACAATGACCCCCTCCACGGAACATCGGCTGCACAGATACGGCACCAGCGGCACATACCGCTGAGATGACTCCAGATAAAAAAGACCATGCACCTCCCCCGACAGCAAGACGGATCGCGACTGCCCTGCATTAATGATGCGGGCCAGCCGGGAAAAAAAGTCATGTTTGGGAGGGGCAACGAGAGTCATGGTTGAAAGAAAGGCACGAAGACACGGAGGCACGAAGGAAAGGCGCAGGCAAATGAATTAGCTACCACACGGGCGACTACATCGCGCCTCTTCTGAATTACTCATTGCCAATTGCTTATTGCTTACTGCTTATTCCATTCCCAACTGATTACTTATTACTGATTATTGATTACTCCTCATTCCGGCAGTCTCGGCTCACCCACCCGCGCCTCAGCATCCCGCCCGTCCGATTCCTCCGCCAGCCCGATCAGCGCATCGAACTCATCGGCGATCCGCGTTGACTGGGCATATCGAATGAACTCTGCCTCCTGCGCCCTGGTGTCGGTGCCAGCCAGTTCCTTGGACACGCGGGCCCTGGCCTTGAGTTCCTGTCGCATCTGACGCATGTCCGCCAGCTCGCGCGAGGTGCGGTCCCTGCTGATGCCCGCGAGCATGTCGTTGAGTTCCGCCTCTTCCTTGGCGGTGATCACCTCGGCGACGGCCTCGGCCTGCTCGCTGCGCAGCTTCTCGATCTCACGCAGCATCTGCGTCAACTGAATCTTGTGGCCGGCGATGGTGCTGTCCATCTCCTGCACCTCCGCCTCCAGTTCGCTGATGCGCGGTGTCTTTTCCTCGATCTTCGATCTGAAATCCTGATAGGCCAACATGCATTTGCGATAGTCCTCGCTGGCCTTGATCTGCTCCAGCGTGGCCCCATTGGCCTTCATCTGCTCGACCACCGTACGCGCTTTGGCCGCCGCCCCTTCCTTGAGCTGCTCCAGATGAGCGATCGCCTCCGATTCCGCCTTGATCTTGCTCATCTTCGCCTCGTGCTGCACGATCAGCCGGGCGATGGCGTCCTTGTACTGGCGAATCGACTCGGTCTTGCTGGCGATGATCTGATCGTACGTCGCCTTCACCACGTGCGGGCTGGTCGACAGCGCGCTGCGGGCAGCATCGATGCGGCCGGTGATCAGATAACCCAGGGCGCGAAAGTAACGGCCGACGGCTTTGAACATGCTTGGACTCCTTCGACAGCCCCCCCGCTTCAGGACTGATCGGCTGGATCGCCCGATTCAGGCTGGTTTTTCTCCAGACGCTGGATGATGTCATCGTACCGCGCCGCGATCGTACGCAGCGAGCGTTCCATCTCGCCCAACTGGCC
>Ga0207864_1001700_pt1 | contig 23220 bp, 20 predicted proteins | sample HigsolmetaAR202D_FD_184834 | JGI IMG/M metagenome (GOLD analysis project Ga0207864, IMG submission 184834) | Ionic liquid and high solid enriched microbial communities from the Joint BioEnergy Institute, USA - AR20-2-D (SPAdes) (version 2) ... | reverse complement strand
CGCATCCTGCGCAAGCACGGCTACCCGCCGGACAAGCAGGAAAAGGCGACGCAGACGGTGATCGAGCAGGCGGAGTTGTTCTCCGCGGAGTGGGCGGCGTGACCGATCGGCGACCCGCTCCTCGACTCCGTCTCGTGAGCGTGCCCGGCGGCATCGTCGGGGCGCAGGTTGCACGGCTGGCGCCGGCGGAACCAACGACGGGTCGCCAGCGTCAAAACTATGCGGTATGAACACGTGCGCACCCACGCGTTGGCAGTAGAGGATGGAACCGGCATACGGCGGCCTGACGGGTTCGGGATCGTGGTGGCCGCTACGTCGGCCCATCTCCACGCCGTGGGTACGCATCCGACGGATGCGCTACGGTCGCGTCTTGATCGATCGGATCGGGACGGGGAGATGACGATTACGAGCATCGTCGCCACGTCGCTGTGAGGGCCACCCGAAGCCCTTGACAACCGTTCTTAACATCGTTAGGCGTTTTAACGTTATTAGGAGGCCGGGTACCGTGGGTAGCCGGGAACGACGTGCGCGCCAACGAGCCGAAACGCGCAAGATGATCCTCGAGGCGGCGCGCGAACTGTTCGTCAGTGTCGGGTACGAGGGCACTACAATGCGCGCCATCGCGGAACGGATCGAGTATACCCCGACCGCCATCTACCACCATTTTCGTAACAAACAGGCGCTGCTCGCGGAACTCTGCCGGGCCGACCTGACCCCACTGCTCACCGCCATGGAATGCATCGACGCCGTGGCGGACCCCGTGGAACGGCTGCGGCGTCTATGCGAGGCGTACGTCAGCTTCGGGCTCACCCATCCGATGCACTACCAGCTCATGTTCATGACGCGGCTCCCGAAGACGGACGACGCCGACGCCATACCTTCCGATCCGCTGGAGAACACCTACCGGCTGCTGTGCGACACGTGCGCCGCCGTGATCGAATCGGGTCAGGTCCACCCCGAGTTCACCGACCCGGAAGAGCTCGCGCAGATGCTGTGGTCGGCCATGCACGGCGTGCTGGCGCTCCACATCGTGAAGAAGGAAGGCGCAAAGATCGAGTGGCGCGACCCGCACGCCGCTGCGATCCGGTTGCGGGACTCGCTCCTCCGGGGCCTGCTGTCCGGCGCCCCAGCCACGTCCTAACCGCCGTGCGGGCTCTCGCTCCCGAGCCCGCACGGTCTTCTTCGTAACAATACCTAACAACGTAATATCACCTTACGATGTTACAATCCGGGTTACGTCCCGTGAGTGGGCGTAGTGGGCACGGCTGCATCGCGGCCGCGATCGTCGTCGCCGTGGTGGCCGCAGTCATCTCATCCCCCAGCCTCACCGCGCAGCAGACCTCCGGCGTCCTGGACGGCATCGTCCGCGAGGCGCTGCGGCAGAACCTCGGACTCGCGCAGGAGCGCCTGGCGTACGAGCGGGCGGAGGCCGGAGTGGGAGAGGCGCGCGGCCGGCTGCTGCCGACGTTGGCGCTCGAAGGCGCTTATCGCACGGGTCGCCACCCGCTGAACCTCGGCGATTTCGTGAATCCGGCGTATGCCGCGCTCAACGACCTGGTGGGCACCCCTCTGTTCCCGACCGATCTCGACCTGCCGTTTCCGATGCCGTACGAGTCGCGGCTCCGGGTGATCCAGCCCCTGTTCGATCCGGCGGGGCTCGCGGGGCATTCAGCGGCGCGACACGCCCGGGACGCGCAGCGCGAAGCGCTGCGGGTCGCGGCGAGGCGCGTCGCGGCCGAGGCTCAGGTTGCGTACCTGCGCGTCGCGGAGGCGCGGACGGCCCGGCAGGTCTGGGAGGCGGCGCTCGAAGTAGTGAGAGAGGGCGAAAGAGTCGCGCAGCTGCAGGTCGATGCGGGCCATGCGACGCCCGAGGCGGTCTACCGCGCGCGGGCGGAACGGATGGACGTCGAACAGCAGTTGGCGGAGGCGGCCGAGCTGGAGGCTGCGGCGACGCGGGGCTTCAACCTGCTACTCGGGCGCCGCGTCGACGCTCCGGTCGAGGTCCTTCCCGACTCGGCCCTGCGGTTCGAACTCCGGACGACCGCGGACGAGGCGGTCGCGGCGGCGCTCGGGCGGCGGGAGGAGCTGGCCCAGGTCGAATCGGGCGTCCGCGCGGCAGGTGCCGCCGTTCGCCTCGCGCGGTCGGCTTCCCTCCCCCACGTCGCCATCGCGCTCGAGTACGGGTTTCAGGGCCGCGAGGTCACCTTCGACTCCGACGAGGACTACAGGATCGCCGCGCTGGTCGTCTCATGGAGCCCGTTCAGCGGCGGGCGCACGCGGGCCCAGCTCCAGGGCGCGCGGGCCGACCTCAGACGATTGGAGCTGGGGCGCGAGGAGCTCGAACGACGAATCCGGGTGGAGGTCCTCGATGCGTACCAGGCGGCCGCCAATGCGCACGCCGCCACGGAAGTGGCGGAGGCGCGGGTGGAGGCGGCCCGGCGAGGCTTCGAGCTGGCGCGGCGCCGGTACGAGGAAGGGCTCGCGCCTCTGTTCGAGTTCCTGGACGCGCGCGCGGCGCTCACGAGCGCCGAACTGAACCGAGTACGGACCATGTACCGCTATGCCGCTCGCTACATCGACCTCGAGCGTGCGGCTGCGCTGCGGGAATTACCGATCGAGTGATCCCGGGGGACATATCATGGTGGAGCGCAGATTCCGCATTGCGTGCGGCTCGGCGGTACTTGCCGGGCTGGTCGGTCTGGGCGGCTGTACGGCCGGTGGCGAGGACGCCAGGGCGTCGGAGTCGGCGGACGCGATCGCCGTCCGGGTGGCGCAGGTGGTGGACACGACGGTCGCCTTGCCCGTCGTAGCGGCGGGCACGGTGGCGCCGAGAGATGAGATCGCGCTGAGCTTCAAGGTCGGCGGCGTGGTGGCGCGGGTGACGGTGGATGCCGGCGATCGTGTCCAGGCCGGCCAGGTCCTGGCAGAGCTCGACTTGCGGGAATTCGAGGCGGCGCTCGCCGGTGCACGCTCCGCCGCGGCCAAGGCGGAACGGGACCTCGAACGGGCGCGTCGGCTTTATGCCGACAGCGTGCTCGCCCCATCGCGCCTCGAAGAGGCCGAGACGCTGGCGGCCGGAGCGCGCGCAGGGCTCGCCGCGGCGACGGTGAACCGCGACTACGCGGTGATCACCGCCCCGGCGGCGGGAACGATTCTGCGGCGCTTTGCGGATCCGGGCGAACTGGTCGCACCGGGCTCGCCGGTCCTCCTCCTGGGGGCGGGGCAGAGGGACCGGATCGTCCGGGCCGGACTCGCGGATCGGGACGCGGTACGCATCCAGCTCGGCGACCCGGCGGTCGTGCGATTCGCCGCGTGGCCGGACCGGACCTTCGAAGGCGTGGTGAGCCGGGTCGGCGCGGCAGCGGATCCGGGCACGGGCACGTACACCGTCGATATCGAGCTCCGCGATGCCGGGCAGTTGCCGGCCGGCCTCGTCGGCGAGGTCGAGATCCGGCCGGCGCGCGGCGAGCGCGTCGCGCTCATCCCCGTGGAGGCAGCGCTCGAAGCGGACGGCGACGTCGCGACGGTCTTTGTCGTCTCGCCCGACGGGCTCCATGCCACCCGACGCCACATCCGGATCGGCTTCCTCCTCGACCGACACGTCGCGGTGACGCACGGCCTCGATGGAGTCAGCACGGTCGTGACCGACGGCGCCGCCTACCTCTACGACGGTGCCCCGCTGAGGGTATCGCCATGAGACTGCTCGAGCTGCCGATCCGGCACCACCGGGTCACGATCCTAGCCTTCATCTCGCTCGTGGCCCTGGGGATCCAATCCTGGCTCGCGATTCCGCGAAGCGAAGATCCGCCGCTCGACATCCCGTACTTCACCGTCGTGGCGGTCTACCCCGGCGCGAGTGCGGCCGACCTCGAGCGTCTCGTGGTCCGGGACCTCGAGGAACGCATCGACGCGATCGAGAATATCCACGAGATCCAGAGTCAGATCGTGGACGGCGTCGCGACCATCGGGATCGAGTTCGAGATGGGCGAGGATCCGGATGACGCGCACGATGCGCTGCAACGGGAGCTCGATGCGCTCCGGCCGACCCTCCCGGCCGGCCTGCAGTCGCTGACGATCGAGCAGGCACGCACCCAGGACGTGGCCATTGCCCAGATCGCGCTCGTCGGCGAGACAACGCCGTACCACGAGCTCGATCGCCTCGCGGAGCGACTGACGGACCGGTTGGGCGTGCTGCCCGGCGTCCGACGGGCCGAACGCTGGGGCGCACCCGAGCGCCAGGTGGAAGTCGCCCTCGACCTCGGGCGGCTCGCTCGCCTGGGCATCCCCACCGGGCTGGTCCTGGAAGCGATCCGCGACCGCGGGGCCGAAGTACCTGCCGGTCGGCTGGAAGCGGGGACCCGAGTCTTCAACGTCCGGACCAGCGGGGGCTACCGAACGCTCGAGGAGATCGCCTCGACCATCGTCTCGGCCCGGGACGGACGCCTCGTTCGCGTGCAGGACGTGGCGAGCGTGCGCTGGGCCTATGCGGACTCCACCTACCGGGCCTTCTACAACGGGCGCCGCGCGGTCTTCATCACCGTCACGCAGCAGGAGCGCGCGAACATCACCGCAGTCCGGGACAGGATCTGGGACGTCCTGGATGATTTCGAGCGGGAGCTCCCGGCCGGGGTCACCCTCGAGAGGGGTTTCGACCAGGCAAGCATCGTCTCGAACCGGCTCGCTCGCCTGGGCACGGACCTCCTGATCGCGACCGCGCTCGTGTCGGTCACCCTCTTCCCGCTCGGTCTGCGCGCCGCGGGGCTGGTCATCGTCGCGATCCCCCTCTCCCTTGCCTTCGGGATCATCTTGCTCCGCGCCGCCGGTTTCACCATCAACCAGCTCTCCATCGTCGGCGCGGTCGTCGCTCTGGGCCTGCTGGTCGACGACGCGATCGTCGTGGTCGAGAACATCACGCGCTTCATCCGGGCCGGCAAAGATCGCATTACCGCCGCCATCGAGGCGACGCGGCAGATCGCTGCCGCGGTGCTCGGCGCAACCGCGACGCTCGTCCTCGCGTTCGTCCCGCTGCTCTTTCTCCCCGGCGGCCCGGGTCAGTACATCCGTTCGCTCCCGGCGTCCGTCATCGGAACGATCGTCGGCTCACTGGTCGTCTCGCTCACGATCGTGCCCTGGCTGGCGAGCCGCACGCTGCCTCACGGCAGAACGGAAGGCGAATCGCGCCCACTTCGGGCGCTCGAACGGGCCATCCACGCGTTCTACGCGCCCCTGCTCGACCACGCGCTCCGCCGGCCGAGGCTCGCGCTCGGTCTCGCTGCTGCGTTCGTCGCGGGTTCGATCGCCCTCCTCCCGGTGATCGGCTCTTCCGTGTTCCCGAAGGCCGAGACGCCGCAGTTCTACGTGAACATCACCGCCGAGGAAGGTGCGAGCCGGACGGCCACTCTCGCCGCCGCCCTCTTCGCCGACTCGGTGATCCGGGAACACCCGGACGTGCGCGCCGTCTTCACCTCCGCCGGGAGGGACAATCCTCGCATCTACTACAACGTCCTGCCGAGGCGCGAGAATCCGGCGGTGGGCCAGCTCTTCGTGCTCCTGCACCGGTACGACCAGAAACGCACTCCGGCGCTCATCGACGGCCTGCGCACCGAGCTGGCGGCCTACCCGGGCGCCCGGATCGAGGTTCGCGAATTCGAGAACGGCCCCCCGATCGACGCCCCGATCGCCCTGCGAATCGTCGGGCCGGACCTGGATACGCTCAGGCACATCGCCGCCGAGGTCGCACGTATCCTGGAGCGCACGCCGGGGACGCAGTACGTGACGAACCCCGTCCGGCTCCAACGCACGGACCTGCATGTCGCGATCGACCACAGCAAGGCGGGTCTGCTCGGGGTTTCCGCCTCCGAGATCCAGCGGACGCTGCGCCTCGGGCTCGCCGGTATCCCGGTCGCGTCGCTGCACGAGGCCGACGGCGAGGCCCGGCCCGTCGTCGTCCGCCTGGCCGGTGAGACGCGCCCGCGGCCCGGAACGCTCGACCGTCTCTACGTCGCCTCCGCCGCCGGCCAGCTCACGCCGCTTCGTCAGGTCGCCGATGTGCGGTTCGACGCGCAGATCCCGGAGATCCGCCGCGTCGACCGCGAGCGCGCCGTCACCGTCACGAGCCAGGTCCGCACGGGCTTCCGTACCGATCGCGTGACGCGCGAGGCTTTGGCGGCGGTCGACTCCCTCGACCTGCCGCCGGGGTACCGCATCGTCCCCGCAGGCGAGCTCGAAAGCCGCCGCGAGAGCTTCGGCGGCACCGGGACCGCGGCCCTCATCGCGACCTTCCTCATCCTTGCCGTCCTGGTCCTGGAGTTCGGTACGTTCCGGAGCGCGCTCATCGTCGCCTCGGTCATCCCGCTCGGGCTCGCCGGAGGGATCATCGCGCTGTGGCTCACGGGGAACACCCTGTCGTTCGTGGCCTCCATCGGCGCCGTGGCCCTGATCGGGATCGAGATCAAGACGACGATCCTCATCGTCGACTACACGAACCGGCTGCGCGAACAGGGTGTTCCGCTCGAGCAGGCCATCCGGCAGGCGGGCGAGGTCCGCTTCCTACCCATTCTGCTGACGACCATGACGGCCATCGGCGGGCTGCTCCCGCTCGCCCTCGGAGGGCACGCCCTGTACGCGCCGCTGGCCTGGGTGATCATCGGCGGGCTCATTTCCTCCACCCTCCTCGCCCGCATCATCACGCCGGTCCTCTACCGCGCGTGGCCGCCGGAAATCACGGCTTGATTGTCGCCGACCGCCCAACCGGTGGGCGAACCGGCACCCCGAGAAGCCGACCGGTCGCCGATACGGTTCGAAAGCACGGAGCCGAGAGCCTATTGCAGGCTCTCGGCTCCGCCCCCGGCTCGACGCAGGTGCGAGTTTCCGCCCAGCCCCTAGAACGCTGCGGTGATCCCGGCCACCATGCGCGCTCGGTCCCGCACGAAGTCCCACTGCGCCTCCCCGGAGAGCCGGAGATTCCTGCTGAGGAGATAGGAGAGACCCGCTGCCGCGCTCTCATAGCGGTCCAGGAAGCCGCTCTCGCCTTGCCGCACCGTGAACACCGGCTCGTCGGAAGTGATCCGGTTGTAGAGGCCTGTGACGAAGACTCGCCCGGCCGGGCCGCCGGGGGCCCAGATCAGTTCCGCGAAGGCCGCGTCCACGGCTGTGTTTCGCGGGCCGTCCGGTGCGTCGAAGAACGGCCGGTCATCCAACCGGCGCAGGTACTGGAGATTGAGCTCGACGTTCGGCCTGAGGGTCATGGTGAGATCCGGCCCCACGATCCGGACGTGGTTCCGCACCCCACGCTGCTCCTCCACGCCGTACATGCCGAACCCGCCCAGGCGTACGCGGCCGAAGTCGTGCGAGTAACGAGCGACGAGATTCTTCCAATCATCGCGGTCGTACTGGCGGTTCGCGCCGGCACTGAGGAGACCCGTGCCGTTGGTGACCTCCAGGGCCACGTCACCGCCCTCCCAGGGCGAGAAGCTCGCCATGATGCCGCGGTCGTACGTGAGGTCGGCGAGCGCCTCCCCGACGCGAACCCGATAGGCCTGGTAGTCCTCGTACTCCAGACGGAGCTCCCGTTTGAACAGGGGATCCGAGATCTGGTACTGGCCGGCCACCACGGTGATCCCGCTGCCGCCAATGTCCGTGAACTGCAGGTACGCGTCCTCGAGCCCCTTCACCTCCCCTCGCTCGGAGAGGAAGAAGTACATGTAGTAGCTCACCTTGTTTGCGATCGGTCCACCCGACAGAACCTTGATCATGTACGGCAACTGGAGGTCCACCGCCGTACGGTCCTGGGCCACCGGCGCGTTCACTTGGGCGTAGGCGTCGAAGCGCACGCCGAGCGGGATGTCCTTCGAGAGCCGGAGCAACGGATCGGGCGTCGCGATCGTGTCGCGGGCCGGTTCGCCCGGCACCATTTCGAATCCGTTCCCCGCGAAGTGCTCGCCGAACGCGTTGAGGCGCGGAGCCGGTGCGTGGCACATCGAACAGGAAACGCCGTACTTCCGCGCGAACGGCGGTATGGCCCAGGCGGTCTGGACGGCACCGAGCAGCATGGCCAGCGCGCCAGCGGCTATCGTCACTCTTGGGATCATTGATCGGTACCTCCTAACGACTCATGGCTTGCCCGGCGGCAGTGCCGGCCGGCCTGCGTGGCGTTCCTTCGCCGGGTATGACCGGGGTCCGGAAGGCCGTCCGGAGCGCAACGGAGCCGACCACCGCCGCAGGTCGATGTCGCCTGCCGCCTCGAGCGGGAGGCCGTTCCGTGCCCGCGCCTCCCGCTTCCTCGTCGGCTTGCGCTGCAGAGGGCGGGAGACGCCGCGCTCCGCCCCGGACCGACGGTAGACGGGCCTTCTGCCGTAGATCGGCAAGTGCCCGGCGAAGCCCCCGGAGGAGCGGGAACCACGGCCGACTGCAACGGAGCGAACAGCACGGAGGACACCTCCTTCCTGCGGTTCTACCGCAACATCGCACGGAAGCCATCGGCGATGTATCCGGCAAATGTCGCCAACCGGCGCGAAATCGCCGGATCCGACATTTGTCGGACCCGGTCCGAGCTACTGCGGGCGTTGGTCCCTCGGGGACCGGCGGTGAGGCGCTGCGGATTTCGGTCTCAACCGCTGCCGCGACCTCGCACGGGTGTCCTCGCCGTGCGTCACACACGCCGACCACGCGGCGGAACGCCTCTGCACCGGCTTTGCGCGGCGGAGCGACGGACCCACGCCCACCAGGGGCCTACGCCCACCCGGGTGCGTTGGACGGGAAGCGCAGGAGGAGTGCTTAGGGCGGTGCGCAGGCGGACTTCGAGCACGCGCCAGCCGGTGCGGGTCAGGGGGTGCCACCCGGCGATTGGCCTGCCGCTGAAAGCTGCATTTCGCCGTTCGGGCCGAACGAGCGGAACAGTTTGCGCACCGGGCGGATACCGATCAGATCGCGACTCGCGGGCGCTATGCCCACGGCCGGTCAGCGTCGACCTGGTACATCCCGCCTGCGCACAGGACGCGCTTGCGAGCGGTCTGCTCGCGGGCAATCTTGGACTCGGGCCCGTGGGTCGAGTATGGCGGTAACCGAAAGCGACTGCATCGACACGGTGTACCGACAACCCTGACCCAGCGGGCGTGCCTCGTGAATCGGGCACATCGCTGTTCGGGCGGATTTGGATTCACATGGATGAGAAGACGGACCGCCAGCTTCGGCTCGTTCGGGCGATCGCGCTCGCGTCGATCCTCATTGGCGGCACGATCGACGTAATCCTCGATCAATCAGCGATCCTGCACCGCTCGCATATCTATTACGAGCTGCTGATGATCGGTGGCGCCGCGACGATGGCGCTGACGCTGTGGTGGGGTTGGTGGCATGCGGAGCGCGCAGTGGCAGAACTGAGCCGGCGACTCGAGGCGCAGAGAGCGGAGAACGATGCCTGGAGGGAAACCGCGCGCAAGGCGCTGTCGGGCCTGGGCGAGGCGATCGCGGCGAAGTTCGACGAGTGGCAACTGACACCCGCCGAGCGCGAGGTCGCGCTGTTGCTGCTCAAAGGTTACAGCCACAAGCACGTGGCGCGGGTGACGGGGCGCAGCGAGCGGACCGCCCGCCAGCATGCGGCCTCCGTCTACCAGAAGGCGGGATTGGGGAACCGCGCCGAGCTTGCGGCCTATTTCCTCGAAGACCTGATCCTGCCCGAGGACTCGCGCACACTCGCCTCGTCCGACGGCACTGGCCAATAGGTTCCTGCCCCACGGACTTCGCGGCTGCACCGGGGCGTTGCATCGATCGGATTACCGGGTTACGGTGGACTATGCCTCCGATGGCCCGCACGGCAGCGCCACGCCGCGGGGCGATGACGCCGCTCGAGTCTCATGCTCGTACTCAGCGCCCCCTGCCCCACTCCCCACCGGCACACTGATCCTGGTCGGCCCACGGAAGTTACCTGACCGCCTGCTCGATGATGTACCGCTCGGCCGGCACTCGTGCACGACGGGGCCGAGGGATTCCCGCGAACCATGGCAAGCCGTCCGGAACTCCACGACCACGATGAGCCCGTAATCGGGCAACCGCCCATCGTCTGTGGGAGGTGGCCCGGAGGGTGGGCATCCTGGCCAGGCCCGCCTTGCCCAGGACCCGCCTGTCCGCAGGCATTCGCGCGCCCGCACCCCACCCACGCCTGGCCGCCAGTGGTCGAGGCGCAGACCGCCGCGCGCCGCGTCGGCGCTCGTGATCGCCGGACACTACGGGCGAGCCGGCCGCATCGCGTTCCCGTGCGCCGGTCGTCACGCCAATCGGCGAGGTCACGAGGCCTTCCACAATGATGCAAGGTGGCCGCGGGGCGAATAAATTGTCCTCCATGGAACGGAGGACGATCGTTGCATCCGTCGTCGCCATCGCCGCCACCACCGCCCTCGCCTGGTGGATCAAGGGCGACTGGGAGATGGCCTGGCTGTTGTGGATGATGATCCTGCCCGTTGCGGGCGCGGCGGTGGGGCTCCTGGCCGCGGTGGTCCTGCGCGGCCGCATCGCGTTCGTGACAGCAGCGGGCTCTACGGCGAGCGTCGTCGCGCTCTGGGCCGCGATGGCCACGCCTCACGGCTGGGACGATGCCGCGGGCCGGACGCGCGCCGAGCAACTGGCAGCGGCGATGAGCGATTCGACCGGGCTCATCGAGGCGCGCGTGCGCGAGCTGCTCCGCGCGGAGGTGGACATCTCGGGCATCCAACCGGCGGTCGTCGGCGGCCGCATCCGGAAGCGGCCCTACCGCCTCCTGCTCGACCGCGATCCCGCCACGGTCCAGCTCACCGTGGCGTTCGCGCTCGGACCCGCCCGGCCAATCCGGCTCCGTCTAGAAGGCGACGCGCTCACCGCACCGCCCGAGGTGGTGGACTCGGCGCGGGTGTGGCCCTGGGTGATCCGTGAGCCCGCGCTGACGCGCCGCTTCTCCGTTCCGGCCCTGACCGTGGCCGGGGCCGGGCCGTGGACGCCGGGGGATGTCGTCGGCGTGCGTCTCGAGCACAGCGAATCCGACTGGTCCCTGCTCCTGCTCCGCGTCGGTGGGCCGGCTGGCCTCGAGCCGGTCCGTGAAGTCTCCCGCGAGGAGAGCCGGGCCGGGCTCGCCCGGGCGGCCGCCCGCGCGGGCCGGCCGGTGCGCGACGTACGCATCTTCCACGCGAAGGGCACCGGCGTGTCGTTCACTCCGTCCAATCGGCTCAACTTCATCGGGCTGGCTGACGACCCCCGGGCGAACCTCCGGCTCGTGGCCCGGGTGGAAGGCGACGAGATCCTGTACGAGACCGCAGACTGGTTCGGCCCCTTCTGAAGCTGTCCTCACCTCGCGCGTGATGAGCCTCGGGCGCTAGGCGAACGGCGCCGACGCCTCATCCAGCCGCGCGACCTCGTCCGGAGTCAGTTCGAGGCGCGGAGCGGCCATGAGCTCGGCAAGCTGCTCCACCGTCGTGGCGCTGGCCAGCGGCGCGGTCACGGTCGGCTTCGCCAGGAGCCACGCCAGCGCCACGGTCGCGATCGCCGCGTTGCGCTCGGACGCGATCCCTTCGAGCGCGCGGATCACGCCCAGCCCATCGTCGCTCAGATACTTCGCAACGGCGCGCCCGCGCGCCCGGCCCTCCAGGTCCGCGGGCGAGCGGTACTTCCCGGTCAGGAAACCGCTGGCGAGCCCGAAGTACGGCAGCACGCCGAGCCCCTCCGCTTCGGCCAGCGGCGCGACGTTCTGCTCGTAGTTGCGCCGCGCCACCAGGTTGTACTCCGGCTGGAGCGCCACCGGTACGGCGAGACCGTTCTCCCGGGCGAAGCGGATCCACGCGGCGCTGCGCTCGGGCTGGAAGTTCGAGATTCCGACGTACCGGACCTTCCCCTCCCGGACCAGGCGGTCGAACGCCGCGGCGATCTCCTCGATCGGCCGACTGTCGTCGTCGTAGTGCGCGTAGTAGAGGTCGATGTAGTCGGTCTGCAGGCGCCGCAAGGATTCCTCCGCGGCACGGGCGATGTTGTCGGGCGCGAGCCCCCGGAACTCCGGATGCGCGCCGACCTTCGTCGCCAGGACGATCGACTGCCGGTTGCCGCGGTTCTTCATCCATTCGCCGAGGATCGTCTCGGACTCGCCGCCCTTGTTGCCCGGGACCCAGGCCGAGTAGGAGTCCGCCGTGTCGATGTGGTTGCCGCCCACGGCGACGAAGGCGTCGAGCACCCGCTCGGAAGCCGCCTTGTCCGCGGTGTTGCCGAAGACGTTCCCGCCCAGGCCGAGCGGGTAGATTTCCAGGTCGGAATCGCCGATTCGTCTCATCGCATCATGCTCCCATGAACGTTGGCCGGGCGGCCCATTTCCTCGAAGCCGGGCGCCGCCCGGCCGACCGCGTGTGTGCAGCGTCGAAATCTAACGATACGCCGCACCCGGCCCAGGTGGCCGGGTCGCAAGAGCCGGGCATCCGTCGGTCGCACGCGTCGTGCCCCCGTCCATCCCGTTACGGCCGGAGCATCCGGTGTCCGGCCGCGGGGGCTATCGAGCGCCGTCGCCTCCTATCCCGGACGTCGCACGCGGCGGCCCACGCCCCGGCTCACCCCTCGCCGCCGAGCTCCGGCACGCCGCAGCGCAGGCTGGGGACGAAAGGGCACCGGGCGAGCGCCGCCTCGGTGACGATCGAGCCGAGCGGCGCGTTCCGGAAAGACGCGCCGGCAGTGCCCGCCCGACGCCGGGCAGCGGCGCCTTCACGGCCAGCCCGATCGGGCCGGGGTCGCCCGCGGCCCGTGGAGCGACCACGCCGGCAAGCGACCCTCTGGACACCCCCGGTTGCCGGTCTTAGGATGACTTTCATCGTCAGCGCAGCGAGGCGTGCGTGCAGCCGTACGGCCAGCGGCCCAACCCGGGGGCGCGGGGTGTCGGCGGCAAGGGGTCGGGCGTGGCCGGGCGTCGCGGAACTGGGGGCGGGGTCGCGGCGTAGCCCGGGATCGCCCGAAGCATCCGGCCGGCATGCGGCTGAGGTCCCGTTCCGCGAGGCGAATCGGCTGTGGCCATGGCCCCTGCGCCGGGCCGGCTGCGGGCGCCAGCGGACGCCACGGGAACGAGCTGGCACGTTGCCGGGCTCCGCGTCGACGGACGCACGGCTTCACTTGTCCTGAGAGCCAATCGGGACGGCCTGCCACCCGCCAGGGCCGGCGGGATCGAGCGGCAGGCCGAGCGCAGCACCCGATTTCAGCAGTACGAGCACGAAGCGCCGGGGGCCGGACACGGAGCTTGGACTGGTTTGATCCGGCCGCCCCGGCATGAGCGGCGGCGGGAGGCCGCCCCGCGTTACGCGAGGGCCGCGGCGAGCGCGTCCTCGCCCAACCCCGTTATCCACCAGGGAGTCCGACATGCCGATCAGCTTCGAGGTCAACGGCCGGCGCGTCACGGTCGACGTCGCACCGGACACGCCGCTCCTCTGGGTGCTCCGCGACACCCTCGACCTCAAGGGCACGAAGTACGGGTGCGGCATGGCGCAGTGCGGCGCGTGCACGGTGCACGTGAACGGCGCGCCCACGCGCTCGTGCGTGCTGCCCGTGTCCGCGGTGGCGGACGCGAAGGTCACGACGATCGAGGGGCTCTCATCGGACGCGTCGCACCCCGTGCAGCAGGCGTGGCTCGAGCTGGACGTGCCCCAGTGCGGCTACTGCCAGGCCGGGCAAATCATGTCGGCGGCCGCGCTGCTCGCGCGCACGCCGAACCCGACGGATGCGGACATTGACGCGGCGATGAACGGCAACCTCTGTCGCTGCGGCACGTACCTGCGCATCCGGGCGGCGATCCACCGCGCCGCGGAGATCGCGCGGCAAGCCGCCGCGGACTCGAGCTCCCCCGCCCCCGCCGGATCCGGTGGGCCGAACGGGCAACGCCCATAAGGAGGCCGCATGGACAGCACGCTCGTGATCAGCAGGCGTCGGTTCCTGAAGGTCACCGCCCTGGCCGGCGGCGGCTTGCTGCTGGGCGCGCGGCTCGGCGTGTCCGGGCTCGAGGCGTTCGACACGGAGCCGGCCAGCGACTTCATCCCGAACGCCTACATCCGCATCACGCCCGATGGCGCGGTGACGATCATCGCGAAGAACCCGGAGATCGGGCAGGGCGTGAAGACGATGCTGCCGATGCTCATCGCGGATGAGCTGGACGTGGACTGGAAGTCCGTCCGCGTCGAGCAGGCGAGCCTGGACACGGAGCGCTACGAGCGGCAGCTGGCCGGCGGGAGCACGGCCACGCCCATGAACTGGCTGCCGATGCGCCAGGTCGGCGCGGCCGCGCGGATGATGCTCGTTACGGCCGCGGCGAGGGTGTGGGGCGTGCCCGAGTCCGAATGCGAGACCCGCTCCGGCGCGGTGTACCACCCGCGCACCGGCCGCCGGCTGACTTACGGCGAGCTGACGACGCATGCGGCCTCGGTCCCGGCGCCCGACCTGGATTCCGTGCGGCTGAAGGACCCGAAGGACTTCCGCATCATCGGCACGCCGGTGCCGGGCGTGGACAACGAGGCGATCGTCACGGGCAAGCCGCTGTTCGGCATTGACTTCACGGTGCCGGGCATGCTGTACGCCGTGTACGAGAAGTGCCCGGTGTTCGGCGGCAAGGTGGTGAATGCGAACCTGGACGAGGTGCGGGCGCTGCCGGGCGTGCGCCACGCGTTCATCGTGCGGGGCGGCACGGACCTGAGCGGGCTCCTGGACGGTGTCGCGATCGTGGCGGACACCTGGTGGCAGGCGCAGAGCGCGCGGCAGCGGCTGCGGGTGACGTGGGACGAGGGGCCGACGGCGGAACAGACCAGCGAGGGCTTCGCGCGGCAGGCCGAGGCGCTGGCCGCCCAGCCGCCGCAGCTCACGCTCCTCCGCGACGGCGACGTGGACGCGGCGCTGGCCAGCGCGGCGAAGGTGGTGGAGGCGGCGTACTCGTACCCGTTCATCGCCCACGCGCCCCTGGAGCCGCAGAACTGCACCGCGCACTACCGGGACGGCAAGCTCGAGATCTGGGCGCCGACGCAGACGCCCGAGAGCGGGCGCCGGCTGGTGGCGCGCACGCTGGGGATGGACGAGGCGGATGTCACGGTCCGCCTGCTCCGCGCGGGCGGGGGCTTCGGCCGGCGCCTGTACAACGAGGTGATGGTCGAGGCCGCGGCCATCGCGAAGGAGATCGGCGTGCCGGTCAAGCTGCTCTGGTCCCGGGAGGACGACATGCGGCACGACATGTACCGTCCCGCCGGGTTCCACTTCTTCAAGGGCGGCGTGGACGCGGCCGGGCGGCTCATCGCGTGGCGGGACCACTTCGTCTCGTTCGGTCAGGACGGGCGGTTCGCGCCGAGCGCGAACATCGCGGAGAACGAGTTCCCGGGCCGCTTCGTCCCGAATTACGCGCTCGAGGCGTCGCTCATCCCGTTCGGCATCCCGACGGGGGCGCTGCGCGCGCCGGGAAGCAACGCCCTGGCGTTCGTGATCCAGTCGTTCATCGACGAGCTGGCCCACGCCGCCGGCAAGGACCCGCTCGAGTTCCGGCTCAGCATCCTCGACGCAGCGATGGAGGGCACGCGCTTCGACCCGGCGCGAATGCGCGGCGTGCTCGAGCTGGTCGCGGAGAAGTCGGGCTGGGGCACGCGGCAGAAGGAGCTCCCGCCCGGCACGGGCATGGGCGTGGCCTTCCACTTCAGCCACCTCGGGTACTTCGCGGAGGTCGTGCAGGCGACGGTCGCCCGGGACGGGACGCTGAAGGTAGACAAGGTCTGGGCCGCGGGCGACGTCGGCTCCCACATCATCAACCCGAGCAACGCCCTGAACAACGTGCAGGGCGCGGTGATCGACGCGCTGGCCCAGGCGCTCGGGCAGGAGATCACCATCGAGCGCGGCCGCGCGATGCAGAGCAACTTCCACGATTTCCCGCTGCTCCGGCTCACCCAGGCGCCGCCGGAGATCGAGGTCCATTTCCTCAGGACGGACAACCCGCCCACGGGCCTGGGCGAGCCGCCGCTCCCGCCGGTGATCCCGGCGCTGTGCAACGCGATCTTCGCGGCGACGGGCAAGCGCATCCGCTCGTTGCCGCTGTCGAAGCACGATCTGAGCTGGGGCTGAGCCCCTGGCGAATCGGACGGCCGGGGCGCCCTGTCCCGGCCGCCGGACAAGCCATTTGCATTTCCGACACTGCGGACGAGTGGCGCCCTCTCCGCCATCATCGCCCCGATGGATGGTCTACGTTGGGCACGGCCACCCACGGCCGGACGATTCAGTTTTCGCTTGATCTCCTCTCGCCCCGGAGGCCAGGACATGTGCGTGTCGCTCGAGGTGGGCGCATGGGCCAGTCCGAGGGCCGCCGCGGCTCTGCGCGCCGCGCCGCACGGCCGGGTTACCGGGCTCGGCCGCACGATCCAGTGGTTCACCGTGCAGTCTGCCGGTGCGTGTCGCGTGCTGTTGCGGCAGGCCCGCACCGCTGCCGTGCCAGCTCTGGCCACCGCGGCCGCAGTCGCTGCGTGTGGCGACCCCCCGTCGTAACCGGACGAAGAGGTCTACGCCCTCGCCACGGTGAACGGGCAGCCGTTGCCGGCCCGTACCCGGACCCGATCGCGCCGATCGACGCCTTCGAAGTGGTGGAGGGCACGCCCACCCTCCGTTCCGACGGCACGCTGAGGTGGGAGTTCGTGGCCCGGTGCAGGACGAACCTCCCGCCCGGGACGGAATGTCACATGGAAGGTGACGGCAGAACCGTTGTGGAGGGAACGTATTCCCGCGCAGAGGGGCGGGTCGAGATCGCGAGCCGGAGCTACCCGGCGAGCTTCGAGACCGACCGGGTCACGATCACGCTGGGTGGCGCTCTGAGCCTGGGTTTCGTGGTGACTTTCGTTCTCGAGTTCCGGCGCTGACCGGCCGGTGGCGCGGCGCGAGGTCCGGGTCGCCACGCCGTCGTCGCCTGCAACCGGTACCGTAAACGGCGCACGAGCACGACCTCAACCACTCCCTTCACGCCCATGGACACTGCGAGGATGACCGGCCGCGGCCGGCGGGTGCATCGGGGCACGTTCGCGCTGGCCCACGCCGGGCCGCAACGATCGATCCGCAACTTGTGGCGACGTCGCATTACGCCCCTCGTCGCGACCGCAGCCAGCCTGCTCGCGGCCTGCGCTACCGGTGGCGGACGTTCGCATCTCCTCAGCGACTGGCCCCTCCCGAAGGTCAGAACTGTGTGGTCAGCAAGGAGCCGCGCTCGCTGCCGCCGCCATCGGCGGTCGTCGATCGGGAGGCCCTGCAACGGGCCCTGGCCAACGCCGCGCAAGCCCACGAGGGCTACGCGCTCTTCTCGCTGGTCTACGACACGGCGGGCACCTGGGAGCGGGTCGCCATCATCGAGAGTGACCTGCCGGAGACCGAGCAGCAGAGGCTAGCCGAGGCACTCCGGTCGAACCTCGTGACACCCCCATCGGCCCGGGCGCTGCGGCTCCGGGTCGAGCTCCGCAACGGCGTACGGCTGGCGGTCGGACGGCGGCAGGTCTGCCTGCCCGAACTGAGCAACCGGGCGGAGATCCGCCGCATGGTCGCCGGCGTGGCCGTCCGCTACGGCGGGAGGGCGTCGGTGGTGTTGAGAATCAGGGTCCTCGAGGACGGCACGCCGGGTGAGGTGGTGATCCACCGCAGCTCGGGCGACCCGCGGCTGGACGCCGAGATCGTGCACGTCGCCCAGCACATGCGCTTCCATCCCGCGCTGGACGATCGCGTGCCGGTCGCGGTGTGGTCCGCGATCCCCGTAGCGGTGAGCGTGGCCCGGTAGGCGCCCCAGCCGGGTCGGTGCATGCGATATCCCGGGTGGACCCGCGTCGCCTCCGGCTACCCGTCAGCCCTTGTTGTCCACGAGTGCCGCGCACGCCTCGTCCGCTGCCCGGCACGCCTGCCGTACCGTCGGTGCCACGGCGAGGAACGCGACGCCGCGCCCGGCTTCGTCTCCCGGCGACAGGAAGACCACACCGCTGCGCCCGCCCTCGGTGAAGAGCCGATCACCGAGCCGCTCCAACGCCGTCTCGAACCCCGGCGGGCCGGGGTGCTCCGGGACCACGACCGCGAACGGCGTCTGCGCCCAGTCGCCCGTCAGGCGGTTGACCAGCGTCATCGGGATCGAGGTACCGCCCCAGCGGCCGTTGCACTCGATCCAGTGCAGCTCCGCCGTGGCCGGGTCCGGACCGACTAGGATCGCGTCGAAGCTGCAGCGGCCGAAATAGCCGAGCTGCTGGAAGAGCGACGCGAGCAGGACGGCCTCGCGGGCTATGCGAACCGTGGTGTGCTCCGGGAGGCGGGCCGGCACGGCGCCCGCGAACACGCCCGTGGGCCCGCACACCCGCTGCTCGAAGATCCCTTCGACGACGGGCGGTCCCGCCCCCGGGTGCGGGACCCAGAGCTGGACGGACGGCGTCACGCAGACCGGCGACTCCCACACGCTCACGAGGAGCGGGAACGGCCGCGGCCAGGCGAGCCGCACGAGAAGACGACGAAGCGCCTCCCGAACCCCGGCGAGCGGCAGGTCCCTCAGACACGCCGCGTCGATCACCGCGTTCCCTTCCCCGCCCGCCGCGTCCGGCACCTTGATGGCGATCCGGTCGTATTCCCGTGCGAGCGCCCGCACACGCGTTGCGAGAAGCGCCAGGTTGTGCGCCCGGGTCGTGGGCGGCAGGGCCCGCTCCCCCAGCAGCTCGGCGGCGTGGTGCGCGAACCAGGTCTTGTCGTTGACCCGCCGGGTCACACCGGGCGGCGGCGCAACGACATGCACGGTCACGCCGGCCCGCTCCGCGATCGCCGCGGCCAGCGCCCAGGCGGTCCCGCAACCGATGTACGGCTGGACGTTCAGCCCGCCCCGTAGACGCGCGATGTCCGCGAGCCGGGTGAGCAGCCCGCGGTCCCTCGCCAGTCGCGCCGCCAGCGCGCCACGCCGTATCGCCCCCGACGGCCGCACCACCTCGACCTTGCCGAGGCCGAGCGTATCGCGGCAGTACGCCTCGAACGCCCGATTGCGCGGCATCCAGAGCGCCACGACGTCCCCCTCGCCCGCCAGCATGAACGCCCGGTACTCGAGCGGGCTCGGCGTCCACCGCCCCGCGAGCTGGACCGGCGACATGTCGTGCACGAAGAGGGACGGACCCGCGCCGAACCCGGATCGCACGCGCTCGCCGAACATCGACGTCGCATCGATCCTTGGCGACCCTGCCCGGATCCGCGCGGCCAGACGACGCGCCCCCCATAGCTCGGACGGGTGGAGCCCGACCGGCACGTGCTCGATGACGGGGAGCCGTCCCCCGACCGGGTACTGCGCCGGCGCGCGCTCGTCCACCAGCCGATCCGGCTGCGCCATGCCCTCCCCCTTCCGCCGAAGCTCGCTCCCGAAGACCTACAACATCCTTGCCGGGCAGCTCGTCCGACGGCAGTGGGCGCCGTCCCGTGAGAGCGCACCCGACCGGTCGATCCCGGTGCCGCCGACGCCCGTTCAGGCCGGAGGCGCTCGCGCGGGGATCGATGTACCGGCGAAATCGTTCGGGCCGGCCGCCAGGCCCCTCGCGCTGGCCAGCCCTCGCCCCGGAATCAGGGGGCCTCGCCGCCACGGCCATCCCCTCGAATCTTCGAGGCGACGTCGTCGATTCCGACCCGGCGGCAGCAGCAGGTTCCGTCGCGTCCGCAAATCCGCGGGGTCCGATCGACGCGCATCCGGACCGACCCGGCCGTGAAGGCGTTGTCCTGCGGCCGTGCACGTCCGGGTGGTGAGCTCGCCGCAACCGCGATCCCGGAGGCAGGTCGGCCATGGCAACGTTGTCCCCCAGACTCGCCCGGATCGTGGACGCCCTGCCCCTCCAGCCCGGCATGCGGGTGCTCGAAATCGGCTGCGGCCCCGGGGCGGCCGCACGCGAGGTCGCCCGACGGCTCGAGGGCGGCCACATCCTCGCCATCGATCGGTCGCCCCGGGCGATAGCGCTGGCCCGCCGAACGTGCACAGCGGAGATCCAGGCGGGCCGGCTGAGTCTGCGCCAGGTCGCCATCGAGGAATTCGAGCTCGAGCCGGGGGAAGAGCCGTTCGGCCTCGCATCCGCGGTGCGGGTCGGCATGCTCGACGGGCGGCATCCCCGCCTCGAACAGCAGGCTCTCGAGAAGATCGCGCGCGCCCTCCGGCCGAACGGCCGCCTCTTCCTCGACGGCGGCGATCCGCTGCGTGAGGTGACGCTGAGGCCTGTCAGACCGCAGTGCTATCCTACCACCGACGCGATCCGTTTCCGCACCTTGCAGTCAGGCGGACTCCCGGCTCGTCGGAGGTGCCGCATGCCCGATGGTGCCTGGCTCTCGTGCCCCCATTACGGGAGCAGCGTGAAACGACTCGAGAATCACATCAGGAAGGCGCACGAGCACGTCGCTTCGTCGACCCTTGCCGCGCGAGAAGCGCTACGGCCTGCGAAACGAACTCGCCGAGGATCCGCGAAGAAGAAGGAACAGCGAGAGGGACGACCGACCGGCCCCGTGTTCGTGAAGTGCGAATACTGCCCTTCCCTGCTCGGCACCCATCTGTACGCGAACCACGTGCGACGGCGCCACCCCGGCAGGCCGGTCCGTTGGCGCCCGGCGCTGGCCGAGCAGGTCTCGAAATCGGGCCTCCCGGACGACCTCAGGGCCGCGCTCAGCCAGCTTCCCGTCGACACGGCGTACAGGCAGCGCTACCGGCCGTGGTACCGTGAGATCCAGGGCGGCGCTCCGGGCACGGGGAGGCGTCGGTAGGCGTCGGTAAAGGAGACACGTGCACCTGCTTCAGTCGCGCAACGGGGCCACCCCGAGCCTTGGATCTCCACGGCCCTGAATCGACGGGTCACTGAAGAACGCAGGTCCAGCCCGTCGACAATAACCCCGCACGCAATCGTACCGTACAGATCCAGCCCGGCGACACGGTCACCGTGACGTACCGCCAGCCGGGCGGCGGGCGGATCGAGGCATAGAAGGTGGTGCCATGAGGGCCGCGTCCTACACGTACGCCACAGCCATTCACTCATCCGTGACCGTCGGCGGAAAGCCTCACGCCACGCTCGGTTTCGGCCGGACTCACGATGCCGAGCTCGGCGCGACCGCGTACGATATCGGGCTCGAGGCAGGGGTGGACCTGACCGAGGAAACGGGCACGTTCTACCTGTGTCCTGTTGCGGCGTTCACCGCCTCCTTCGGCCCCAACGACTTTCTGTTGAACCCCGATGATTACACATATACGGAGGGCGCGGCTGGCTTCGGCTTCGCCGCGGTCCCCCTGCGAACCCGACGGGTCACGCTCGTGGCCGGCGCGGGCGGCCGGGTGGCCCGGTTGACGGTCCGCCGGGTCCACCGGAGCACGGAAGTCATCCGCTGGAAGGTCACGAACAGCTACACGCTGTGGATCATCGGGGCGGGGCTCGTGCTGGACAACGTGCTGACCCTGCCGACGTTCGTGACCATACCGGGCCGCTTCCCGCCGCCGGGTACGTGGGAGGACATGGCCGTGCTCTTCGGCCGGGAGGAAGGCGAGGTCAGCTTCGGGGCGGCCGTGGGGTTCGACTTCGGGCGCCGGGCCCGGCCGACGAGTTGAGCTCCCGTTCGCTGGGCGTCCGCGCTTCCGGGGGTCGCTAGGCACGAAACCTGGCCACACCGTGAGCTGGAGCGCAACGCCGGGATCCCTCCGGCGCACCTCGTCGAGAGGCCGTGCCCGGTGTGGCAGGCGGTCCTGCGGGCGCCGGTTTCCGGCCACGCCCCGTTCGGGTATCTTGTGGCGGAACCCGTCACGAGAGCGCACCATGGCGAACGTCGACCGTATCATTGTCTACGAGAAGCCCACGTGCACGACCTGCCGGAAGCTCACGAAGCTGCTCCGCGAGGCCGGGGTCGAGTACGAGGCGGTCAACTACCTGCTGACCCCGATCCCGCGCGACGAGCTGGCGCGGCTGATCCGGATGATGGGGATCTCCCCCCGCGAGCTCCTGCGCAAGGGCGAGCCAGCCTACCGCGAGCTCGGCCTCGGGCGTGCGGACCTCACGGATGACGAACTGCTCGACGCCATGGCCGCACACCCCGAGCTCGTGCAGCGGCCCATCGTCGTTCGGGGGGACCGCGCCGTCCTCGCCCGGCCGCCCGAGCGGGTGAAGGAGATCCTGTAAGGTCGGCTGCCGTTCACCGTTCCGGTCCGATCGATTCCCATCGGGTGGGAGTGCGCCGGGCTCCTCGAGGCGCTCGTGCCCATTGCGAGCCAGTTCACGTCTTGCTCGACACTTGTTCATGTATAGTTTAATAAAGTGAACATGAACAAATGAACCGCATGCCCCTCCCCCACCCTCATGACATGGTCGGTCGCCGCATCGAGTGGCAACGCCTCGCAGAATTCGCCACCAGCGGATTCGCGGGGGCAACCCTGGGCATCGTCTGGGGACGCCGCCGTGTCGGCAAGTCCTTCCTCCTGCAATCCCTCGTGGAACAGACCGGCGGGCTGTACTACACAGCCGTCCGCGGGTCGAGCGCAGAGGCGCTGCGAGAGCTGGGCGAATTAGTCGGCGAGTATCAGGGCGCAGCGGGGCCGCTGGCCTTCGAGGACTGGGACGCGGCGGTGACCGGCCTGCTCGCCCTGGGGAGAGAACGCGAGACCGTGGTGGTGCTCGATGAGTTCCCCTACCTGCTCGAGCACACACCGGAGCTCGATTCGATCATCCAGCGGACGCTCGCGCCACGGAGCCGGGTCCGTACCTCCAGTCGAACGCGGCTCATCCTCTGCGGCTCGGCGATCTCCGTCATGAGCAAGATCCTGAGCGGGACCGCACCACTCCGGGGCCATGCCGGCCTCGATCTTCGCATCTCGCCTTTCGACTTCAGAATAGCCGCGCAGCTCCATGGAATCGATGACAGACGGCTGGCGGTCCGCACGTACGCCGTGATCGGCGGCGTTGCAGCCTATGCGCGCGAGATGTCGAGCGGGGATCTGCCTGACGGACCGGACGACTTCGACCGCTGGGTCTGCCAACGCGTACTGTCACCGGCCGCGCCATTGTTCAACGAAGTCGAGCTCCTGTTGGCAGAGGACCCCAATACGGCCAGGGCCCGAAAGCTCAATCTCTACCACGCGGTGCTCGCGGGCGTGGCCACGGGTTGAATCGCCCCGGGTTTGCCGGAGGCTCCAACCTTTGAGAGATTGGGGTCATGAGACAGGCAAAGAAGTACTCCCCCGAGGTGCGGGAGCGGGCGGTTCGGATG
>Ga0207864_1001699_pt1 | contig 23223 bp, 18 predicted proteins | sample HigsolmetaAR202D_FD_184834 | JGI IMG/M metagenome (GOLD analysis project Ga0207864, IMG submission 184834) | Ionic liquid and high solid enriched microbial communities from the Joint BioEnergy Institute, USA - AR20-2-D (SPAdes) (version 2) ... | reverse complement strand
CCGAACTCGGAAGTGAAACCGCTCAGCGCCGATGATAGTGCCGCCCCGCTGCGGTGCGAAAGTAGGTCATCGCCAGGCGCTTATCACCCCAAAACCCCCGCTCCCCCCTCAGGGCGCGGGGGTTTTTCTTTGGCTCAAACAACGTCCTATACGCTGAATTCTTTCTCTAAGCCAGACCGTTCCTCTGTGACCGAGACGGCGTCGCTCGTTGCCGGCAGAAGCAAGCGGTGTCGGCGCAAAAAAGAAGGCGCGTTGCCGCGCCTTCGTCGCTGTCGTAGGAAGCGGATGAGCGTGCTGCCCATCCGGCACGGCAATCACGCACGCAGCAGTTCGTTGATGCCGACCTTGGCGCGGGTCTTCTCGTCGACCTGCTTGATGATGACCGCGCAGTACAGGCTGTGGGAGCCGTCCGGGGCGGGCAGGCTGCCCGGTACCACGACGGCACCGCGCGGCACGCGGCCGTAAGTGATCTCGCCGGTTTCCCGGTTGTAGATCTTGGTGCTCTGGCCGATGTAGACGCCCATCGAGATCACCGCGCCTTCCTCGACGATCACGCCCTCGACGATTTCCGAGCGAGCGCCGATGAAGCAGTTGTCCTCGATGATGCAGGGGTTGGCCTGCAGCGGCTCCAGCACGCCACCGATGCCGACGCCGCCGGACAGATGCACGTTCTTGCCGATCTGGGCGCAGGAGCCGACCGTGGCCCAGGTATCGACCATGGTGCCGCTATCGACGTAGGCGCCGATGTTGACGTAGGACGGCATCAGCACCACACCCGGGGCGATGTAGGCGCCGCGCCGCGCCACCGCCGGCGGCACCACGCGCACCCCGCCGGCCGCGAAGGCGGCTTCGTCGCTGGCGCCGTACTTGGTCGGCACCTTGTCGTAGTAATTGGTCCAGCCGCCCGGCATGAGCGTGTTGTCGTAGAGGCGGAACGACAGCAGCACGGCTTTCTTCAGCCATTGATTGACGTGCCACTCGCCGTCACGCTTTTCCGCCACCCGCACCGTACCCGAATCGAGCAGTCGCAGCGTTTCCTCGACCGCTTCGCGCAGTTCCGGGGCGGCGTTGTTTGGCGTGATTTCGGCTCGGCGCTCGAAAGCGGCCTCGATTACGGATTGTAGGTCCTGCACAGGCGTTTCCTTGGCTAGTTACAAAGTCTCGATGAAGCGCCGCAGCCGCCAGGCCGCTTCGCGGCATTCCTCGACGGTGGCGACCAGGGCGATGCGGATGTGATCGCGGCCGGGATTCGTGCCGTGCGCGTCGCGCGACAGATAGCTGCCGGGCAGCACCGTTACGTGCTGCTCGGCGAACAGACGGCGGGCGAAGTCGGTGTCGGATAGGGGCAGCTTGGGCCACAGGTAGAAACCGGCGTCCGGCATTTGCAACGGCAGCACCGGCGAGAGGATGTCGATGAACTCGGCGAATTTCTGCCGGTACAAGGCACGGTTGGCGACCACGTGCCGCTCGTCGCGCCAGGCGGCGATGGAGGCGGCCTGCACCTGCAGCGGCAGGGCGCAGCCCTGATAGGTGCGGTAGAGCAGGAAGCGCTCGAGGATGCGGGCGTCGCCGGCGACGAAGCCGGAGCGCAACCCCGGCGCGTTGGAGCGCTTGGACAGACTATGGAACACCAGGCAGCGGGCGAAGTCGTCGCGCCCGATCGCCGCACAGGCCTGCAGCAGGCCAGGCGGCGGGTTGTCCTCGTCCGGGTAGATCTCCGAGTAGCACTCGTCGGCAGCGATGATGAAGTCGTAACGATCGGCCAGCTCGATCAGCCGGGTGAGCTGCTCCAGCGGCATGGTCGCGCCGGTCGGGTTGCCGGGCGAGCAGATATAGATCAGCTGGCAGCGCTTCCAGACTTCCTCGGGCACTTCGTCGAAGTCCGGCAGGTACCCGTGTTCGCGCCTCAGATTGAGGAAGTAGGGGCGGGCGCCGGCCAGCAGGGCTGCGCCCTCGTAGATCTGGTAGAACGGGTTGGGCATCAGCACCAGCGGATCGCCGCTGCGATCCACGCAGGCTTGCGCGATGGCGAACAGCGCTTCCCGGGTGCCGGCTACCGGCAGTACGTGCCGCTCGGGGTCGAGCCAGCCACGCTCGACCCGAAAGCGCTGCGCCAGCCAGTCGCACACCGCCTCGCGCAGCCCCGCCTCGCCGCGGGTGGCCGGGTAGCTGGAGAGACCGTGCAGGTGCGCGGCCAGGGCCTCGGTAAGGACGGCCGGCGTGGCGTGGCGCGGTTCGCCGATGGCGAGGCTGATGGGCGATAGCTCGGCGGGTGGCTGCAGTCCCTTGAGCAGACCTCGGAGACGCTCGAAGGGGTAAGGCTGCAATCGCTCAAGATCCGGGTTCATGGATGCGCTCGCTGGCAATCGGGGCGACAGTATAGAAAAAGATCGGCCCGCCACGAAGAAGTCGCGCGCGCGAAATCTTCGGGGCGGGTTGTGCGTTCAGCTGTGGGCGGTCTTGCCTTCGCCGCCACTCTGGCACAGCGCGGCCTCCAGCGCCTCGCGCAGACGCCGCTGGGTGTCTTCGTCCAGCGGCTGGTCGTTGGCGTCGGTGATGAAGAACACGTCCTCGGCGCGCTCGCCGATGGTGGCGATCTTGGCGTTCTTCAGCCGCACGCCGCAGCGGGTGAAGACACAGCCGACGCTGGCCAGGAGGCCGGGGCGATCGCCGGTGATCAGCTCCAGGGTGGTGCGGTTGTTGCGCGCATCCAGGCTGAAGTTGATCTGCGTGATGGTGTTGAAGTGGCGCAACCGCCGCGGCAGCGCCCGCTTCGACAGCGGCGGCAGCGCCCGGGTGTCGCTCAGCGCCTGTCGCAGGCGGTCGATGATCTCCTGGATGCGGTACGGTTCGGTGACCGGCTCGCCGTTTTCCTCCAGCACCAGGTAGCTGTCCAGGGTGAAGCCGTCGTCGGTGCCGGTGATGCGCGCGTCGTGAATGTTCAGCCCCAGCTGGTCTAGGCAGGACACGGTGATGGCGAAGGTGTTGTCGCGGTCCGGCACGTACACGAACACGTCGCTGCCGCCGCGCGGGCTCTGCGGATTGACCAGCACCAGCGGCAGATCCTCCGGGCGGGCTTGGGCGATGGCTTCGGTGTGCCAGGCGATCTCGTCGGCCGAGTAGCGCAGGAAATAGTCGTCGTTGAAGGCCCGCCAGACCTTGCGCACCTTCATGTGGTGCAGCCCCTTTTCGTGCAGCAGCCGGCGCGCCAGGGTCTGGGTCTCGCGGATCAGGTCGTCCTTCTCGATCGGATTGCCCAGGCCGCGCCGCAGCGCCCGCTTGGTCAGGGCGTAGAGCTCGGCCAGCAACGACTCGCGCCAGGAGTTCCACAGCGTGGGATTGGTGGCGCGAATGTCGGCCACGGTCAGCAGGTACAGGTAATCGAGGTGGATCAGATCGCCCACCTGCTGGGCGAAGGTGTTGATCACTTCCGGGTCGCTGATGTCCTTGCGCTGCGCGGTCATGGACATCAGCAGATGGTTGCGCACCAGCCAGCTGACCAGGCGAGTGTCGTAAGCGCCGAGCCCGTGCGCCTCGCAGAATTCGCGGGCGTCCTCGGCGCCCAGCTCGGAGTGGTCGCCGCCGCGGCCCTTGGCGATGTCGTGGAACAAGCCGGCGATGTACAGCAGCTCGGGCTTGGGCAGGCGGCTGAACACGGCCGAGCACTGCGGCAACTCATGGGCGTGCTTGGCCAGGGCCAGGCGGCGCAGATTGCGGACCACGAACAGGGTGTGCTGATCCACGGTATAGGCGTGGAACAGGTCGTACTGCATGCGCCCGGTGATGGCGCCGAACGCCGGCAGGTAGCGGCCGAGCACGCCGTAGCGGTGCATGCGCCGCAGCTCGTGAGTGATGCCGTGCGGCTGACGCAGGATCTCGATGAACAGGCTGCGGATGCGCAGATCGGCGCGGAAACGGTCGTCGATCAAATACCGGTACTCGCGCACCAGGCGGATGGTCGAGGCACGCACACCCTTCAGCTCCGGGTGCTGCTGCATCAGCAGGAACAGCTCCATCAGCGCGAACGGGTAGCGCTTGAAGACGTTGCGATGGGTGACCTCGATGAAGCCGCGCCGGCTCTGGAAGCGCTTGTTGATCAGCACCGGCGACTCGTCGTGGTCGGCGTAGAGGATCGCCTCCTGGAAATGCTGCAGCAGCATTTCGTTCAGGCGCGACAGCTCCATCACGGTGCGGTAGTAGCGCTGCATGAACTGCTCGACCGCCAGCGCGTGCGGCTGGTCGGTATAGCCGAACTGCTTGGCCAGGGTGGTTTGGTAGTCGAACAGCAGCCGGTCCTCGCGGCGCCGGGTCAGGGTGTGCAGGGCGAAGCGCACGTCCCAGAGGAAGCGCTGGCCTTCGATCAGGTCGCGGTATTCCTCCTCGGTCAGGAACTGGTGCCGCACCAGGTCGTGCAGGGTGGCGGCGCCGAAGTGACGCTTGGCGACCCAGCCCACCATATGGATATCGCGCAGCCCGCCCGGGCCTTCCTTGATATTGGGCTCCAGGTTGTAGGCGGTGTCGTGATATTTCAGGTGGCGCGCCTGCTGCTCGCGCCACTTCGCTTCGAAGAAGGCGCGGCTGGGCCAGACCGCCGACGGGCCGGTGGCGGCGCGCATGGCCTGGTAGAGCGCCTGCGAGCCGATCAGCAGGCGCGACTCCATCAGATTGGTGGCGACCGTGATGTCGGCTTCTGCCTCACGGGCGCAGTCGGTCACGGTGCGCACCGAATGCCCGACTTCCAGGCCGATGTCCCACAAGCTGGCGAGGAAGTGCTCGATCCGCGCTTGGCACGCGTGGTCTTGGTCGTCGCCGAGCAGCACCATCAGGTCGACGTCGGAGGCCGGATGCAGCTCGCCGCGGCCGTAGCCGCCGACCGCCACCAGCGCCGCCTGCTGCTCGTCGACGCCCGCCAGGTAGCGCCAGGCGCGCCGCAGCAGTTGATCGACCAGGAAGGCTCGGGCCGGCACCAGGACGGCTGCGGGTATTCCCTGGGCGAAACGCTCCTTCAGCAGTTGATCGCCTTGCCGCAGCGCGGCGCGCAGCAGCGGAACGGGCGCGGCGCCGGCCGCCAGTTCGGCGTCGACCCGGGCGGCGTCGAACAGCAGCGGATCGTCGTACTCAAAGCCTTGATCGGGGTGGAAGGGCGTGGTGGGAGGGACCGGGATCTGGGTGGTGGCGGCCATGCGCAAGCCTTGCTGGCGTGAGAGATAGGGCGACGCCCCCCGGGGAGCGGGCGGCCCCGCCAAAATTGTCGGTAGGACCCGAGTATGGTATAAAGCGCCCGCGCTTGAGGCAAACGCCAGACAGCGCTTAACGGCCGCCACGGCGGCGAATTCCACACATGCACCGACACGGGCGGCCGGGTGCCTTCGCAACGAAGGTTGCCGCTCGGGGTGTATGGAGGCCCAACCCTCAAAAGGAGCGACTCATGGCCAACATCTCCATGCGGCAGATGCTGGAGGCTGGTGTTCATTTCGGTCACCAGACCCGCTATTGGAACCCCAAGATGGCTCCCTACATCTTCGGGGAGCGCAACAAGATTCACATCATCAACCTCGAAAAGACCGTCCCCATGTACAACGAGGCCCTGAATTTCATGGGCAAGCTCGTTGCCAATGGTGGCACGGTGCTTTTCGTCGGCACCAAGCGCGCCGCGCGTGACGCTGTGGCCGCCGCCGCGCAGCGCTGCGGCATGCCGTACGTCAACCACCGCTGGCTGGGTGGCATGCTCACCAACTTCCGCACGGTCAAGCAGTCCATCCGCCGGCTCAAGGAGCTGGAGGCGCAGCAGGCCGACGGCACCTTCAACCGCCTTTCCAAGAAGGAAGGCCTGATGCTGACCCGCGAGATGGACAAGCTCAACCGCTCGCTGGCCGGCATCAAGAACATGGAGCGCCTGCCGGACGCCCTGTTCGTGATCGACGTCGGTCACGAGAAGATCGCCGTTCAGGAAGCCCGCAAGCTGGGCATTCCGGTGGTGGCGGTGGTCGACACCAACAACTCGCCCGAGGGCGTGGACTACGTGATCCCGGGTAACGACGACGCGATCCGCGCCGTGCAGCTATACCTGGATGGCGTGGCTGACGCGCTGGCGGATGCGCGCACCGTGCTGGCGCAGTCGGCCGGCGGTCGCGACGAGTTCGTGGAAGTGCGCGAAGAGGCCGGCGCGGGGCGCAAGGCGTCGCGCGGCCGCCGCGGCGCCGAGGTGGCCGAGGAGCAGGGTGCTGGCGAGGCCGGCGAGTAAGGCTAGAGCCTGAGCTCGAGCACCGGAGAGGCGAAAGAGCGGGTCTGGTTGCCCGCTCTTTCGTCAGAGACATGCACACGGATTTTATGAGGTAGCGGACATGGCCCAGATTACTGCGGCGCTGGTTAAGGAACTGCGGGAGCGCACCGGCTCCGGCATGATGGAGTGCAAGAACGCCCTGGTCGAGACCAACGGCGACATCGATGCGGCTATCGAGCTGATGCGCAAGCGCGGTCTGGCCAAGGCCGATAAGAAGGCCGGTCGTGTGGCGGCCGAAGGCACGGTGGTGATCGCGCTGTCCGACGATCGCCGCAGCGGTGCGATGGTCGAGGTCAACTGCGAGACCGACTTCGTGGCCAACGGCGACGACTTCCGCAACTTCGCCCAGGCCGTTGGCCGCAAGGTGCTGGAAGCCAACCCGGCGTCGGTCGAGGCGCTGGCCGAGCTGCAGCTCGACGGCGGCAAGACCGTCAACGAAGTGCGTCAGGAGCTGATCGCCAAGATCGGCGAGAACATCCAGGTGCGTCGCTTCGTCCGCTTCGACTCCGCCAACGGCGCCATCAGCAGCTATCTGCACGGCACTCGCATCGGCGTGCTGGTCGAGCTGGAGGGCGGCTCCGAGGAGCTGGGTCGGGACATTGCCATGCACGTCGCCGCCAGCCGTCCGCTTTGCGTCGCTGAGCAGGATGTGCCGGCCGAGACCATCGAGAAGGAGCGTGAGATCCTGATCGCCCAGGCCGAGGGCAGCGGCAAGCCGCGCGAAATCATCGAGAAGATGGTGCAGGGCCGCATCCAGAAGTTCCTCGGCGAGATCACGCTGGTCGGCCAGCCGTTCGTCAAGGATCCCGATCAGACCGTCGGCAAGCTGCTGAAGGCGAACAACGCCAAGGTCGTGCGCTTCGCGCGCCTGGAGGTGGGCGAGGGCGTCGAGAAGAAGCAGGATAACTTCGCCGATGAAGTGATGGCCACGGTACGCGGCACCCAGGGTTGATCGCGACCGGAGATCGTTAGCCAGGCACTTCAGGGGGGCGAAGATGGACAAGCCGATTTACAAGCGGATCCTGCTCAAGCTCAGTGGCGAAGCTTTGATGGGAGACGAGGAATACGGTATTTCGCCCCCCGTCATCGGTCGTCTGGCGACCGAGATCAAGCAGCTGGTCGAACTGGGAGTGCAAGTCGCCCTCGTGGTCGGGGGCGGCAACATCTTCCGTGGCGCCGGCTTGGCCGCCAAGGGGATGGATCGGGTGACGGGCGACCATATGGGCATGCTCGCCACCGTGATCAACGCGCTGGCGTTGCAGGACGCCCTGGAGCGTGACGGCGTCTTTACGCGGGTCATGTCCGCCATCAAGATCAATCAGGTCTGCGAGGACTACATCCGGCGGCGGGCCATCCGGCACCTCGAGAAGGGGCGCGTGGTGGTGTTCGCGGCCGGTACCGGCAATCCGTTCTTCACCACCGACTCGGCCGCTAGCCTGCGCGCGATCGAGATCGATGCCGATATCATGCTCAAGGCCACCAAGGTCGACGGCGTGTACTCGGCGGATCCGAAGAAGGATCCGACGGCGGAACGCTACCAGCGTCTGAGCTACGACGAGGTTCTGACCCGCAAGCTGGACGTCATGGACGCCACCGCAATCGTGCTCTGCCGGGACCAGGGAATGCCCATCATGGTGTTCGACGTAACGCGTCCGGGTTCGCTGTTGGACGCGGTCTGCGGCAAGAACATCGGCACCGTAGTGGAGAGGTGACAGCCGTGCTGAACGATATCAAGAAAGACGCCGCCGCCCGCATGGCGAAGAGCGTCGAGAACCTGAAGCTGGAACTGGGGAAGATCCGTACCGGTCGGGCGCACACCAGCCTGCTCGATCACGTGACCGTGGAATACTATGGGAGCCAGGTGCCGCTGAGCCACGTCGCGACGGTGGCGGTCGCGGACGCTCGCACCTTGACCGTGACGCCCTGGGAAAAGAACATGGTGTCGGTGATCGAGAAGGCCCTGCTGACCTCCGATCTGGGGCTCAACCCGGCGACTGTGGGGACCGTCATCCGCGTCCCGCTGCCGCCGTTGACCGAGGAGCGGCGGCGCGACCTGATCAAGGTGGTGCGCAACGAGGGCGAGCAGGCGCGGGTGGCGATCCGCAACGTCCGGCGGGACGCCAACAGCCACATCAAGGAACTGCTCAAGGAAAAGCTCATCTCGGAAGACGACTTGCGTCGTGCCGAGGACGAGATCCAGAAGCTTACCGATAAATACATCAAGGACGTCGAGACCGTCCTAGAGGCCAAGGAAAAGGAGATGCTGGAGATCTGATCTCCAGCATCGCAGACAGCGAACGTCAGCGAGTGCCCGGCGGACTCCTGCTTATTCACGTCCGGCTGGGCCGGCATCGGCTGAGGCTGCTATGAGCGCCGACCAATCCAATTCTCGGCTCGGACCGCATCCGCCCTCAACGGTGCCCAGGCACGTGGCCATCGTCATGGATGGCAACGGCCGTTGGGCCCAGGCGCGGGGATTGTCCCGCGCCGCCGGACACAAGGCCGGCGTAGCATCGGTTCGAGCCATCGTCGAAGCCTGCAGTAGGGCAGGCGTCAAGACCGTCACCCTGTTCGCCTTCAGCAGCGAGAACTGGCAGCGCCCCAGTACCGAGGTGTCGCTGCTCATGGAGTTGTTCTTGCGCACCCTTCAGCGGGAGCTCGACCGGCTGCACCGCAACAACATCCGGCTGCGGCTGATCGGCGAGCGCCACCGCTTCTCTAGCCGGCTGCAGGCGTTGATCGCCGAGGCCGAGCGGCGTACCGCCGAGAACGTCGGTCTGGATCTGGTGATCGCCGCCAGCTACGGTGGTCGCTGGGACGTAACCCAGGCGGCGCAGCGCCTGGCGGCCGAGGTCCGCGACGGCAAGCTGCGGCCCGAGGACATCACGCCCGAGTGCTTCGACAGCTATCTGTCCACGGCAGGCCTGGCGGAGCCGGATCTATTCATCCGCACTGGTGGCGAGCGCCGCATCAGCAACTTCCTGCTCTGGCAGCTTGCCTATACGGAACTGTACTTCACCGACGTGCTCTGGCCGGATTTCCGCGAGCCGCATCTGGTGGAAGCGTTCCGGGATTTTGCACAGCGGCAGCGGCGCTTCGGCCGCACGCCGGAGCAGGTGGAGCAGCTCGATCGTGCTTAAATGGCGGATCATCACCGCGCTGGTGCTCGTACCCAGCCTGCTCGCCTTGGTCTGGTGGCTGCCGACCGGCGGCGTGGCGCTGTTGTTCGCGCTGATGTGCGTGCTCGGCGGCCTGGAATGGGCGCGGCTCATCGGTTGCGTGGGGCGGCGGGCCCAGTACCGATACCTGTGCGGGCTGGTGATCCTGCTGTCGCTGGGGTGGGCGCTGTACCAGTCGCGGCTGTCGCCGCTGCCGCTGTTCGCGATCGCCACCCTCTGGTGGTTGGCGGCGCTGCAGCGCCTGCTGCGCTACAACCGCGATCCCCAGGGGCAGGCCAAGCCCGGCCCCGTGGTCGGCGCGCTGATCAGCTACGCGGTGCTGTTGTTCGCCTGGTTCTCGCTGGTCTATCTGCACGGCTACGGCGGTCCGGCGCTCGTGACTCTGCTGCTGTTCGCGGTCTGGGGCGCCGATACCGGGGCATACTTCGCGGGGCGGGCGTTCGGACGGCGTAAGCTGGCGATCAACGTCAGTCCCGGCAAGACCTGGGAGGGCGTGTTCGGCGGTCTACTGCTGGCGGGCGCGGTGAGCCTGGTGCTGCAATGGTGGCTGCAGCCGGCCGGGATGCCCTTGCATGTCATGCTGCCGCTGGTGCTGGCGGCGGTGCTGTTTTCCGTGGCCGGCGATCTGTTCGAGAGCATGATCAAACGCCAGCACGGCGCCAAGGACAGCGGTAACTTGCTGCCCGGTCACGGCGGCGTGCTCGACCGGGTCGACGCGCTGCTGGCGGCGGCCCCGATCTTCGCAATGGGATTCGTATGGTGGCGACTGACGCTATGAAGCAGGTGGTCGTGCTCGGCTCGACCGGTTCGATCGGCATGAGCGCGCTCGACGTCGCGGCTCGCCACCCAGACCGTTACGGTGTGTTGGCGCTGACCGCGCACCGCAACGTCGATCGCTTGTTCGAGCAGTGCCTGCGGTTCCGGCCGCGCTATGCCGCCATGGCCGAGCCGGCGGCCGCCGACGAGCTGCGGTCGCGGCTGGCGGCGGCGGGATGTGGCACCGAGGTGCTGGCCGGCGAGACGGCGGTGGCCGAGTTGGCGGCGCTGGACGGCGCCGACACCGTGGTGGCCGGCATCGTCGGCGCGGCCGGACTGCGGCCGACGCTGGCGGCGGCGGAGCGGGGCAAGCGCATCCTGCTCGCCAACAAGGAGGTGCTGGTGATGGCCGGCACCCTGTTCATGGACGTGGTGGCGCGCCATGGCGCGCTGCTGCTGCCGATCGACAGCGAGCACAACGCGATCTTTCAGTGCCTGCCGGAGAATTTCGGCGCGCGCGGGCTCGCTCGCTGCGGCGTGCGGCGCATCCTGCTCACCGCCTCCGGCGGGCCGTTCCGTACCGCGCCGCTCGAGGAGCTGCCGCGCATGACGCCGGAGCAGGCCTGCAAGCATCCGAACTGGTCGATGGGGCGGAAGATTTCGGTCGACTCCGCCACCATGATGAACAAGGGGCTGGAGCTGATCGAGGCCTGCCTGCTGTTCTCGGCGCCGCCGGAGCAGGTGCAGGTGGTGCTGCATCCGCAGAGCATCATCCACTCGCTGGTCGAGTACGTGGACGGTTCGGTGCTGGCGCAGCTGGGCAACCCGGACATGCGCACCCCCATCGCCCACGCCATGGCCTGGCCGGAGCGGATCGAGTCCGGAGTCGGGTCGCTGGATCTGTTCGCCGTCGCCAAGCTCGACTTCGAGGCGCCGGACATGCGGCGTTATCCTTGTCTGCAACTCGCTTATGATGCGCTGGCGCGTGGTGGCACCGCCTGCGCGGTGCTGAACGCCGCCAACGAGGTAGCGGTGGCGGCTTTCCTGGAGGGGCGTATCCTGTTCACCGACATTGCCCGCGTGGTGTCCGCGACGCTGGATGCCGCGGAGATCCAGCCGGTGCGCGAGCTGGCCGACGTGCTGGCGGCGGACGCCTGGGCGCGCGGTCGCGCCGGCGAGGCGGTCCTGAAACTGGCGGCGTAGAGTAGTGGGAATCCTCCAGAACATCTTCGGTTTCATCATCGCTATCGGCGTGCTGGTGGCCTTCCACGAGTTCGGCCACTACTGGGTCGCGCGCCGGCTCGGCGTCAAGGTGCTGCGCTACTCGATCGGTTTCGGCAAGCCGCTGGTGATCTGGCGGCGCGGACCGGACAATACCGAATACGCGATTTCCGCAATCCCGCTCGGCGGTTACGTGAAAATGCTCGACGAGCGCGAAGGTCCGGTAGCACCGGAGGAACTGCACCGGGCCTTCAACCGCCAGTCGTTGGGTGTGCGCGCGGCGATCGTCGCCGCCGGTCCGCTGTTCAATCTGTTGTTCGCGGTGCTGGCCTACTGGTTCGTGTTCGTCTCCGGCACCCAGGAGCTGCGGGCCTACCTCGGCGAACCGCTGGCGGACACGCCGGCCGCGGCGGCCGGTTTCCAGCGCGGCGACGAGGTGCTGGCGGTCGACGGCGATCCGGTCAAGAGTTGGGATCAGCTGCTGCTGACGCTGCTTGACGCCGGGGTCGACCGCGCCCAGGTTTCGGTGCAGGTGCTGACTCGCGACGGGCAGCAGGCCATCCGGCAACTGGATCTGTCCGGCATCCGCGCCCTGGGCGATGAGCAGGACTTCATGAAGGTGGTGGGCCTGCGCATGCTGTTTCCGGACATTCCGGCGGTGATCGCCGGGGTGCGCGCCGGTTCCGCGGCGGACGCGGCCGGATTGAAGGCCGGCGAGCGCGTGGTCGCGATCGACGGCCAGCCGGTGGACGGCTGGAAGCAGATGGCCGAGTATCTGGCGGCTCGGCCGGGCCAGCAGGTGACGCTGTCGCTGACCGGCGCCGATGGCGCGCGCACGGTGACCGTGACGCTGGGAACGGCGGAAGTGCAGGGTCGGACCGTCGGCCAGCTCGGCGTGGAGCCGGCGATTTTCCGCGAGGTGCGCTACGATCCGCTGGCGGCGCTGCCGCGCGCGGTCGAGGAAACCTGGCTGGCGAGCAGCCTGACGCTCAAGGTGCTGTACAAGATGCTGGTCGGCGACGCGTCGATCAAAAACTTGAGCGGGCCGCTCAACATCGCCCAGATCGCCGGGCAGTCGGTCGAGCTGGGATTGAGCTATTTCGTCAAGTTCCTGGCCATCGTCAGCGTCAGCCTGGCGGTGCTCAATCTGTTGCCGGTCCCGGTGCTGGACGGCGGGCATCTGTTCTATTACGCCTTGGAGGCGGTGCGCGGCAGGCCTTTGTCAGAGCGGGCGCAGCAGATCGGTCAGCAGATCGGCGTGGCGATGCTGCTGTTGCTGATGACGATCGCGTTCTACAACGACATCACCCGTTTGCTGGTGCAGTGAAAAAGCGGATACGGCGGGGCGGATAATGCGAAGAATGCTCCCCTCCTTGGTGTTGGCGCTCGCGCTGGGGCGGGCGGACGCCGCGGACAGGTTCCAGGTCGAAGACATCCGGGTCGAGGGGCTGCAGCGCGTCCCGGTCGGCACGGTATTGAACTATCTGCCCATCCGCGTCGGCGAGACCATCGACGATGATCGGGTGGCGGAAGCCATCCGCGCGCTTTACCGCACCGGCTTCTTCCAGGACGTGGCGCTCAGCCGCGACGGCGGCGTGCTGGTGGTGGAGGTGGTGGAGCGGCCGTCGATCGGCAAGATCGACCTGCGCGGCAACAAGGCCATCCAGACCGAGGATCTCACGAAGGCGCTGGAAGGCGTCGGTCTGGCGGAAGGGCGGGTGTTCAACCGCTTTCTGCTCAATGACGTAGAGCGCGAACTTCGCAACATTTATCAAAGCCGGGGCCAGTACGACACCGCCATCGAGAGCACGGTCACGCCGCTGCCGCGCAACCGGGTGGCGGTGCGCATCGACATCCGCGAGAGCGAACCGGCCAAGATCCTGAACATCAACTTCGTCGGCAACCAGCGCTTCTCCAATTCCCAGCTGGAGAGCGTGTTCGAGCTGGGGCCGCGCAGCTGGTATCACTTTTTCTCCGACCGCGACGAATACGCGCGCGAGAAGCTCGCCGCCGATCTGGAGCGGCTGCGTTCCTTCTATCAGGACCAGGGCTACATCAATTTCACGATCACTTCCACCCAGGTGTCGGTGAGCCCGGACCGGCGCGGGATCTATATCACGGTCAATCTCTCCGAAGGCGAGCAGTACCGGATCGAACGGTTTGCGTTGGCGGGGGACCTGATCGTGAGCGAAGAGGAGCTGCGTGGCCTGATCAGCACCGCGCCGGGGAGCCTGTACTCGCGCGAACGTGTGACCGAATCCATACGCCGCATCCGCGAGCGCTTGGGCGAGGAGGGATACGCGTTCGCCAACGTCAACGCCGTGCCCGAGCTCGACGACGAGAAACACACGGTGGCGTTGACCTATTACGTCGATCCGGGCAAGCGAGTGTACGTGCGCCGCATCAACATCAACGGCAACGCTCGCACCCGCGACGAGGTCATACGCCGCGAGCTGCGCCAGCCCGAGGGCGCGGCGCTGTCGACGGTGGCGGTGCAGCGCTCGCGCTACCGCTTGCAGCGGTTGGGCTTCTTCGAGGACGTGACGATCGACACCCCGGCGGTGCCGGGCGAGCCCGATCTGGTCGACGTCAACGTGGCGGTGCGCGAGCGCCTGTCCGGCAGCCTGCAAGCGGGTATCGGCTACGGCGAGTCGCAGGGCGTGATCATCAGCCTGTCGGTGCAGCAGGACAACGTGCTCGGTTCCGGCGACCGCGTCGGCCTGGAGCTGAACAACAGCTCGGTGAGCCGTGTCTACAGCCTGTCGTACCTGGATCGCTACTACACGCCGTCGGGCATCAGCCGCTCGTGGACGATCAGCCACCGCGAGACCGACGCGGCCGAAGCCAATCTTGCCGAGTACGACACCAAGACCTTCACGCTCGGCATGACCTACGGTATTCCGATCAGCGAGGAGGATACGCTGTATGCCGGCGCTTCCGCGGAGTACTTGGGCTTGGATCTGGACGTGTACGCGCCGCAGCGGCTGCACGACTTCGTTCGCGATCACGGCGATGAGTTCACCAACTTCAAGCTCAATCTGAGCTGGCAGCGCGACAGCCGCGACACCGCCATCTTCGCGCGCCGCGGCGCCCGTCAAACCGCCGGGTTGGAGCTGGCGGTACCGGGCAGCGATCTGCAGTTCTACCGGCTCACCTATTCCTACCGGCACTATTTCCCGCTCACGGAGAAGCTGACGCTGAGCGTGCATGGCTCGCTCGGCTACGGCGACGGCTATGGCAATACCGAGGCCCTGCCGTTCTTCGAGAACTTCTACGCGGGCGGCATCAGCACCATCCGCGGCTTCCGCAGCAACTCGCTGGGGCCGCGCGACCCGATCGAGCGGCTCGATCTGGACGGCGACCCGAGCACGTTGGAGACTCGCGGCGGCGACCCGACCGGCGGTAACGCCCGCATCATCGGGAATATCGAGGTGCTGTTCCCGATGCCTTACGTGGAAGTCGAGTCGATGCGGATGTTCGTGTTCCTCGACGGCGGCAACGTTTTCGATACCCGCCATCAGGATATAAGTGTCGATGAGTTCCGCTATTCCACCGGCGTCGGTTTGACCTGGCTGTCGCCGCTGGGCGCGTTGACAATCAGCCTGGCGCGACCGTTAAATGACCGGGCCGGCGACCAGACCGAGTTCTTCCAGTTCTCGCTCGGCTCTTTCTTCTAGTTACCTATTGGAGACACATTTTGAAGAAGACCTTGTGCCGGATCGGTCTTGCGGTTGCGCTTTGCGCGGCGAGCGCGGCGGCGTCCGCTCAGCCGAAAATCGGTTTCGTCAATCCGGCCCGGGTGTCGGCCGACGCGCCGCAGGCCATGGCTGCCCGGGAAAAGCTCGAGAAAGAGTTCTCCGCCCGCCGCGAAGAGCTGGCGCGCGCGCAGAAGGAGCTCAAGGAGCTGGAGGCCAAGCTCAACCGCGACGCCGCGGTGATGACCGAGGCCGAGCGTAGCCGCGCCGAGCGCGACCTGCTGGCTCGCAGCCGCGAACTGCGCCGCATGCAGGACGAGCTGCGCGAGGACTACAACATCCGCGGCAATGAGGAGCTGGCCAAGTTGCAGCGGCGGATCATCGAAGTCATCCACCAACTCGCCAAAGAAGAGAAATTTGACCTGATTGTCGGTGACGGCGTGATCTATGCTAGCGAGCAGATCGACATCACCAGCAAGGTGGTCGAGCGGCTCAAGCAGGAATACCGGAACTCGACGTCCAAATAGGTTGTAACGTGGTGAGTGGCGCGGAGATGATCGGGTGGCCGACGTGGCCGGCTTTCGCCTAGGAGATTTGGCCCAGTGGGCCGGGGTCGAGTTGCGTGGCGACCCTGAAATCCGCGTGACTGGCGTGGCAACCATCGAGGGTGCGGGGCCGCGGGATGTCACGTTCCTCGCCAATCCACGCTACCGGCGCTTTCTGGCGAGCACGCGCGCTGCAGCGGTGGTGCTGCACCCGGATGAGGCCGACGGCTGCCCCACCGCGGCGCTGCTGAGCACCAATCCATATCTGCTGTTCGCGCGCATCGTCGCCTACATGTGTCCGCCGCCGGCGACGGAGCCGGGCGTGCACCCGACCGCCTGGGTCGATCCCACGGCGAGCCTGGGCGAGGGGGTGTCGATCGGCCCGCAGGCGGTGATCCACCGTGGCGCGCGCATCGGCGCCGGCACGTCGATCGGCAGCGGCGCGGTGGTGGAGGCGGATGCGGCGATCGGCCGCGACTGCCGCATCGGCACCAACGTCACCATCGGCGCGCGCGTGGTGATCGGCGATCGGGTGGTGATCCATCCAGGTGCCGTGCTCGGCGCCGACGGCTTCGGCTTCGCCAACGACAACGGGCGTTGGGTCAAGGTGCCGCAGGTTGGCGGCGTACGCATCGGCGACGACGTCGAGATCGGCGCCAACACCACCATCGACCGCGGCGCGCTGGGCGATACGGTGGTGGAGGAGGGCGTCAAGCTGGATAACCAGATCCAGATCGGCCACAACGTCCGCATCGGCGCGCATACCGCCATCGCCGGCGCCACGGCCATCGCCGGCAGCACAACCATCGGGAAACGCTGTACCATTGCCGGCGCGGTTGGCTTCGCCGGGCATCTGCACATCGCCGACGGGACGGTCATCACCGGCATGACGGCGGTTTCCCGCAGCATCAACAAGGCTGGAATCTATTCCAGCGGCACTCAGATGGTCGACAACCACACTTGGCGCAAATCGGCAGTACGGTTCAACCAATTGGATGAAATGTACCGGCGCCTACGCGAACTCGAAACCGAGCTGGCCGATCTCAAGGCACAGCTTAACAAGGACTCGTGAAGTCCGTGGAAGGGCGCAACGCTACGATGGATATCAACGACATTACCAGCCTGCTTCCCCACAGGTATCCGTTCCTGCTGATCGACCGTGTGGTGGAATGCGTTCCCGGTGAGCTGTTGGTCGGACTGAAGAACGTCACGATCAACGAGCCTTATTTCGCCGGCCACTTCCCGGGGCATCCGGTGATGCCGGGCGTGTTGATTCTCGAGGCGCTGGCACAGGCCTGCGGGCTGCTCGCGTTCAAGACTGCGGGCGAGCGTCCGAACGGCATTTTCTATCTGGTCGGTGTCGAGAACGCGCGCTTCAAGCGCCCGGTGATCCCCGGCGACCAGCTGCGACTCGAAGCTCGGCTCAAGCGCTCCATCCGGGGTGTCTGGATGTTCGAAACGGAAGCCACGGTAGACGGCAACTTCGTGGCCGAGTGTGAAATTCGTTGTGCCATGAGGGAACTGTGAGCTCGATTCACCCCACCGCCGTCATCGATCCCAAGGCTCGGATCGGTGCCAACGTCACTATCGGTCCGTACACGATCATCGGCGCCGATGTCGAGATCGGCGACGGTACCTGGATCGGTCCGCACGTGGTGATCGAGGGCCCGACCCGCATCGGCCGCGACAACCGCATCTATCAGTTCGCCTCCCTGGGGGCGGCGCCCCAGGACAAGAAGTACAAGGGCGAGCCGACGCTGCTGGAGATCGGCGACCGCAACCTGATCCGGGAATGCTGCACCTTCAATCGCGGCACCGTGCAGGGCGGCGGCGTCACCCGCATCGGCAACGACAACTGGATCATGGCGTACTGCCATATCGCCCACGACTGCCTGGTCGGCAACGGTACGGTGTTCGCCAACAACGCCTCGCTGGCGGGGCACGTGATCATCGACGATTACGTGATCCTTGGCGGCTTCTCGCTGGTGCTGCAGTTCTGTCGCATGGGTGCGTATAGCTTCGCCGCCTTCGGCAGCCACATCAACATGGATGTGCCGCCGTTCGTGATGGTGCGCGGTCAGCTGGCCGAGCCGCAAGCGATGAACGTGGAGGGCATGCGTCGGCACGGCAAGTCGCCGGAGGTGATCCGCGCCGTCAAGCAGGCCTATAAGGTGCTGTACCGGTCCGGGCTGCGGTTGGAGGAAGCCAAGCAGCGCCTGGACGAGCTGGCGGCCCAGTATGATGAGGTCGCGCTGATCCGGAAGTTCTTGGATACCACCGAGCGCGGCATCATCCGCTAGCGTTTCCAGCCACGGCGGCGGGCGGCAACGTCTCCGCCGCCCATGACCGTAAGCAAGCATGCGAGTTGCGATCGTCGCGGGCGAGCTCTCCGGCGATCTGCTCGGCGCGGGGCTCATGCAGGGGCTCAAGGCGCGCCGGGCGGATATCCGCTTCGAGGGCATCGGCGGCCCGGCCATGCTGGCCGAGGGCTTCCACAGCCTTTATCCGCTCGAGTCACTATCGGTGATGGGCCTGGTGGAGGTGCTCGGACATCTGCCGGAGCTGCTGCGCATTCGCCGCGGGTTGCTGGCGCGCTTCCTCGCCGATCCGCCGGACGTGTTCGTCGGCATCGATTCCCCCGACTTCAATCTGGGGCTGGAGCGGCGGCTGCGTGCGGCGGGCATCAAGACCGTGCATTACGTCAGCCCCTCGGTGTGGGCCTGGCGGCAGGGGCGGGTGAAGGGCATCCGCGAGGCCGTCGACCTCATGCTCACGCTGTTCCCGTTCGAGAAAGAGTTCTACGACCGCCACGGCGTGCCGGCGGTGCATGTCGGCCATCCGGCCGCCGACCGGCTGCCGCTGGAGGTGGATAGCGCCGCTCAGCGCGCCGCCCTTGGGCTGCCGCAGGACGTGCCCGTGGTGGCGGTGCTGCCGGGCAGCCGCCGTGGGGAGGTGGCGCGGCTTGGCGGGTTGTTCGCGCAGACGATCGCCCTGGTGGCCGCCGAACTGCCCGACTGCCGGTTCGTGGCGCCGATGGTGTCGGCCGAGCTGGAGGCGGCGTTCGCGGCGGCGGTGCGCGACGCCGGGGTGGCCGAGCGCGTGACCCTGCTGCGCGGCCAATCGGCGGCGGCCATGAGCGCGGCCGACTGCGTGCTGCTGGCGTCGGGCACCGCCACGCTCGAGGCCATGCTGCTGAAACGGCCGATGGTGGTGGCCTACCGGGTGGCGCCGAGCACCGCCGCCATCGTCCGCCTGCTGCGGCTGGTGAAGACGCGGCGTTTCGCGCTGCCCAATCTGCTGGCGGGCGAGGACGTGGTGCCCGAATTTATTCAGGACGTTACGCCGCAGGCGCTGGCGCAGGCCCTGCTGGCGCAGCTGCGCGACGAGGAGGGGCGGGCGCGGCTGCAACAGCGCTTCCTTGCCATGCACCGGCAGTTGCGGCGCGGCGCCAACGACCGAGCGGCGGAGGCGGTTCTGCAGTGTCTGAGCTAGCGCAGGCGCAGCTGGGGTTCTGGAGCGACTGCGCTCATGTCGCCGGGGTCGACGAGGCGGGGCGCGGGCCGCTGGCCGGGCCGGTGGTGGCGGCGGCGGTGATCCTGCCCAAGGGGCTGGTCATTCCTGGACTGACCGATTCCAAGCAGCTGAGCGCCGCCAGCCGCGCGGCGCTGGAGCGGGAGATCCAGGCCAAGGCGCTGGCCTGGAGCGTAGGCCGCGCCGAGGTCGAGGAGATCGACCGCCTGAACATTCTGCAAGCCACCTTCCTGGCGATGGAGCGGGCGGTGGCCGGGTTGGCGCTGGCGCCCGAGTTCGTGCTGGTGGACGGCAACCGCTGCCCGCGGCTGCCGTATCCGATGGAACCGGTGATCGGAGGCGACCGCTTGGTGGCGTGTATCAGCGCGGCGTCCATACTGGCCAAGGAGGCGCGCGATCGCGAACTGTGCGAACTCGATCGCCTCTACCCCGGCTACGGGTTCGCCAAGCACAAGGGCTACGGCACCGCCGAGCATCTGCAGGCGCTGCGGCAGTTGGGGCCGTCGCCGGTGCACCGGCGATCGTTCAAGCCGGTCAAAGAGCTGTTGAGCGGGGAACGGCCGTGAGCATCGAATTCGTACATCTGCGCGTGCATACCGAGTACTCGCTGGTGGACGGTGTGGTGCAGGTCAAGCCGCTGGTGAAGGCTTGCGCCGGTGCCGGCATGCCGGCGGTGGCGGTGACCGATCAGGGCAACCTGTTCGGCATGGTCAAGTTCTACAAGGCGGCGCTGGCGGCCGGCATCAAGCCGGTGGCCGGCGCCGACATCTGGGTGGACGACGAGGACGCGCCGGAGGGGCGCGCACGCCTGACCCTGCTGTGCCGCGACTACGAGGGCTTTCGTACCCTCAACCGCCTGCTTACCCGTAGCTACGCCGAGGGCCAGCAGCAAGGCGTGCCGGTGGTGCAGCGGGCCTGGATCGAAGCGGACCATCTGGGGCTGATCGCGCTGTCCGGCGCGCGCGAGGGCGACGTCGGCCAGGCGTTGCTGCGCGGCGACGCCGATGGCGCCCGCCGCAAGGCCGACTACTGGTGCCGGCTGTTTCCGGACGCCTATTACCTGGAGCTGCAGCGCTGCGGGCGGCCGGGCGACGAGGAGCACGTGCATCTGGCGGTCGACCTGGCCGCCGAGCTGGGGCTGCCGGTGGTCGCCACCAACGACGTGCGCTTCCTCTCGCGTGACGACTTCGAGGCGCACGAGGTGCGGGTGTGCATCCACGAGGGCCGCACCCTGGACGACCCGCGCCGGCCGCGCCGCTACACCGATCAGCAGTACCTGCGCTCGCCGCAGGAAATGGCCGAGCTGTTCGCCGACGTCCCCGAAGCGCTGGCCAATACCGTCGAGATCGCCCGCCGCTGCAACCTGGTGCTGACGTTGGGCAAGCCGGTGCTGCCCGAGTTCCCGCTGCCGCCGGGCGTGACCATCGACCAGTATCTGCGCCAGCGCGCCCATGAGGGGCTGGACGAGCGGTTGACGGTGCTCTTTCCGGAGGACACCCCCGATCGGGAGGCGCAGATCGCCCGCTATCGCGAGCGGCTCGACGTCGAGCTGAACGTGATCATCCAGATGGGCTTCCCCGGCTACTTCCTGATCGTGGCCGACTTCATCCAGTGGGCCAAGGACAACGACATCCCGGTGGGTCCGGGGCGCGGCTCCGGCGCTGGCTCGCTGGTGGCCTACGCGCTCAAGATCACCGACCTCGACCCGCTCCGGTACGACCTGCTGTTCGAGCGCTTCCTCAACCCCGAGCGCGTGTCCATGCCCGACTTCGACGTCGACTTCTGCATGGAGAACCGCGACCGGGTGATCGAGTACGTGGCGCAGAAGTACGGCCGCGAGAAGGTGTCGCAGATCGCCACCCACGGCACCATGGCCGCCAAGGCGGTGGTGCGCGACGTCGGCCGCGTGTTCGGCCACCCCTACGGCTTCGTCGACCGCATCGCCAAGCTCATCCCCATGGAGCTCGGCATCGAGCTGTCCAAAGCGCTGGAGCAGGAGGAGGAGCTCAGGAAGCTCTACGACACCGACGAGGAGGTCAAAGCCCTGCTCGACATGGCGATGAAGTTGGAGGGTATGACCCGCAGCGTCGGCAAGCACGCCGGCGGCGTGGTGATCGCGCCCACCGAGCTCACCGACTTCTCGCCGCTCTATTGCGAACCGGGCGGGCAGGGGCTGGCGACCCAGTTCGACAAGGACGACGTCGAAGCGGTCGGCCTGGTGAAGTTCGACTTCCTGGGCCTGCGCACGCTCACCATCATCGATTGGGCCGTGAAGGCGATCAACGCCGCCCGCGCCGACAAGGGCGAGCCGCCGATCGACATCATGCGCATCCCGCTCGATGACGAGGCCACCTTCGACCTGCTGAAGAAGTATCAGACCACCGCCGTGTTCCAGCTGGAATCGCGCGGCATGAAGGATCTGATCAAGCGCCTGCAGCCGGACAACTTCGAAGACATCGTGGCGCTGGTGGCGCTGTTCCGCCCGGGTCCGCTGCAGTCGGGCATGGTGGACGACTTCATCGAGCGCAAGCACGGCAAGCGCGAGGTCGCCTATCCCACGCCCGAGCTGCACCACGACGATCTGCGCCCCATCCTCAAGCCCACCTACGGCGTGATCGTCTACCAGGAGCAGGTGATGCAGATCGCCCAGGTGCTGGGCGGCTACACGCTGGGCGGCGCCGACCTGCTACGCCGCGCCATGGGCAAGAAGAAGCCGGAAGAAATGGCGCAGCAGCGGGCGTTGTTCGTGGCCGGCGCCGAGAAGCGCGGCATCAGCGCCGAGCAGGCCGGCGGCATCTTCGACCTGATGGAGAAGTTCGCCGGCTACGGCTTCAACAAATCGCACTCGGCCGCCTACGCGCTGGTGTCCTACCAGACCGCCTGGCTCAAGGCGCACTACCCGAGCTACTTCATGGCCGCTGTGCTCTCCTCCGACATGGACAACACCGACAAGGTGGTGCCGCTGATCGAGGAGTGCCGGCAGATGAAGCTCAAGGTGCTGCCGCCGTCGATCAACGGCTCCGACTACAAGTTCCGCGCCGCCGACGAGCGCACCATCGTCTACGGCCTGGGCGCGGTCAAGGGCGTGGGCGAGAGCGCCATCGAGGCGGTATTGGAGGAGCGCCGGAAGGGGCCGTTCTCGGATCTGTTCGACTTCTGCCGGCGGGTGGACCTGAAGAAGATCAATCGCCGCGTGCTGGAGGCCCTGATCCGCGCCGGCTGCTTCGACTGCCTGGGGCTGACCCGCGCCACCTGCATGGCGCAGCTGCCGATGGCGCTGCAGCTCGCCGACCAGGAATCGAAGGCCAGCGCCGTCGGCCAGGACGACCTGTTCGGCATGGCTGCCGAGCCCGACGCGCCCAACGCGGTGCCGCCCGACGCGCCGGTGCTGCCCGAGTGGGACGAGGCGGAGCGGCTCAATCACGAGAAAGAGGTGCTCGGGCTGTATCTCACCGGCCACCCGATCACACCGTACGAAGCGGAGCTGGGCAAGATCGTCACTGGCCGGCTGGGCGCGCTGATCGGCGCCGGCGGCGAAGGCCCGCCGCCAGCGCAGCCGCGTCGGCGCAACGGCGGCGGCAAGCAGGTACTGGTCGCCGGCTTGGTGGTGGCGCTGCGTACCCGCAATACCCAAAAGGGCGACCGCATGGCCTTCCTGACCCTGGACGACCGTACCGGCCGGGTGGAAGTGTCGGTGTTCCCCGAGGCCTTCAAGCAGTACCGTCACCTACTGGTCAAGGACGCGCTGCTGGTGGTGGAGGGCAGCCTCGACTACGACGATTTCATCGGCGGCTACAAGGTCACCGCCGAGAAAGTGCTGGACATCGGCGAGGCGCGTACCGCGTTGGCCAGGCGCGTGGTGCTGAGCCTCGACGGGCAGAAGTTGCCGCAGACTTTCATTGGTGACCTGCGGGGGGCCCTGGAGCCATTCCGCGACGGCAGCTGCCAGGTGTGGGTGGAGTACCGCTCCGCCGTGGCGCGCGCCCGACTCCGGTTCGGCGAGCAATGGCGGG
>Ga0207864_1001693_pt1 | contig 23253 bp, 21 predicted proteins | sample HigsolmetaAR202D_FD_184834 | JGI IMG/M metagenome (GOLD analysis project Ga0207864, IMG submission 184834) | Ionic liquid and high solid enriched microbial communities from the Joint BioEnergy Institute, USA - AR20-2-D (SPAdes) (version 2) ... | reverse complement strand
CCTCCTCGAGTCGATTGGGTATACTTCCCCGGTCGAGTATGAGGAGGCCTACTGGCGCCGGAAGGCAACTGAGCCGGAACCGGTGCCACTCAAGTAAGCAGGTCTCCGAGAAAATCGGGGCGCTTCAGGAGTTCTTGCCGGCGAGCGATTTGATTGTTCATGTGTTCGTGTTCTCCCCGCAGTAGGTGGCGTGCTGTCGCTGGCGGATCCTCTCGTTCACGCCGGTTCGCAGGGCGTTCTGGATGTAGTGAAGCGGCGTATCCGAACCCGGTGACCAGCGCCCGGCTTCGCGGAGCATCGCAAGGGCGTTCTCCTGCGGCTCCTTCCGATTGACGATCAGGTCAGTCGCCACCTCCTCGGCCCAAGTGTGCCGCAGAACATGCGAACTGAGTGGCGGGAAGTCGTCGGGAAGGTGCTTGGTAACGGTATCCCAGATTGCATCGAGACCCGGGAACGACAGAGGGTCTCCATTCCGGCTCGTGATGAGGAAGGGAGAGCCCATCTTCCGTCGCCCCGTACCTCGAGGGGCTTGGTAAGCGCGGAGAGCGATTTTGAGGGCGGGCCCAACGGGGATGACCCCCTCCATCCCCTTCACCTGAGGCGCGGGATTTCGCGTTTCCGCAGGATTGTTGGGGCGCCGTCGGATCTCGATATACTCCCGGCCAGGCCGCGGTAGGTCGTCCAACATCAAGCAGAGAACCTCACTGCGACGCAGGCCTGAATCCCGCATGAGTAGGTAGATGAGCCAATTGCGGATACGGCTGGATGCTTGAAATGGGTTACGGGCGGGAAACCTTAGTGGCATCAGGATCCGGCCGCCGGGACCTCGCTCGGGGAAGACGATAGTTCTGAGTTGCTCATCCTCCTGGGACGAGAGTGGGTCCGGACGCCTCGATGCACTGCCACGCCGGTAGGGGTCGATGGTGGCGGCCAAGCGGTCCTTGTATGCCTTGATCTCCCCGGTCTCTACGTTGGTCGTCGAACCACGCTCGAAGGGGTTCGCGGCCCACTCGAGGAACATCTTGATTGAGCCGAGACGGTTGCCGATGGTGGCGGGGCTACGGAGCTCTCTCGGCCTCGCGGCGTTCTTCGACTTCCCGCGAACGAAGTCGATGAGGGACTCCAGCTCGGCAGGGCTGAGCTGGCGCCCAGCCGCGAGGTCTTCATCCAGGTTTGGTCGTCTGCCGCGGCCACGGAGTTCGTCAGCGAGGGTGGGGGCTGATAATGCCCACTCGTACAGCTCCGCCACTCCCCGGAGGTCTCCCTCGATGGTGTTGACCGCCGCCTCGAGACGTCGCTTGCGCATCACCCACCTCAGCGGCAACACGGCCGGTATGCCTGACTCGTCCACCAGCGCGGGCTCGACCTCACCCGTATCGAAACGGACTCTCCGCACGGAGAGGCTACTCTTAGACATCGATGCGCCGTCCGACAATAAACATCGCCTGTCTCCCTCAAAAATGCGAGTTGTTGTAGCTGACGCAGTATACCCAAGCAGAACGCGACCGACAAATGGGGATTTTGTCGGTCGCGTATCGGGGACAATATCCCTATCAAGGCGCTAAACTACGGTGAGAATAACGCCTGAATTTGTATGGGCTGAAGTTACCACCCTTTAGAACGGCAGGTCGTCGTCCTCGTCGTCGAACGGGCCGGGCGCCGGAGTCGGCTGACGACGCGGCGCGCCGCGCGACCCGCGGTCGCCGGCGTCGAAGTCGCCGCCGCCGCCTCCTCCGCCCTGGCCGAGGAGCACCATCTCCTGGACGACGATGTCCGTCCAGTAACGGGTGCCGCCCTGGCCGTCCTCGGTCTGCGAGTACTCGATCCGGCCCTCGACGTAGAGCCGGTCCCCCTTGTGGACGTACTGCTCGACGAGCTCGGCCAGACGGTCCCAGAACGTCAGGCGGTGCCACTCCGTCTTCTCCTGCCGCTGTCCGGACCGGTCGGTGAACGTCCGGTTCGTGGCCAGCGACACCTTGGCCACCTTGGTTCCCGATGCGGTCGTCCGGACCTCGGGCTCCGACCCGACGTTCCCGATCAGCATCACCTTGTTCAGCGAGCGACTCATCCCAATCCACCTTTCTGGTGCGGTTTCGATGCGCGATTGCCCTGGGGGTGGTACCCCGGTGGGCGGAGGGGTGTTTCGGGAGATATTCGGTCTCCGGCCCCGCGCGATTCGCTGCGACCGAGCGAACGATAAGCCAACGGAGGGGGCGGCGCCATGGTCGTCGCGGCCGCGGGTGGCACGAGCCGTGCCCCCTACGGGGCGGAAGCCCTGCAAGAGCGTGGGAGGCGAGCGTTGTGGCAGGTGTCGGACGGGAACGGCGGTGCTGGCCGCGGCGTGACGATCGGCTTCGTCGCGCGGGCCACGCTGGTGGTCATCGGGCTCTGGTCCCTGGCGCACCTGCTCTGGCTGGGTCGGGACCTGCTCTTCGTGACGTTCTTCGCGGCGCTGGTCGCGCTGTTCCTGTCGATCTTCGTCGACCGGCTGGAGGCGCTCGGGGTGCCGAGGGCGTTGGCGGCGGTGCTCGTGCTCGTCCTGCTCCTCGCGCTGCTCGGCGGGTTGTTCTTCCTGTCGTGGCCGACGCTCCGGAGTCAGCTCGTGGTGATCGAGCGGGAGCTGCCGGAGGCGGTCGCGGACGTGGAGCGGTGGGTCCGCGCGCAGTACATGGCGGTGACGGGCGAGGTCGGCCGTCCGCGTCCGGAGATCGCGGCGCAGCTCCAGGATCGGCTGGGGCGGGAGGCGGCGGACATCGTGGCGGGCGCGCTGCCGCTCCTCAATACGGCGGTCGGCACCGTCTTCGGCTTGTTCGTGGTGGTGTTCGCGGGGCTGTACCTGTCGATCGAGGCGCGGCTTTACATGGAGGGGCTGACTCGCCTCTTCCCGCCGCAGGCCCGGCCGCACATCGAGCGGGCACTGCGGGAGGCGGGCTCGGACCTCAGGAAATGGATCCTGGGGACGGCGATCAACATGCTCGTGGTAGGCGTCGCCACGACCGTGGGGCTCACGCTGATGGACATCCCCGCGGCGCTGGCGCTCGGGCTGATCGCGGGGTTGCTCGAGTTCATCCCGATCTACGGCCCGATCCTGAGCGCGGTCCCCGCGGTGGCCGTGGCGCTGCTCCTCTCGCCCGGCAAAGCGCTGTGGGTGGTCGTGCTCTACGTCGCGATCCAGCAGCTCGAAGCAAACCTGCTCACGCCGCTCGTGATGAAGGGGGCGGTCCGGCTGCCGCCGGCGCTGACGCTCCTCTTCGGCGCGCTCATGGCGGTGCTGTTCGGCTTCCTGGGGCTGCTCCTCGCGGTCCCGATCCTGGCGTTCACGCTGGCGCTCGTGCGGCGCCTCTACGTCGACGAACTCGAGAACGGGGCGTGAGCGCGCCGGCCGCGGCTCAGCGGCCGATCTCCGCCCTGTACGCGTCCATCAGGCGACGCGTGATGGCGCCCGGCTCGCCGGTCCCGATCGGCCGCCCGTCCACGCGCACGACGGGCATGACCTCCGTCGTGGTCCCGGTGAGGAAGAGTTCGTCGATGTGGTGCAGGCGGTCCAGGAGGATCGGGCCTTCCCGGACGGGGATCCCCAGCTCCGCGGCGAGGGCGAGGACGCGGTCACGGGTGATTCCGGCGAGGATGTAGTTGCACTTCGGGTAGGTCACGAGCGTCCCGTCGACGACGGCCATCACGTTCGAGTGCGACCCCTCGAGCACGATCCCGTCGCGCACGAAGAGCGCCTCGAACGCGCCCGCCGCGTGCGCCTTCTGGTTGGCGAGCACGTTCGGCAGGAGCGCGACGGACTTGATATCGCAGCGGGACCAGCGCGTGTCGGGCGTGGTGATGGCGTCGACGCCCTCGTCGTAGTACGCGTCGGGGTGGCGCCTGGCGGGCTTGACGGATACGTAGACCGTCGGCAGCGTGTCGGCCGGCGGGAACGCGTGCTTCCGGGGCGCGGCGCCGCGGGTCACCTGGATGTAAATGTTCCCCTCGTCCTCGATCCCGTTCTCCTCGACGAGGCGCAAGGCGACGTCGCGCAGCTCGCCGTAGGCGTCGAAGGGGATCTCGAGCGCCTGGATCCCGCCGGCCAGCCGGCAGAGGTGCTCGGGGAGGAGGTAGGGGCGCCCACGGTAGACGCGGATGACTTCGTAGACGCCGTCGGCGAAGAGGAATCCCCGGTCGTCGACGGAGACGCGCGCTTCGGCGTGCGGCAGGAACTCGCCGTTCAGGTAGACCAGCACGATCCGCTCCCGGAAAAGGTTGCGACGTTGAGGATGGCGCGTGACGGCGCCATCCGTCAATCGTTGGCCTCGATGGTCATGATGATGCGGCCGCCGCCGAAGACGCGGGTGTCGCCCGTGGACTCGGAGACGGCGAATGCGACGCAGCGGGTGGCCGCGGTGATCCCGGCAGCGGCGCGGTGTCGCGCGCCGAGCCCGGGGGGCAGGTCGCCCGGGGGCGCGAGGTCCTGGAGGTAGCGCCCGGCCGCGACGACGACGCCGTCGGCCCGGATCACGAACGCGCCGTCCATCCCGGAGAACTCGCGGATCGCGCGCTTGGTCCCGACGTTCAGGATCTGGCGTTCGGATTCCGGGTGCCCCTCGAACGGGTTGAGGACGAGGGGGTGCGAGCGTTCGAGCACCGCCTCGTGGTCGCCGAGGGTGATGAGGATGCCGACGGGTCGTCCCTCGCGCCCGACGTGTCCCAGCTCCACGCAGAAGGTGAGGACCGCGTCGAAGACGGCCGGGTCGGAAACCTGGCTCAGGATATTGAGAGGCGCATCGGCCTGGCCGTCGAGGTAGTCCTCTTCGTTGCGCAGGTCCACGAGGGCGACGGTGTCGAGCTCGCACTGCCCGTCGACCGCGTTGCCGGAGATGACGATGACGCGCTCGTCCGGGCGGAGCAGGCCCGCCGCGAGCCCTTCCAGGAGCGCGATCTTGGCGCGGCCGCGGCGCCGGATCCGCACCTCGGGGAGGGAGACGACGTCGGTTTCCGTGATGAGCCCCGCCTCGGCACCCACCGCCACGGTGATCACGTTCCCCGTCGGGCCGAGTTGCCGGCGCAGGTAGGCGGCCTCGTCGGGGAGTGCCGCGGCGAGCAGGATTGCATTTGCGCCCGTCTCCCTGGCGACGACGACCGCGCCGTCCAGGATCGCGCGATTGGTCGGATTCATGGCCTCCTCCGTCAGCGGGCCGACCGTGCGTCGCGTGAGGAAGCAACCCCCGGGCCGCGCTTGCAGGGCACGCGGGTTGCCGCCTAACCTTCGCCGCCGCGCCGCACACCGGAGACGACCGAAGGGATGATCGGCGAAGAAATCCTGGACCTGCTCTCCGCGCACGAACGACGCCTCCCCAACGGGCTCACGGTCCTGATCCGGGAGGACCGCTCCGCGCCCGTGGTCGCGATCGTGACCCACGTCAAGGCGGGCTACTTCAACGAGCCCGACCCGGTGGTGGGGATCAGCCACGTCCTCGAGCACATGTACTTCAAGGGGACGGAGCGTTTCGGCGTCGGCGAGATCGCGCGGGCGACCAAGGCGGCGGGCGGGTTCCTGAACGCCGGTACGATCTACGACTACACGAGCTATTACACGGTCCTCCCCTCCTCGGCGCTCGAGCGAGGGCTCGAGATCCAGTCCGACGCGCTCAAGCACTCCGAGATCGACCCGGACGAGCTCCGCAAGGAGCTCGAGGTGATCATCCAGGAGGCGAACCGGAAGCTGGACAACCCGCGCGCCGTCGCGACGGAGCGGCTCTACGAGGCGATGTTCGACGTCCACCGCATACGCCGCTGGCGGATCGGGACGGAGGAGGGGCTGCGCCGCCTCACGCGCGAGGACGTTTGGCGCTACTACCGCGACCTGTACCGCGCGCCGAACATCGTTCTCGTCATCGCCGGCGACGTCGAGGCGGAGGAAGCGTACCGGCTGGTCGAGCACTATTACGGCGACGTGCCCGGCGGCGACGTGGTGAAGGAGACGTCGCCCGCGGAGCCGGACACGCGCGGCCTCCGCGTGCGCGAATTGACGGGCGACATCGTTCAGGCGCACCTGGAATGGGGGTGGAGGACGCCCGGCGTGCTGCACCCCGACACGCCGTTCCTCGACCTGCTCGCCGTCGTCCTCGGTCAGGGCCGCGCCTCGCGGCTCTACCGCGGCGTGCGCGAGGCGGGGCTCGTCCACTCGATCGGCGCATCGAACTACACGCCGACGGAGATCGGCGTCTTCACGGTGAGCGCCGAGCTCGAGCCCGACGCCGCGGGCGACGCCGTCGCCGCCGTGTGGAGGGAAGTCGACGCGCTGCGCGGCGAGGCGGTCCCGGCCGAGGAGCTGGAGCGGGCGCGCAGCATCCTCGAGGCCCGGCTGCTACGGAACATGGAGACCGTCGACGGCCAGGCGAACCTCCTCGCCCGGTGGGAGGCGTACGGCGGCTGGCGGCTCCTCGGCCGATACGTCGCCGCCATCGCCGGCGCCACGTCGGACGATCTGCTCCGCGTGGCGCGGGAGCACCTCGCGCTCGACCGCTCGACCGTTCTCGTCTACAGGCCGGCCTCCTCGCGGCCGCTGGGGTGGAGCGCGACGGAACTCGAGGGCCGGCTGATGGGGGCGTCGGCCGGGAGCGAAGCGGTTGCTGCGCCCGCGACGGCGGCGCCCCCCGCGACGCCGGCCGCCGCGCCCGTCGCCGACGGCGTCGAGGACGGCGTCCATTTCTACACGCTCGCGAACGGGGTGCGCGTCGCGATCAAGCCGTGCCCGGCGTCGCCTCTCGTGTCGATGGGGATCTTCCTGCGGGGCGGGCCGGTGATGGAATCGCGGGACCTCGCCGGGATCACCGGCCTCATGGCGCGGACGTCGATCAAGGGTACGCGGAATCGGACCGCGCGGCAGATCGCGGAGGCGACGGAGGCGCTCGGCGGCTCGATCTCGCCGTCCATCGGCACCGACATGTTCCAGTGGACGCTGTCGCTCCCGGCGCGCAGCTTCGACGCCGGCTTCGCGATCCTCGCCGACGTCTCCCTGCGCCCCACCTTCCCGGAGGACGAGCTGGAGCTGGAACGGCGCATCGCCCTGGCCGACGTCGAGCGGCTCCGGGACGACATGTACCGCTATCCGCTGCGCCTCTTCCTCCAGGGTGCATTCGGTGGCCACCCGTACGGCTTCGCGCTCGAGGACACGGAAGCGGGCCTGCGCGCCGTCGACCGCGACGCGCTGGTGCAGTGGCACCGGGAGCAGGTCCTTGAGGGCGCACCGTGGGTCGTGGTCGTCGGCGGCGTGGATCCGGACGCCGCGGCGCGGACGATCGCGCGGGAGATGGAGGAGGTCCGGTGTCGGCCCGAGGAGACGTCGCCCCGCCGGCCGGCGTGGCCGGACGGGCCGCGCGCGGAGGTCGTGGGGCGCGACAAGGCCCAGACCGCGCAGCTCCTGGGCTTCCCCGGGCCGGACCGAAACGACCCCGAGACCTACGCGCTGGACGTCCTCTCGAACGCGATCGGCGGGCTGGGCGGCCGGCTCTTCGAGGACCTGCGCAGCCAGCGCTCGCTTGCGTACACGGTCGCCGCGTACCCGATCGCGCGATGGCTGGGCGGCGCCTTCGTCGCCTACATCGCGACGGCGCCCGAGCGCGAGGACGAAGCGCGGTCCGGGCTGATCGAGCACTTCGAGCGTCTGGCCGACGAGGCGCTCGCGGCAGAGGAGGTCGAGCGGTCGAAGGAGTATACGGTCGGCTCGTGGAAGATCCGCAGCCAGACCAACTCCGCCCAGCTCGGCGACATCGCCGGCGCGCTCCTCCTCGGGCGCGGGCTCGCGGAGATCCGGGAGTTCGAGGACCGCATCCGCGCGGTCACGCCGGTCCGGATCCGCGACGTCGTGCGGCGCTACTACGACCCGAGCCGCCTCGTCGAAGGGATCGTCCGGGGGAGGCGCAACGGCCGGGGGTAGCCGGCGACGACGCGCGCCCGCCGCTCACGCCGACGCGGCGCTTCCGGGCTCCACGCCGGGGCCGGCTCCCGCCGATTGCTCCACCAGACACCGGCGTCTATATTCGCCGCCGGGTCGCGGCGAGCCGCCGCGGCCGCCTCAACCCGCACGAATTCAGCACCATGAGCGACGCATACGAGTACGTCAGGATCGAGCGCAGCGAAGGGGTCGCGGTCGTGGTCGTGAACCGGCCGGACAAGCTGAACGCGCTGAACGCGGACACGGTCGCCGAGCTGGACCGCGCGTTCCACGCCCTCGCGGCGGACGACTCCGTGCGCGCCGTGATCGTGACCGGCGCCGGGGAGAAGGCCTTCGTCGCCGGCGCCGACATCGCCGAGCTGGCCCAGATGGGTCCGATCTCGGGCGTCCGCGTCTCGCGCCAGGGGCAGGACACGTTCCGCTTCCTCGAGGCGATGCCGAAGCCCGTGATCGCCGCGGTCAACGGCTTCGCCCTCGGCGGCGGTCTCGAGCTCGCCCTCGCCTGCCACCTGCGCATCGCGAGCGAGAACGCGCGCTTCGGGCTCCCGGAGGTGAAGCTCGGGATCATCCCCGGCTACGGCGGCACGGTGCGGCTGCCCCGGGTCGTCGGCCGCGGGCGCGCGCTCGAGCTGATCCTGACCGGCGACATGATCGACGCCCAGGAGGCCTACCGGATCGGCCTCGTGAACCGGGTCGTCCCGCAGGTCGAGCTGATGACCGAGGCGCAGGCGCTGGCCCGCAAGATCATCGCGAACGGCCCCGTCGCGCTCGCGCTCGCGATCGAGTCGGTCAACCACGCGCAGAACGCGACGCTCGAGGACGGGCTCATGCTGGAGTCGAACCTGTTCGGCCTCCTCGCGTCGACCGAAGACATGCGCGAGGGGATGCAGGCGTTCCTCGAGAAGCGGAAGGCGCAGTTCGCGGGGAAGTAGGCGAAACGCCCAGGCGCCCCGACGACGTCTCCCTCGATGAGCAACGCTACGTCGACCCGGGTGTGCCGCGAGCTACGGCTGCGCGGCTTCCGGAACTTCAACGAGCTGGAGCTGACCTTTCCGGCCGAAGGCGTCGCGATCATCGGGGACAACGGTTCGGGGAAGACGAACCTGCTCGAGGCGATCTACTACCTGGAGATCTTCCGCTCCTTCCGCGGCGCGCCGGACGAGCAACTAGTGCGCATGGAGGAGGAGGCGTTCCACGTACGGGGCAGGTTCGAGGACCCGACCCACGGGGACGTCCGGGAGATCGAGGCGGCGTACGAGCGCCGGACGCGGCGGAAGCGGGTCGCGGTGAACGGCGCGGTCCCGGAGCGGATCGGGGACGCGCTCGGCGGAGTGGGCGCGGTGATCTTCTCGCCCTCGGACGTGGCGATCGTGGCCGGCTCGCCCGCGGAGCGGCGCCGCTTCCTGGACATCGTCCTCTCCCTCAACCGGCCGGGGTACCTCCAGGCGTTGCAGCGCTACCGCCAGGTCCTGAAGCAGAGGAACGCGATGCTGCGCGACGGCGCGCCGCCCGCGCTCCTCGCGGCCTGGGACGAGGGGCTCGTCGAGTGGGGCTCCCGGATCGTGGTCGCTCGGGCGGAGTGGGTCGCGGACCGTGCCGACGGGTTCGCCCGGCGCTACGAGGCGATCTCGGGCGGCGCCGCGGCGTGGCTCGCCTACGACTGCGCGATCCCAATGCGGGCCGGAGATGCGCCGCCGACCATGGCCGAGGCGGCGGAGGCGTTTCGCTCGGAGCTGGCGCGGCTCGCGTCGCGTGAGCGGGAGCGAGGCGTCACGCTCGCCGGCCCGCACCGCGACGACCTGGCGATCCGGTTCCAGACGATGAGCGGGGAGGCGGATCTCAGGGACTTCGGCTCGGGCGGGCAGCAGCGCACGGCCGCGATCGCGCTCAGGATGGTCGAGGCCGAGACGATCCGCGAGGTCCGCGGCCGCGAGCCGATCATCCTCCTCGACGACATCTTCGCCGAGCTGGACTCCGGCCGGTCCCGGCGAATCCTGGATCTATTGGAAGCCGAGGGGCACGGGCAGGCGATCCTGACCGCGCCCAAGGCATCCGACCTGGAACCGCGCCAGGGCACGCTGCCCCGGTGGCGCATCGCCCGTGGAGAGGTGTTCACGTGAGCCGCAGGCACGAGGGTCCGACCCGGGTCGTCGAGGCGCTCGAGCGATACCTCCAGCGTTCCGGGATCGCGGAGCGGGTCGAGGAGGCCGCCGTCGTGCCCGAGTGGGCCGAGCGGGTCGGGGACCGGATCGCGGCCGTGACGCGGCCCCTGCGCGTCTCGCGCGGCACGCTCTTCGTCGCGGTCCGATCCAGCGCTTGGCTCATGGAGCTCAAGCTGATGGAGGGCGAGATCCTCGAGCGACTGAACGAAGATCGCCCGCGCGGCCGCATCAAGAAGATCCGATTCCTCATGGACGAGGAAGCGGCCGGGCCGGACACGCGCTGACGGGTGCGGTCGGGTCGCCCAAGAGCGGGTGCGGCCGGGGCGCCCGACGACGAGTGCGGCCCGGGCACGAATTCGATAGATTTCGACTCACCCGCCCGACCGGGGCGCCGGGGTCGCGAACGCCGCGCACCGGCCTGAAAATCTTCGGGGTCGCGGGGCAACCCGGAGGCCGATTCGGGGTAGTAGAAATCATCGAAAATTCCCGAACGACAGAGCGAAGACACGATGGCGAAGAGGCAGCCGAACCAGAACGACTACTCCGCAGGTCAGATCCAGGTCCTGAAGGGGCTGGAGGCCGTGCGGAAGCGGCCGGGCATGTACATCGGCTCCACGGGGGTCCGCGGGCTGCACCACCTGGTCTACGAGGTGGTGGACAACTCCGTCGATGAAGCGCTCGCCGGGTTCTGCACGCGGATCGACGTGATCATTCGCCCCGACAACTCGATCACCGTGATCGACGACGGCCGCGGGATCCCGGTCGACCCGCACCCGGAGGAGAAGATCCCGGGCGTCGAGGTCGCGATGACGATCCTCCACGCCGGCGGCAAGTTCGACAAGTCCTCGTACAAGGTCTCCGGCGGTCTGCACGGCGTGGGCGTGAGCGTGGTGAACGCCCTGTCGGAGTGGCTCGAGGTCGAGGTCCGGCGCGATGGCCAGGTCTACCACCAGCGTTACGCGCGGGGCACGAAGGTCACCGAGCTGACCGTGATCGGCAAGGCCAAGGGGACCGGCACGACCGTCTCGTTCAAGCCCGACCACGAGATCTTCTCGGAGCTCACCTACAACTTCGACACGCTCGCCAACCGGCTGCGCGAGCTGGCCTTCCTCAACAAGGGCCTGCTGATCACGCTGACGGACGAGCGCACGGAGGATGGCAAGAAGCCGCGGCGCGAGGAGTACCATTACAAGGGCGGGATCGTCGAGTTCGTCGACTTCCTGCGCGGCTCCCGCAAGCCGCTGCACCCGAAGCCGATCTACATCGAGGCGAGCCGCGAGGAAGCCGAGATCGAGGTGGCGATCCAATACGACGAAGGGTACGACGAGCACACGTTCACCTTCGTCAACAACATCAACACCCACGAAGGCGGCACGCACCTCACGGGCTTCAAGGCCGCGCTCACGCGGACGCTGAACGAGTACGCGAAGAAGAACAACCTTCTGAAGAAGGACCCCGACACGCTGTCGGGCGACGATGTGCGCGAGGGTCTGACGTGCGTGCTCTCGGTCAAGGTCCGCGAGCCGCAGTTCGAGGGGCAGACCAAGACGAAGCTGGGCAACTCGGAGGTCCAGAGCGCGGTCCAGCAGGTCGTTTACGAGAAGCTGTCGACGTACCTCGACGAGAACCCGTCGGTCGCCCGGACGATCATCGAGAAGGCGGTCCAGGCGGCGCGCGCCCGGATCGCGGCCCGCAAGGCCCGCGACCTGACCCGGCGCAAGAACGCGCTCGAGGGGAGCATCCTCCCCGGGAAGCTGGCGGACTGCTCGATCACGGACCCCGCCGCGTGCGAGATCTACCTGGTCGAGGGTGACTCGGCCGGCGGCTCGGCCAAGCAGGGGCGCAACCGGTCCTTCCAGGCGATCCTGCCGCTCCGCGGCAAGATCCTGAACGTCGAGAAGGCGCGGATGGACAAGATCCTCTCCAACGAGGAGATCCGGACCATCATCGCCGCGATCGGGACCGGGATCGGCGAGGACGAGTTCAACATCCAGAACGCGCGGTACCACAAGATCATCATCATGACGGACGCGGACGTGGACGGCGCCCACATCCGCACGCTGCTCCTCACCTTCTTCTACCGCCACATGCGGCAGCTCATCGAGGAGGGGATGGTCTACATCGCGCAGCCGCCGCTGTACCGGGTCGCGCGGGGCAAGGAGGAGTACTACGCGTACACCGACGACGAGCGCGACCAGATCATCCAGCGTCTCAACGCGAACGGGAAGGGCGACCGCAACATCGTGGTCCAGCGCTACAAGGGTCTCGGTGAGATGAACCCCGAGCAGCTCTGGAAGACCACGATGGACCCCGAGACGCGGACGATCATGAAGGTGACGCTCGACGACGCGGTCCAGGCGGATCGGATCTTCCAGACGCTCATGGGCGACGAGGTCGAGCCGCGCCGGCGGTTCATCGAGGAGAACGCCAAGTACGTTCGGAACCTCGACGTCTGAGCGGGGGCCCGCCGAACGGGCGGTGGGGAGTCACCATCGGGATCGACGTTCGGTGTCGTCGCTGATGCGGAGGCGGTCCGAGATCTCGAGGCGATGGTCGAAGCACTGGACGCACCTGGGCGCGGCACTCCTCGCCGTAGCCGCTGCGACGTGGACCACGGCATCCCCGGCCCGGGCGCAGGGGCTACGGCGCGTCGATCATCACATCTCCGGCGAGCCGGGGATCACGCTGTTCGTGCGGGAGGTACGCGACGACGAGGCTCGTCAGACGTCGCTGCCTCCCGTTCTGCTCCTGCACGGCGCACGCGTCCCGTCGGTCGCTTCGTTCGACCTGCCGGTTCCGGGCTACTCGCTGGCGGCCGACCTGGCGAGCGCCGGCTTCGCGGTCTATCTGCTGGACGTGCGCGGGTACGGGGGATCGACGCGGCCGCCCGAGATGGACGGTCCGCCGGGAACGCACCCGCCGCTCGTGCGGTCCAACCAGGCCGTGCGCGACATCCACTCGGCCGTGACGTGGATCATGGAGCGGGAGGGCGTCGCATCCGTCGCCCTGCTGGGCTGGGCGACCGGCGGTCACTGGGCCGGCCACTACGCTTCGCTGTATCCCGAGAACGTCAGTCACCTGGTCCTCTACAACACGCTCTACGGCGGCACCGACCGGCACGAACAGATCGGCCCGGGCACGTCTCTCGAGGATCCCGAGGTCCCCGGGCGGTTCAACCGGGCATACGGCGCCTACCGGCTCAGTACGGCGGAATCGCTGTTCGGCGCGTGGGACGCCAGCATTCCGTTCGAGGACAAGGCCCAGTGGCGGGATCCGCGCGTGGCGGAGGCGTACGCGGAGGCGGCCCTCGCGAGCGATCCGACGAGCCACACGCGCGAGCCGGCCAGCTTCCGCGCGCCCAGCGGCGCGATGGAGGACAGCTACTACCTCGCGTCGGGACGTCGCTTGTGGGACGCCTCGTCGATCACCGCAGCGACGCTGGTCATCCGCTCCGGGTCGGACTTCTGGTCGCGCCCGGAGGACGCCGAGGTGCTGAGCTCCCACCTGACGAGCGCGGCACGAGTCCGCACGGTGACGATCCCCGGCGCTACCCACTTCGTGCATCTCGACCGCCCGGAGCGCGGCCGGGCGCAATTCGTCGAGGAGGTCGTGCGGTTCCTTATCGGGTGGCTGAAGCGGCACGGCCATCGGTAATCGCGCATGAGGGCGCCGGCATCGCGCCCTCATGCGGATACCTCTTGCGGGGACCGCCCGGCGAGCCAGGCGTTCCAAGCCCGCTCGGCCTCCGCTGCCGCGGCGCGATCACGCCGCCTTGCGAAGACGATCGGCGATCTCCGTGAGCATCTCCATGTCCCACTCCGGCGCGAACTCCTCCGGGACGGGCTCGAGGTCGTACATCTCGCCGCCGGGAGGCGGGCCGTCCACGACCTCCATGTCGCCCGTGCCGTCGGGGTACGGTCCGTTCCAGATCATCGCCATGTCGCGGTAGTCGTCGGGGCTGAAGCGGTAGAGGACGCGGTGAATGCCGTTGTCCTCGTACTTCCGCGTCTCCGGGAACTCGCGGTTGTCGATCTTCGGGATCGGCAGGAGCTTGGTCACCTGCACGCCGGTCAGAGTCTCGAGCGCCTTGGCGTACGCCATGGCATGGACGCCGCCCCGCACGAGGAGGTATCCCAGCATCTCCCGCGCGACCGGGTTGTCGGTCATCTCGTAGACCCGGGCCTTGAAGGTGCGGGCGCCGCACTCGAGGAAGAAGTTGTGGAGCAGGTCGAGGATGAGGTTGCCGCTGTTGAAGACGTAGTCGCCGCGCCAGGCCTGTCCCATGGAGTCCCCGACCAGCGTCGTCCGCGCCGTGGCGAGGAAGTGGTAGGAGTTGCGGTAGTCCTTCGCGGCCCCGAGCGGCTTCTGGTCAGGCGCCCTCGTGCTGGTCGACCCCTCGAGGAGCATGTTGACCGTGGCGCTGACGAGCTCGATGTGGCCGAGCTCCTCCGTCGCGATGTTGGCGATCAGGTCGTAATACGGCTTGAGCTTCTTGCGACCCCGGAAGTTGAAGGACTGATAGGTGTAGTTCATCAGCGTGGACATCTCGCCGAAGCGGCCGCCGAGCAGTTCCTGTACGGCGGCCGCGGCATTGGGGTCGGGTTCCTCCGCTCTCGGGAGCTCCGTCTGCAGGCGATCGATCCGCAGGTACATTCACTCCTCCTTGGCGTATGTGATCCGTGTGGACTGGTCCGCGGGACCGGGAGGGGATCTGTGCAAGGCGGGGACCGACCCGGCGCGAGGGTGGTTTGGCGCCCGCGCGGGTGGCCCGGAGGCGCGCGCCAGCGGTTGGGCGCCCGCGCGGATCGTTCGGCGATGTGCGACGGCGCCTTCGCGTCCAGCCCTCGCTTGACGGGCAGGGGTGGCGGCGCGAAACTCCCGGGTATGCAGACGGATCGTGCACGTGCGGACGCCCGCCTCGAGGCCGCGCTCGATCGGGCCGGGGTCGAGGACCCGCGCCCGTTCTTCCGGGAGCGGCTGCGACTCCTCAAGGAGCGCAATCCCCGGGTGTACGAGGAGGCGCGGCGTCACTTCGAGACCGAGGTGCTCCCTCGCGTGGCGATGGAGGATTCGGATCCCATCGCCGAATGGATCGAGTACGGGCGCCGGCTGGGCGAATGGACGGCGCCCGGGAAGACGTACGCCATCGATGCGACGGGGCGTGCGCGCACCTATGCGCCTCCCCTCGATCCAGGGCACCTGGTACTGCACATCCCGGACGACACGCACGAGCCCGCGCTCATCCTGAGCATGCCGCGAGCTCCGTCCCTGCCGCAGCAGGCGACGTGCGACCTCCTGGTGCGTGGACGCCTCGCGCCGTCCGGCGACAGGGATCGGTGACTTCTTCGGGCGGATCGAGTGGATTGGCCCGGGAGGGCAGACGCGGCGGGGAACATCGGCCCTGGAAAGAACGAACGCCCCGGCAGGTGCCGGGGCGTTCGCATTGGACCCGAATTTCGGGACAGCTCAGCCGCGGGCCATGCTGTCCAGGAACTCCTTGTTCGTCTTCGTCCGCCGCATGCGGTCCAGGAGGAACTCCAGCGCTTCGGCGGGCGGCATGTCCGAGAGGAAGTTCCGGAGCAGGTAGACGCGGTTGAGCTCGCTCTCCTCGAGGAGCAGCTCCTCGCGCCGCGTCCCCGAGCGATTGATGTCGATCGCCGGGAAGATGCGCTTGTCGGCGATGTGGCGGTCGAGCACGACCTCCATGTTGCCGGTCCCCTTGAACTCCTCGAAGATCACCTCGTCCATGCGCGAGCCCGTCTCGATCAGCGCGGTCGCGATGATCGTGAGCGAGCCGCCGCCGTCGATGTTGCGCGCCGCGCCGAAGAACCGCTTCGGCTTGTGCAGCGCGTGCGCGTCCACACCGCCCGACAGGATCTTCCCCGAGTGCGGCACGGTGACGTTGTACGCGCGAGCGAGGCGAGTGATCGAGTCGAGCAGGATGACGACGTCGCGGCCGTGCTCGACCAGGCGCTTCGCCTTCTCGATCACCATCTCGGCCACCTGCGTGTGGCGGTCGGCCGGCTCGTCGAACGTCGACGAGATGACCTCGGCCGCCACGTTCTCCTCCATGTCGGTGACTTCTTCGGGGCGTTCGTCGATGAGGAGGACGATGAGGTGGATCTCGGGGTGGTTCTCGAGGATCGAGTTGGCGATCTTCTGCATCAGGATCGTCTTACCGGCCTTGGGCGGCGAGACGATCAGCCCGCGCTGCCCTTTCCCGATCGGCGAGATCAGGTCCATGAGCCGCATCGAGAGGTCGCCCGCCTTGTTCTCGAGCCGGATCCTCTCCTCGGGGTAGCGCGGCCGCAGGTTGTCGAAGGCGATCCGGTGCTTGGCCCTCTCCGGGTCGTCGCCGTTGACCGACTCGACCTTGAGCAGCGCGAGGTAGCGCTCACCCTCCTTCGGCGGCCGGACCTGACCCATGACCGTGTCCCCGGTGCGCAGGTCGAACCGCTTGATCTGCGACGGGCTGACGTAGATGTCGTCAGGGCCGTAGAGGTAGTTCCAGTCCTGCGAGCGCAGGAAGCCGTACCCCTCGGGGAGTACCTCGAGCACGCCCTCGCCGCGGAGGACGACGTCGCTGTCGAGCAGGTTCTGCTCGATGCGGAATATCAGATCCTGTTTGCGGAGCCCCGAATAGTTGGTGATGTTGAGCTGTTCGGCGAGCTCGTGCAGCTCCGCAACCGACTTGCTCTTGAGTTCGGCGATGTCCACGAATCACTCCGTAGGAACGAAGATTGGTAGCGACAGGCGAGACCGCGACGCCGCCCGGGGGTCGATCATTTCTCGTGATTGGAACGGAATGAAACGAACCGGATAGAGCCGACGAGGCGTCCCCGCCTCCGTGGTTCGGAAGGTACACATATCGCGGATAATGGAGAATAGTAGCATGCGCCGAGACGCTGGTCAAGAGGTGCGTGCACGGGATTGCCGACGAATCATCGAGCTCATTGCCGCGGCCTGGTCGTGGGCATGGTGGGGTGCATGGTCGTCCGCCCGCGGCGAGGCGACGAGGACCGGGCGGAGGCGGTTTGCAAGAAGCGTACTCGGCCACGGCGTACGGCGGCGCAGATTTCTTGACAATGCCGGGCGTTGGGGAAAGTATTGAAATCCGCGACGACGACGTCCCAAACCAACGCCATGGAGGCACGGATGCCACGCCACAACCGGGAAGCACGCGGCACCGATCAGCGGGGATTCGATTACGACATCAGCTATCAACCGGACTGGCTCCAGGTGATCAAGGTGACGCGTCACCTGGAGAGTGGTCGGCAATCGACGAAGACGCTGTTCCGCAATCCGGGCTACCGGGAGCAGGACCCGGGCTCGCGGGTTCGAACGCGGATCATGTCGCCGGAGCAGGGCCTGGACTTCGAGATCATCGTTCACGACCCGCGGGGCGTGATCAAGCGGGTGATCGTGGAGACGACGGAGAAGAAGGTCGCGCGGGGTGGGTCGGAGGAAACGATCGTGTTCACGATGGAGGACTGGCTGCCGCCGCCGCCGCCGCCGCCACCGCCGCCGCCGGACGACAACGACCAATAGTCGTGTCACGGCGCTCAGCGATGGAAGGGAGGCGCTTTGGACCTCCTTCTCGTTCTTCGGGTCTTGACGCTGACCGGGTGGCTCGTCCTCGCGGTGGGCTCGCTCTACATTGTGCTAGCCCAGGGAACGCTCCTTCCGCAGCCGGTGCGAAGCACCTGGTTAATCGTGGCGGTGCGACATTCGGTCGTCGCCACCACGACGCTGGTAGTCGAGGCGGTCGCGTTCCTTTCGGTTTACGGCCCAGGGCCGCAGGCTGCGGCCCTGGGCATGCTGATCTACAATCCGGCGTACCTTCTGAACGCCGTAGTCAGCGCGGTCGTGCCGTTCATTGCGGTACGGTTTCTAACGAGACCACGGACATTTCGGCGGACGGGGCTGGCTGGGTCGATCGGGGCGGTCGCGATTGCACTCCTTGCCGTCCGGGCGGGCGCGGCGTCGGATTGGACCGTCCTGATGTCGTGGACGCAGGCGCTGTCGTTCCTTGAGATCGCCGGGTATCTGTTGCTCTGGGCGCTCGTCCTCCTGGGGCACCTCAAGCGAATCGATCCATACCTGCTGGGGATCTTCGCCATCACAGCTCTTTACACCCTACTACTGCCGGTTCAGGCCGAGTTCTTCGAGGTTGTCGGTAGGATCGACTCGACCCGTATCTGGCATCTGAACCAGTTCCTGCAACTTGTGGTGGTGGTGACCTCCCTGCTGGCGGTGCTGGCGCGCATCGGTCATCTCACGATCGATCCTTTGAAACGCGACATCTTCAAGGCTTTCCAGAATATGCGTTCGCCGTAAGGGGGCCGATGTATGATGACCACCGCACAAGAGGTGGGCTTGGCCGAAATTCAGCACCTCATGCTGATCAACGTGCTGCTGGTGCTGCTCATCGTCGGCTTCTCGGGTGGGATCGCGCTGGCGCTGGTACGGCGGAGCATGCGGGAGCGGGTCAAGGCGGAGCGGCTTGCGGCGATGGGGACGGCGACGGCGCGGATTCTCCACCAGGTGAAGAACCCCCTCCAGACGATCCTCCTCCACGCGGAAATGCTGCAGGACGAGCGCATGGTCTCGAACGATGCGCTGCGCCGGGAGATCTGCGACGCGATCGTCGGCGAGGCGATGCGAATGACGGATCTGCTCGCGGGGCTGTCGGCGTATGCGGCCGGGGTGTCGCGTCGTCTCAAGCTAGAGCCGATGTCGCTGGACGGCCTGGTGCGTGACGTGGCGGAGTCGGTCGCGCGGGAGGGGGCCCGCGAGGGGGTCACGGTACGGATCGGCCCGATCGAGCCGGCGGTCGTCGAAGGCGATGCGTCGTTCCTGCGGGAGGCGATCGGGAACGTGGTCCGCAATGCTCGCGAGGCGCTGAAGGAACGGGCGGCGGAGGGCGAGCCGACGCTGCAGATCGCGCTTCGCCGGCGGGGCGGGGAAGTCATGGTCGAGGTGAGCGACAACGGGCCGGGGATCGAACCCGATCGGGTGGCGCAGGTCTTCGAGCCGTTCGCGACGACGAAGACGAAGGGGATGGGGCTCGGTCTCCCGATTTGCCGCGAGATCCTGGAAGGGCACGGCGGCCGGGTCGAGCTGCGCTCGAAGCGGGGCGTGGGCACCACCGTCCAGATGATCCTGCCATTGGCGACGGGCGTCGTCGCGAACCAACCGGCATAGAGTCTGCGAGACCGGAACGCGGTCGGAGGGCCGACCGCGCGTCGCATCACAACATCCGATCCGGTCCGCAATGGCGAGTGCACCGCGAAGGCTGGGACTCCTGACCGGCGGTGGGGATTGCCCGGGATTGAACGCGGTGATCCGCGCGGCGGCGCATCGGTGCGCGCGGCTGGGCGTCGAGCTGATCGGGTACCGGAACGGTTGGGAGGGGGTGGTCGAAGGCTCGTCGGTCGTGCTGGACCGGGCCGCGGTCAAAGGGATCCTTCCTCTTGGCGGCACGATCCTGGGCACATCTCGGACGGACCCGTTGCTGGTGCCGGACGGCGTTGCGCGCATGCGGCGCACGCTGGAGGCGGATGGCGTCGAGGGGCTGATCGTCGTCGGCGGCGACGGCACGCTGTCGGCCTCGCTGGAGCTGACCGAGCAGGGGTTCCGGCTGGTCGGCGTGCCGAAGACGATCGACAACGACCTGGACGGCACGGACTTCACCTTCGGCTTCGACACGGCGGTCTCGATCGCGACGGAGGCGATCGACCGGCTGCACACGACGGCGGAGGCACACAACCGGGTGATCGTGGTCGAGGTCATGGGCCGCCACACGGGGTGGATCGCCGCGTACGCGGGGATCGCCGGCGGCGCGGACGTGATCCTCGTCCCTGAGTACCCGTTCGACGTGGACGCGGTCTGCAACCGCGTGCGGGAGCGGCAGCGACGGGGCCGCACCTTCTCGATCGTCGTGATCGCCGAGGGCGCCCGGCCGGCGGGCGAGTCGCCCGAATCGGTCGAACGGCGCTCGCGCGTGCGCGCCGGCGAGATCAGCGATTGGCTCGCCCGGGAGATGGAGCGCTGCATCGACACGGAGACCCGCACCGTCGTCCTCGGGCACATCCAGCGCGGCGGCTCGCCGACGGCGCACGACCGCGTCCTCGCGACCCGGTTCGGCGTCCACGCGGCAGACCTGGCGATCGCCGGCGGGTGGGGCCGGATGGTCTCCCTGCGCGGCACCGAGATCGGCGACGTGCCGCTGTCGGCCGCCGTGCGCTCGCTCAAGCGACTCGACCCGGCGATCTGGGACATCGCGAAGGTGTTCGCGCAATAGGGCCGGACGCCGCGGGGGCTCGAGGCCGATCGACCGCCGGTTGCACGAGCGGTTCACCCACCGGTTGCACGAGAGGGATCGGCCTCCGTCCTGCCTTCGATCCAGGACCTCCGACCTCAGAACACCCACCGCCACGGCGCTCGTCGGGCCTCGGCGACGAGCGAGTCGACCTGCGCACGCACGGCCGCGAAGGCCTGGCGCAGAGCGGGGTCCGCCTGCCAGCGCGCGAGGAAGCCGTCGGACTCGGATTCCAGCATCGCCTCGAGCGCTTCGGCGTGGGCGCGGATCGTGTCGGCGCGCGCGGCGAGTCGGGCGATCGCCTCGGCGAGGTCGGGGTCGCGGACGCGGGCGAGGCGGGCGTCAACGCGCCTCCCGATCTCCTCGGCAGAGGCGCGGATCCTCGCGAGCGACGCGTGCAGGGTGCCGTCGCCGGCGAAGCGGCCGAGCGTGCCCTGGTCGAAGGCGACGGCGAGCTCGCCGAACTCGTCGCCCGCGGCGCCGAGCGCATCGACTGCCGCCTGGACGGTGTGCCAGCCGGCGCGTGCGCGTGCGTCGAGGCGTCGTCCGTCGGCGTCGAGCGATTCGATGGCGCGACGCACCGTATCCGTGCGTGCCTGGAGCTGCCGGAGTGCGACGGGTCGGCGCGCGACGAGCGTGTCGCCCGGGGCGAGCGGCGGCGAGGCGACGGAGCCCGGCATCAACTGCACGACGGGTCGGCTCAGCAGGCCGCGGGTCGCGATGGTGAGCTCGCTGTCGCGGCGGAGGAGCCTCGCGTAGGCGGAGCGGACGCGCAGCGTCGCCGCGAACCGGTCCTGCCCGGCGGACCCGGGTCGGAGCATTTCGACGCGGGTCACGCTGCCCGCCGGCCGCCCGGCGATCCAAACCGGCGTGCCCGCTTCGAGCGCGTGGGCCTCGGGGAATACGCCGACGAGGGTGAAGCCGTCGGCGAACGCGTCGCGGATGTCGTCGAGGAGGATGATGAGGGCCCCGAGCCCGGCGAGGCCGAGGATGATCAGCGCGCCCGTGACGCCGCGACGGCCCTGGCGTCGCCTGGTGACCATGCTAATTTACCGCGCCCGTCGACGCTGACGCAGGGACGTGAAGATGTTGAGGATCGGACACATAGATTACAGCAACTGCATCCCGGTCCACGCGCTGCTCCTGGACGGCGGCGCGCCGCCGTGGATCGAACTGCGCCGCGGCGTGCCGTCGGCGCTGAACGCGGAACTCCGGGCCGGGACGATCCACGTGTCCCCGTCCTCGAGCATCGAGTACGCGCGGAACGCCGACCGCTACCGGCTGATCCCGGGCTTCGCGATCGGCGCGCGCAACGGGGTCCACAGCGTCCTGCTCGAGACGAGCCGCCCGATCGAGGAGCTGGACGGCGCCGAGGTCGCGGTCCCGACCGCGTCCGCGACCTCCGTGGTCCTGGTGCGCGCGCTCCTCGAGATCCGGCACGGCCTGCGCCCGCGGTACCGCGAGTACGTGCAGACCGACGACGCCGACCCGATCGGCAGCGGTGCGGCCGCCGCGCTCTGGATCGGCGACATCGCGATGCGTCGCACGGGGCGCACCACGCACGCGCTCCTCGACCTGGGGACGCTCTTCACCGAGTGGACCGGGCTCCCGTTCGTCTTCGCGCTGTGGCAGACCTCGGCCGGCCCGGAGCGAGACGAGGAGCTGCTCGCGCTCGTGGAGGTGCTCACGGCGTCGCGCCGCTATTTCGACGACAACGCGGAAACGCTGGCCGAGCGGTACGGCCCCGGGCTCGGTCTCGACCCGGCGTGGCTGCTCCGCTACTGGCGCTCGCTCGAGTACGGGTTGGACGAGGAGATGCAGCGCGGTCTGCTCCATTTCTACGAATTGGCCGTGGCGCTCGGCGAGGCGCCGGCGGTGCCGCCGTTGCGATGGGTCACGCGTTGAAATCGCTGTCATCCCGCCGAACGCGCGGTCACCAGCCGGCCTCGCGGTGACCCGCTGACCTCGGGATCACCGGCGTACCTCGGGATCACCGGCTGACCTCGGGATCGCCGGCCGACTTCAGCATGGCCAGCTGACCCCACGATCACAGAGCGACCTCGGTACGGCCGGCTGACCCCGGTATGGCCGGCTGATCTCCGTATGGCCGACTGACCTCGGTACGACCGGCTGATCACGGTACGGCCGGCTGACCCCGCGATCACAGAGGGACCTCGCGCTCACCGGCCGACCTCGCCGTCCTTCCCGGCGGGCCGGTCCTCGTCGAGTTCGTGACCTCCGACCGGGGGCCCGCCCTCGCCCTCGAACTCCGGCGTCGGCTCGGCCGCGCCGAGCAGCGGCCTATCGCCCATGGTTCCACCAATCTTCGTGCCGGCGACGGTCTCCACGTCCGGGAAGTGGCGGAGCGCTTCGTCGACCTCTTCGACGAGGCCGAAGGCGTCACCCTTGTAGTGCTCGTAACCGGAGCGAATGATCCCCACCACGTCATCCCACGGCGCGGGCGGACCCATGCCTTCCCAACTCTCACGGAGATAGTGCTCGACCTCGTGAAACGGCCGGTCTGCGAACCGGCCGCGGGAGTCGAAGCCGTGCCGGAACGCCGCTTCTACCTGTTCCCCGTCCAGCTCGCGCGCCTCCAACCACTTCCGCTGGAAGTCGGGATCCTCGATCTCCTGGTACCGGAGCCGGCGCCCGCGCCGCTTGCCCTTGTCGTCGCCCGGCATCGCGGGGGACCTCCTGAAGGGGGTGGATGCGTCCGGGCGATTGGGTTGCAAGGGGCGCGCCGGTGGCGCACGGGGGGCGGCCGGCGGCTGCGCCGCCGGCGGGAGGCGGCCGCGCTGCGCGCGGCGGGTGGCGGCGCCTGCGGC
>Ga0207864_1001688_pt1 | contig 23298 bp, 26 predicted proteins | sample HigsolmetaAR202D_FD_184834 | JGI IMG/M metagenome (GOLD analysis project Ga0207864, IMG submission 184834) | Ionic liquid and high solid enriched microbial communities from the Joint BioEnergy Institute, USA - AR20-2-D (SPAdes) (version 2) ... | reverse complement strand
GAGCCGTGACCGTGTACGCGGGCTGGTACGTAACCCAGGTCCTGGACGTGAAAAAGGCCCACGGCCAGTGGTACGCCGTCCTCCGCGGCGGCACCCACCACATCCGCACCCCTGTCACCAAGAACCACAACCAGCCCTTCACCGTCCTCCCGCGCGGCGAACAGGGCCCTGCCGTGAACGGAGCAGAGGTCACCCTGGTGGGCCAGCTGTGCACCCCTAAGGACGTCTTCGCCCGCCAGGTCCCGGTGGACAGAATCGCGGTAGGCGACGTGGTGGCGTTCTCCATGGCCGGCGCCTACGCCTGGAACATCTCCCACCACGACTTCCTGATGCACCCCAAACCAGGGTTTCATTATCTGTCTGGTTGACCTAGGCACTAATCTGCAGCTGGACCTCGGGGGCCAGCGTCCCTGGTCAAAGGCACCGGGTGGCCAGGGTGCCCGGGCCAGATGTGTAAGAGGTCACTTCCCTGCTTGCTCAGGGATGGATTAAGGGATGACGTCAGCAGAGGAGCTATAGTAACTCTCTCCTAGTTACGATCGTGTGAGGCTGCTAGATGAACGCTCCGTTTGCACTGGATTTGCTCGGCTGGAAGGAAACCGATAAAGGGCTCGTTCCTAATACAGCCGATACTAATAACAAAGCGTCACGGTATATCGCTGCAGCTGTGCTCGATCAGCTCGGGATTCCGCGCGGCGTAGCTACTGGAGTAGCTGATTCTAAAAGCGGACGTCCTCTAGAGCGGGCGGTTGCTAACCATTTGCGTCAGGAGCTTCCGAAGCATGACCGTGAACGTGAATGGGAAGTATACGACACGTCTGTTCCCATCAGCAAATTCGTCCAGTACAAGCATTTGAAAGAGCTTGATAAGCTGGTCAAAGGGAATGCTGAGCTAAGGATGACCCTGGGCCGGGACTATCTAATCAAACCTGATGTGGCCGTATCTCTCCCTGGACGTTCCCCATCCGATCCGCCTTTCCTGCATGCGGCGGTGTCTTGTAAATGGACTATTCGCTCTGATCGCGTCCAGAATATTCGGCATGAAAATAACCAGATGATCAGGCATCGCAGGGAGCGCCTTCCTCACCTGGTAACAGTGACTGCAGAGCCTTTGCCGAGCCGACTGCTGGCCATTGCTCGAGGAACCGGCGAAGTGGATGCTGTTTATCACATTGCATATGCGGCACTAGATTCTGCAATTAGGGATCTTGCAGATGCGGGAAAAATTGAGTCTGACCAGCTTGATGCATGGAGGGAGGGCACAGAGCTAGGCAGGATCAGGCCCTTCGCAGATCTTGCTCCAACCATTGCACTTTGGTGATCCTGGCCAGAGTATTCCCTTGCTGTGATTTGCTTAACGATATTGAAGGTGGCGCGTGAGCCATATAGCTTTGTATGATCTTGTGGCATGACGAATAGTGTCCGAAAGGTTAGCGGAGCGGAGCTCTTGGAGCAGTGTCTACCAAAATTCTCTTGTGACGTCGATCAGGTACAGGATCCACAGTACTTGCTTACGCGTGTAGGAATATGGCTTCCTCTGGAAGTATATTCAGAGTGGCCGATAATGATGCCGTGGGCAGTACGTGATCTGGGATGTCGCCGCAGGTACCTCGCTGACGGCCGGGACATGTGGTCATATCCAGATGAAAACGGCTACCTGGTGGATGATAATTCCTTCATAAAGGGAACTGTTAGAAGCCAGCGGATCACGAGCAAGAGAAATCAACTGCTGGATGGCGCAAAAATGGCTGGTGGGTTCGTGGCAGCCCATATATGGCGTGTGGTTCACCATGATCTCCTCGCGAGCCGAATACCGCGCCTTTACAGCTTTGTCCCCAATCTGGTTTGGCTTCCGAGTGAGGTTGCTAAGGCCACTGACCGGGAGGGGGGAATCTACCAGCGGACTCTTCAGGCAATGTCTCTCGCCATATACCGGAAAGCTGCAGTGAAGCCTGCTCTGCAGAATATTGTTGAAGCGGCATGGGAAATGCTTCCAAGTCCAGGTATATCAGTCTCTGGGATTGATTTTGGAGAACTCAATTGGTTCTCTGTGAACTCTAGTTTTTATAAGACGCGTAAGCGTCATCTCCATGCAGTGGTAGATGCACTCGAGAGCTTGGAATCAGGGCGTTCCCTGGGGAGAAGAGTGATCACCTCGAAGTATGCGAGTGGCCTGCCTTTGGTTGATACCGAGGCACGTGCCAGGTTGCTCCGTGAGCTCCGGCCATTCCTGGTCCCGTAAGCTGTCTAGCTTGTTGACGTTTCAGGGCTTGTCTTCAGTGGGATTTCAACGGAATGAAGTAGGATCTGCGCTGCATCGCCCTCCATCAGGGCGAAGACTCTCCTGGCCGCTTCGACGGGCACCTCTCGTCCCGGGGGCGACGGCGTGAGCTTTCGCGGATCGCCGCTATGCTGTCCTTCCCTTGCCTTCACCAGCGCTCATGCGCCGACCGGTGCACCGGTACCACCTCCCGGCGGCATCAAATCGCTGGGAAAACTTTAATGAGGTTTTCCCGATAAATAGTACGCAAGCAGCCGTGCGGAGAGATGCGGCTGTGGCAGGCTGGATCCTAACGGCCAGAAGTCCTCTGTCTTGTCGGCAGCATCCAGCTCATGAGTGGCTAAGTTACCCTGCTGCGCTTTTTAGGAGTCAGGCTAAGGCCAGTCGCGGCCCCTATGGCGTCACCCGCATCCCCAACGGGACTGTTGACGCTGTATCAGGCTGCTGCCAGCAACCTGAGGGTGCTAGCTGATGCCGATTGTGCTGGTGCCAGATCGTGATTCTTATTCTGCGCCGTAAACACCCGGGTGTCCGCAGCATGCTGAGGGCTGATATCCGTACCCTGCAACTAGCTGCTGCGCAGCCTCTATGTCTGGGCGGAGGTTCCACTGCCTGCCTTTCAAACAGCGTCGGCGTGTCTTGCGGCATGTCACCTTGGGTCCAGGGCAGGGCGGCATGTCGCGTAAGCCGTTCCCGTCCCTGGGCAACGCCAGGGCGGCTTCCGCTGAGAGAGCCTTGCTCCCAGCGAACGGCAGGTGCAGGGCGTGATGGGAACAGCTGCCGCACGGACCTGGAATGTCAGTGGCTGGCTGTAGGTTTGTCCTTGAGCTTACCTGAAGGCGGACCAAGTACAGCCACTACGGTTTGAACAGCCTCGGAGAGGGGAATGTGCTCCCAGAGACGTACGACTTTCCAGCCTGCTGCTTCAAGTGCCCTGTTTGCGAGACGGTCTCTCTCGACGTTCCTGCGAAGCTTAGGAGCCCAGTACCACTCGTTAGTCGTGGGTTGACGCCCGTGCTCAGGGCAAACATGCCAAAAGCAGCCATCAACGAAAATTGCAACTTTTCGTGCGGTGAAGACGATGTCTGGCCGGACTCGGAAGCCCCCAGGAAGATCAAGCCGGTAGTCCTTGCGATAGCGGTAGCCGAGTGCATGCAAGGCGCTGCGCAGAGCAACCTCAGGCTTCGTGTTGGATCGCCTGTTGGCACGCATGTTCCGAGACCGGCCTTCGTTGAGGGGCGGGGGGTGGAGCCCTTTGGCCCACGCCCGTGCGCGGCGGTCGTTGCTGGCTGCGTCAGACACGATGCTGCTAGGTTCCACTCCGGCTCGCTCCCGCGGTGCTCTCTTGGGAGAAGATACCTCCACAACTGCTGCACCGCTGGCCACTCAAGTCTCATAGGAGGTTTCTCATGTCAGAGCTCAACGTTGTGGAGATCTGCGCTGGAGCGGGCGGGCAGTCACTTGGACTGGAGCTCGCCGGCTTCAAGCATGCCCTTGCCGTAGAGTTGGATGCCAATGCATGCAACACCCTGCGGCTCAATCGCCCCGAATGGAAGATAGCCGAGGGCGACGCTGCCAGCCTGGATGTGTGGAACCCTGCTGACTACCAGGAGATAGATCTCCTCGCCGGGGGTGTTCCCTGCCCACCCTTCACCATCGCGGGCAAACAGCTAGGGGCCACTGACGAGCGTGATCTGTTTGCCTGGGCAGTCGAACTTTGCGGCATTGTCCGGCCACGGGCCCTCTTGCTGGAGAACGTACGAGGGCTAAGCATGAACCGCTTCGCGGCATACCGGCAGCACGTGCTCGACCGGCTCAACTCACTGGGGTATGTCGCTGACTGGAAGCTGCTCCAGGCTTCGGACTACGGCGTATCACAATTGCGCCCACGTTTTGTTCTTGTAGCGATGAGGCCAGAAGACTTCTCATACTTCCACTGGCCTGAGCCAGGGAAGAAACAGCCTAAGACTGTGGGCGACCTCCTGCACGATCAGATGGCTTCGCGGGGATGGCGGGGCGCTGATACATGGCGGCTGAAGGCCAATGATATTGCTCCCACCATTGTGGGAGGATCTAAGAAGCACGGCGGTGCTGACCTTGGCCCGACCCGGGCTAAGACCAAGTGGAAGGCCATGGGAGTCGACGGTTGGGGAATCGCAGACGAACCACCTTCCGCCGAGGATCCTAAAGATCATCTTCCAAGGCTAACATGCGATATGGTTGCGCGTATTCAGGGATGGGACTCTGAAAGGTACAAGTGGGAGTTCTCGGGCCGCAAAACTTCCAGGTACCGCCAGATTGGCAACGCATTCCCGCCGCCCGTTGCGGAAGCCATCGGTATCGCGATTCGCGATGCACTGCTGCGTAAGACCACGCCTCAAAAAATTCTTGAGAACGTCAAGCCGGTACACGATCCGATCTATGCTGTATTGCGCAGCAGTGGCAAGTTCATGACTCTTGAGCAGATATCTAAGGCACTTGGGGAGCCTCTCGATCCAGCAACGCTCGACCGGCACATTAACCACCTCAAGCATGATTTTGAGATTGAGGAAAAAGAACGGCGTGGCGAGCGCGCTTACCGCCTAGGTGAGTTTAAGGCATTCCTTGGGCAGGAGAACCACCGGCGTCATGAGCTTTTCCAGCTCCAGCTGTCAAAGATTAGCTAGTTTCAATGCCTGGCTCTGCTCGCTTGCAGCCCGATCATATAGGCCTAGCGCTAGTCGCTGACCTCGACGACCATATAGATTCCAGGGCCCTGAAGCGGAGCTCCTGTTTCGTCGTAGCCTAGCAGGCTGCCTCTGCCATCTAGAAGGAGTGTGAATCCTTCAACTGTTTGAAGTACTTCGCGCCCAGTGGGATCGCGTTCCACGATGCCAGATGGAACCTCCGCTTCCGGAAAATTTAGAGGTTCTCCAGTGATTGCATTTACTGCTTCTGCTGCTGACCACGGATGAAGGCTGTCGCTTACTATTTGATTATCTTTGGAAGTGACAATAATGCGAATGTAGTGGCGGCTGGTTTCCCCAGATGTTCCCGGGTCATGCGAGTTGGAACTCATGAGGCCAGCGTAGTCGGGTGGGATGGGGCAGGACCGTCCGAAAAGATCACATGCCTGGCCTGGTCAGGCTGATTGGCAGTGCGAGGTCGTGTCCTTGATGTGTGCAGGGAAGATCCCAGGCACCTTGAACAGGGCGGGCGCTGGGCAGCGCCGGGTGCTAACGATAGTTAGCTGAGAGCCTCGGAGGCTGCCCAGACGCGTTCGAAGCTGTCCAGGTAGGTGTCGGCCATGTCGTCGGTGTTGACCTTGCGCAGGTGGAGGACAGGGGCCTGAGCTGCGGGGACGCCGTAGATGTGCGGGTTGATCATGAGCTCGTCGTCGGCGCGGTAGATCGACGTGTACAGGGGCGTGTCGTGTTGCCGTATGGCGATGCCGTCGATCTCGCGCAGGGGGCGGTAGAAGACGAGGGCGTTGCGGATCTTGGCGGCCATGGCTTCGCCTAGGCCCTCGTCGGCTCCTCGTTCGGCGACGTGGGGACCGTTGGGGTTGCCGAGGAGGATCCGGACGGTGACGCCTTGGCGGGCCTTGTCGGCGATGATGCGCAGGAGGCCGAGGTCTTCGGCGAGGAACAGGCCCGCGTAGACCAGGATGCCTATCTCCTGCTCGGCGGACTGGAAGAGGCGTTGCCATGCCTGGCGGGGGACGGCTGAGCGGTGCGGGTAAGCGGCGATGATGCCGGTTTCGGGTTGTTCGGTGGCGGGGCGGCTCGTCGTCGGGGTGGGCCATAGGGCTATCTGCTCGGTCTTCAGGAGGCGAGCCAGTGCGGCCCGGTGGCGCGGATAGGGGTTCGGCCGGCGATCCAGCGTTGGACGGTCTTGGGGTCGACGCCGAGGGTGGCGGCTATGTCGGCTTCGGTGAGTCCGGCGTCGGTGAGTGCTTGGCGCAGGGCGTCGTTCATGGGGCCTCCTGAGGAGACAAGGTCATGAACGACGTTAACAGAAGACGTCCTTAGACGTCCCTAAGTGTTGGTGGAGACGTCCTTCCGCCGCCGGGAGGCTCGGTGGCGTGACGAGCGGTTTCTACGGACCGTCGTCTCTCCGACACGAAGCGGCCCCGGACGGTGTCGCACCGCCGCTGCCCGGGGTCTGGCCAGGAGGTGAGTCCTGACATGGGCAAGACTCTGGTGGCCCCGCCCGCGTGGCCGGCTCCCCCGTGCACCACGGAGCAGATGCGGCGGCGGCAGCTCGCCGAGATCCGGGCGCAGTACCCCGATGCCCTCGCCTGGTACGGCGAGAAGTCCAAGTTGTGGATGGCGGCTCCCACCGGTGCCACCGCCATCATCTGTGCGCCGACCGCCGCTGTCCTGGCGCAGCGGATCCACGAGCACTACAAGAAGCTTCTTCAGGCCTCCCGCTCGGCATCCGCACGTCCGGTCCGGCGCCGCACGTCGAGCGGGAACCAGGCCGGCGCGGTGGTGCGGTCGATGCCTTTCCAGCCCGTGGCGTCCCGCACCACCGTGCCTCCCAGCTCGGCCGGCTCGGGGCGGCACGCGTCCCGTCAGCACGGCAGGTTCCGGCGGGCCATGGTCAGTTTCGGGCTGGTGGGGGCATGAGCCGCGGCGAGACCCTCACGGAGACCGGCCGTCGTGTTCGGCATGGCGCCGTCGTGGTGGTGCTTGACCGCTTCCACAGTGCCGTGCGGGCCGGCGTACGAGGGGGCGTCCGAGAGCATGAGGGCAAGCCGGGTGACCTTCAGTACTTCGCTTGTCCGGCCGGGGAGGTCAACACGCTGATCCGGTTGAGGGAAGGCTGTTCGGCGTCTCCGAAGTGGTGCCGATCTCGGTCCACTCGTCCTCGGCCAGCTGACCTCCCTCCGTGCAAAACGGTTGCCCCACTCCGGGAACTGTGGGCTGCGGCTGTCCCGGAGAGAGGCACGGAATCGCAAGAACGGGAGGCCGTTCGACACGGGCTGCTCATGCTGGGACAGGAGCCACGGCGCCGGGAGAACGCATGAACTCGGGGCCGATGCATGACGGCGACGGATGGGTGATGCTCTCGCGGGAGATGTGGGGTGCCCTGATGGCCGGGCTGTACTCCGCGGACGAGGAGGCGCGGGACGCGGTACGTCACCGGCTCATCGCGATGGCCTTGCCCTCCTGGTGTGAGGACCTGGACACCCCGGGCGTGCTTGAAGCACGGCTGGAAGAGGCGAAGAACATGCCTCTGATCTCGTGGGGCTGTGGCCCGTAGATCAGGAGCGGCAGTCCGGTTTCCCAAGCTTCTTGCCGGACTGCCGCTCCTTAGTGGCCGGGATCGGTGCCGGCGGGGACGAGACGTTGGGCGAGAAGACGTCCCTAGATGGTGCCCCGCCGTCCGTGGATGTCTCTCGGCCGGCCCGTAACGTCAGGAGCATGAACGACATGGCCGCGTGGGCGCGCGAGACCGCCCGGAGCATCCTTGCGACCCCGCTTCCGCGTCGGTGGGCGCACACTCAGGGAGTGGCCGCGCAGGCCCGCAGCCTCGCCCCGATCGTGGGTGATGACGCCGATCTCCTGGAGGCCGCCGCGTGGCTCCACGACATCGGGTACGCCCCGGCGCTCGTGGCCACCGGCTTCCATCCACTCGACGGTGCCCGCTACCTGCGGGACGTCTTGGGGGCGCAGGACGTCCTGTGCCGGCTGGTCGCGCATCACTCCTGCGCCATCATCGAAGCGGCGGAACGCGGCCTTGCCGGAGAACTGGCGGAGGAGTTCCCGCCCGGCCCTCCGGCGCTGACAGAAGCGCTGATCTACTGCGACATGACCACCGGCCCGGACGGCACGCATCTGACCGTCGAGCAGCGGCTTGCCGAGATCAAAACCCGCTACGGCCCCGGGCATCTGGTCACCCGCTTCATCGAGGCCGCTTCTCCTCGGCTCCTTGAGGCCGTGCACAAAGTCGCCGGTCAGTTGCAGATGACCATGGCGTGAACGTTCAGCCGATGACCGGCTGATCCCGGTTCTCCAGGTAGTGGCCGATGCGCAGCCGCATCGAGCGGTCCATCTGGCGATTCAGCGCCTCCGATGCGGCGACCCAGCGGACTTCGCGGGATTCGCTGCTCGGTGTCGGCTCGCCGCCGATGCGGCGGGCCTTGAGCACGATGGAGAATTCTTGGCGGACCTCTTCGTTGCTGGTGTAACGAATGACATGGCGCGGGTCGGTGTAGATGCCGACCAGGCCGGTTACTTCGCAGTCGATTCCGGTTTCTTCCTTGGTTTCGCGCACGGCGGCCTGGGAGAGTGATTCGCCGAGATCGATGGCGCCGCCTGGGAGCGCCCAATTGTCATTGTCGGTGCGCCGGATCATCAGGATTTCGCCGGCGTCGTTGGTGACGACGACATTGACGGACGGCACCAGGCTGTTGGCCTTGGGCGCGTTCGGGTCGTCGTAGTAGTCGATCCTGCGGGCCATCACTCTCCCGGCAGAGGTCGGGCGCCTTCCCAGACTCGTTCGAAGCTGTCCAGGTAGGTGTTCACGATGTCGCCGCCGGCGACCTTGCGCAGGTGCCATACGGGGGCATGAGGCGCGGGGAGGCCGTAGACGTGGGTGTTGACCAGCAGCTCGTCGTCGGCCCGGTAGATCGAGTTGTAGAGCACGGTGCTGTGCAGCCGGAACTCCACGCTCTCGATGGCGCGCAGCGGCCGGTACATCACCATGGCATTGCGGATCTTCGCCGCCATGGCGTCGCCGACGCCGACGCCTTCGTCCGCGCCGCGTTCGGCCACGTGCGGGCTGTCGGGGTCGCCCAGGAGAATCCGCACGCGCACCCCGGCGCGGGCCTTCTCCGCGAAGATCTTCTGAACCCCGGCGTCCTCGGACAGGAACAACCCCGCATAGACGAGCACGCCGATTTCTCGTTTTGCTTTCCCGAAAAGCCGTCCCCACACATCGCGCGGCACCGACCAGCGGTGTGGATAAACGGTGACGATTTCGCTTTCCGACGCGGAGGCCACCTGCTGTCGGGAAAGCGCCTCGGGCCACAGATAAGTCTCATCGACCCCCAGCTGCGAGGCCACCGCAAAACGATGCCGCCGGTAGGGGGTGCGTCCTTTGGTGATCCACCGCTCGACGGTCTTTTGGTCGACGCCGATCGCTTCGGCAAGTGCGGCCGCGGTCAGCCCTCGCTCCAGCAAGGCGGCGCGTAGGCGTTCGTTCGGCATCCACCTGACCGCTTCATCAGGACGTCTCGGGACGCCTTCACTGTAGTGAGGACGTCCCGAACGCGTCCAGCCGCGCAGTGATCCCGTCCATGCGGTGAGCCGCATTCTCGATTGCGTGAGGTCCCCACGCCCGACCCGAGGGGGCGATCTTCGATGTTCAACGCGATCATCCTGCTGGCGGTCTTCCTGACCGGTGCCGCGTGGGGCGTGTTCGTCGTGCTGCTGGCCGGTATCCACGCAGAAGAACGGCATATGACCTTGCGCGGCGCGCCGCTCACCCGGACCCGTACCGCCACGCGCCGCGTCCTGGGCGTCCACGTTCATGGGCCCGCCGGGCCGGCCGCTCGCCACACGGGCTGGAGGTGAATCCGGCCCCGTCCCGAAGGCTCTCGAGGGCGGTACGCCAGGGAGTGCGGGGGCGGTGGATCGCTAGGCTGAGCGGCATGAAGAAGTGGGAGTACGCGACCGTTCCGTTGCTGGTTCACGCCACCAAGCAGATCTTGGACACCTGGGGTCAGGACGGGTGGGAGCTTGTCACCGTGATTCCGGGGCCGAACCCGGAGAACCTGGTGGCCTACTTCAAGCGTGAGTTGCAGCAGTGAGCACGCCTGAAGAGCGGATCGCCGAGCTGGGGCTGGAGCTGCCGGAGGTGGTGGCGCCGCTGGCCTCCTACGTGCCGGCGGTGCGCACCGGCTCGCTGGTTTACACCTCCGGGCAGGTGCCGCTGGTCAAGGGCGAGCCGACGGCGACCGGGAAGGTCGGGGCCGAGGTCAGCGTGGAAGAGGCGGTGCACGCCGCGCGGGTGTGCGCGCTGAACGCGGTGGCCGCGCTCAAGGCCGAGGTCGGGGAGCTGTCCCGGGTGAAGCGCATCGTCAAGGTGGTGGGCTTCGTGGCCAGCGCGCCGGACTTCCACGGGCAGCCGCAGGTGGTCAACGGGGCCAGCGACCTGCTGGGGGAGATCTTCGGGGAGGCCGGGCGGCACGCCCGCAGCGCGGTGGGCGTGGCCGTGCTGCCGCTGGATGTGCCCGTCGAGGTGGAGCTGATCGCCGAGGTCTCCGGCTGACCGGCGTGGCGGCCGCGGCAGGTGTCCCTACCGGGGGACTTGACGGAACGCCGTTCGGTATGTCCGAATTGGCCGCCATGAGCAACAAATGTGCGGCAGGCGGCCGATGAGCGTGGTCAACGGGTTGATGAAGCTGCCGGAGGAGTTCCGGCAGCGCATCGAGGATCTGCAGGCCGGGCGGACCCAGCCCCCGCCCGTCCGGCACGCGGCCACCGTGGTGGTGCTGCGCGACCACCCCGAGCAGGGGCTGCAGGCGTTCATGCTGCGCCGGGTGGCCTCGATGGCCTTCGCGCCGGGGGCGTACGTGTTCCCCGGCGGGTCGGTGGACCCCCGCGACGGGGAGGCCTCCATCGGCTGGGTCGGGCCGTCCCCCCGCCAGTGGGGCGAGGCGTTCGGCGCGGACGAGACCGTCGCCCGCGAGCTGGTCTGCGCCGCCGTGCGGGAGACCTTCGAGGAGACCCAGGTGCTGCTGGCCGGGCCCACCGCCGAGACGGTGGTGGACGACACCCGGGGCGACGACTGGGAGGCCGACCGCAAGGCGCTGGTGGACCGCTCGCAGTCGCTGGCGGAGTTTCTGAACCGGCGCGGCCTGCTGCTGCGGGCCGATCTGCTGCGCCCCTGGGGCCACTGGATCACCCCGGTCGTGGAGACCAGGCGGTATGACACCAGGTTCTTCGTCGCCGCGATCCCCGCCGGCCAGCGGGCCCGCGACGTCAGCACCGAGGCCGACAAGGTCGCCTGGGTGCGTCCGGCCGAGGCGGTGCAGCGGGCGCTGCGGGGCGAGTGGGCGCTGCTGCCGCCCACCTTGGCGACGCTGTCGGAGCTGGCCGAGTACGACACGGTCGCCGACGTGCTGGCCGCCGAGCGCACGATCTCCGTCCGGGAACCCCGGGCGGAGATCATCGACGGCGAGCCCTACCTGGTGCTGCCCGAGGACGCGGCCAAGTACTACCCGAAGGGCTGACCGGCGATGAGCCGCAAGCTGGGCAGGGCGGTCACCTGGCACCTGGCCGGATCGTCCCTCCTGCGCCATCTGGGCACGCTGAAGGGGAAGAAGATGGCCGACGAGCACGAGATCGACGGGATGGGCACCCGCCGGGCGACCTGCGTGCTGGCCCCCAATCCGTCGGCGATGACCCTGGACGGCACCAACACCTGGATCGTGGCCGAGCCGGACGCCGACGAGGTGGTGGTGATCGATCCCGGCCCCAAGGACCTCAAGCACCTGCGCCGGGTCGCCGACAAGATCACCGAGTCCGGGCGCCGGGTCGGGCTGATCGTGCTGACCCACGGTCACCCCGACCACGCCGCGGGCGCCGGCAAGTTCGCCGAGCTGACCGGGACGCGGCGGATCCGCGCCCTGGACCCCCGGCACCGGCTGGGCGAGGAGGGCCTGACCGAGGGGGATGTGATCACCGTCGGCGGCCTGGAGCTGCACGTGATGGAGACCCCCGGGCATTCGGACGACTCGCTGACGTTCTGGCTGCCGGCCGACGGCGCCGTGCTCACCGGCGACACCGTGCTGGGCTACGGCACCACCGTCGTGGAGGGGAAGCTGGGCGACTACCTGAGCTCCCTGCAGCGGCTGCGGGAGTTCTCCGAGCGGACGGGCGCGAGCGTGATCCTGCCCGGCCACGGCCCCAAACTGGACGACCCGATCGCCGCCCTGGACGGCTATCTGGAGCACCGCCGCCGGCGGCTGGCCCAGGTGGAGGAGGCCGTGCAGGCGGGCGCCCGCACCGCCCGCGAGGTGGTCGAACGGGTCTACGCCGATGTGGACCGCAAGCTGTGGAAGGCGGCCGAGGCCTCGGTGCAGGCGCAGCTGGACTACCTGAGGGAAAGCGGCCGTCTGCCGTTTTAAAGCGCACCCTGAAAGCGCCGGGCGCGGCCCCCTTGCCGTGCCGCGGCGCGGGATGCGCTCACCCAGGGTCCGGCCAGGAGGAAGGCGTGCGGTGAACCTTTTGCAACACGTGGCCCAGGGCGCCGAGGACGGGAGCCCCGATGCTCTCCGATGCCGCGACGTTGCCGGTCACGGCATCGCCCCTGACGGCAAGGCCCCGTCTCGAACTGCGGAGACGGCGTGTTGAGAAAGGCCCAGTCATGGTCGCCCGGCGTGCGGCCAGCCGACCTCGACCCCCGATGCGTCGTGCGGCGAGTGCTCAGCGCGAGCGCTTGCGGAGCCGCTCCACGTCCAAGATCACCACGGCGCGGGCCTCGATGCGCAGCCAGCCGCGGGCGGCGAAGTCGGCCAGCGCCTTGTTGACGGTCTCCCGGGAGGCGCCCACCAGCTGGGCCAGCTCCTCCTGGGTCAGGTCGTGGTGGACGTGCAGGCCCACGTCCGAGGGCTGGCCGAACCGCTCGGCCAGGTCCAGCAGCGCCTTGGCGACCCGGCCGGGCACGTCGGTGAACACCAGGTCGGCCATCACGTCGTTGGTCTTGCGCAGCCGCTGGGCCAGGGCGCGCAGCAGCTGCACCGCCACCTCGGGGTGACCGGTCAGCCACGGCCGCAGGTCGTCGTGGCCCAGCCCGGCCAGCCGGCACTCGGTGACCGCGACGGCGCTGGCGGTACGCGGACGCGGGTCGAACAGCGACAGCTCCCCGAACATCTCGCCGGGGCCGAGCACGCTGAGCAGGTTCTCCCGGCCGTCGTTGGAGGTGCGGGTCAGCTTGATCTTGCCTTCCAGCACCACGTACAGCCGGTCGCCGGTCTCGCCTTCGTTGAAGAGGGTCTGGCCGCGTGACAGCCGCACCTCAGTCACATTGGCGCGCAGCGCCTTGGCGCCCTGCTCGTCGAGTGCCTCGAAGAGCGGCGCCTTCCCCAGAACGTCCACGTCGCGGTCGGTCACGCTTCCTCCTACAGACACCTATTACCAATAGTGTGACGTACATCCCACCGACTGCGGGAGGGTGGGCGTTCACCGGAGCGGGAGGTGCTCGCCAAGGGCCTGCCGCGCCTTGCCAAGCCCGTAACCGCGGCTCCCCCCAGGCCGCCGTTCCGTAGGCGCCGACCGAGGGCTCGCCGCGTCGAGTTCCGACCGCCCACTGCGGGTTCTGCCTGTACGTCTGTTGAACCGCTGGCCGTCACTTCCTGACAGCGGAAGTGTACGGATAAGTCGGTCAGCCGGGTCACACCGACCCTGGTAGCGGGGCATGGACGGGGTCCGCGGCGGAGCGGACGGTCCGTGCCGGCCCTGTGGCTGACTCGGGCGCCGGTGCGCGCGGAGGCTCGGGCAGAGCTGCTGCGCGACTCGCTGGTCGGACGGGTGAAGGCCCGCTACGGCGAGGCGTACGAGTTCATGACCTACGCGCGGAGCCTGCACCGCAAGGCGGGGCCGCTGCCGCCGCCGTTCTCCCCCGGAGGCGACCAAGAGTCCGAAGGACCCACCCTCGACGGCCGGCTCGCCAGGGAGTTCGCCGCCATCGGCCAGCCCGTCCCGGAGTGGGACGCGCTGCGGGAGGTCCAGCGGGTGATCCACAAGTACGACCCGCAGCCGCTCGCCGATGAGCTCAAGGAGCTCCTCGACCAGGCGTCACGGCAACTGGCCGGGGCCGGGGCGCCGTGATGGCCGAGCAGGCGGGTATCCCGTCCCGGCCGTCCCGGGAGCACCTACCCTTACGGCATGATGACGAGCAAGACCGGGGTAAAGCCACGTCGCGTACGCGAACCCGAGACGAGGCTGGCCCTGGTGCGGCGGGCGCGGCGGATGAACCGGATCCTGGCGGAGACCTACCCTGACGCGCATTGCGAGCTTGACTTCGCGAACCCGCTGGAACTGCTGGTCGCCACCATCCTTTCGGCGCAGTGCACGGACAAGCGGGTCAACGCCGTCACCCCGACCCTGTTCGCCCGCTACCGGACGGCCGCCGACTACGCCGCCGCCGACCGGGAGGAGCTGGAGAAGATCATCCGGCCCACGGGCTTCTTCCGGGCCAAGGCCGACAACATCATCAAGCTGGGCCAGCAGCTGTGCGAGCGGCACGGCGGGCAGGTGCCGGACCGGATGGAGGACCTGGTCGAGCTGGCCGGGGTGGGGCGCAAGACCGCCAACGTGGTGCTCGGCAACGCCTTCGGGGTGCCCGGCATCACCGTCGACACCCACTTCGGGCGGCTGGCCCGCCGGTTCGGCTGGACGAGCCAGACCGACCCGGTCAAGGTCGAACGCGAGGTCGCCGAGCTGATCCCGCGCAAGGAGTGGACGATCCTGTCGCACCGGATGATCTGGCATGGCCGCCGCATCTGCCATGCCCGGCGTCCCGCCTGCGGCGTCTGCCCGCTTGCCAGGCTGTGCCCGTCCTTCGGGGAGGGGCCCACCGACCCGGAGGCCGCCGCCAAGCTGGTGCGGACGGGGCCGTTCTCCTGACGACGGCGGAATGTGGCCCTCTCCACCTCAGATGACGCAGGAAACCGGTACAAAATCACACGAAACGGTGTAGCGTCGGTAACGCTGGGTGTCGAACAGCCGGGACGTGCCCTGTCCCGGGGCCGCCGGACGCGGCGGGAAGTCACACGACGGTGAGGCGTCCCGGACGAGTGAGACTGCGGCGCGAAGCCGGTCCGGGCGCCGGGAGGGAATGAGCGTACGTGGCCGATGGGAGCGCAGACGGGAAGCAACCGGCCGGTGCGGAGGTTCGCACAGACGTGACCCCCTCCGCAGATCGTTTCGCGCCCGCGCAACCCGATTCGTTCCCGCGGCCCGCCGCCGCGCCGCCGCCCTGGCTGGAGCGGTTCATGGCCGAGGCGCCGCGCCTGAAGGTCCCCCCGTTCCTGCGCCCGCCCGCCGGCGCCCGCGCCGCCGCGGTGCTGGTGCTGTTCGGCGAGGGGCCGCACGGCCCGGACGTGCTGCTCACCCAGCGGGCGGCCACGCTCAGCAAGCACGCCGGCCAGCCGGCCTTCCCCGGCGGGCGCATCGACCCCGACGACGACGGGCCGGTGGCGGCGGCGCTGCGGGAGGCCCACGAGGAGGCCGGGGTGCGCCCGTCCGGCTGCCAGGTGCTGGCGACGCTGCCGGAGCTGTACCTGTCCCGCAGCAACTACCGGGTCACCCCGGTGGCCGCCTGGTGGCGCGAGCCCTCCGACATCTCGCCCGGCCACCCCGGGGAGGTCGCCGCGGTCGCCCGGGTGCCGCTGGCGGAGCTGACCGACCCGGGCAACCGGCTCAACGTCCGGCACCCCTCCGGGTTCGCCGGGCCGGCGTTCCGGGTGAGCGGCATGCTGGTGTGGGGTTTCACGGCGATGCTGCTGACCGAGATCCTCAAGCTCGGCGGCTGGGACCGGCCCTGGGACACCAGCCGGATCGAGGACCTGCCGCCGGAGGTCATCGCCCTGGCCGCCCGGGGCTGACCTTCCGCGGGCCGGGACGGGCCCTCACCCCCGGGAAGGGGTCACCCCCGGCGGGCGTCACGGCACGTCCGGAACCGGTCCGTTGCGAAGAGGTGAATCTCCAGCCCGGCACTATACGGTGAATTTCGTGCTGGGCGACCACGTTCTTGATTTGATCCTGCTGCTGCTCGTGGTGCTGTTCGCGGTATCGGGGTACCGGCAGGGCTTCATCGTGAGCCTGCTGAGCTTCGCCGGCTTCATCGGCGGCGGCGTGGTGGGAGTGCTGGTGGCCCCGCCGATCGCGGAGACGGTGGTGGACGGCACCGCCCAGCAGGCCCTGCTGGCGATCATCATCGCCTTCCTGTCGGCCACCATCGGCCAGCTGGCCGCCTCCTCTCTGGGCGCGGTGCTGCGCAACCGCGTGACCGGCAACAACGCCCGGGCCGCCGACGCGGTGGGCGGAGCGCTGGTCAGCACGCTGTCACTGCTGATCGTGGCCTGGTTCTTCGGCACCATGCTGTCGGGTGCCAAGATCGAGTGGCTGCGCACCCAGGTCAACGCCTCCGCGGTGCTGGAGGGCGTCGACACCGTGATGCCCGAGCGGTCACGGACCTGGTTCTCCTCCTTCCAGCAGTTCGTCGACAGCAGCGAGTTCCCCCGCGTCTTCTACGGCCTGGGCGGGGAGTCGGTGGTGGAGGTGCCGCCGCCGAACGAGAACGTGCGCAACAGCCCCGCCCTGGCGGTCGCCCGGCGCAGCATCTTCAAACTGGTGGGCACCGCGCCGGAGTGCCAGCGCAAGATCGAGGGCACCGGGTTCGTCTACTCCCCCGAACGGATCATGACCAACGCCCACGTGGTGGCCGGGGTCCGCGGCCCGATCGACGTGATCTCCTACGACGGCCGCCGCCTCGGCCGGGGCCGGGTGGTGCTGTACGACCCGCGGCGCGACATCGCCGTGCTGTACGTTCCCGGCCTGACCGCCCGGCCGCTGGAGTTCGGCGGCCCGGCCCGCACCCGCGACGACGCCATCGTGGCCGGCTTTCCCAAGGGCCACGGCTTCACCGCCGACGCCGCCCGCGTCCGCGCCCACCTGAAGGCCACCGGCCCGGACATCTACCACTCCGGCGAGGTCGTCCGGGAGATCTACGCCATCCGCGGCAAGGTCGAGCCCGGCAACTCCGGCGGCCCGCTGCTGGCCCCGGACGGCACGGTCTACGGGGTGATCTTCGCGGCGGCGCTGGGCAGCCCGTCCACCGGCTATGCGCTGACCGCCGAGGAGGTCGAGCCGGACGCCGTCACCGGCCGCACGGCCACCGTTCCCGTCGGCACCGGCGCCTGCTCCGACTGACGCCTCCCGCGTAAGTTTGAGGGCATGCGGGATCGGGACGAGCACGGGCGGCCCCGCAACGCGCGTCCCCGCGACGCCTACGGGCGCCCCCTGCCGCGCGGCGCGACCGGTGTGCCGACGATGCCGGACGAGTTGGAGCTCGGCCCTGAGGAGGCGCTGGAGGAGGCTCAGCGGCTGCTGGACGCCGACCGGCCCTTCCACGCCCACGAGGTGCTGGAGTCGGTGTGGAAGGCGGCTCCGCCCGGCGAGCGCGAGCTGTGGCGGGGGCTCGCCCAGGTGGCCGTGGGGCTGACCCATCTGCGGCGCGGGAACCCCCGCGGCGCCCGGGCCCTGCTGACCCGCGCCGCCGACCGGCTGGAGCCGTATGCGGCCCGGCCGCCCCACCGCATCGACGTGGCCGCGGTCATCGCCGTCAGCCGCGACCTCGCCGCGCGCAGCGACGACCCGGCGTTGGCGTCCGCCCCGCTGAAGGTGACGCTGCGCGCGGCGCGCTGAGCCGTTCTGGCGGCCGGGGGGCTCAGCGGCCGGGGGCGCCGGAGTCCTTCAGCCACTCCAGGAGCACCGCGTCGAACGCCTCGGGGCGTTCTTCGTGCGGGAAGTGACCGGCCTCTGCGATGAGGCGCCAGCGGTAGGGGGCCGCCACGTACCGGCCGGACCCCTGGGCGCCGCTCGGCGGCGTGAGCGGGTCCAGGGCGCCGTGGATCTGCAGGGTCGGCGCCTGGATCGGGGTGCGCATGCTGCGGGCGTAGCGGATGCCGTCCGGGCGCGGCAGCGAGCGGATCAGCCACCGGTGGTACTCCAGCGCCGAGTGCGCCACCCCGGGGATCTGGATCGCCTGCCGGATCCGCCGCTCGGTGCTCTCATCCGGCCAGCCCGGCCCGGACCACTCGTGCAGCATCCGGCCCACCAGCGCCGCGTCGTCGCGCAGCAGCCGCCGTTCCGGCCACATGGGCAGCTGGAAGCCCAGCGAGTGCCGGGCCGCCCGGGCCTGGCGGCGCGGCTGGGTGCGCACCGCCTGCCGCAGCCGCAGCGGGTGCGGGGCCGACGCCACGACCAGGCGCTGCACGACCTTGGGCCGGTGGACCGCCATCGTCCAGGCCAGCAGCCCGCCCCAGTCGTGCCCCACCACGGTGGCGCAGGCCTCGCCCAGCGCCCGGATCAGCCCGGCGGCGTCCCCGGCCAGCGTCACCAGGTCGTAGCCGCGCGGCGGTTTGTCGCTGCCGCCGTATCCGCGCAGGTCCACCGCGGCTGCCCGGAAACCGGCGGCCGACAGCGACACCAGCTGGTGCCGCCAGGCCCACCAGAACTCCGGAAAGCCGTGCAGCAGCAACACCAGCGGGCCCTCACCCGCTTCCGCGACGTGGAAGCGGGTGCCTCCGGCGCTCACCGCCCGGTGCTTCCACGGGCCCTCGATCTGGATGACCGAATCGTCGAGCCCGGCCATGTCCCTCAGTCCGCCCGGGTGAGCGCCGGCTTGTCGGACTCTTCATGTCGGAAGGCACCCGGCAGGTCCCGTAGTGTCCGCCGGGTGCGGCGGGCCCCCCGGATGCGCTTGACCACCAGCACCCCGACCACTCCCAGCAGGGCGGCCACCAGCACGTAGATGAAGGCCACCAGGAAGAACGACGCCCACAGCCACACGCCCAGCGCGTGCAGCGCATAGGCCAGGCCGAACCCGATGAAGATGGCCACCGGTGCGAAGACCGCCAGCGCCACGAAGAACAGCGCGACGCCGACGACCGCCTTGCGGGCATCGACCTTCAGCTCCGTCTTGGCCAGGCTGATTTCGGCTCTGATCAGCTTGGATATGCCACTCGACGCCTGGGCGACCAGCTCACCGAGAGACTTGTCCTCGATCCGCTCGCCCGGCCCTGCCTCCGTCATGTCGCTCCCCTTCTTCCAGGGCACCGGTTTCCCAGGGCACGGTGCACAGCGTGGCAGCAGCGATCACCGTACTGCCACCCGGGTGACATCCGTCCCGACGGCATACGATCCCACTCCGCGCCGCCGGGGCCGATGGCGCACCCGCCGGACCCATCCAACCCGCGATCACGTCTTTGCGACCACCCCATAAGCCCGGTGTGTTGTGTTGCCGTAACAATGTCGTTGGATGCGGCGGGTCATCCGGCGTCGGCGGCCACCGCGGGCGCGCCGGAGTGCTTGAGCCGCCGGACGCGGATACGGAAGATCACAGTGGCCAGGACGGCGGAGATCGCGCTGGCGACCAGCACCGCCGTGGTCACCCGCGTCACCTGGTCCTGGTCGGCGTAGGCCAGCCCGCCGATCAGCAGGGAGACGGTGAAGCCCACCCCGGCGAGCACGGACACCCCGGCCAGGTCCCGCCACAGCAGGCCGTCCCCCAGCCGGGCCAGGCCCAGCCGCACCGCCAGCCACGTCCCGCCGAACACGCCCAGGAACTTGCCGGCCACCAGGCCGACGATCACTCCCAGCGCCACCCGGTCGGCGCTCACCTCGGCCAGGGCGGACGGGTTCAGCGCCACCCCGGCGGAGGTGAGCGCGAACAGCGGCACGCAGATCCCGGCCGACAGCGGGCGCAGCACGTGGTCGGCCTGCTCGGCGTTGGTGCGCCGATCGTCGGGGGTCTGGCGGGGGCTGGTCAGCATGCCCAGGGCGACGCCGGCCACGGTGGCGTGGACGCCGCTGCGGAACACGCAGTACCAGGCCAGCACCGCGATGGGCGCGTGCACCCAAGGGGAGCGGATGCCGCGTTTTTGCAGCAGGCCGAACAGGACGATCAGGGCGATCCCGGCCGGCAGCCACAGCGGCGCCAGGTCGCCGGTGTAGAACAGCGCGATCACGGCGATCGCGATCAGGTCGTCCACCACGGCCAAGGTCAGCAGGAACGCCCGCAGCGGCGCCGGGCAGGACGGGAAGGCCACCGCCAGCACGGCCAGCGCGAAGGCGATGTCGGTAGCGGTGGGGATCGCCCAGCCGCCGAGCGCCCCTGGCACCCCGGCGCTGACCGCCGCGAACAGCAGCGCGGGCAGCGCGACGCCGGCGAACGCGGCGATCGCCGGGAGCGCGGCCTGCCGGGGGTTGCGCAGCTCCCCGTGGGTGAGCTCTTCGCGCAGCTCCAGCCCGGCGATGTAGAAGAACAGCGCCAGCAGCCCGCTGGAGGTCCAGTGCGCCACGTCCATCGACAGCCACGACGGCCCGAGGGTGTGGTGGCGGAAGGACTCGTAGGCGTCGTGCCAGGGGCTGTTGGCCCACACCAGTGCCACGAGGGTGGCGCCGAGCATGACGAAGCCGCCGATGGTCTCGGTCCGCAGGGCCTCGGCGATGTTGCGGCTGTAGCGGAGGGTGTGGTTGACGGGCCAGATCGCGGCGACACGATGCGGCACGGCGCTCCCCGGGCTGGTCGGCGGTCAGGACAGAAGAGGAAGAGGAAACCCCCACGTCGACCAAACGGTGACATAGGGGACTTTCCCCGCCGACCAGACTTCCCGGCACACCTGGCTCAAGAGTACCCAGCGCTGCACGGTTTACTCATGCCGCCCTGGCCTCACTCGGCGGGCCGGGGTGTGTTCTTGCGCACCTGATCGCAAAGAGGCGTGCCCCCCGCGGGGCCGGTGGAAGGCCCGCCGGCCCCGCGGGGACGCCGCTCAGTCCTCCGGCTTGGCCGTGGGGAGCTTGGCGGCGATGAGGTCCATCACCGAGCTGTCGGTCAGCGTGGTGACGTCGCCCAGCGACCGGTTCTCGGCCACATCCCGCAGCAGCCGCCGCATGATCTTGCCGGAGCGGGTCTTGGGCAGCTCCGGCACCACCATGATCTGGCGGGGCTTGGCGATCGGGCCGAGGGTCTTGGCGACGTGGTCGCGCAGCTCGGCCACGAACTCTTCGCCGTCGACCTCCTCGCCGGCCTCCCCGCGCGGGATCACGAACGCCACGATGGCCTGCCCGGTCACCGGGTCGGTGGCGCCGGTCACCGCGGCCTCGGCCACCTTCGGGTGCGAGACCAGGGCCGACTCCACCTCGGTGGTGGAGATGTTGTGGCCGGAGACCAGCATCACATCGTCCACCCGGCCCAGCAGCCAAAGATCGCCGTCGTCGTCCTTCTTGGCGCCGTCCCCGGCGAAGTACAGGCCGTCGAACCGCGACCAGTAGGTCTTCACGTACCGGTCGTCATCGCCCCAGATGGTCCGCAGCATCGACGGCCACGGCTCCTTGACCACCAGGAACCCGCCGCCGCCGTTGGGCACCGGCTTGCCCTCATCGTCCACCACGTCGGCGACGATGCCCGGCAGCGGGCGCATCGCCGCGCCCGGCTTGCCCTCGGTGACGCCCGGCAGCGGGCTGATCATGATCGCCCCGGTCTCGGTCTGCCACCAGGTGTCCACCACCGGGCAGCGGTCGGCGCCGATGTGGTGGCGGTACCACACGTACGCCTCGGGGTTGATCGGCTCGCCCACGCTGCCGATGACCCGCAGCGACGACAGGTCGAAGCGGGCGGGGATGTCCTCGCCCCACTTCATGAACGTGCGGATCGCCGTGGGCGCGGTGTAGAAGATCGTGACCTTGTACTTTTGGATGATCTCCCACCAGCGGCCCCGGTGCGGGGTGTCGGGCGTGCCCTCGTAGATCACGCTGGTCGCGGCGTTGGCCAGCGGCCCGTAGACGATGTAGGAGTGCCCGGTCACCCAGCCGATGTCGGCCGAGCACCAGTACACGTCCGTCTCCGGCTTCAGGTCGAACACCGCCCAGTGGGTGTAGGCGACCTGGGTGAGGTACCCGCCGGTGGTGTGCAGGATGCCCTTGGGCTTACCGGTCGTCCCGGACGTGTAGAGGATGAACAGCGGGTGCTCGGCGTCGTGCGGCTCGGCGGTGTGCTGGTCGCTCTGCCGGTCCACCAGGTCGTGCCACCAGATGTCCCGGTCGTGCCAGGCGATGTCCTGGCCGGTGCGGCGGACGACCACCACGCGCTCCACCGACGGGGTGTGCTGCACCGCCTCGTCCACGGTGGCCTTCAGCGGGGACTGCTTGCCCCGCCGGTTCTGGCCGTCGGCGGTGACGACCACCTTGGCCTGGGCGTCGTCGATGCGGGTGCGCAGCGCATCGGAGCTGAACCCGGCGAACACCACCGAGTGGGTGGCGCCGATCCGGGCGCACGCCAGCATGGTGATGGGCAGCTCCGGGATCATCGGCAGGTAGATCGCCACCCGGTCGCCCTTGCGCACGCCCAGCTCCAGCAGCGCGTTGGCGGCCTTGGCGACCTCGCGCTGCAGGTCGGCGTAGGTGAGGGTGCGGGTGTCGCCGGGCTCGCCCTCCCAGTGGTAGGCGACCCGGTCGCCCAGCCCGGCCTCCACGTGCCGGTCCACGCAGTTGTAGGCGACGTTCAACTGGCCGCCGACGAACCACTTGGCGAACGGGGGGTTGCTCCAGTCGAGCACCTGGTCCCACCGCTTGGCCCAGCTCAGCCGCTCGGCCTGGCGCTCCCAGAAGGCCAGCCGGTCGCGCTCGGCCTCCTGGTAGGCCTGCGCGGTGACGTTGGCGGACGCGGCCAGCTCCGCGGGCGGGGCGAAGCGCCGGTTCTCCTGCAGCAGGTTGGAAAGGGTCTCCTGGCTCACTTGGCCTCCTCGCCACGCGGCCGGCAGGGCCACGTTCTCCGGGCTGCGATCTTCACTTCACTGCCGTCTCCCGCTCGGGGATGCGCCGCTGTGCGGCCTCTCCCCACCGCGGTCGCCAAGCTCACGGGCCGCAGGGCCCGTTCAGCTCGCGTGTCGCTCACGGTGTCGACTCCTTCTGAAGCGGAAAGCAGGGTGGCGCCCGGTGTCGTCCACTTCACCAAGGAACCGCGCGGCTCACAAGGCCATTCGGGCCTTGAAATCGCTTGTTTCGCCCTCACAGGCATGTGACAGCAGTCACATCGCCGAAACATCGGCGTCTGAGCGGGCCTTCTGACCCCTGCTCGAACGGGCACGACCGCCCCGGCCGGTCTTCGCGGACGAGCGGCGCGGGATGCGGGAGAGCCGGGGCGTCCGGCCCGCGCTTCGGCGGGACCGCCGGCCGGCGGGGGCGGCGGCGAAGGCGATGCGCGGACCGCATAGGGTCGGGGACCGTGACCGATCCACT
>Ga0207864_1001680_pt1 | contig 23426 bp, 19 predicted proteins | sample HigsolmetaAR202D_FD_184834 | JGI IMG/M metagenome (GOLD analysis project Ga0207864, IMG submission 184834) | Ionic liquid and high solid enriched microbial communities from the Joint BioEnergy Institute, USA - AR20-2-D (SPAdes) (version 2) ... | reverse complement strand
GCGCGCCCGCATGCAAAGTCATGGCGAACGGCAAGGCAGCCAGCGTGGCCAGGAAATGACGGCGAAGTTTCATACAAGACACTCCTATGACCGCTGCGATGCGGTCGATGAACACCTCAAAGAACAGGACTGCAAGACTTTGCGGATGCTTCCGGGGCAAGTCTACCGCGCTCCCCCACCGTTTGAGCAACCGGTACACGGAAAAACACGGCGATAATGCCGGAAGCAGGACAAGCCATGCCGCACACGTGGTGTCGACGTACCGCGGCCAGCCCAATGTCAGCATCGTTGCACATGAACCAGTTTCACCTTGAAGTGCGCTCTTTCGCCTTGATTTCTCTCAAGAAATGCGCCGTCATTGCCGTCGCGGTCGCGTGGCCGATGCTGGCCGGCGCAAACCAGCTCGCCACGCAACCCACTGCGGGGAACAAGCCGTCTGCGCGCGCCGCCGAGGTAACGCCAACCCGCTCGGGCTCAGCGTCAGCGGCCAGCACCCCGGCCGCCCGCCCCGCTTACGATGGCTTTCTCGCGCGCCTTCTGCATCGCCCTGTACCCGGCGGTGTGGCGGTCATCGATCTGGGCACCGGCGCGGGGCGTCCGCAAGCGTGGTACGCCAACCGGCCCGTCATGGTTGTGCAGGATCAGGGCCACTGGCTGGCCATCGTCGGCATTCCCCTCAAGACGCCCAAAGGCAGGCAGCAGATCACCGTGCAAACAGCGCGGGATCGCAAACGGGTCAGTTTTGAAGTGGGTATACGGCGTTACACGGAACAGCACATCACGCTCAAGAACCAGCGCCTGGTCGACCCGAATCCCAACGACCTTGAGCGCATACGGCGCGAACTGGCTGAACAGCAGCAGGCCTACCGCACGTTCTCACCGCGCATGCCCAGCAATCTGCAGATGGACAGGCCCGTGCCCGGGCGCCTGAGCAGCCCCTTCGGTCTGCGGCGCTTCTTCAACGGGCAGGAACGCAACCCGCACTCGGGCCTGGACATTGCTGCGCCCGCGGGAACGCCGGTGCGGGCACCCGCCGGCGGTCGAGTCATACTGACAGGCGACTATTTCTTCAACGGCAAGACCGTTTTCATCGACCACGGGCAGGGCCTCATCAGCATGTTCTGCCATCTGTCTGCCATCGACGTCCAGCCGGGTGCCGAAGTGCAGCGCGGCGACAGGATAGGTGCGGTGGGCGCCACCGGTCGGGCGACCGGGCCCCACCTGCATTGGAACATCAGCCTCAACGACGTGCGCGTCGACCCAACGATCTTCATTGGAGAGTTTGCACCCTGAACCTGACGGGCGGATTGCCCGCGCGCGCAGTCCGGTCGTGGGCGAAAGACTCCCGATGGGGACGTGGCTCAATCCAGCGAAATGTTGCGATCCTTGATGAGTTTTTGCCAACGTGCACGTTCGCTTTGCAGCATGGCCTGCATCTGCTCGGGCGTGGCTCCCAGCGGAGCATCACCCACGCCCTGAATGCCGAGCGCAGTGAGCTTGCTCATGACGGCAGGCTCGTTCAATGCCTTCACGATGGCCTGATGCATTTCCTGGATGACCTCGCCGGGCGTACCGCCGGTGGTTGCCACACTGGCGAATACCGAAGCCACGATGTTCGGATAGCCCAGTTCTGCAAACGTAGGAACATCCGGCAATTGAGGCAAGCGCTTCGTGCTTGCAACCGCGACCGGTCTGACCTTGCCCTCCTGGATGGATCGCGCCCCCGCAGCAATGTCTACCATCATGACGTTCGCCTGCCCCTTGGCCAGATCGGCCAGCGCTGGGCCAGCCCCGGTGTACGGAATACTGGTCATGCCCAGATCAAGTTCGGAGTTGAGCAGCTCCATGGCCAGGTGATGCGCACCGCCCGCGCCTGCCGATGCGTATGCGAGGCCGCCGCGCTTCTTCTCGGCACGCGCGCGCTCGATGAGGTCGTCCAGATTGCGGATGCCCGAGTCGGGGCTGACCACGAGCACCATGGGAAAGCTGCCCAGCAATGCCACGGGTGCCAGGTCGGTTTCGGGGTTGTAGCTCAGACGCTTGTACAGCGCGGGATTGAAGACCAGGGTGGCGTTGTCGGCCCACAATACCGTGTAGCCATCCGGTTTCGCGCGGGCGGTTTCTGCTGCCGCCAGCGAGGTACTGCCGCCGGGCCTGTTCTCTACATTCACGGGCTGGCCGCTCTGGCGCGTGATGGTCTCGCCCAACATGCGCGAGACAGCGTCGGAGCCCCCGCCAGGCGGATACGGCACGATCCACCGCACGGGCTGCTCGGGATAGGCAGCTTGTGCCGGCGCAGCCACCATGGTCATTGGCACGACAAGCGCGCATGCAGCAACGAGTTTTCCAAGTTGCAGACGCATGTAGATAGTCCCTCCAGGTATCCCGATGATTGGAATTGCAATAAACAAGCAGAACCCAACATTAATTGTTGGGTAATAATCGCTCATCGGTCCGATTCTAACATATTGAAACAAGATGGCCAGGTTGTCACGTTAATGTCTTCACAATTAACGTTTCGCCTGATGACATGACGAACCGAATACGGAGGAGGCTCAGATTCTTCCCTCGGCATCGCGCCAGAACGGAAATGGTGGGTTATTTTACGGAATAAGGAAACCCGATGCGTGAAGATGGAATCCAGCCGTTATTCTGATTTCTTCTCGCAGGATGGGCGCAAACGCCGTGCCTCCGCTTGCGCCGCCAGTTTCACGACATGGCCGGCATTGTTGGAGAAACACCGGCCCGCCACCAGCGTGTGGCCCCGGTGCCACGTCGTGGCGGATGCGCGGTCAGACGCTTTTCTGCTTCGTGCCAAAAATGCGGTCGCCGGCATCGCCCAGGCCCGGGACGATGTATCCGTGCTCGTTCAACCCCTCGTCGATCGACGCGGTGTAGATGGTGACATCGGGGTGCTTGCTGGTGACGTGCTCGATTCCCTGGGGCGCGGCCACCAGCACCAGTGCCCGGATTTCTTTGCAGCCTGCTTCCTTCAGCAGGTCGATGGTGGCCACCATGGACCCGCCTGTGGCCAGCATCGGGTCGACGATCAACGCCTGGCGCTGGTCGAGCTCACCGACCAGCCGCTCGAGGTAGGTATGCGCCTGCAGCGTCTCTTCATTGCGTGCAATGCCCACTACGCTGACGCGTGCCGCAGGAATCAGGCTCAACACACCGTCGAGCATGCCGATGCCCGCGCGCAGTATGGGCACCACGGTAATCTTCTTGCCAGCCAGCCGCTCGGCCTGCACCGGCCCACACCAGCCCTGCACGGTATAGGTTTCCAGCGGAAGATCCTTGGCGGCCTCGTAGGTCAGCAAAGCGGCAACCTCTTGTGCCAACTCGCGAAAACTCTTGGTGCTGAGCCCGTCCTCACGCATGAGGCCAAGCTTGTGACGAATCAGGGGATGACGGATTTCGTAAACGGGCATGGGACGGTGCTGTTGATCAGGTGACGAAACCAGAGACACGGGACCTGCCTTGACGGGGCAATCCGTCTAATTGTAGGCGGTTTGGCCTCGAATGGGGGTCTGGGTTACGTTGCAGGCCACCTCGGGTGCCATGCACGTTGTACAGTCGACTCACCAATCCGGCGTGCGCGCGTCAGTATGCTGTACGCCGAACTCGGCCATCATCTCGCGCGTATGCTCCCCATGGTTGGGCGCAAGGCGGCGAATCGTGGCCGGCGTGCGCGCAAACCTCACCGGAAAGCGCGTGAGCTTCACCCGCCCCTCGGTCGGGTGCTCATGCTCTTCGAACAGGTTGATGGCTTTCAAGTGTGGATCGTCAGGCAGGTCGTCGATGCCGTTGACCGGCGACGCGGGCAGATCGACCTGCCTGAGCAGCTCGATCCATTCGGCCGTCGTGCGGGTGGCCAGCACTTCTGCCAGAAACTGGCCGATGACTTCGGCATGCTGGTTACGCGAGGCAATGTCCTTGAAACGGGGGTCGGTATCGAGGATGTCGGCGCGACCGACGAGCTGCGTGAACGCGCGCCACTGGGCATCCGTATATACGACAATCGAGAGGTACCCATCGGCGGTGGGATAAGGGCCGCGATACCGCGAGAGCAGGCGCATGTAGCCCATGGGCCCAATTGGGGGCACATATGCCCCACCACCCATGGCGGTCTCGTCTGCGCCACGTGGCGCGCGGGAGCCGGAATGAGTCATGCGGTTGTCTCCTCGAGGTTGGCTATTGTCGCCATGGCGCATGATCGCGCTGTTGCGTACTTATACCAGACAGCTTCGCCCCGGATGCCTCAGGACAGCGCGTCGCGCGCATGAACGCAGGGCACGAATTCGCCCGTCTGCGAATCGCGGATCAGCAGCTGCCCGGTGGCAACGCCAAAGTATGCGCCATGCAGCTGCAGCTTGCCACGCCCGACCAGCGTGCTCACGCAAGGGAAAGTCATCAGCATCTTCAGGCTGTGCTCGACCACGGCGAGCTCCATCCTGCGCAGGTGCGCGGCGAGGTCGGGCCCTGGCTTGCCCAACTGCGCCTCAAGATGCGCAATCTGCGACGTCCACTTGCCGATGAAGTTGCCAGGCGACAGCGGCCCGGCCTGCTCTACCACTGCGCGGATACCGCCGCAACTGGCATGACCCAGCACGACGATGTGCTTCACCCGCAGGGCCTGCACCGCAAACTCGATGGCTGCGCTGGTGCCATGGTAGCTGAGGCTGTCGTTCTCACACGGCGGAACGAGGTTGGCCACGTTGCGCACCACGAACAGTTCGCCCGGGCGCGCATCGAAAATCGTCTCGGGCGCCACTCGCGAATCGCAGCAGCCGATGACCATGATCTCCGGCTTCTGCCCCTGCTCACCAAGCTCGCGATAACGCGTCTGCTCTTTCAGGAAACGCCCGTCAAGAAATGACCGATAGCCTTGTATGAGTCGCTGCGGAAACATGGGCACTCAGGAAAAACTTCGACGCAGGCGCTCAAGTAGCCGGCGATCGCGTTTGGTAGGACGTCCTTCTTCAATGAACTGCGCAGGCTCGGGTGCAAGCCGGCGCTTTTCAGCGGCTTCTTCCCGGGCCCGAATGCTTTCCGGCGTTTCTTCGTACAGTTCGCGCGCCACGGGCGCCGGCCCCCGCACATTGCTCAGTCCGCGCACCACCACCTCGGTAGTCACGAACCCGCGCCGCACCACCACCCGGTCGCCAACCTTCACTTCCCGGGCCGCCTTGGCCGGCTGGTCGTTGACCAGCACCCGCCCCTTCTCGATCTCGGCCGCGGCCAGACTGCGGGTCTTGTAAAACCGCGCGGCCCACAGCCATTTATCCAGGCGAACTTTCTCCGTCACGCTCGCTGCCTCTCAACATGGACTCTGAACCCGGCGCCGACTGGTTGCACCCCTCACCTGCGCGATGCCGCCTCTTCCACCTGCCGCGACTTGGGGTCGCGCAACTGGATCACGTTGACGGTTGCCGCTCCGAGCGTGCACAAGATGGCAAGAACCAGCGCCAGCCACGGGCCGCGACCAGAACTGATGCCAAACGAGATGGCCACCAGGGCCGCCCCCAGGCTCTGGCCGAGGGTGCGCGTAGTGCCTTGCATGCCGCCCGCTGCTCCGCTACGCTGGATTGGTACCGACGAAAGCATGGACCGATTGTTCGGGGAATGAAAAAACCCGAATCCCATGCCGCTCACCGCCATGGCCGCCACGATCCAGTACGTTGGCACATCCGCCGGCAGTAGCAACAACAGGACCAGGCCGGCCGCCATCACACTGGTGCCCCCCGCACAAAGCAGACCGCTGGGAAGCCTGTCGGCAAGCCTGCCCGCAATGGGTGCCACGAGCACTGCGCAGATAGGCCAGGCGGTCATCAGGAAACCGACCTCCACCTGGTTGCGGCCGAACGTGCTTTGAAAATAGAACGGCAGCGCCACGAACACGGAAGCATGTGCCGAGAACAGGAACAGCCAGGCACTGATTCCATAGGCAAATGGCCGGATGCGGAACAGGTCGATCGGCCACATGGGCGCGGTCTGCTTGCGCATTCGCTGCAGAATCACATAGCCAAGCGCGGCCGCCAACGCCATGCCCGCCACCGCATAGCCGGTATTGGCCACAAGTCGATCAAGCCCGACGACCAGCAGCGTGAGCATGATGGCACTGAGCAGGGCGGTGACGCCATCGAAACGCGAACGCACGCGCTGCGAGTCGGGCAGAAACCGGATACCGCACAAGGCAAGCAGACCGATGGGCACATTCACGGCGAACAGCCAGGGCCAGTCGGCCACCGAGAGAATGATGGAACTGACGGTAGGCCCCATGGCACCCGCCGCGCCCACGATCATGGCATTCAGGCCGATGCCCCGCCCCAGGAGTTTGAGCGGATAAATGTGTCGCATGATGCCGGCCATGACGGCCATGGTGGCGGCAGCGCCCAGCGCCTGCAGGATGCGCCCTGCTGTAAGCGCCAGCAACGAATTCGACAGGGCACACACCAGCGAAGCCGCGGTGAACACAACCAGCCCTGCCACGAACACCTGCCGGATGCCGACGCGCTCGCTAAGCGCCGACAGGGGCAACATGGACACCAGCAGTGTGAGGTTATACGCGTTCACTACCCACACAGCATTGGCGGGGCTGGCATTCAGTTCGCGCGCGATGGTCGGCAAGGCCACGTTGGCGATGGATGCGTCCAGTACCGCCATGACGATCGCCGTCAACTGAACCACGATAGCCCAGTAACGGCGAGGCACCGGCAGCCCTTCTGACTGGGGCAGGCCTGATGATGTAGAGGAGGATAACGAGTCGACCATTGCGGAGGGAAACTGATTCCCTAAGAATACCGCAAACACGGCCCTCGCTGGGCCGGCGGCAACGTCATAGGTGTTATACAAGACGTACCATTGACTGCGCCGATAGCGGCGCTGAAGCCATCACGGCAGATCAGGCTTGCAAACTTGCCCATTCCACCGGAACGGGAACCGCATGTTCGGCAGCCAGCTGCAGCAGGCGCGCTACCGTAGCAGCCGGCACCCGCACCCCCTCGGTTTCACTCTTGCGCTGCGCCTGATGACCACGCTCACCAGGCAGCAGCACGCTCTCAACCCCCGGTGCGGGATCCAGACCGTGGATTGCTTTCGCCAGCGCTTCCACATGCGCGAGGAAACCGGCGCCATCACCAAACGCATCCGGGTTGATGGCCAGCATCATGCCATTGAACCCGTTGAACTTTCCGCCCCCCAGGATGGGAGCGATATTCGGGTTACCCACCAGAACGGCACACAGGATCTCGATCATCAGCGCCAGGCCACTGCCCTTTGGTCCAGCCATCGGCAACACGGCCACAACACCGTGCGGATCGGTAGTGTCCGCCCCGTTCGCATCCACGCCCCAGCCAACCGGTATGGGCTCGCCAGCCTCGCGCGCCGCGAAGATCTTTCCCATGGGCACAGCGGCCGTCGACATGTCGAGGATGATGGGTGGCAGGCCATCGGGCCTGGGCACCCCGATGGCAATGGGATTGGTGGAAACGGCCTTGCCTCTGGCGCCGTAGTACGCCATGAGGGGACGGGAGGCCGTCATGGCGATTCCTGCCTTGCCCATCCGCGTCAGCCGCTCAACGAAATACCCGACCGCCCCTGCGTGCGCCGTCTGGCGCACGGCGCACCAGCCGATGCCCTGCTCGTCGGCCAGCCGGGCAGCCACCCGAACCCCTTCAAGCATGGCGGTGGCGCCGGGGGCACGGTCGGCTTCCAGTACGCAAACCGCCCCCTCCCGACGCAACACGCGCATCTGCGCGTCGGGATGCACCTCGCCAGACCTGATCGTTTCGAAGTAGCTCGGGATGCGCATGACCCCATGCGTATGCACTCCGCGGGCATTTGCCCAGACAAGCATGTCCGCAGTTTCCTCGGCCTGGCTGCGTGTGAATCCCCCGCGTTGCAGCAGGGAGGCTGCGAAGTCGCGCAGGTGATGGATGCTGATCGGAGGAGACTCGGAAGTTTGGGTATTCATGGACTGACCGGCACAGACTTGCATGGTCGCGCATCAGGCCAGATTGCGGCGCTGGCCCGGAATGCGACAGCGGGGTTGGAACGTTTGCGTGAAGTCTCGTGATTTTACGCAGACCCCGGCCCCGGCCATCAGAACCGGCCCAGCTGGCGCATTCGCGCCCGACTGCGTGGCATGCGGCCGGCCGCCGCAAACCCGGCACCTGCACCAGGCGGCCGGCAACAACTGGGCATCTTCCGGATGCGCCGTAGGATCAAACTGCGTATGCTTGAGGTTTCATCCGCATCATCAGGTATTCGTTCGGCAAACGCAGGACGCCTGTCCAGGTAAACCCATGAACGCCACCGCCCCATCTCACGACAGAATCGAAGCCCTTGCGCGCGATCTCGCCCAGGCCATTGGCGAAGACGCAATCTCACGCGATCACGACACCCTGGCCGCGCACAGCGGTGACTGGAGCGAGGCCCAGCACCATGTTCCGTCTCTGCTGATCATGCCAAAAACGCCGGAGACCGTGGCTGCCGCGCTCGCGTGCTGTTCGCGCCACCGCCAGCCCGTCGTCGTGCAGGGCGGACGCACCGGGCTGGCTGGCGGTGCCACGCCCCAACCGGGCGAGGTGGCCCTGTCACTGCATCGGCTCAATCAGATCGAGGTGCTGGACGAGGTGGCAGGTACGGTCCAGGTGCAGGCCGGGGTGGTACTGGAAACCCTGCAACAGCATGTCGAGGCCCGTGGCTGGTACTTTCCGCTGGATCTGGGCGCGCGCGGCTCGTGCCAGGTTGGCGGCAACGCTTCCACCAACGCGGGTGGCAACCGGGTCATCCGGTACGGCTGCATGCGCGAACTCACCCTGGGGCTGGAGGTAGCACTGCCCGACGGTCGGCTGCTGACCATGCTGAACAAGGTCACCAAGAACACCACCGGCACCGAACTGCGCCATATCTTCATCGGGTCGGAAGGTACACTGGGCGTGATTACGCGACTGGTACTCAAGCTGGTGCCGCTGCCTGCCAGCACGGTCACGGCCCTGTGCGCTCTGCCATCGTTCGATGCCGCCACCCGACTGCTGAAAACCCTCAAGCGCGACATGCCGGGGCTCTCGGCCTTCGAACTCATGTGGCACTCCTTCATGAACGCCAGCGCCGAGGCGTCCCGAAGCGCGCTGCCGTTCGACCGCACTTACCCGGTTTATGCCCTGCTGGAGGTGCAGGGAGCCAATGAAGCACACGATCGCGAACAACTCGAGGCCGTCATCGAGCAGTCGTTCGATGACGGTACCATCAGTGATGCCATCGTGGCGCAATCCATCGCCGACGCGCGGCGGCTCTGGGCATACCGGGAGGCCATCGGCGAATTGCTCGGACAAATGAAACCGCGCGCCTCGTTTGACATCGGCATTCCCATCTCGCGCATGGATGACTTCGTAACCGTCATGCACGACAGGCTGTCACAGCGCTACCCACGGCAACGGCACCTGTTCTTCGGACATCTGGGCGACAGCAACCTGCACCTCATGACGGGCCCGTACTCCGGCATGCACGAACTCGAGGCGGTGGAAGGCATGGTGTACCAGGAAGTCGGCAATTTCGGGGGCAGCATCTCGGCCGAACACGGTATCGGCGTCATCAAGCGCGACTTCCTGCACTACACGCGCTCGCCGGAAGAAGTCGCCGTGATGCGCGACCTGAAAGCCTTGTTCGACCCGTACGGCATCCTGAACCCGGGCCGCATTCTCAGACCGTGAGATCAACCGTGAGGGCCTCCGCCGAAACCGGTGGGTGGCCCCCCGCCCTATTGAGGCTGCAGGTTGGCGCGCCGAACGACCTCGGCCCAGCGCTTGGCGTCGTGGATGGTCAGATAGCGCAAGCTGCTCCCGCGGTAGTCTTCCGGAGGCAGCAGCTGCAGCCCCTGATCGAAGAGTGAGGTTTCGAACGCCTTGTCCTGCAAGGCTTTCAGGTAAGCCTGCTCGATGAGCTCCAGATGTTCCCGCGCGGTTCCGGCAGGCGCATACAGCCCGAACCACGCCACCGCCTCAAACCCGGGGATGACCGAATCCAGCGTGGGCGCGCCTTCGAACTGTTCCATGGGCTGTTTCGATGCCACTCCCAACGGCCTGACCCATCCCGCCTTCACGTTGGCCAATGCGGTGTTGCTCAGATCAAATATGGCGTCGAGGCGGCCCGCCACCAGGTCGGCCATCGCCGGCGCGTTGCCGCGGTACGGCACCGTGATGATCTCAACCCCCGTTTCGGCAGCGAACAGCTCGGCCGCCAGGTGCGACATCGAACCAACCCCTGAGGTGCCGAAGTTGACCTTGCCCGGGTTGGCCTTCGCATACTCGATCAGGTCGGAAGCTGTCCTGAACGGCGACTGGGTTGGCACCAGCAGCACCACGGGCGAATCCGGGAAACGGATCACGGCCTCGAAATCCTTGACCGGGTCGTAGCGCAGGTTCTTGTATAGCGAAGGTGCGGCTGCCATGAATCCCATGTGCCCCACGAGGAAATGGTAACTGTCGTTGGGTGCGCTGGCCGCCCGCATTGCGCCGATGGTACCCCCAGCCCCCGTCACGTTCTCGATGAGTATGGTGGCATTCAGCTCTTCAGAGATCCGTTTCGCGATGCTGCGTGTCATGGCGTCGGTAGGGCCACCCGCCGCCAGCGGAACAATCCATGTCATGGGACGTTCGGGAAAACCGGCCCGCGCTGCGCCGCCGTGAAGCAACGACAAGGCCAGCACGCCCATCCAGAGAACGGATATGAGACATTTTTTCATGAACTCGACGTTGCAACGGTTTCTGACAGAGTCGGAAGTCTAATTCCGTCATCCGATGCTCGTCCATATTCACTGCAGCAGCATGTTCGGGTAACACCCGGCGTCGACCCACCAGCGTGCCCTCAATATAGTGAAACATTGATCCGTTTCAAGAAGAACCACGCCTCTCCTGGCGTACGCCCGCGCACAGGGCGTCGCGTTCAGACTTCCTCTGCGCGCCTGATCTTCATGCATATGGAGATGGACTCGCTCGCGGCGCCGTGCTGCCAGATGCGTCAGGCAGATCGTTGTCAGAAGCTTGCCAGCCCCGGTTCTCGCAACTAAAATGGAACTAAAAACCAAAATAAGTTCCAATTATGGAGGAGACACTTCAATGCGCACGCACCGGTTCCTGGCCGGCCTGATTGCGGCCACCCTGCTCCTTGGCCTGACACATCCTGCGTTGTCGGCCAGCAGTCCGGCCAGCCCGACCGACGGGTCCCCAATCGAAAGCAACTTCCCCACCCGCGACGTGCGGTTTCTGGTGCCCTTCCCAGCAGGAGGACCAACCGACGTCATCGCCCGCATTGTGGCCGAGGGCCTCGAGAAAAAATGGGGCAAGCCGGTAGTCATCGAGAACAAGCCCGGGGCGGGGACCATGCTGGCCACCTCGCTGGCAGCCAAGGCGCCAGCTGATGGGCACACGTTCGTGATCGTCATCTCGGCGTACACCATCAACCCGGCCATCCGCTCGAACATGCCTTACGACACCCTGAAAGATCTCACCGGCATCACCCAGCTTGCGCAGGCGAACATGGCGCTGGTGGCTCCGGCCGCGGCGCCCTTCAACACGCTGCCCGAGCTCATCCAGTACGCCAAGGAGCGCCCGGGCAAGCTCAGCTACGCCACACCGGGGCCGGGCACCGGTACGCACCTGGCGGGTGAAATGTTCAAGAACGAGGCCGGCGTCGACCTGCTGCACGTGCCCTACAACGGCAGCGGCCCTGCGCTCACCGACCTCATCGGCGGACGGGTCGACATCATGTTCGACATCGTCCATTCGGTGCGCCCCCACATCGACTCGGGCAAGCTCAAGTTCATTGCGCTTACCACAGGCCAGCGCGACAAGAACATGCCCGAGGTAGGAACCATCGCGGAAATACTGCCGGGATTCGAGGTGTACAGCATCATCGGTCTGGTGGCACCTTCTGCTACCCCGCGCCCCATCATCAACCGCATCCAGCACGACGTTGCCGACGTGCTGGCGCAACCCGAAGTCAGACAACGATTCAGCCAGCTGGGAATTACCCCCGTAGGGTCTGCCCCCGACGAGTGGAACGCTCTCATCCGGTCGGAAATCGAGCGCTGGTCACGTGTGGCCAAGGCCAACAACATCCGTCTCGACTAGACAACCCCACTGTCGGATACCTGAAACTCCTCATCTGAACCCGAGGTTTCACATGTCGCTGCAAATCAAGCCCCTGCATCCCGTCTTCGTCGCCGAAATCAGCGGCGTCGACCTGCGCAAGGTACCCACGCCTGAAGAAGTCGAGGCCATCGTTAAAGCCATCGACCAGTACGCTGTGGTTGTCTTCCGCAACGAAGAGCCCATCACCCAAGACCAGCAGATGGCCTTCACCAGAGCCTTTGGCCCGCTCGACCTGGGCTTCAAGCGTGTGTCGAACCGTCATACGCGCCTCCAGTATCACGAACTGGCCGACATCTCCAACGTAGGCGAAAACAACGAAGTGGTCGATCTGAACCACTTTCGCATCCTCAACAACATGGCCAACCAGATGTGGCATGCCGACAGCTCGTTCCAGAAACCTGGCGCGCGCTACTCCATGCTGCACTCTGTCATCAACCCGTCGAAAGGCGGCGAGACTGAGTTTGCAGACATGCGCCACGCCTACGACACCCTGCCGGAAGACCTCAAACAGGAAATCGAAGGCCTGGAAGCAGAACATTTCGTGTTCCACTCGCGGTTCCTGCTGGGCGACACGGGTTACTCCGAAACGCAGGTAAGCGCCCTGCCGCCGGTGCGCTGGCCCATCGTGCGCACGCATCCGGGCTCGGGCCGCAAGCACCTGTTCATTGGCGCACACGCACGCGAGGTCATCGGCCTGCCTACGCCCGTCGGCCGCATGCTGCTGTCCGACCTGCTCGAGCACGCGACACAACGCGAGAACGTCTACCGCCACGAATGGCGCGTGGGTGACCTCGTCATCTGGGACAACCGTTGCACGCTGCACCGTGGTCGCCGTTACAATCTCTCGGAACGGCGCGAACTGCGTCGCTCCACCACGCTGGACGTCGACTACGACCCTGCCGCGCAACCCGAACTCGAGGCCAGCGCAGCGGGCTGACGTCGACAGCAACGTATTTCTGTCCCTATGGCCGCAGCTCCCGACTCCCGACCCGACCTCACCACGAACGAAGACACTCGTGACGAAGTGACGGCATTGGCGCGCGGCCTGACTCTCTTGCGCACGGTGGCCACGCACAAGGAACCGCTCAGCCACAGCGACCTCGCACGCCTGAGCGGCATTCCCAAAGCCACCGTATCGCGGCTCATCAACACCCTGGTCAACCACGGTTTTCTGCAGCAGTTGCGCGGCAGCGATCTGTACGAACTCGCGCCCACCGTGCTCGACCTTGGCAACGCTTACCTGCGCAACTTCGACCTGCGCACGCGCATTCGGCCTTACCTGCGCGAACTGGCCGAGTTTGCCCAGGGAGTCGTGCACCTCGGCGTGCGCGACCGCTTCGACATGGTGCTCATCGACACCATCAGACCCGACTCCGGCGTCATCTTTTCCAGGCTCGACATCGGCGCTCGCCTCAATCTCTGCACCTCTGCCATCGGCCGCGCCTACCTGCGTCTGCTGCCGCTCGATGAGCGCGAGGCCCTGCTGGCCAGCGCGCGCATTGCGGCCGCCGACGAATGGGCACGTGTGGGTTCGGGCGTCGAGGCCGCGCTCGCCGAAGCCGAACAGACCGGCATCTGCCTGTCGATTGGCGAGTGGCATCCGCTCATCAATTCGGCCGCAGTCGGCTTCGTCGGGCCCCGCAACGTGCGCTATGCATTCAACTGCGGAGGGCCCGCCTTCGTGTTCAGTCGCGAAACCCTGCTCGAGAAAATCGGGCCCCGCATGCTGGAGTGCGTGCGTGCCATCGAGAACGAGATCGGCACCTCGCACCGCGAACTCAGGTAACCATTGCCACACGCCACATGCATGACTTTGACTGCGTCGTCATCGGAGCGGGCGTCATCGGCCTCGCCTGTGCCCGCGCCTTGGCACAGTCCGGGCTCAGCGTGCTGGTCGCGGAGCAGGCAGACACCATCGGCACAGGCATCAGCTCACGCAATTCCGAGGTCATCCACGCCGGCATCTACTACCCTGGCCACAGCCTGAAAGCACACTTGTGTGCGCAGGGCCGCGACCGCCTCTATTCCTATTGCGAAACGCGAGGCGTCGCACACCGGCGCGTCGGCAAACTCGTTGTTGCCACAAGCGAGAACGAACTCGAGGCACTGCAGGCCATCGCCACCCGTGCCCAGGATAACGGGGTAACCCTTCAGCACCTGAGCGCCAGTGATGCGCGCCGCATGGAACCGGCGCTGCACTGCGTGGCCGCCCTGTTCTCGCCCGGCACCGGCATCATCGACAGCCATGCCTACATGCTGGCGCTGCAGGCCGACGGGCAACATGCAGGGGCCGAGTATGTTTTTCGTACGCCGTTGCGCCGCGCATGGGTCCGGGAGCATGAGGGCTTCACGCTCGAACTGGGTACCGACGAAACCACTGCCGTGACGTGCCGTTACCTGGTGAACTGCGCCGGGCTCAACGCCGTGCGTGTCGCGCGGGCCATTGAGGGGCTGCCGGCAGCAACCATTCCGCAGGCCTATTATTGCAAAGGCAGCTACTTCACCCTGGCCGGGCGCACTCCGTTCTCGCACCTGATCTACCCCGTTCCGAATGAAGCCGGACTGGGGGTACATTTGACGCTGGACCTGGCTGGAAACGCCCGCTTCGGCCCCGATACGGAATGGGTGGACGCGGAAGATTACCGTGTCGACCCTGCCCGGGCCGACACGTTTGTTCAGGATGTGCGCCGCTACTGGCCAGAACTGCCCGAGGGCGCCCTCGTACCTGGCTACGCCGGCATACGCCCCAAGATCGTGGGGCCGGGCCAGCCTGCCGCCGATTTTCTCATCGCAGGCCCCCGCCACCATGGCGTGCGCGGGCTCGTCAACCTGTTCGGCATCGAGTCGCCCGGGCTGACTGCCAGCCTGGCCATCGCGGATGAAGTCGTGATGGTATTGCAGGAAGTCTGAGAGCAAGCCTGACGCCGGTCAGCAAGCTGACAAATGTTTTTACATTTGAGTACCGAGCCTCCGGCGCAGGGTCGGCAGCCGTTCAATCTTCTGCGATCAGGCCCAGCAATTCTTCCAGTGGAATGTCCTTGCCATTGACCGTAGTGACGCCATTCTCGTACTTCAGGCGCGCCACCAGGTTACCGTTCTCGAGCGTTGCGTAGCCCGACGACAACGCCAGCTGTTGCAGCAACTCGAAACTGACCTGGGCCGCTGCGCGCGCCTGCTCGGGTGATGCTGGCTGCAGGTTCTCGGGCATGCGTTCCAGCCGGGTCATCAGTTCCACGACCATCTCGCGCGAGAGCACCAGTTCAGCGATGGCCTCCTTGATGCCATCGAGAATGGAGGCAGACTCCGTACTGGAAACCGGCTGCAAGGTGATGCGCATGCGGAAGTGCGACGCCGCATCGTTCAATGCCCAGCGAAAGTCTTCGATGCTGAGCGTGGGCTCGGAAGGAAGCAGCACCTGCAGGCTTTCATTGACCCAGGCTTCCAGGGCCGGAGGTACCTGCGACGACGATGCGTCTTTCTGCTCCTGCTCAAGTATGGCAGGCAACACTTCCCGATAGCGGTGCAGCATGGCCTGCACCGCCTTGCCGTCGAGGCGGTCGATCTGCATGTTCAGCGCAATGCTGCCCAGCGGCACATCAGACACCATGACCTGGCCCACTTCGTAGGCGACGCTACCCTGGATGAACGTGTCGTTCTCGCGCAATGCGCCGCTGACCTTGTAATCCTCGACCCGCACCTCCACCGGCTCTCCGCTTTCATCCACGGTGTGGATGCGAACCTCTTCGATACTGATTTGCGCGGTTCCGGGATACAGACCGAAACGGCCCTCCTGACTGGAAATGGCCAGCGACGTTCCTTTCAGCAACAAATCGAAGGGCTGCTCGTCGCTTTGTTCAACAAGCTGCGACTGCAACTGGACATCGCCAAATGTACCGGTCAATTCAAGACTTTCGCCACCCGGCCCCGCATGACCACGCACAAACCCGCCTTCCGACTTGATCAGTACGCCCGGTGCCTCCAGCAACAGGCTGGAAAAACGGCCGGTGAAGTCGATGCTGCCATCGTAGTGAATGACCGACCGTGCTTCGAATGGCATGTCTCCGCGCGCCGCGGTATACCAGACGCGGACGGGCCCCGTGTTGACCAGATGGGTGCGGGATGCGGCCAGGACGGGCCTGAACTCGCCCACGCGCAGGCGCTGCCACGGCCACGGCCCGTGGTGGATATCGCCTTCGAAAACGATTTCGTCGCCGGGCGGGATGAGATCGAGCGGCAGCGGCAGCGGACCGGCCGTGAACCGGTAACGGGCCGATGAGGCAAAAACACCGCGGTCGTAGCTTTCAATGGTGACCTTACCCAGGCCCGGGCGATCGTTGAGCGCACGAACATATTGTTCGATTTCCTGCTGAACCCGTTTGCCGGTGTACCAGGACGTGCCCGTCCAGCCGGCTGCCACCAGGACGATCGCGCCAGCGACCACTGCAACCGCTTTATTCATGAAGTATCTCTGCCTGTGTAAAAACTGCATCCGCGGGGCCCGTGGCCCGTTGTCACGCGCCGAGGTGTTTCCAGCGCAAATTATAGAGATTGTCTCAATGAAAATCGCGGCTGCGAGGCGCCAATTGGCCAAGCAAAGGAGACAGATCAACCAGCCGGTGGGCGATGAGGTGATGGACGCCCTGGCTGGCCTGCCATTCACCATACACGGCCAGCAGGCGGGCACCCAGCAGTTCACGTCGCTGGCGTTCGACCAGGTCGGGCCAGACGATGACGTTCACGTTCCCGGTTTCGTCTTCCAGCGTCACGAACACGACTCCTTTCGCAGTACCGGGACGCTGCCGGCCCGTTACGATCCCGCAGGCCCGCGTACGCCGACCATTGGGCAGTTGCCGCATGGCTTCGGCCGTACCAAAGCCGCGCCGGCTCAGCTCCGCACGTAGCAGGGCCAACGGATGCCGATTGAGCGTCAGACCGATGGTCTGATAATCGCGCACGATCTCCTGGGCCTCGTTGGGCACGGCAAGCCGCGGCTGAGTTTCCTGCACGGGAGCATGCTGCAGCAGGTCGCGCTGCCAGGCGGCCGACGCAGTAGCCCAGGCCGCTTGCCGCCGGTGCCCCACCAGGGTACGCAAGGCATTGGCCGCGGCCAGCGCCTGCAATTCGGACCGGTTCAGCCGGGCACGGGCAATCAGGTCGTCAAGGTCAGCAAAAGCTTGCTGGGCCCGGGCGGCTTCGATTCGCTGGGCTGCCTGCCGCGACAAACCCTTCACCTGGTTGAGCCCCAGGCGCACGCCCAGGGTTTTCAGCTGCTTCGGATCATCGTTGGATGCGGCGGGTGCATGCTTTCCGGGGCATGCGTTTTCGCCCTGTTTGGCCGAATCTGCCAGCCACTCAAGGCCGGCATCCCAGTCACTGACGCACACGTCTACCGGCAACACATGCACGCCGTGGCGCGCGGCGTCCTGCACCAGTTGCGCCGGGCGGTAAAAACCCATGGGCTGGCTGTTCAGCAATGCTGCCAGAAACGCCTGCGGATAATGGCACTTGAGCCACGCGCTGGCGTAAGCCAGCAGGGCAAAACTGGCCGCATGCGACTCGGGAAAGCCATATTCGCCGAAACCCTCCATTTGTCGGTATATGGCCTCGGCAAACGACTGGTCGTACCCGTTGGCGAGCATGCCCTGGATGAGCTCATCGCGGAACTTGTCGATACCGCCCTTGCGCCGCCAGGCTGCCATCGCGCGACGCAGACTGTCGGCACGCCCCGGCGACAGACCGGCGGCGATCATGGCCACCTGCATTGCCTGCTCCTGAAAGATCGGCACACCCAGGGTACGCCCCAGCGCCCGCTCCAGACGGGGCGGACAGTCGGCTTTTTCCAGGCCTTGACGCCGCCGCAGGTAAGGATGCACCATGCCCCCCTGGATGGGGCCAGGTCGCACGATGGCAACCTGTACCACCAAATCGTAATAGCAGCGCGGTTTCAGGCGCGGCAGCATGCTCATTTGCGCGCGCGACTCGATCTGGAACGTTCCGACCGTGTCGGCCCGCTGGATCATGGCATAGGTCTCGGGGCAATCGGGCGGTATCTGGTACAAGTGCAGCGTTTCGCCCCGTTGCCACGACACCTTTTCCAGGGTGCGCCGCAATACCGTCAGCATGCCCAGGCCCAGGATATCCACCTTGAGCAGCCCCATGGCATCAAGGTCGTCCTTGTCCCATTGCACCACACTGCGCCCCGGCATGGCGGCATTCTCGATGGGCACCAGCCGGCACAGGCTGTCGCGCGCAATCACGAAACCACCTGGATGTTGCGACAGGTGCCTGGGAAACCCCATGATGCGCTCGGCCAGCATGGCCCAGCGTTGCGAAATCGGTGAGGCCGGCTCCAACCCGCACTCCTGGAACCGTCGCAGCAACCCCGCCCGGCCATCCCACCACTGCTGTGACCTGGTCACGGCATCGATGACCGTGGCATCCACACCCAGCGCCTTGCCGGTGTCGCGCAACGCGCTGCGACTGCGATAAGTAATGACCACCGCAGTCAGCGCCGCCCGGTGCCGGCCATACTTCCGGTAGATGTACTGAATGACCTCTTTACGCCGCTGGTGCTCGAAGTCGACATCAATGTCGGGGGGCTCGTTGCGCTCGCGGCTGATGAACCGCTCGAACAGTGGCACCGTCTGGCGCGGGTCGGCCGCCGTGATGCCCAGGCAATAGCACACCACCGAATTCGCCGCCGACCCCCGGCCCTGGCACAGTATTCCTTCGCGACGGGCAAACTCGACAATGTCGTATACCGTCAGGAAATACGGTTCGTATTTCAGTTCGGCAATGAGGGCTAGTTCTTTTTCGAGGATGGCCCTGAGATCGTCTGGAATCCCCTCGGGGAACCGGCGTTGCGCCCCCAGGTACGTCTGCTTGCGCAGATAGCTGGAGGGCGTTTCGCCCGCAGGCACGATTTCCTCGGGATACTCATAGCGCAGCTCGTCCAGGGAAAACCGGCAACGCTCGGCAATGGCCAATGTCTGCGCCAGAGCTTCTGCCGGATACAGCATCGCCAGGCGCAGACGCGACCGCAGGTGCTGCTCGGCATTCGCGGCCAGCTCGAATCCGCATTCGGCAATGGGCCGCCCCAGGCGAATGGCGGTCAATGCATCGAGCACGGGCTTGCGCGAGCGCACATGCATGCGCACGTCGCCCGTGGCCACCACCGGCACCTGGTAACGCGCCGCCAGGGTTTCAATCAGACGCCGGCAAGCTTCATCCTGCGGCTGGTGTAGCAGGGTCAGGGCCAGCCATAGCCTGTCGCCAAACACGGCTTTCGCCCAGGCAAGCTGCTCTTCGGCCCGATCGAACGGTGCCGTCCCGTCGATCGACAATATGATCAGACAATCCGGCATGCCTGCCAGGTGAGGTTTGTCGGCTGGCGGATGAGAGAAATCCGTGCGCCGGACGCAGTACTCCCCCTTGGGCATGCGCGACCGGGCCAGGGTGATGAGTTCGGCCAGGTTGCCATAGCCCTGCCGGTTGCAGCACAGCACGATCAGTTTCAGGTCTGGCTGCCCGTGGTCATCCACCAGCTGAAAGCTGCTGCCGATGATGAGCTTCAGGCCGGCCTGCCGGGCCTCGACATGCGCGCGTACTATCCCGGCAAGCGAACACTCATCGGTAATGGCCAAGGCGCTGTAGCCGAGCTGGACAGCGCGCTGCACCATCTCTTCCGGGTGCGAGGCTCCATGCAGGAAAGAGAAATTGGTCCGACATTCAAGCTCGGCGTAGGCAGGTAGCCCTGCAGACACCGGAACGGGCGACGTGGAAGACTCACCCGGCATTGCCCCGCCCCCTAGGCAAACAGCCCGTGCAAATACCAGCCGGCATCGGCCGCTTCGCGCTGCCGGAAGATCCAGTAGCGCACCGCCCGGTCGTCCTCCGCCACGAAGTAGTCGCGTGCCACCCAGGGTCCATCCCACCAGCCGACTTCGATGCGTTCCGGCCCCCGAACCAGCCGCAACTCTGACCCATACACGGGCCGGCCATCGTGGACGGCCAGGCGTATCGGTTCATCGAGTAGCCAGAACGGATGAGGCAGGCCCGCGCGCACGTTCGGAGATTTGATCGGTGACCCGCCCAAGGATTCAGCCAGGAGCATATTCTGAGAGCGGCCAGCCAGCTGGGCAGCGGTTCCGGAACGGTCGCCTTCCAGTGCCGATACCCAGTGATTGGCCACTTCCGGGCGGTAATCCGCCACCGGAACAGGCCGCAATACATGTTCTGGCCCCAGACGCGCGGCCAGCAATTCCAGCAGGCGATACTGGTTGTGCTGCTGGCTGACGGCATCGTCAAACAGCGTGCCGCTGGGCGTGTCGGCAGACACCACCTGGGGTGCCAGCAGCCTGAGGGCAACGACAGGCGCTGGCAACTGCAGTTGCGGAAGTTTCTCGGCAAGCAGCCGCAGCAGATGCTCGGGCTGCCACACGGGCTGCGCCAGGCGTATGGGCAATACCGTGGGTGCACGGCCGTGACGTCCGCGTTCGTGCTCCAGCACCAGCTGCACCTGGCTGGCGGCCAGATGGCGTGCCCGCAGCCAGCCGCACAGCTGCTCGATGAGCCGGCGCGCCCCGAAAATCGTGGCCTCGGCGTGTTCGATGCGCTCGAGCAACTCGAGACGTTGGTCGAATATGGGTGGTGGCTGCACCCATTCGAACAGTTCAGCCACACGGCCATAGGACTGATCGAGGGAGTCAATCAGCTGGGGGCTGGTACGCCGCTGCAACTCGGCCCGCGGTAGCCGCTCCAGCCCGCCCAGGGTACGGCAGCCAATATCCTGCAGCCAGTCGCGGTAGGGCTGGGCAGCGGGCAACAACAGGCAAGGCAGGCGGTTCAGCTCGCGCCGCAGCGACTCCAGGCGCAATACCCGACGCCGCCCCGGCTTCCCCGGGCGCCGCGCCAGCAGCCAGGCCCCACTGGCACTGGGCGCCATGCCCAGGCGGGCACGCACGCCCATGGCGGACAAAGTCTGGCGAATTCTGCTGCACAGCGCCCGCGGCCCCTTGAACAGGTTCAGGCTGGCGTTGACCTTCAGCAGAACAGCCTCCTGCGGACCATGAGCCACCTCGGGGGTGTACTGCAACAGCGCCAGCGCCACCGCCTGCACTGCCGACACTTCGCGCGCGCGATCGCGCTCCACGAATGCGACTCCGGGCGCGATGGCCATGGCACTGCTGCGTTTCATGCCCGGCCGCACCCCCAGGCGCAGCGCCGCCTGCGTAGCCATCGTGACATGGTCGTGCTCCATCACGGCCACCGCGACCTGCCAGTCGTCAGCCTGAGATGGCAGCAGCACGTCGAGACTAAGGCGATACAGATGAACGGCGATCCAGAGCATCGGAACCAGGCACCGTAAAAAGCGCCGGCTGTTGCGGCAAGGTTTCAGGCGGGGCCACCCGCCGTGGCGCCATGCGATGGATGGGCACGTGCAAAGGCTCGTCGCGCGCGGGTCCACGGCGCTTGATGAAATACACATGCACCCCTTCGGCAACCGGCTGCAAGCCCAGGCGCAGCGGCGCCGGCGACGGCGATTGCGCCGCGTCCGGTTCGCGCAGGACCACAAAGAGCACGTCGTGCCCCTGCGCCGCCAGGTGCAGGCGGCGCAGGGCCTGAGAACGCGCCCGCGGCAGCCAGCTGAGGACAGCAGCACAACCATCGCTCTTGAGCAGCTGGTCGGTTGCCCACAAGGCATCGGCCAGCGTTTGCGGACGCACCCAGAGCAGCCGGCCCGGGTTCAAATACCAGGACGCCCACCCCGAAACATGCGGAATGTGCGGCGGCTGCACCAGGGCAACCCAGCCCGGCCGGGGCAACGCGGCCAGCGCAGGCTGCAGCAGCCGGATCTCACCCATGCCCGAACACGCCGGCATGAGCTCGACCAGTTCGCCACACGGCCACCCCCCGCCCGGCAGCTCGGCCGACAGCCCGGCAAAGCCGGTATCGATGACACGGCCCTGCCCTGAACTGACTTGCGACGCCCGCCATACCCCGGGGTGTGGCAGTGACACGGACGACGAAACGGATGACATGCTGGCCATGGACGGATGATTGAGTTCGGACGGCATCAGGCCGCGGGCGGCAAGGCCCGCAAGCCGGGTGGTGGGGTGCCGTTGGATAGGCGGATTACTGTATAAATATACAGTATAAGTGACGGAGAGGAAGAAGGGGGTGTAATGACCCGGCGCTTTCTGCACAGGTCAAGCCGCTAAAGCATACGCCTCTGCGGGTGTCTTCATGCCCAGCGCCTGGGGGGCCGCTAGTGGTTATAGAACTGCATCCAGTCGCCAATCACTCGGCTCGCGTGCTGCAGGGTCTCGAATCCCCTTTCAGCGGGGCACAGTTTCCAACCTATATAGTTTTATGAAATAAACCCATCATCAGAAAAAATTTTAGAGGCAAACGGATGGCATTTCTGTCGGAAGTCGAGATCGAGAGAGAGAGCTGCTGGATCAGCGGCGCGCGCTTGGCTATCGCGTCGAACGCAAGGACGACATCGGCCCCGACGGCCACCGGCCGGAGCGCGAGAGCCACGATGAAGCTTTCCCCAAGGAGCGCGCCCTGTGAAAACGACATCCGGAGTCATCATCTACGAAGGAGCCCAAGCCCGCGTCGAAGTTCGGCTTGAACGCGAGACCGTCTGGCTGAGCCTGCAGCAGCTGGCGGAACTGTTTGGCCGCGACAAGTCGGTGATCTCGCGCCACCTGAAGAACATCTTTACGACCGGGGAGCTGGAGCGCGAGGCAGTTGTTGCAAAAAATGCAACAACTGCCGCCGACGGCAAAACCTACCTGGTCGATTACTACAACCTCGACGCCATCATTTCGATCGGCTACCGGGTCACTTCAGGCTCCTAAAGTTAAGTTGCACCATGTCTGCCCATTTGCCGGTATTGTTCGCCGGGCAATTCGGAGAATCATGGCTTGCGGATTAACCTGTGGCGCACGTGCACGTACGCCGTCCGCCATTTGCGCTTACAAACTAAGCGACGCGTCGAATGGTAAGGAAGCGTGACAGTCTATGATGTGACGGTCGTCACACTCTTTCAGCCGAATTTTTCGTATCACGCAAATGAAGCGCAGAGACGCAACTTTCTCGATGCCTGTGCAGCCTTCCGACTGAGTCACGGAAATCTAGTTTTTATGGGCCTTTGAATCACCCCGGAAATCGCGGAGGCTGTTTGGTTAAAGTAAAACAGGTTCCGCAGCGGGTGTTGCAAGTTGACGATAGTACCTTTCTTCGGCCTCTGCCGGCGGGATGTCG
>Ga0207864_1001677_pt1 | contig 23462 bp, 21 predicted proteins | sample HigsolmetaAR202D_FD_184834 | JGI IMG/M metagenome (GOLD analysis project Ga0207864, IMG submission 184834) | Ionic liquid and high solid enriched microbial communities from the Joint BioEnergy Institute, USA - AR20-2-D (SPAdes) (version 2) ... | reverse complement strand
GGCAGCAGGTCGGGGCACTCTTCGTGCAGGCAGGCCTCGTCCAGCGCGCGCAGCGCGAGCAGGACCTGCGCCTTGGGGGCGTCGCTGCGGCAGAGCCGCAGCGCCCAGCCGGCCACCGCCCGCCGGTCCGCTTCGAGCGCCTCCTCCAGCAGCTCGTCCCGGCCCGCGGCGGGTGCCCGCAGCAGCGCGGCGAACCGTTCCGCTCCTGCGGCCGTCACCGGAACGGCGGACGCCCCCGTGGCGTCGAGCCCGCCGGAAACCGCCGACTTTCGCACCCGCCCGGCCACCTTCCTCCCCCTCCTCGCCTCAACGGGCCTCAAGCCTGCCGGGCGGCGCGTCCCGCCGTCATGGGACCGCGGTCACCAGTGGGCCGGGTCGGGGGGTGAGGCGTCCTCGTCGCGGTCGTCGTCGGGGCCTTTGGGGACGCGGCAGGCGTACTCCAGCCAGATCGCCGCGCCGACCAGCGTCAGCGCCGCCACGAGCGTGCCGATGCTGACGAAGAAGTCCTCCCGCGGCACGTCCTTGTCCAGCCGGGACGACAGGTACAGGATGAACCCGGTGAAGATCCCGGCGATCGCCGCCCCGGCGTGCGCGCTGGCCTTGGCCAGCGCCGCCATCCGGGCCACCATCAGCGGTTCCACCGGGCGGGTGCCGGGGCGGCGGCGGATCCGCCGCCACAGGTTGTAGGCGGTGAACCCCTCGCCCAGGGCCAGCAGCAGCATCGTCGGCGCCATCGTCCAGGGCAGCTTGGGCAGCGACCCGTACACCGCCTGCAGCAGCCCCCACACCAGCAGCGCGATCCCGGCCGCCAAGGCGACCAGCACCGCCGGACGTGTCGGCCTCACGCGGGCTCTTGCAGGGTCAGGTCGTCGCGGCGCCGCACCGCGTCCGGGCCGGTCGCGCGCAGCGCCGCCGCCGCCAGGTCGGCCACCCGGCCGTGGCCGGGCAGCAGCACGTCCGGTTCGATGTCCGCCCACGGCACCAGCACGAACGCCCGCTCGTGCGCCCGCGGATGCGGCAGGATCAGATCCGGTTCATTGCAGGTCACGTTGCCGAACATCACGATGTCGATGTCCAGGGTGCGCGGCCCCCAGCGGACCTCGCGGACCCGCTGCATGGAGTTTTCGATGTTGAGCACCCGCTCCAGCAGCACCCGCGGGGCCAGGCTGGTGTCGGCCACCAGCACCACGTTCAGGTAGTCGTCTTGTTCGGGGATTTCGCCTTCCGGACCGCCGTACGGGGTGGTCTCATACACCGGCGACAGCGCCACGAACGTCAGGCCGGGGGCGTCGAACAGCGCGTCGATGGCCTCCTGGAGGTTGCTCAGGCGGTCGCCGAGGTTGCTGCCCAGCGACAGCACCGCGCGCTGCGGGACCAGCAGGTGGCCGCCGGTGGCGGTCAGGTCGGGCGTGGTCATGAACGGCTCCTGTAGATCTTCACGGCCACGTCACCGAACACCTGCCCCACCGGGGCGGCGGGCTTGTGCACCGTGACGTGGACCTGCTGCACCGTCGGCTCCTCCAGGCAGACCTCGGCCAGCCGTTCGGCCAGCGTCTCGATCAAGTTGACCGGTTCTCCGGTCACGACGGCGACCAGCCGGTCGGCCAAAGATCCATAATCGACCGTCAGGGACAGATCGTCACTCGCCGCGGCGGGGCGGGTGTCCAGTCCCAGCGCCACGTCCACCACGAACTCCTGCCCCAGCTCCCGCTCGGCGGGCAGGCATCCGTGCCGGCCCCGGGCCCGCAGCCCGGTCAGCTCGATCCAGTCCAGCCCGGCCGCCTTCACCCGCGCCTCCAGGGCCGTCGCCGCATGCCGGCCGGGCCCGTCCCGGCCCGCGGGCCGCTTGGGCCCCGGCGGCGTTCTCGCACGCCGCCTTCGGGAACGGCAGGTCGGAGAAGGCTCACTGCTCCTCGTCCTCCCCTTGGCTCAGCACGGGGGACCCGTGGTGATGCAGCAGCCGCCACTGGCCGTCCACCCGCAGGAACAGGTTGGTGGCCACGACGCTCCCGCCGGCCAGCACGCTGCCGCCGGCGCCGTCGTCGGCGGTGATGATGTTCTCCTCGCACGTCACCAGGGCCTGGTCGCCGAAGATCTCGGTGCGCACGCCGGTCAGCACGAACTGGATGTAGGGGGTGTTGGCCATGATCAGCGCCCAGGACCGCAGCACCTCCTCGCGGCCCCGCAGCAGCGGCCAGCCCGGATGCACGCAGCCCACGGCGGCGGCGTAGGGGCCGTCGGCCCACACCGCCGACATCCGGTCCAGGTCCCCGTTTTCGAAAGCGGCGTAGAACTCGGCGTTGGCCTCTTCGACCTCGGCCAGATCGGCGCGGTTCACCCGGTCTCACCTCGCTGTGCGGCGTGCACCGCGGCGGCGACGCGCACGGCGTCGGCGTTGGGACGCACCCGGTGGACCCGCACGCACCAGGCGCCGGCCGCCGCCGCCAGCGCGCTGACGGCCACCGTGGCGTCGTCGCAGTCGATGAACGGACGGGGGTGCCCGTCCGGCCCGGCCAGCAGCTTGCCCAAAAAGCGCTTGCGGGAGGCGCCCACCAGGATCGGCAGTTCGTCCGACAGCTCGCCCAGGTGGGCCAGCAGGGTCCAGTTGTGGTGGGGCCGCTTGGCGAAGCCCAGCCCCGGATCCAGCACGATCATGGACGGGTCCACGCCCTGGGCGACCACCGCCTCCACCCGCTGGTGCAGTTCGGCGCGGACCTCGGCGACCACGTCGGCGTACTCGGCCCTGCGGTACATGTCGTGGCTGTGCCCGCGCCAGTGCATCACCACATAGGGCACCTGCGCGGCGGCGACCACCCGCGCCATGTCCGGGTCGGCCAGGCCGCCGCTGACGTCGTTGACCAGCCGGGCCCCGGCGGCGACCGCGGCCTCGGCGACCTCGGCGCGCATGGTGTCCACGCTCACCGGGACGCCGTCGGCGGCCAGCGCCTCGATCACCGGGATCACCCGGCGCAGCTCCTCTGCCAGCGGCACCCGCTGCGCCCCCGGGCGGGTGGACTCTCCGCCCACGTCCACCAGGTCGGCGCCCTCGGCGATCAGGTCGTGGCCGTGCCTGATCGCCTTGTCGGCGTCGAACCACGCCCCGCCGTCGGAGAAGGAGTCCGGGGTCACGTTCACCACGCCCATGACGAGGCACCGCCCTGGTGCGGGGAACCCGGGAACGCCAATGGTCATGGAAGTCAGCCTATGTCCTGCGCCGGGACCCGGCGCGTCCCGCCGGAAGCGACTTTCGCCGGGGAAGGCCCCATACCCGAACATCCGGCCCGTCATGCCCCGAGGCGGGCAAGAGACCGGCGCGCGCGTCTCAGGACGGCCGTCCCAGGATCAGCGCCATGGCCTCGGCCCGGGTCTCGGCGTGGTCGCGGAAGTCGCCGCGCACCGCCGAGGTGACCGTCTTGGCCCCGGGTTTGCGCACCCCGCGCATCGTCATGCACAGGTGCTCGGCCTCGATGACCACGATGACGCCGCGCGGCTCCAGGATCTCCATCAGCGCGTCGGCGATCTGGCTGGTCAGCCGCTCCTGCACCTGCGGGCGGCGGGCGTAGACGTCCACCAGCCGGGCCAGCTTGGACAGCCCGGTGATCTGCCCCTTGGCGTTGGGGGTGTACCCCACGTGCGCCAGCCCGTGGAAGGGGACCAGGTGGTGTTCGCAGGTGGAGTAGACCTCGATGTCCTTGACCAGGACCATCTCGTCGTGGTCGGCCTCGAACACCTTGTTGAGGACGTCCTCGGGCCGCTGGCGCAACCCGGCGAACTGCTCGGCGTAGGCGCGGGCGACCCGGGCGGGCGTCTCACGGAGCCCCTCGCGGTCGGGGTCCTCCCCGATCGCGATCAGGATCTCGCGCACCGCCCGCTCCAGCCGCTCATGGTCGAAGGCGGGCAGGCCGCTGTGGGCGGGCTCCCCGGCGCGGGGAGCCTCATCGTGCGGGAGGGTCAAAATCAGCTCTCACCAGGGGTCGGGTCGGCCGGCTGTTCGGCGCCGCTCTGGCCGTTGCCCTTGGCCAGGGAGGAGCCGCCGGGCAGGTCCTGAACGTCCTTGGCGGCCATCAGGGCGAGCTCCTTGGGGGTCAGGACGGGCGGCCGCTCCGACGGCAGCCGCTTGCCGTAGCCGGTGTAGGACTTCTGCTTGGGACGCTTGCGGATGGGAGCGAAGATCTCCAGCACCTGCTCCTTGGAGAGGGTCTCCTTCTCCATCAGCTGCAGCACCAGCTCGTCCAGCACGTCACGATACTCCACCAGGATTTCCCAGGCGACATCGTGGGCGGACTCGATGAGGCGGCGGACCTCATCGTCGATGGCGGAGGCGATCTCCTCGGAGTAGTCGCGCTCGTGGGCGACGTCGCGGCCCAGGAACACCTCGCCCCGGCCGGAGCCGAACTTGCGGGCCCCCAGCCGCTCGCTCATGCCGTACTCGGTGACCATGTTGCGGGCGATGGCGGTGGCCTTCTCGATGTCGTTGGCCGCCCCGGTGGTCGGCTCGTGGAAGACCAGCTCCTCGGCGGCGCGGCCGCCCAGCAGCATGGCCAGCTGGTCGAGCATCTCCGAGCGGGTGGTGAGGAACTTGTCCTCCACCGGCAGCGTCATGGTGTAGCCCAGCGCCCGGCCGCGCGGCAGGATCGTCACCTTGTGCACCGGGTCGGCGTTGGGCAGCGCGTGCGCCACCAGCGCATGACCGCCCTCGTGGTAGGCGATGATCTTCTTTTCGGTCTCCGACATCACCCTGGTCTTGCGCTCGGGGCCGGCCATCACCCGGTCGATGGCCTCCTCCAGGGTGTCCATCTGGATCTGCTTGCGGTTGAGCCGGGCGGTCAGCAGCGCCGCCTCGTTGATCACGTTGGCCAGGTCGGCGCCGGTGAAGCCGGGGGTGCGGCGGGCGATGACGTCCAGGTCCACATCCGGGGCGAACGGCTTGCCGCGGCCGTGCACCTTGAGGATGCCCTTGCGGCCCTCCAGGTCGGGGCGGTCCACGGTGATCTGCCGGTCGAAGCGGCCGGGACGCAGCAGCGCCGGGTCCAGGATGTCGGGCCGGTTGGTGGCCGCGATCAGGATGACGCCGCCCTTGACGTCGAACCCGTCCATCTCCACCAGGAGCTGGTTGAGGGTCTGCTCGCGCTCGTCGTGGCCGCCGCCCAGCCCGGCGCCGCGGTGCCGGCCGACCGCGTCGATCTCGTCGATGAAGATGATGGACGGGGCGTTGGCCTTGGCCTGCTCGAACAGGTCGCGGACCCGGGAGGCGCCGACGCCGACGAACATCTCCACGAAGTCCGAGCCGGAGATGGAGTAGAACGGCACCCCGGCCTCGCCGGCCACCGCGCGGGCCAGCAGGGTCTTGCCGGTGCCGGGCGGGCCGTACAGCAGCACGCCCTTGGGGATCTTGGCGCCGATGGCCTGGAACTTGGCCGGGTTCTGCAGGAAGTCCTTGATCTCCTCCAGCTCCTCCAGCGCCTCATCGGCCCCGGCCACGTCGGCGAAGGTGGTCTTGGGGGTGTCCTTGGTGATGAGCTTGGCCTTGGACTTGCCGAAGTTCATCACCCGCGAGCCGCCGCCCTGCATCTGGTTCATGATGAACAGGAAGATCAGCACCACGAACAGGATCGGCAGCAGGCTGAACAGCAGGCTGACGAACAGGCTCTGCTGGGGGACCTCGACGTTGTAGCCGCCGGGCAGCTGCCCCTTGTCGGCCTGGGCCTGCAGCGCCTTCTGCAGCTCCAGCCCCTGGCCGCTGACCCAGGAGGCCTCCATCCGGTCGCCGTTCTTGAGGGTCACCTCGATCCGCTGGTCCTTGTCGATGACCTTGGCGGACTTGACCTCGCCGCTGTTGATGGCGGAGATCACCTTGGAGGTGTCGGCCCGCTTGTACTGATCACCCGGGTCGAAGCCCCACATGACCAACGCGGCCAAGAGACCGAACAGCAGGATCCACAGCAGCGGTCCGCGAAAGTAGCGCTTCACGTCCATTTATCCGGCAACCCCTTCGCGAGGGCCCCGTCCCTCCTGACCAGCGTCTGCAAGACCTCACCGGGCCCGCCGGCCCGACGAGGCGGTCTCCCTCAATGCGGCACCCCCGAGCACATGCCCGGTGGCATCGACGGTACACCGCGGCCCGGGGAGCCGCAGCCCACGCGTTCGCGGCGGACCGCGCTCGGCCCGCCGCCGAAACGCCACCGGCACGGTTACCGTCCAGTCTTGCAACGTACCGTCCGGTCCATCTGTTCCCTCGTCCCGCCGCCGCCGGCCGCGCCGAGGGGCGCGCCGCTAGGCCTGCCCGCCGTAGACGTGGGGCGCCAGGGTGCCCACGAACGGCAGGTTGCGGTACTTCTCGGCGTAGTCCAGCCCGTAGCCGACGACGAATTCGTTGGGGATGTCGAAGCCCACGTAGCGGACGTCGATCTCGGCCTGGGCCGCCTCGGGCTTGCGCAGCAGGGCGCAGATCTCCAGCGACGCCGGGTTGCGCGAGGCCAGGTTGCTGACCAGCCACGACAGCGTCAGCCCCGAGTCGATGATGTCCTCGACGATCAGCACGTGGCGGCCGGTGATGTCGGTGTCCAGGTCCTTGAGGATGCGCACCACGCCCGATGAGCGGGTGCCCGACCCGTAGGAGGAGACCGCCATCCAGTCCATGCTGACCGGCGAGTGCAGCGCCCGCGCCAGGTCGGCCATCACCATGACCGCGCCCTTGAGCACCCCGACCAGCAGCAGGTCGCGGCCGGCGTAGTCGGCGTCGATCTCGGCGGCCAGCTCCCGGATCTTGGCCTGCAGCTCCTCCTGCGTGATCAGCACGCTCGCCAGGTCGGCACCCAGGTCCTTGTCGTCCACTGCCCCCACCGCATCTCAATGAGTCGTCATCGTCCCCGCCCGTCGGCGGCGATCTCTCCTCGGCGGAACAGCAGCTTCCCATACCGCCGCAAAGCGCGTACGCCCCCGGGCAGGTCAACATGCCGTTGCCCGCGCCAGTCCGTGATCAGCCGATCCAGCTCCTCGACGTGGACGGCGGCGAGCGTACCCGCCGGGCTGCCCGCCTCGACCGCCGCCCCGCGCAGCACCCGGGTCCGCACCGCCCGCGGCAGCTCGCCCAGCGCCGCCGCATCCAGCGCGCCGTCGTCGCCGGTCACCTCGCTTCGGGCGCGTTCGGCCAGGGCGTCCAGGGCCTCGGCGTCGTCGCGCAGCAGCCGGGCGGTGCGCGCCAGCGCGGCGGCCACGCCGGGGCCGAGCGCCTTTTCCAGGGCGGGCATCACCTCGCGCCGCAGCCGGACGCGCGTGTAGGCGGGGTCCTCGTTGTGCGGGTCGTCCCAGGGGGTCAGCCCCATGGCCCGGCACGCCCTGCGGGTGGTCGCCCGTTCCAGCCCCAGGAGCGGCCGCATGTAACAGATCTCACCCCGCTGAAAACGCGGGGGCATCCCGGCCAGGGAGCGGGCCCCAGAGCCCCTGGCCAGGCCCAGCAGCACGGTTTCGGCCTGGTCGTCGAGGGTGTGGCCGAGCAGCACCGCCGCGCCGGCCCGCCGTGCCGCCTCGTCCAGGGCGGCGTAGCGGGCCCGCCGGGCGGCGTTCTCGGGGCCGCCGGGCCCGGTCACGGTCACCGCGACCGATTCGGCGGGGTCCAGGCCCAGCTCGCGCATGGCGCGCACCACCGTCTGAGCGACATGGCCGGACCCCTCCTGCAGCCGGTGGTCGACGGTGACGCCGCCGGCCCGGCGCCCGGCGCGGGGCGCCTCGAAGGCCGTCGCGGCGGCCAGCGCCAGGGAGTCGGCGCCGCCGCTGCAGGCCACCAGGACCGGCATGCCGGCGGGCAGCTCGCCCAGCGCCCGCCGGACGGCCACGCGCACGGCGGCGACGGCAGGATCAGGACCCATGCGCCCACCTCCGGGCGCCAGCGTAGGGGAGGCGGGCCGTGCGGCCGGACGGGCTCAGCCCTCGCCGGCCTCCGACGGCGGGCCGGACTCCAGCGACCGGTCGCCGACGACCCGGGCGATCCAGGCGCCGGGGTTCTTGATCTCCTCGTGCGTGGGCAGGCACTCCGGCGAGGTCCACACCTTGTTGAAGCCCTCCATGCCGACCGCGGCGACGGTGTGGCGCACGAAGCGGGAGCCCTCGGCGTACTGGCGCATCTTCAGGTCGATGCCCAGCAGCCGGCGGATCGCCTTGTCCAGCCGGGAGCCGCCGTCGCGGCGGCGCTGGAAGCGGGCGCGGATCTGCTTGACCGAGGGCACGACCTCGGGGCCGACGGCGTCCATCACATAGTCGCCGTGCCCCTCCACCAGCGTCATCACGGCGGTGAGCCGGTCGAGGATCTGGCGCTGCTGCGGGCTTTGGATGGCGTCGATCAGCCCGGCCGGAGGGTTGTCGGGGTCGTCGCCGCCCCGGAAGGCGTCGATGACGGCCTCGGCGGTCTGCCGCAGCCGCTCCATCATCGCCACCGGGTCCACATCGGAGGCCAGCAGGAACTCCGTCATCTGCTCCTGCACGTAGGAGCGCAGCCAGGGCACCCCGGTGAACTGGGCGCGGTGGGTCTCCTCGTGCAGGCAGACCCACAGCCGGAAGTCGCGGGTGTTGACGCCGAGTTCCTGCTCGACGTGGACGATGTTGGGGGCCACCAGGGTGAGCCGCCCGGTGGGCGCCTTCCCGTCGGGGTCCGGCGGCAGGAACAGCTCGTACTGGCCGAGCACGCGGCTGGCCATGTACGCCAGGATCGCGCCCATCTGCACGCCGGTGACGCGGGAGCCGACGGCCTGGATCACCGCGCCGCCCGGCCCGCCGGCCAGCCCGCCGCGGCGTTCGGCCAGCCGGTCCATCAGCGGCTCCAGCACGGCCCGGAACCCGTCGACGTTGGCCCGGATCCACCCGGGCCGGTCGACGATCGTGGCGTGGCCGCGGTCGGGATCGGCCGCCTGGATGCCGGTGAAGTCGCGGACGTGCCCTTCGGCGAGCTTGGCCAGCTCCCGCAGCTCCGCCACGACCTGCTGGGCCTCCGCCTGGCTGACCTGGGGCCCCGGCCGCACCAGCCGGGTGCCGGTCTGGACGGCGAGGTTCCAGTCGATCATCTGGGCGCTCATGTGCTCCACCGTAATTTCCGCCCCGGCGCCACAGCGCCCTTACATGAGGTTCAACGAACGAACGCTTTGGTTATCTCCCGTATGTCCGCGTCCACACCCATGGTCGCGGGCGAAGCCGATCGTTACGTTCCGCCCCGGCAGCCGCAGGCGGCGACGGCCGCGGCCATCCGGTCCAGCCGCGCGGGGTCCACCGGCCCGCGGCCGTCCCCCATCATGAACGCGAACGCCAGCAGCCGCCCGTCGGCGTCGTGGACCAGTCCCGCCAGCGTGCTCACCCCCGACAGGGTGCCGGTCTTGGCGCGCACCGCCCCGGCGCCGGCCGCCGTCTGCGCGGTGGTGTAGCGGGGGGCGGCCAGGGTGCCGGTGAAACCGGCCACCGGCATGCCGGTGATCGCCGCGCGCAGCTCGGGGTGCTCTGCGGAGGCGGCCAGGGAGACGATGCGGGCCAGCGCCAGCGGGGTGATGCGGTTGCGGGTGGACAGCCCGCTGCCGTCGTGGACGCGCACGCCCTCGGCGACGCCCAGGCGGGCCAGCTCCGCCATCACCGCCCGCGCCCCGCCCTCGAACGAGACCGGGGCGCCGCGTTTGAGCGCCACCTGGCGCAGCAGCGCCTCGGCCACGTCGTTGTCGCTGACCGTCATGGTGCGCTCCACCAGCACCGACAGCGGCGGCGAGTGGACCTGGCCCACGGTGGCGGCGGCCTTGTCGGCGACGGTGCGTTCGCCGAGCTCGGCCCGCACGCCGCGGTCTTTGAGGAGGCGGACGAACTTCTTGGCGGCCGATGCGGCCGGGTCCTTCACCCTGCCGCCGTCGCCGGTGCGGCCGGCGTCCACGGTGAGCGCGCTCATCGGCGCCACTTCCCCGTCGGGCAGGTAGTTGGGCTTCCAGCCCTCGGCGGTGCCGGCGCCCTCATACAGGGAGGCGTCGTAGTCGACGCGGATCTCGCCCGTGCCCGTCTGCTTGAGCGCGGCGGCGGTCTGGTCGGCCAGGTCGGCCAGTGAGGCGTAGCGGGGGTAGGCGCCGGCCGAGGGGGTACGGGCGGTCAGCGTGGGATCGCCGCCGCCGACCAGCACGACGGCCCGCGGGCCGCCCCGCACGACCCTGGTGGTGATCCGGTGGTGGGGGCCGAGCGCCGACAGCGCCGCCACCGAGGTGACGAGCTTGGTGGTGGAGGCGGGGACGGCGGGCCGGTCGGCCCGATGCGCAAACAGCGTCCGGCGGGTCCGGGCGTCGATCACCACCGCGCTGATCTCCGCTCCGGAGCCGCTCGCCAGCGCCGCCAATTCGCCGGTGAGGGCGTCGGCGGCGGGCATGGGGGCGTCCGCCGCGGCGGCCGGCGGCGGAGCCGCCGGCGGCAGGGGCGTCCGGGCGGCCACCGCCGGGGGCCGCGGGAGGGAACGGTCCACAGGTGTGAGGTTCGCCACTGCAACGCCCGACCCCACGGCGAACGCCTGGAGAAGAAAAAGCGTGACCAAAGCAAGGACCCGCTCGTACTTGGGCATCTCCACCCCGCCTTTCCCCACCCCGGTCTGCGGAGACGTGCGGGACCCTTGTATAAGGGAACACCTAACGAGCGGGACCGCGGCGGGCCTCGCTCACCCCCTGAACCCTAATCACTGCGATCGCGCGGGGAGCTGAGGACATCTTGGAATTCGACGTCACCATTGAGATCCCTAAGGGGCACCGCAACAAGTACGAGATGGACCACAAGACCGGCCGGATTCGGCTGGACCGGATGCTGTTCACCTCGACGCAGTACCCGGCCGACTACGGGTTCATCGAAGGCACTCTCGGCGAGGACGGGGATCCTCTGGACGCTCTGGTGCTCCTCCAGGAGCCGACATTCCCCGGATGCCTCATCCGCTGTCGCGCAGTGGGCATGTTCCGGATGACCGACGAGGCCGGCGGCGACGACAAGGTGCTGTGCGTGCCGCTGACCGACCCGCGGATGGAGCACATCCGCGACATCCACCACGTGCCGGAGTTCGACCGGCTGGAGATCCAGCACTTCTTCGAGGTCTACAAGGACCTGGAGCCCGGCAAGTCGGTGGAGGGCGCCAGCTGGGTCGGCCGTGCCGAGGCCGAGGCCGAGATCGAGCGTTCCCTCAAGCGCGCCGCCGAGCACGCCGAGGCCGAGAAGGCCGCCGAGTAGCCGTCCTTCCCCGGGCGTATGCGACGTCGGGGCGCGCCCATGATGGGTCGCGCCCCGACGTCGCTTGCCCATGGTCCGTTCGGGACCGCCGTTCCCCCGGCTCAGCCGGCGGGACGGGTGGCCCCGATGAGGCCGCGGCGCCATATCGACGAGATGCGGACGGTGGCGCCGGTGTAGGGGGCTTCCACCATCCGGCCTCCGCCGATGTAGATGCCCACGTGGTGGATGGTGCGCGGGTTCTTGACGTCGCGTGCGAAGAAGACCAGGTCGCCCGGGCGCAGCTTGGACAGGGGGATGCGGGGACCGGAGGTCCACTGCGTGCCCGTCCAGTGGTCGAGCTTGACGCCGGCCTGGGCCCAGGCGTACAGCGCCAGGCCGGAGCAGTCGAAGCCCTTGATGCGCGCGCCCCGGCCGATCCCATAGGTGGGGCCCGAGGCGTTGCCCCCGCCCCACGAGTAGGGGGTGCCGAGCCATTTCAGCGCCGCCCGCGCCGCCACCTGGCCCCGGGAAGAGCCCTTGAGGGACGGCGGCCGCCCCTGAGAGGGCCGTGAAGCCGCCGCCGCGCGCCGTTTGGCCTCCAATGCCCGGACGCGTCCTTCGGCGGCCTTCAAGAGCCGTTCAGCGTGCCGCTTCCGCTCATCCAGGCGCGCTATGGACGCGCGCTGGCGTTCCACGGCCTCCTCGGCGGCGCGTTTGGCGGCCTCCGCCCGGGCGGTGGCCTCCTCCTGCTCGCGCAGCGCGGCGGTGGCCCGGGCCCGGAACACCTCGGCGACCTGGCGGGCGGCCTCGAACTCCCGGATGGTGCCGGCCCGGTGCCGGCTCATCATCTCCATGAGTCCGGCCCGGTCCATGGCGCCCTGCGGCCCGCCCCGGCCCGCGACCACGCCCACCCAGGGGTTGGGGCCGCTTTCGGCGCGGTAGGCGGCCGCGGCGACCCCGGCCACCTCGGCGCGCACCGCCTCCAGGCGCCGCTCGGCCTCGGCGACCTGGCGCTGGGCCGCCTCCCAGTCACGGCGCGCCCGCTCCAGCCGGACCAGCTCGCCGTGGTAGTGCTCCACGGCCATCTCGGCGCGGATCGACAGCTCCTCCAGCTTGCCGTCGGCCTCGGCCAGGCGCGCCTTCAGCCGTCCCACCTCGGCGGCCCGGTCGCGGACCTGCTGCCTGCCGCGCTCCACCTCGCGGGAGTCGGGCACCGGATCGGCGAGGGCGCCGGCGGCCAGGCCGCCCGACGACACCCCGAGCAGGCCGACCGCGGCCGCGACCAGCACCGCCCCGGCCGACCGCGCCCCGCGGCACCTGCGTCTGCCCGTTGTCGTCCCTGCTCCCGGAGCCGTCGTGCGGCGGGAAGCGCACTTGGACCGTGCCACGCTCCACCCCTCAGCATCCCGCGCCCTGATCGCGGCGGCAGTAGTTACCAGCTGTCACATCAGGAACTTCAGTCCCTCCAGCAACAGCGGTTACTGCCCCCACGCAGGCCACGGTCAACTCCCTGATCGGCCAAAACATGCCGAGGAGCACGGCCCGCCGGTCTGCTGCGGGCAGTGCGCGGTCGAGCCCTGGTCAACAAGCGGTGCGGCACGCCGTCCCGTCAGGTCGCATGCGAAGGCATCGCCTTCGCGGACGATGCCGCACCCTGCGACGTCATGGGCTCAGGCACCGTCCCGGTCCTCAAGGCCACGCGTTGCAGGTGGAACAGGTGGAAAAGGCCCGGCCCGCCGCCTGTGGACGGCCGGGTCCGGCGGGTCCGGAAGACCTACTCGGGCACCGGACTGGGACCGGAGGACTGCGGCGGTTCCGGCACGGGGGGCGGCTCGGACTCCTCCGGCGGCTCGGACTCCTCCGGCGGGTCGGCGGGCGGCGGCTCGGAGGAGGGCGGGTCGGACGGCGGCGGATCGGAGGGCCGCGGCGTGGGCGCCGGGGTCGGGGGCCGGGTCGGCCCGGGCCGCTGCGGCGGGGTGCCGGGGTCGTCCGTCGGGGGCGTGCGGGGCGGTTCGGACGGCTTGGTCGGCCTGGGTCCGGGGCGGGGCCCGGCGGGGCTCTTCCGCCAGGTCACCACGACCCGCAGCCTGCCGGGCCGGAAGGTGACCACCCGCCGGCCCGTCGAGTCGGGGCGGCGGGCCACCCGCAGCCGGAGCGTGACCGACCGGCCGGCCGCCAGCCGCCCCGACGTGCTGCTCAGCCGGATCGGCCCGCCGGCGCGGGCGGACCAGTCGACCGGGCCGCCGTGCGCGGTCAGCTCGAGCGTGCCGGACGACCCGCCGCCCAGGTCCAGGTGGCGGGGCGCGACCGTCAGCGTGCCCCGGCCCGCCGGGCCGCCGGGCTTTCGGTCCGGACGCGCCGGCTCGGCGGGCGGGGACGGCAGGGCGGTGGGCGGTGCGGCCGAGTCGGTGGCGCCCAGCGGCCAGGTCGGGGACAGCCGCACCACCTTGGCGACCCCGCCCGCCGAGCCGCCGGCGCCGCCCACGTCCGCCGCGGGCGGTTCCTCCTGCGGCGAGGACCACGGGGAGGGCCCGGCGGCCTGCGGGCGGGCGGGCCGATCACCGGAACGCAGCCAGCCCACCGCGACCGCCGCCAGCGCCAGGCACACGCCCACCGCCACGGCCGCGGCGACCGCCCGGCTCACCCGGCCGCCGGCCGTGGCGGCGGGGTCCGGCGCCGGCGAGTCCGGCTCCGGCAGGTCCGGCAGCGGCAGCGGCAGCGTCTCGGCCTCGCGCTGGACCGGGAAGGCCCCGTCGGTGAACTCGGCGGCCCGCGCGGCGACCGCCTCCCGGTAGGCGGCCCTCCCGGGGGCCCGCATGCGGTTTTGCACCAGGTCGCGCAGCGCGCCCGGAGGCGTGATCTCCGGCAGCAGGCGGTAGACGTTGACCGGTGTCAGGCGGTGCCGCCGCAGCTCCCCGCAGGCCGCGCACTGCGCGGCGTGCCGCAGCAGCCGCCGGCGGACCGCCGCGGGCAGCGGCGAGGCGCCCCGCCCGTCCCGCCGTTCCCGCACGATCGCGGCCGGCTCGGGGCATTCCTGCGGCCCGTGGGCGGCCAGCAGCTCGGCGGCGAGCGACTCTTCCAGGTCGGCGGCGGCGCGGGCGAGCAATGCCCGGACGTCCTGGTCGGGCAGGCCGAGCACGGAGGCCAGCTCGGGCATCGGCAGCCGGTGCAGCGTCTGCAGTTCGAGGACCTCCCGGCTGAGCAGGGGCATGCCCCACACGGCCCGCCAGGCGATGATCCGCTGGTCCGTCTCGCCCCGCCCGCCGCGATCCTTGCCGGGGAAGGGGGGAGCGGGCCCGTCCCCGGCCGCGCCCTCGGCCGCCAGGCGCGTGCATTCCCGCCTGACCAGCGCATACAGCCACGCTCCGAGCCGGTCGGGCGACTGGAGCCGGCGAATGTGCGCCTCGGCCACGATGAAGGCGTCGCACAGCGCCGCCTGGGCGGCCTCGTGGTCACCGAGCCGGAACCAGCAGTATTCGTACAGGCGCCGGCCGTAGGAGTCGTAAAGCGCACCGGGCGCCTCCGGGGCGCCCGAGCGCAGGGCCTCGACCAGGGAACGGTCATTCATGCACCCCGAAGATAGGGGTTCTGACCTCTTTTCATGCGTCAGTCGAATAGATTGACACAGCAGGTTCGAATGGTTTGACCTGCCCTTTCCTCAGGACATCACAAAAGTCTATTTCGCCGGACTCTTTCATTTTCACCGGATTCGCCGAATATGACCGTCGTCGTGTGTTCCTCGGCGGCCAAGGTCCTCGTCCGGACTCAGACGGTACGCACCCCGTGCGCCGCCTTTCATATCGGGACGACGCCCTCGCAGCGAACCTTTTCAGCACACCGGCTCCACGGGTCGAGATGAAGTGCAGCCAGGGACGACGCGTGCCCCGAGGCGTCGCGGCACCGGGCGCCTTCGAGCCCCGACGCTCAAGACCACGTGCCGAGCAGGCCCCGGCCACGGACGACGCGACGACCTGGGGAGACAGGCTCCGGAGCCCTGCGCCGCCACCCCCGGGATCACGTGGCGAAAGTTCTCCTCGATCCCCACTCACTCAGGCGCCCGGACCGCCGGCGCTCTCCGGCATGCACCCCGAGGCCATGGGGCCGGAAAGCCCTGACGGCGCCGGCTTTCATGCCGTCCCGGGCGAGGAGGCCGCCCGGCCGCACAGTCCCCACCCAAAGAAACAAAACGCCACAAAAGACCAACAAAAGCAATATACGGAAAATATCCCACGTCTTCAGGACAGACTTCGCGCCCGGTGCGAGAGTACGTCCAGCATCGACGGGAACATCCTTTCCGCCGCCGCCGTGATGGCCGCGACCTCGGCGCCGGTGAAGATATGCGGGCATTCCCGGATGAAACGCGGCAGCCGGGAGGAGCGCTGGAAGACCACGCCCCGGTGCTCCAGCCCGCCGCGCGGCAGGCGCGCCCCGTGCACCGCCACGATCGGCGACACCGGGATCTCCTCGCCGAGTTCGGCGCTCAGCAGTTCGGCGACCGTGTCGGCGATCTGCGCCACGGTGGCCGACAGCGCCGTTATCGGGCGCCGGCCCGCCCAGATCCGGTACCGATCGGCCCACAGCCGGGTGCCCGGCCGCCAGTGCCGGTCGATGACCGCGTGCACCCCGGTGCGCCCGATGACCAGGTGGTCCAGGTTGGTGCCGGGCAGCTCGGGCAGCGCCCGGTCGTGCAGCACCCGGTGCCCCCGTCCCAGCCGGGCCAGCCGCCGCCCGGTCCGGCGTTCGGCCAGGGCGCCGCGCCGCCAGTCGGTGGCGGACCCGGGCCCCGGCCGGTAGCGGCAGTGCAGCGCATGCGCCAGCGCGGTCAGCACGGCCGCGCCCAGCGCGGCCTGCCGACCCGCCAGGCCCAGCGCGACCACCGCCGCCGAGCCCGCCAGCACCAGCCGGAGGAGGATCCGCTGCTGCCGGTACTCGTCCGCAAGGCGGCGGTAGCGTGCCCAGGCCGAGGCTCCGGCCCGGGAGAGGTGGTCTCCCGTCCTGCCATCGGGCACTGCCGCGCCTCCCTCTGTCCTGCCGTCCCTACAGGTCAGCGTGATGCCGGGACGGTGATCGTTCAAGGACTTCCGGCGGGTGGCGAGGACGCGCCGCCGTGAATCGACATTGACACTGTCATTATTACAGTGTCACCATTGTGGCATGGACCCCTGCTGGACGATCACCGAGCTGGCCGCCGCGGCCGCCGCCGCGCTCGGCGAGGAACCGGCACGGGTCAACCGCCGGGTCCGCGACCTGCCCAACGAGCGCCTGATCCGCTGGTACACCACGATCGGCCTGGTGGACCCGCCCTCCGGCAGGCGCGGACGCACCGCCCTGTACGGCGAGCGGCACCTGCTGCAGCTGGTCGCCGTCAAACGTCTGCAGGCCGCGGGCCGCAGCATCGCCGAGATCCAGGCCGAGCTGGCCGGCGCCCCTAACGCCGCCCTCCGCGAGATCGCCCGCCTGCCCTCCCCGCCGGACGCCCCCACACCCCGCAAGCCCGCCCCCGGACGACGGTTCTGGACACAGGCCGCCGCCGCGCCGCAGCAGGCGCCGAACGCCCCGGCGGCACAGCCGGTCGCCATGCCCGCCGTCCGGCTCGCCCCGGGAGTGACGCTGCTGCTGGAGACCGCCGAGCTCGGCCCGGCGGACCTGGCGGCCATCGGCCGGGCGGCCGAGCCGCTGCTGCGCGAGCTCCGCCGCCGGGGACTGTGCCGCCCCGACGACCCCGCCTCACCCTCCGACCCCGATGGGAGGCACCCATGACCGTCCGCATCACACCGCTGCCCGAGCAGGCGGCACCGCTGCCCGGCGCGGGCCTGGGCGCGCTGGCCACCGAGCGGGGCAACCTCCCCTTGGAGACCGTCGACGTCCGCGCCGCCATCACCGGGCTGAACGGACGCGTCGAGCTGAGCCAGGGCTTCCGCAACCCCTTCGACGTTCCGCTGGAGGCCGTCTACATCTTCCCGCTGCCGGACCGCGCCGCCGTCACCCGCATGCGGATGGAGACCGCCGACGGCACCGTGGAGGCCGCGCTCAAGGAACGCGGCCGGGCCAGGGCCGACTACCAGGAGGCCGTCGCCGCCGGGCACCGCGCCGCGCTCGCCGAAGAGGACCGGCCGGATGTGTTCACCATGCAGGTCGGCAACATCCCGCCCGGCGAGCGCGTCACCGTCCGCCTGACCCTCGACCAGCCGCTGCCGTATGAGGACGGCGCCGCCACCTTCCGTTTCCCGCTCGTCGTGGCGCCCCGCTACATCCCCGGCACCGCACTGCCGGACGAGCGGGCCGGGGACGGGATCGCCGCCGACACCGACGCGGTGCCGGACGCCTCCCGCATCAGCCCGCCCGTCCTGCTGCCCGGCTTTCCCGATCCGGTGCGGCTGTCCCTGGAAGCGGACATCGACCCCGCCGGGTTCCCGCTCGGGGAGATCCGCTCCAGCCTGCACGTGGTGGCCGCCGACACCCGCGGCTCCGGGCGCACCACGGTGCGGCTGCAGCCCGGGGAACGGCTCGACCGCGACTTCGTGCTGCGTCTGGCCTACGGCCGCCCGGAGCAGGCCGCCGCCTCAGTGACGCTGACCCCCGACGCCGAAGGCGAATCCGGGACGTTCACCCTCACCGTGCTGCCGCCGTCCGAGCAGTGCGCGCCCCGCCCGCGCGATGTGGTCATCCTGCTGGACCGCTCGGGCAGCATGCACGGCTGGAAGATGGTGGCGGCCCGCCGCGCCGCGGCCCGCATCGTGGACACCCTGACCGGACGGGACCGCTTCGCGGTGCTGTCGTTCGACGACATGGTCGAGCGGCCCGCCGGGCTGGACGGCGGGCTCAGCCCGGCCACCGACCGCAACCGGTTCCGCGCCGTGGAGCACCTGGCCGGGCTGCAGGCGCGCGGCGGCACCGAACTGGCGGCCCCGCTCCGGGAGGGCGCCGCCCTGCTGGACGACGCGGGCCGCGACCGGGTGCTGGTGCTGATCACCGACGGGCAGGTGGGGAACGAGGACCAGCTCCTGGCCCTCATCGACCCCTTCCTGAACGGCCTGCGGATCCACGCGGTCGGCATCGACCAGGCGGTCAACGCCGGTTTCCTGGGACGGCTCGCCACCGCCGGGCAGGGGCGGCTGGAACTGGTGGAGTCCGAAGACCGGCTGGATGAGGCGATGGAGCACATCCACCACCGCATCAACGCCCCGCTGCTGACCGGCCTGTCCCTGGAATGGTCCGGGGTGCGCGTCGAGCCCGGCACGCTCACCCCGCCCCGGCCGGGCGCCGTCTTCCCCGGCGTCCCCCTGGTGGTGGCGGGCCGCTACCTGCGCGCCGCCGACGACTGCTCCCTGACCGTCCGCGCCGCGACCGGCGAAGGCGCCCCCTGGCAGTGCCGGGCCGTCGTCTCCCGCACCGAGGCCGGCGCCGCCACCTCCGTCTGGGCCCGCGCCCACCTGCGGGATCTGGAGGACCGCTACGCCGTCACCGGCGGGCGCGACCTGGAGCAGCAGATCGTGGAGACCTCGCTGCGCTTCGGCGTGCTGTGCCGCTTCACCGCCTTCGTCGCCATCGACGACCGGGCCGTCGCCGGCGGCCCCGCCCACCGGGTCGTGCAGCCCGTCGAGTCACCCGCCGGCTGGCCGCTCCCGGCCCCGCCCGTGGCCGCGGCCTCCTCGCACGCGATGCCCGCCATGCCCATGGCCGCCCCTGCCGGCCCGCTCCCCCCGCCTCCCGCCGGTCCCGCTCCCCTCGCCACACCGCCGAGGGGCCTGCCGCCCCGGCTGCGGCGCCCCCGCGGACCCGCCCCCAGCCCGTCCGCTGCGGCCCCGTCCGCGCCCCGCCCGTCGCCCGTCCCCGCCCTGGTCCGGCAGGAGCTGAACCGCCTGCAAGAGCTGGCCGCCGCCGCCCGCCCCGAGCGCCGCCGCCACCTGTCCGACCTGCGCACCAGGCTGCTCGGCCTCGCCCAGCACGCCCGCTCCGACGGCCTGCCCGCCGACCGCCTGACCGCCCTGGCCGACGCCCTGCAGGCCGCCGACGACCCCGCCCAGCAGTCCCGCCTGGACGAGCTGTGGACCCTCGCCGTCGGGGAACTGACCGCCTTCCTCGACGAGCACACCGCCACCCCGAAGCCACCCCGCCGCCCGTTCTGGAAGAAACCCTCCTGACGGCTTCCGCCTGTGAACGAGTCTTTTCACCATGGGCCTTCAAAGCGCCGGGAATGGAGTCCCAGGAGCATCCGGCATTGCATCGTCCCAGGTCACGGCATCCTCCCTGACCGCGGCGCACCTGCCTGATCGCGCGGAGGCGGCAGGTGGGGAAAATTCTGAGGGCGTACCGGGTCAACGCTCCGGTACGCCCTCGTCCGTGGCCGTCTGGGCGCACATGGCTCTATCGTCAGGCGGAACCGCGTCGCAGGCTCCCCTGTGTCCTGGAGAGGAAGACTTCATCCCCGTCTGGGCGGATCCGGACGGCGCACCGGCCAGGACAGTCGTCATTTCCGCCCGCAGGCGGTCCCTGTGGACAGCGGACGTAAGCGGCCCTGCGGACTCTCGCGTTCGTCGATGCGCCTCGGGCAACCAGCCAGGGGATCACAGGTCCAGTCCGTAGATCTCCCTTACGCGCGCCCGGAGGTAGTCCTCAAAGCCGTCACGAGTGTCGGTGTGCCGCCGGTAGACGACCCTCGGCCCGCCGGCACCGGCCAGGAAACGCCGCACCGCCTCCTGCGGGTCGGGCAGCAGCCCGCCTCCCAGGTAGACGGCATCGGCCAGTTCGGTGCGCTCACCCTGTCGGCCCTTGACGAACCGACCCGCTCGCAGGCCCGTCTCCTCGTCCCATACCAGGGCCTCGGGCAACCCGACCGACCGCCGCAGAACGATGGTGGCGTCCCTGGGGTCCTGCGGATCCTGCCAGGCGGCCAAGATGCGGACGTCCCGACCGGCGAGCGCATCCATCAGCGCGGTGGTATAGGGCGCACTGCGGTTCACGAAGGGATCAGGATGGCACTGGAGTCGGTCCCAGCCGGGCATGGCGCGAGCTCCTCTCTTCAGGCTCCCGACGTCATCGGGCCCTACCGGACGGCGGCCTCCGCCAGAGCAGCCCCAGTGATCTGCTCCACCGACCCCCTGGTGAAGTCGCGGACCCGCTGCGCCAATTCAACCACTGCAAGCCGCGGCCCGCCCTCGAACCGGACCGTATCGTGGAGCACGGTCCGCACGCCCTGCCGGCCGGAGACGAAGACGCCCAGCCGCCAGCCGTCCCACTCGTCCCAGACCAGGGCCCATCCGCCGAGCCTGATCGTCGCGTCGATCGGGTCGCAGGGGTCCATCCAGCTCTCGATGACGGTGAGGCCCGCCTCCTTCAGCGCGGTGACGGCCTTTTCGATGTACGGACGGAAGGCGTCCACCTTCGGGTCCGGGTGAGGGGCGGGGTATCCCTGCGACTTACCTGATCTATGCATCAATTGTTCCTTGTGTTGTTGGTGTTGCTATTGGGACGAAGCCTGCACCGCCGACCGTCGCGGCGCAAGGGCATTCGCGATCTTCGTATCAAGGTTTGACGAGGCCGTGGACCTCAGGAGCGGCCCGTCGGGGTGCATACCCCTCTCACCTGGGATTCCTCATGCCTCCGCCGCCGCGTCCTGCATCCTCGGCCGGCTGTCTGGGCTTCCGGCCTTCATGAGCCTTCCAGTACGGATGGGGGCACCTTGCCGGCGTAAAAGCGGATCTTGTTGCTGCGCGGCCGGTAGACCGTGACGGTCAGCCGGAAGGGCTTGCCGTCCTGGTCGTAGGCGGTGCGGGAGTGCTCGATCACGGCCAGGCTGTCGCGGGAGAGACCGAAGAACTCCGCCTCATCGCGGTGCGGGGGCCGGGCGTCGAACTCATCCAGGTAGCCGACCTGCACGAAACCGAGCTCGGCCAGGTAGGCCACATGCCCTTGCTCGATGTCCTCCCCGTTCAGCAGCAGGGGAGCTTTGAGGGCCAGTTCCAGGGTGAAGTAGGAGTACTGCAGGGAGTTGGGCTCCCCGTCGATGAAGCGCCGCTGCTTGCGCTGCACGATCTGCACCCGCTGGTCCGGGGGGAGCCCGAAGGCCTCCAGCTGCCAGGGCTCGGCCGGGCCGACGGTGACCTCCGGCAGGTCCCAGGTGGCCTGAAAGCCCTGGCGTTCGGCCTCCTGCCGGAACGCCCGGCCCTCCCCGCCGCCCATCCGGGATTCGGCCGGCACCTGCGGCATGTCCAGTTCCCGGTCGTTGAGGGTGATGGTCAGCGGTCTGCGGCGGGGCAGCACGAAGGTGCCCTCCCGGGGGCGGGTCTGGACCCGGCCGCTTTTGCGCAGCTCGCTGAGGGCGTCTTTGACCGTGCTCGTGGAGACCTTCCACCTGGCCGCCAGTTCGCTTTCGGTGGGCAGCCGGTCACCGGCCTTGAGCGTGCCTTCCTCGATCTGCCGTTGCAGGTCTTTGGCGATCTGGAGGTACTTGGGCAGGGCGTCCGCCATGATCAACTCTCATTCCCATCAGAGGTATGAGATCCAATAAGGAAACTAGTTCCTCTGGTCAGGTTTTGCCCACTTGGTTGGTGGCTACACCCTTGATAGGTAACGGAGGGGATGTGACCAGTGAGTAGTTTCATAGGCTCGCAGCCTACCGAAGAGCTCACCCCCATGAGTGGCTATCAGAGCAGGCTCCACTACCGGTCGAGCCGACCGGCCCCGTCCGGGTCCTCCGACGGGTTCCGGCCCCACGTGCTCTGGGGCGACCAGGGAGAACGAGCCATGCAGGCGCAACGGCCGGCCGCCGTCCACTGGCCCGCGTCCGAAACGCGGCCTCACCCGGTCGTGATGGTGAGCCCCACCCTCCCGGAACCGTCCGACGACCGCGTGACCACACATGTGCGCGGTGCCCTGGCGCAGATCATGCGGAACGCGTTCGAGAACGCGGGCATCGCCTGGGATTCGTGCCTGACCTCCCCGCGGGGGAACGCCCGCATCGTGGTGCCGCCCCTGCAGACGCGGTACGAGTGCCTGGCGAAGCCCCTGATGGACGCACTGCTGGCCGAGGTGAGCGACTACAACGAACTGCACAGCGAGGCGGCTCGGCTGTACCTGCGCACGGCCGTCCACATGGGCAGCGTGAGCTTCGACATGCCCTTCGGACAGGTGGAACCCCACGGCCGCACCGTCGAGGAGACCGCCGCGCTCGCCGACGCCGACGAATTCGTGGCGGCCTGCCTGGAGTCGGCCGCGGAGGTGGGGTTCATCGTCTCCCACCACTTCTACGAGCAGGTGATCCAGCGCTCGGGGAACCGGTACCGGCTGGAGATGTGCCGTCCCCTGGAGGTCACCTGGTACGAGGGGCCGCTGCCGGCCTGGACCTCCTTTCGGCCCTGGTCCTCACTGCACCCGAAAACCCACCCGGCCCAGGCCTCCCACCAGCGCACCGCCCGGCGGCGAGAGGGCACCGGCCACCGTCTCGCCGACGTGACCAGGATCTAACGGAGCCCATCAGGGCGGAAACGGATCAGCGAGGCCCAAATGGCGAAGGTCGCTGCGCGAGAGGGAAACCGATACGCCCTCGAACCATTCCCGTCCCCGAGGGCGGCCTCGAACGTCTCCGTTCAGTCGAGAGTCACCACCCCACGGCACAGCCGGAGCATGTCCCGCCCATCACGGACGGGCCCCGTCGGCTCGGGCTGCATCCCCCTCGTCGTTCCCCGTCGCACCGCCCCTCTTCGAGAAGTGCAGCGGCGGTACCTCTCCGACCTCGATGTACAGCTCGTTCCGGTCGGCGGGATAAATCGTGTTGGTCAGCCGAATGGGCTTGCCGTCCTGACCGTAGGCGATGCGGTCGTGCACGATCACCGTGCTGCCGCCGTCCGGGAGATTGAAGAAGGACGCCTCGTAGGCGTTGGGCACCCTGGCGGTGATCTTGTCTCGGTAGCCCACCTGCTCGATGCCCAGCTTCTCCCGCAGATAGGTGACCACGCCCTCGGCGATGTCCTCGGCGTCGATCAGGCGTTCCGCGCCCTTGGTCACGAAGGCCATCGGGTACCAGGAGGTCTGCAGGGACCAGGGACGGCCGTCGATGCGGCGCTCCTGGTGGCGGATCACCACCCGCTCCCCCTCGTTGATGCCCAGCGCCCAGGCCACCAGCTTGTCGGCCTTCTGGATCTCCACCCTGGGGTCGCTGACCTCGGCCTTGCGCCCCTGCAGCTTGGCTTCGAAACGGTAGGCCTCGCTCTCGCTGGTCTCCCTGTTCACCGAGGTCAAGGTGAGCGCGAAGGGCTCGACCG
>Ga0207864_1001671_pt1 | contig 23521 bp, 25 predicted proteins | sample HigsolmetaAR202D_FD_184834 | JGI IMG/M metagenome (GOLD analysis project Ga0207864, IMG submission 184834) | Ionic liquid and high solid enriched microbial communities from the Joint BioEnergy Institute, USA - AR20-2-D (SPAdes) (version 2) ... | reverse complement strand
CCGTCGCAGCGATCAGACCTTCAACGAGCCTCGTGAAGTCGTCCGAGATGGCGCGGAGCAGAGCACCTAGAGATGCATAGGCATCTGGGTCGTAGTTCTCCGGATCGACCCCCAGATCATCAAGTGAGCTCAACCCATTAACCAGGCGCAACGTGTGCTTGGCGATGGACGTCCAGGTGCTACGGGCTGGACCCTCGACCTTGATCGGGAGTGAAACCGGCGCGCCGCCGACAATCTGAGAGTATCGGCGTGCCATATCAGACGCCGTCTGCTGAGACGTCTCTGGCCACAGAATCACAGATCTTGCGCCCGTTCCCGCCCGACGCAAGAAGTGCTTTACAGTGGCTAGCTCCGCATCGGTGATCGGGTTACTCTCACGGTGATCAATCAGTATCGGAATGACACGATCATCATTCTCAGGAAGCGTATTCCTTACCCTGTTGGCAGTCTTCTCAAGATCGCTAGCCGTTATGTCGCCGATATGCTCTGCTGTATTAGTGTAGAATTCGCCAAGAAACGACGACAGATTGTTTGCAAGAGTGGTTTTGCCTGTTCCCGAATCCGCCCATAACGGAACGAACACACCCTCCGAGCGGTTCGGAACCGATACGCCTAGTGACCGGAACACACGAAGAGTCGTATCTTCGGGCGGCACCAGGAGCTTCACTACATCAGCGCCGACAGCGGAAACGAGGCCTTCGTAACGTGCTGGAAACTTGAGCCTGCGAAGCAGGTGTGTATCGACCGCCATTGGCGGCGACTGTACACGACCGATGATGTCGAGCGGCTGAACCTGTCTGCCACGTTGGCAGCGGTATCAACGCCACCGAAAACGCAACTTGGCCAGCGCCCTTGCGCTGGCCAAGTTGGTCGTGTCGGAGGGGGGACTATGCCGGGGCGTGCGTGGGCTGCAACCCACCCACGATTTCCCTCCACTTCTGGGCAGTGGGAGGCCGTGGGCCATCGCGAGATGGTCACACGGGTCTCCTTACGCCAGGGCCCAATGTAGCCGGTCGATCGTTCTCCGATCGACGGCCACGAGCGATGCGTCGGCGATCTGCCTATACGCCGGTGTCGACCGCCCGATCAGGAGGGCCCGGAACCACGAGGGCCGAGACCAACTCCGGGAGTCGGCGCGGAGCGAAGACAGCCTCAGCCGCGGCCAGCTCATCGACGGTCCACCAGGCGAGGCCAGCAACGTTCTCCGCTCGGAGCTGTTCGGTAGTCAGAGCGGGCTTGGGCTCGAACCTCGCCGTTCGCACCAAGTAGAAGTTCTCGTGCTGGCCGTCGTGCCCGGTGCTCATCGGCGCGACGTGGGTCCTCGTCCAGATCAGCGGGCCGACCGCCGGCGCGTGGAGGCCGACCTCCTCAGCGAGCTCGCGTGCGAGTGCCTGCCGGTCATCCTCGACCCCTCCCCCGGGCGTCGCCCAAAGCCGAGTCACATCGTGCAACGGCAGGGTGGCCTCGAAACGTACGAGCAACACTCGGTCCTGATCGTCGAGGACGACAGCCCGCACACCCCGCCGCAACCGCAGCTTCTCGGCCAGGCCGCCATCTTGCCACGTGCCCCGCTCGTGGCTGTGGCCTGTCGGCGGCGTCGACCGTGCTCGAACGAGGTTCGTCATCGCACCCGGACCGGCAACGCCGCACGCTGCTGGGGGTCCGCGGTGATTGCGCACCCGTCCGGTACGCTGCCTGCGGCTGGTGGCCCGTACCGGAGGTTCAGGACAATCGAAGCTGTTCACGAAGCAGGCTGGCGGCCACCCTCCGGTACGTAGCGACATCACCCTGGGCGCTTGCGCCGCAACCGATTTCGCGGGACGACGGGATCTCCCCGACGTTCTCGCGTTCGCGGACTATGCCGCCGAGCCGAACCTGACGTACGACCTCGCTCGCGAGCGGCTCGAGTCGGGCTGCGTGTTCGATGACAAGGCCGGATACCCGTCCGAAGCTGATGACCGCCGCGCCGAGCACCGGCAGCGCAGCCACGCCGATGGGAAGCCCGGCGCTGATGGCCACCACGGCGGCGAACATCGCAGCACCGAGCAGCGCGCACTGGACGGCGCCGAGCCCCAGGAAGATCCCCGAGGCGTCGAGGGGCTCGAGTCGGTAGAGCCGCTCACCGGCCACGACGGCTCCCAGCCCCTTCCCCGCTGCCACGCCGCGGCGGTGGACGCCGGGCGCCGGACACGGGCGGTTCCGTGCCGGGTGCCGACCTCGATTCGCCCCGGGTCCGTTCGGTGGCAGCGGCGGCGCGCCCGGCCACAGCGTCGGCGCCGCCTCGGATGGAGCGCACGCCCCCCTGCACCGCCGCGGCACCAGCAGCGACGGCGACGCCGGCCGGACCCGCGGCCGCGCCGGCGGCCACAGCGCTTCCGCCGCCTGACGCTGCCGCGCCCGTTCCTTGAGCAGCAGCGGCGCCCGAGGAGGCGCCCGCGCCAGTCGGTGCCCCGCGTCTCGGCACTGATGCTCCACCGGCCTTGCCGGTCTGTCCAGCGCCTGAGCCACCACCGCCGGGTGCCGGCGGCATGGGGATCGCGCCGCGGCCCAGCTGCGGCGGCTCACGACCCGATCCAGGAGGAAGCGCCAGGCGCCGAAGCCCCGGACCGAGCGCGAGCTGTCCGGCAGGGAAGGTCGCTCGGGTGGGCTCCGGTGGCGTCCTCGGCCGCTGCCCGCCGGCGAGCGAACGCAGCCGCATCGAGGAGAACACCTGGCTGTAGTAGGCCATGCTCGCCGCCTGCTGCGCCCCGCGGACCGGCATCCCACGGAGTCCCTGGCCGACGATCGCTGCCTCGGTCAGCGGCAGGAGCTTCGCGACCGTCAACGGGGAGAAGGCGGCCACCCCGAACGCCGAGACCGCCGCGAGCAGGACACCCACCGCCTGGGTGACCGATCCCCCGGGGTCCTCGGCCAACACCTCCGGCTCCGGCAGGGCGGTGACCTCGCCGCCGGAGCCGGCACCGACCGCAGCGGCGGCAGCGACCGACAACGACACCGCCATGGCCAGCTTGGACAGGATCAGCGCGACCAGGAGGTAGAGCAGCTTCCTCGTCACGTCCTGGAGCGCCGGCCAGAGCCGGGCCGCGAACACCAGCGGCGCCAACGCGACCACGAGGTAGATCAGCGCGGCACGGACGGTTAGCTCGGCGACGAGGATCACCCCGGCGAGCACGGTAACCAGCGCGAGCAGCAGCACAACGAACGCGGTCGCCATCCCGCCACCGAGTCGTGACAGGGAGGTGACGAGGGCCGTGAAGTCGGAGATGTCCTCCTGGAAGTTGCCCATCACCGCCGTCGAAAGCGCGTCAGTGAGGCGGATCAGCACCTGGGTCGCGGCGACCAGGCCGACCATCCCGAGGACGGAGATCGGCAGGTCGAGAGCCATCCGCCGCAACATCCCACCGACATCGCCCGACAGAGCCCCCTGTGTGACCCCCGCGAGTAGGAATCCCGCCATGAGCGTGGCGCCGATGCCCGACATCGTCCCGTAGGGACCTTCCTCCGCCAGGAACCAGTCGGCCTGCACGTTGGGGTCGGTCGCGTCGATGAAGAAGTTGAAGACGCCACCCACGACCCAGACGACGGCGTCGGTCACCCAGGCCACAAGTCCGCCGATGAGCGCCTCGAACCCCTGGGTCGCGGCATCGGTGACGAAGCTCTTGATCTTGTCGATCGTCCACCCGATCGGGTTCGGGAACCCGGCGAGCAAGTACCCGGGCACGCTCATTCGTCAGGCTGCCCCGGAAGGCGGGTGAACCCAGCGAGCGCCTCGTCGAACGGTCGCGCGTCCCACGGCTCGTCTCGCGGGCCGGTCATCGGCGTCGGCCCGGGCCGGTCCCGCACGGCGTCCACGCGCCAGGCCCCGTCCGACCACTCGAGGTCGATCGTCACGGTCATCCACGCGGTCTGTGGCGCGGCGACCTCGGCCGCGGAGAGGACGGTCATCGTCCACACCGCGACCGTCGCCTCGTCCCGGGTGAGGGTCTCGACCCGCCAGGCCAGCGGGTGGACGAGCCACCACACCCTGCCCGGCGACTCGGCGAGCTGGTCGCGGGATGCGCGAACCTCGTCGACGACCTCGTCGGCCAGGCGAGCTGCGGCGTTGGGGGTGGCGATGTCCGAGACGGCTTGGGCGATCTCGTCGTCGCTCAGGTAGAGCCATTGCTGCGACGCAGCCGTGTAGGCGACGGCGGCCTCGACGGCGCTGGCCTCGTCCGGTTCAGCGCCGACCGGACCGCCGCCGTCACCCGCATCCGATCGTCGGCCAGTTGGTGCCGTCGTGGCCGAACCGACCTCCTGCTCCGCGCCCTCGGCCGTGCCGGTCTGGGGCTGGCTGACGCGGACGAGAACTGCGCCGGTCACAGCGACCAGCACGGCGACGGCCAAGGCGACGAGAACTGGCTGACGCTTGCGTGGCGTGCTCATGACGACGCCGCGTCGAAGAGCAGATTGACCGCAGTCGGCGCCAACCCCGCCAGCAGCGCACCGACGACACCGCCCAACGCGAGCGACTTGCCGCGGTGCGCGGCCCCGTAGTTGCCGCCCTCGCGTGCCAGCCCGTAGATCGCCGCGCCAGCGAGCAGCGCTCCGAGGCTCCCCCAGAGCGCCACCATCTGCGCCCAGCCAAGGATCTGCTGGATCAGGTCGGCGCCGGGCATCCCGGCGGACGACGGTGTGACCTCCACTCCCCCGGGGTCCTGCACGATGTTCGGCACCCGCTGGGCGAGCGACGCGAACCCTTCGAGCATCGAGGCACCTCCTGACGCCGCACCGACGATGCGCCACAAGGCCGGCGCGGGGTGGGCGAGATCAGACGCGATCTGAGGTCTCCGCTGCGGGCTCGGCCTAGGAGAACGTGAAGAAGCGCGGGTCTGTCGCGGCCACCGCCGGCGCCGTCATGGCAACCGTGGTCAGCGTCGTGGTCGTGATCCCGCTCCTTGCGATGGGGGCGGGCGACTTCGAACCTCCGGCCGATCCGTGCGCCGGTCCCGGACCGGGCGCTGGTGGCTCGCCGATCATCCTCGGACCGTCGACGCTCACCTCGTCCGAGCTCATGGACTGGTGGACCTCGACCGGCCACGCCCAACCCGACGCGCTCGGCCTTCCCGTCGAGGACGTCCTGGCCATGTACCTCGCCGAAGCGGAGGCCGAGGGCGTGCGAGGCGATCTCGCCGTCGCGCAGGCGGTGTACGAGACAGGATGGTTCACGAACGCGGACACGGCACGGAACAACTTCGCCGGTATCCGCCACTACGACGGCGCGGCGTCAGGTGACGCCTTCCCTGATGTGGCGACCGGCGTGCGCGCGCACGTGCAGCTCCTCAAGAAGTACGCCGCCGGCAACAACGTCACACTCGCCCGGCCCGATGTGTCCCCCGAGACCGGCGCCCGCGCGACGACATGGGAGGAGCTCGCCGGGACATGGGCGACATCGCCGGACTACTGGTCCGGGATCTCGGACCTCTACGACACGATGCTCGACGAGACCGGCCACGAGGAGGCCCCTGGGATGGAGACTCGCGGAGCGTGTGGCCCGACGAACGCCGACGTCGTGGCTGCGTTCGAGGGTTCCCCCGGCAACGTGCCCCTCACCATCGTCGAGGACATCACGGTCCACAGCGAGATCGCCCCCCAGGTCGCGGCGCTCATCGCTGCGGCGCGAGCCGACGGTCATACGCTCACCGGCAGCGGCTACCGCAGCCCCGAGCGCCAGATCGAGCTTCGCCGCGCTCACTGCGGGAGGACCGACTACGCGATCTACGAGATGCCGTCCTCGCAGTGCTCCCCACCGACCGCTCGCCCGGGCGCGTCCAACCACGAGCTGGGCCTAGCGATCGACTTCGACTGCAACGACACCCTAATCGGCAGCCGCTCGAGCGCGTGCTTCACCTGGCTTGCCGCCAACGCGCCCACGTTCGGCCTCTACAACCTCCCGAGCGAGCCCTGGCACTGGAGCGTCGATGGGACCTGACGTCTACCTGCAGCCGCCGCTCGCGAGCGTCGGACGCGTACCGTCGAGATCAGGCGGACACAAGGAGGCTGGCGATGAGTGGACGGCCCGTACCATGGGGGACCGACGGAACTGCCACCGGCACCGTCGCGGTACCTATAGGGACGACATCGGGTTCGTCGATCTCGTTGACCCCCTGCCTGTGGTCGTAGTGCTATCCACGGGCACGATGGATAGCGGTGAGACCCGGGTGGAGCGACGTTAGAAGGCGTGCTGGTCGCGATGGCTGAGGTGGACATCCAGACGCCTCTCGAGGCTTTAGAGCCAATCACGAGTCCGCAGCAGTTCGAGACGCTCGTGACCCAGCAGCCTTCCTTGTTCGGTCAGGCGGTGCTCGACTCCCTGCAGCAGCTCGAGCACGACCCGAACGTCGTGTCCTTCGTCAGCCCGCTGAGTGACTTGGTCAAGGGGGCCCAGCGTCGGCCGGCAGAGGCCTGGCTTACCTTTCGGACGGCAATGGACGAGATTGAAGTGCAGGGCCGTGAGTTTGAACCGGTTCTCGAGCACCTCACGGACCTGATGGGCAGTGAGTCATATGACGACGTCATCGCCCTTGGGGAGGAGGCTCTCCCTCGCGCCCTTGAGCTCGGGCTCGGCGTCGTGGTCGGCGAGATCCACGCGCTCCTTGCCGATGCGTTCCGGCAAAGGGCTACCGGCGATCCGGGAGACAACATCGACATTGCGATTGACCACACCGTCGGTGCCCTGGCCGCAGCCCTCGATCCCGCGCACCGGGTCTCGCTCCAGATGAACCTTGCTGTCCTGGTGGCAAGCCGCAAGAAGGGTGACCCTGCTGAGAACTCCGAAGACGGGGTCGCGATCCTCCGGGGTGCCCTCGATCAGCTCGACGACACGAGCCCGGGCGATCTTCGCGCCACTGTGCAGACGAATCTTGCTCGCGCCCTCCAGGTACGCGAGCGCGGGGACCACCTTGCGAATCTGCGAGAGGCGCGCGACCTCGCGATTGCTGCCCTCGAATGGCGCTCCCTCGACCGCAACGGCGAGGACTGGGCGTACACCAAGATCAACCTGGGGGCGATCACTGCCGATCTGTCCATCCTTGGCGAGGCCGATCCGGCGCACGCGGAGAGTCACCTGCTTGACGTGATCTCGGCCGCCCCAGAAGTGGGCGATGCGTCGCTGATTGGCGCAGTGCATGCATCCCTGGGTGGCCTGCGCCGTCGTGCAGCAGAGCGGATCGCGGTACAGGAAGGCCGAGTCGTGATTGGCCCCGGCAAGCCGCCTCTGCCAGGGCACGCGGAATCTGAGCTGTTGCGAACCGCTCGCGAGCACCTGAGCGCGGCGCTCGCCCTGCTCGATCCCGAAGCGGACCGGGACCTCGTCGGCGGCACGCTCGACGATCTCGGAGCGGTTCACGAAGCGCTGGGTGACGACGGCAGCGCCATCGAGGTGTATCGCCGGGCGCTGAGCGCTCTACGGCCGACGTCGACGCCAAGCGAATGCCAGCACGCAGGCGGAAGGCTCGGCGAACTTCTCGCAAGGCGAGGCGACTGGCACGGCTCGGCGGCTGCATACTCGATGGCGATCCAGGCAGGGGAGTTCGCGTTCCACGCACGCCTAGAGACGGCGGATCGTGCAGCCGAGGCAGAACGCTCCGGGAACCTCGGTCGGTGGGCGGCGTTCGCGCTCGCCAAGACCGGGGACACCGACCTAGCGGTCCTGGCGTTGGAGAACAGTCGTACCCGTGAGTTTCGCCGACGACTCGGCCTCGCGGCCGACGAGGCCTTCGTCGAGCAACTTCCCTCCGAGGCCCGGATTGACTATCTGCAGGCCCTCGCCGAGCTCTCGGTCGCCAGCCTCTCGGCACAGTCGGATGATGCGGGGCGTCGGCTGCAGCAGGTCCTGTCCCGAATCCGTGACTTGCCCGGCTTCGAGGGCTTTGCCAAGGGCGTTGACTGGTCGGACGTCGCCGCCGCGGTGGAGCCGGAGTCGCCGCTCGTGTACGTGGATCCCACGCCCTTCGGCACGCTCATCCTCAGCGTCGCGGACACGGCAGGAGGGATAACGCGCACCGCGAGGTTCCTAGACACCCCCTCCAGCTACGACGTGTTCATGGCCCTGATTTTCGGGGATACGAGCAGCCCGACCGCGCCAAGCTCATACCTCGCTGGAACGAGCGGCGCCAACGACGATCCGGAGGCTTTTCGTCGAGGCCTCGACCATGTCCTCGCGACTCTGGGCGACTGGATCGCACGTCCGCTCGCCGAAGACCTCGAGAACCTAGGAACGACGGGCGTGACGATCGTTGCGTGTGGGCCGATCAGCCAGGCCCCGCTTCACGCAGCGACCTGGTCCGGCGAACGGGGCACGGTCAGCCTGCTCGACCTCTTCGACGTTCGGTTCACGCCGTCCGCGACACTCCATCTGGCGTGCTTGCGGCGGGCGCGCGAGCTGGCGGACAAGGATCTACGGCTGACCGCGGTGGGCAATCCTGATCTCGGCGACCCGAAGCACGATCTTCCGGCGGCTGAACCGGAGGTGCGCGAGATCGCGAGGCACTTTCCATCGCACAACGCTGCGATCGCGACTCGTGAGCAAGCCACGAGCTCGTTTCTCGCGGCGAATGCGCCGACTGCGACGCATCTGCACCTCGCGTGTCACGGCAAAGGCGGTTTGCTCGACCCACAGGACGCGGGCCTGGCGCTCGCAGACGGTTGGGTGCCCGCCGCCGAGCTGGCAGGTCAAAAGCTCGCAGCTCGGCTCACGGTGTTGTCAGCGTGCGAAACCGCCGTTGCGGAGATCGCGCGCCTCCCGGACGAAGCGTTCTCGCTCAGCACCGCTTTCCTCGCTGCAGGGAGCGCCGGCGCTGTGGCAACGCTCTGGTCGATCGACGACGCCGCAACTGCGCTCCTGATGACCCGCTTCTACGAGGAGCTGTTCAACGGGAGCCAACCGACGCAGGCACTTCGCCGTACGCAGCTCTGGATTCGCGAGCTGACCGAGACCGAGGAAGACGCATTCCTCGACGAACATCCTTGGCTGTCGGACGAGTTCAAGCGGAGGGTTGACCAAGGCCGGAAACCCGGGCTGCGCTCGCCGTCCGACTCGGACGCGGCGTGGCTAGGTCGGCGGCCATACTCGGCTCCCGAGTTCTGGGCGGCCTTTGTCGCCGTCGGCGCGTAGCTCAGACTGGACCGCCGCGGGTCAGCGGAGGCCAGCTCAACACGGTCCTCGTCAGCCGCAGCACACGGTCGACCTCGCTCGGCGTCGAACCCATCAACGCGTCCCCACTAGCTGCCAGCCTCGTCAGCACGACTCCGACGGCGTCGGGCCACCTCACCCGATTTCTTCGCGCGTCGTTGGCGATCCAGCTCGGCGGCGATCTCGCCGTGGATCCGTCTGTCGTGACGCCGCACTAATGCCACCCAGGCCCACCCAGCCAGCAGGAGCACAGCCAGCTCAGCGAAGGGTGGCAGGTCCGCCAGCCAGTCCACCAACCCTCCCACCATAGGAAGAAGCGTACGCACCTTTCAGCGGCCGGTGCCTTCTCCGGAGTGGGCAACGCCACAGGTTCAATGAGTCTCACCCGGCACGTAGTTGGGCATAGAGCTCGGCGGTCGAGTCGGCGACGGTGTCGAGGTCAAGCTGTTCGAGGGCGTTGACGTGGGCCTGGTAGACGCGCTGGACGGCGAGGCGGTCGCCGTTGGCGGCGTGTGCCCGCATGAGGATCTCGGTGAGGCCGGGGTGGGTGGGGACGGAGCGCAGCGTGCGTTCGGCGATGTGGACGGCCTCGGTCGGCTCGCCAAGCTCGAGGTACAGGTTCGCGGCGCGCTCTGCGGTCGCCGTGACCTTCAGCTCCCAGGTGCTGATCCAGTTCTCGACGTCGACCCAGGAGTACGAGTCTCGCTCCGTGCTCGGGTAGTCGAAGACCGGGCCTCGCACGAGCTCGAGGGCGCCGCGCAGCAGGTCTGCCTCCCGCTCGGGTCGGGTTGCCGAAGCAGCGGCGACCCGTCGCTCGAACACGTCCAGATCGGTGGTCACGTCCGGGCCGACTGTGTAGCGGCTGTCCTTCGCGACCGGGAGGTGGCGGGCGCCGATGGCCGCGCGACACTTCGTGATCGTGTTGGCGAGGCGCTTGCGTGGCGACACCGCGGCAGGCGTGACCCAGACCGCGTCCGCGATCCGGTCGGAGCTGACGTTGCGATGCAGCGCGATGTACGCCACCAGCGCGGTCTGCTTCCCGGTCAGCGCCGCGGTTCCGCCCTCGACCGTGATGTCGCCGAGGAGGCGCACCAGGATCTCGTACTGCGGGTCGGCGTAGGGCTCGTCCGACAGGCCGTCCGCCTCGACCGGCGTCTCCTCGTCTGACGTGTCCTCGATCGGCTCCCGGTCGAGCCCGAGGTCCAGTTGTTCGTTGACGGCGACCTCCGCGTTGCGGAGCAGGTCGGCGACCCCATCGACCTGCTCGCCGGAGAGGGAGAGCGCACGGCACGTCAGACCGAGCTGTGGCAGATCGAGCTGGTCCGGTCCGCACTCGATGACCACGGCCCCAGGCAGTGGGTCGCCGACGATGACCGCTGCCGTGGCGGCCGGACCGGCGGTGAGGACGCCGAGCAGGTCGAGATCCTCCGGGAGATCAGTCGCGATCACGACGAGTGGGATCAGCGCGTCGTGGTCGGCGTCGTGACCGCGGGCCGCGAACGTGCTCGGCCAGCCGTCCTCCACGAGTGCGTCGCGGGACTGGTCGTTCCATGCCGCCAGGTCCGCGGCGACATCGGCCCACCGCTCCCGGAGCTGCACCCGGTCGAACTCATCCAGCCTCGCGGCGCCGAAGCCATCGCCTACGAGGACGACCTGGGCGTTCGCTGCCAGGGGCGAGTGGGCAAGCTCCGTGGCCATCGTCGCGGCGAGCCCGCACGCCGATGCGCGGTCGCCGGCGAGCGTGACGAGGCGCGCGGCCTCGAGATCGAGGTAGAGCTGGCCGCCATCGTCCGGCTCGCCGAGCGTCACTAGCAGCGGTGTCGCCACTCCCCCACCCGGAGCGGCGGCGTCACGAACGAGCGCGCCAGAATCGGTGGTCCAGACCTCGCCGTTCGCCTGGGCGTCCCAGCCGGCAACCGCGGGGCTCGTCGGGTGATCCATGAGGACGTCCAGATGGTCTCGGCTGTGCTGGACGACGAGCGGCCGGCACCGGAGACCCGCATCGGCGATGGCGACCGCGAGCCCGCTGAGGGCCTGGCCGAGCATGTCGATCTGGTCCTCGTCGGCGTCGACGACGAGTTGGCGGTGCAGGGTCGGATCGCCCGCGATCGCCCCGGCGGCGCCCGGCGCGAGGTGGTGCCGTCGGCGTCGGCCGCGTCGCATCGCACGGACCACACCGACCGCGAGGAGGGAGCTGACGACACCGACGAGCAGTCGCGTCGGCACCGGAGACGTGTCGGAAACGACTTCATCGCCGCGTGACTCCGCCGGGGAGGCGGAGACGGGCGGCGGATCGGCCTGTTCAACCGTCGTAGTGGGTCGCGGCGCAGTGGTCGTCCGGTCCGGGCTGGCCTCCCTCCCGTTGTCCTCGATCACGTTCGTGTCTGGCGCCACAGGCAGCGACGGTGAGAGGTCGTCCGGCGGCGTTGCGTCGGTCGCCGGCTGCGATGGCTCGGACGCGGCCGGCTCGGCCGACGGCGTCGCACCGCCCGTCGTCGGTGCCGGTGCCGGTGCCGGCACGGTGAGCACGTCGGACACCGGGGGTAGGGCGAACCGCTGGCCCACGTGGATCAGGTCCGGGTTGGCAGGGTCCGGGAAGCGGTCACGGTTGGTCTCGACGACCGTCGCCCAGTAGGCCGCGACCTCCGGGGTGCTCGCCGAGCGGCCGAGCGCGCTGGCCACGTGCCGCTCGGCGATGACCCACATGCTGTCGCCCGCCACGGCGGTCACCTCGGCGACCTCGCTGACGGCCGCCGGGCGGGAGCCGTCGCCATTAGCGCTCGCTGGGGCGCCTCCACCCGCGCCCTCGTCGAGCGGGACGGATCCGACCTCACCGTCCGGGTGGACCGCGTCGGCTGGGAGAACGAGCACCCAGCCCGGGCGGAGAAGGTCCGAACCGGCAGCGACGACGTGGCCGTCGGGCATGGTCCGACCGACGTTGAGGTCGCGGAGCTCGCGCCAGCGCAGACCGTCTCCGAGTGTGCGCTCGGCGATGGCCCACCAACTGTCGTGGCGGCGGACCTGGAGCGTGGCGACACCATCAGATGCGGTCTCGCCGGTAGCCGCCGTCGGTTCAGGCGTCGGCTGCGCTGGTGCCGGCTCAGCGGGGATGGGAGGACCCACTGGTGTTCCGGACGTAGGTGTCGGTAGGAGCTGAGCAACCGGTTCCGGCATCACAGGCGCCGCGCCCGCGGGATGGACCGGGAAAAGCTGCTGGCCAACAGCGTGACGCCAGCGACGAGCCGGCCGACCGCGAGTTGCAGCCCCGGGACGATCGACCGGGCCCGGGCGGCCCGGCCGCGGATCGCTGCGACCGCCTCGGTGACGATGGCGAAGGCGATCTGCGACCACAGTGCCCAGGCGAGGACGGCCAGGGACTTGACCACCACCGCGTCGTCGATCCCCGTGCTCAGGGCGTGATCGATGTCATCGAGGCTCGGCACCGCTGTCGGCAGCGGCCAGCCGACCGAGGCGACGAGGCCCGCAGGCGGGCCCGCCAGCAGCAGAGCGAGCAGGCCCAGAGAGCCCAGCCCACGGGTGACGGCCCAGATGCGCTGACCAACCGTCATGGGATCGCGGTCCCTCCATCGATCGCACCGGCTGCTCGACCCGCACGACCGGGCGGCCGCCGACCACCTACGGGCTGGCGACGTGGCCGCCGCCCTCGACCAACTCGATGCCGCCGGCCATCTCCACGTCATCGACGACGAGCTCGGCGCGTACACCGAGCTGCTCACCCACTGGTGGGAAGCCCACCGGGCGGGGAGGACTCACCCGATGGTCAGTCGCAGCAACGACGTACGCCGAGCCCTGAACCGCTTGGCCCACCAGCTCCGGCGCGCTGCCGGCGAGATCGGCACCGACGAACTCGCCGCCGCCGACGGGCGCCGGTACAGCATCGGGGACCGGGTGATCGCCCGCATCCCGAACCGCGGCCTCCACCCGGACGGCCAACCGTCCGCCTACGTCCGCAACGGCGCGATTGGGACGATCATCGAGGTCCGCCATCGCGCCACGACGGGGGATGACGAGATGACGGTGCGGTTCGATGACCTAGGCGTCGTCACCGTCCCCCGCAGCTACTTCGACGAGCACGAGATCGACCGGCAGAGGCGCCGCGCCGTGGGGATCGACCACGCCTACGCCGTCACGTCGTACGCCGTGACCGGCGCGACTCACGCGGTCTCGACCAGCCGCATAGACGAGACCTCAAGCAGAGCCGAGACCTACGTGGACATCACGCGCGGCCGTGAGGCGAACCACCTCTACGTGACCCGTCGACGCGACGACCTCGATGGCGAACGCCTTCCCCGCCTCCCGCCCGACCCCGTCGAGGAGGAGATCAGCCACCGCCTGTCAGCGTCGGAGGGCGAACGCACCGCCTGGGAGATCCGGGAGGACCAACGCCAGCGCGCCGTCGAGCGCGAGGGCGTCGCAGTCAGCCTTTAACGACCGGCCGGGACCGGCGTCGAAACCTGGCGACCTCGCTCAAGCACGCTGGATCGACAATGGACCTCGCTCGAGCCGCACCGTCGCCATCGGAGGTCCACCGGCGACAGGCCTGCCGTCGGTGTACAGGCCAGCACGAGCAAGCGACTCCCGCAGGGCCACGTTCGCCCGGACCAGCGCGAAGTCGGGCGTCAGCGCGTGGGGGATCTGCACGTCGAACTCGACCCGGGCCTGACGCCGCCGGAACCGACACGTCGCGTCGGCGACCTCGGGATGGCTGCGCAGCGCCCGCAGTCCGTCCCGGAGGTACGCCACCGGATCATCGACGTCCGGCCGCGAGCGAACCTCGGCGTCCCATGTCACCCAGTAGCCACCGCGAGTTGCTCGGAGAGTGCGGGGAGCCATCGCGATCCTCGTCTCGGCCAGGGGCATCCGGGCTGCACACCCAGTTGCTACCGACCCCACCGTACGCCGCCTCGCCGCCCTGCCCGGGGATCCCCACCGCCTGTAGAGGAGGTGTCCCGCGGCCCGCGAAGATCCGCGCGCTCGTCATGCGTCCGTATGGGAACGTATGTTCGTCATGATGGAGCTTCAGTGGGAATGCGTCCGACTCGGAATGCACCGGGCGACGGTTGGTGGCGTAGCGCTTGCCCAAGTCGCCCACATGATCGGTCCTCGCGGGTCGGATCACGGGTGGATGGTCTGGCTGAGCGGCGAGCCAGATGAGCTCGCGGAGCGCTACCCGACGGCCGAGGCCGCCATGCGCGCGGCCGAGGAGGCGCTCGAGCTCCCAAGTTGAGACCCCTGGGGGACGGAGTCGTGACACCGGAGGGGACGGATCGGGGCGCCGCGAGGGCGACCCACCCGCAGCGGCGGCGACCACGTGAACGGCTGGGGGACCGGGTCGGCGATGGTCGAGTGCGTGACGGCCATGACCAGCGATCCCCTCTTGGCGGTATCAGCCCAGCGCCGGTCCCTCCCCGTTCCCGCGCAGCCACTGCCGGTCGCGGATCTGCACGTGGCGACCGTCGATCCGATGGGGCGCGTGTGGGTTCGGCTGTCTGCGCGGTTGCTCGGGTGGATGCCCGGGCAGACCGTCATGCTGACGATTCGGGACGGCGTCTTGCACATGAGCGCGGACACCAGCGCGGCCGCCGGAGTCCCCGCCGCGCTGGACGATCGGCGTCGGGTGCAGGTCCCGTTCGGCCTCCGAGCGATGGTCGGGTTCCGTCCGGGGATGCGGGTCCTGGTGGTCACGGTGCCCTCGGCGGGCTCGGTCGCCGTGCTTCCCGTCGACCGTGTCGTCGCCGCGTTCGGGATCGGCCGGTGACGCCGCTCGCCCAGCACCGGGCGGTCGTTGAGGCCCTCGGCCTGTCACCCGACGATCTGCGCGACCTCGCCAGCCTTATCGAGGCCACCCGTCAAGTAGTGCTCGTGCGCGACCTGGTCGACAGCGAGCTTGCCCGTCTCCCCTCCGACCATCGATACGTGAAGTCTCTGCACCGCCTGGCCGCATGGGCCGGCGACCGGGACGCCGAGCGTGTGCAGGCCGAGGACGTCACGACGTGGGCCCGCCGAGCACGCGATGAGGCGTCGACCGACCCGCGCGCCCGCCATGGAACCGGGGCGCAGGAGGCGTTCGTCCTCGCGACCCGGGCCGTGTACGTCCGGGCGATCCGGGCCGGGCTCGTCCGCCGCAACCCGGTCGATGAGGTACGGATGCCGAACCGGCCCGCTAATCGGCGCACCGCGCTCGGATGTGAGCAGCTCGAGCAGGTCCGCCTCACGCTCCTCGCTCACTCACGGGACCCGGCACTCGACGATCTCGTGTTCCAGCTGCTCCGGGAGACAGCCTGCCGCCGGGGCGGCGTCGTCAGGCTGTCCCGAGACGACCTCGGACCCGCGACCCGCACCGTGCGACTCGTCGAGAAGTACGACAAGCAGCGCTGGCTGCCCGTGTCCGCCCACCTCATGCAGCGCCTCGTCGCCCATGCCGACGAACGCCAGCACCCCGGCTGCACACGGGTGCTGCACCGCCGCGACGGCGGCCACCTCAACGGCAGGTGGTTCGAGCGGTTCGCGCAGCGGATCCAGCAGGCCCCGTGGGCCGGCGAACTCGGCGTCTCCGCCCACTGGCTCCGGCACACGACCCTCACCGACATCGAACGCGTCGCCGGCGTGCGGATCGCCGCCGCCTACGCCGGCCACGCCGACGGCAGCCTCGGAGTCACCGGCATGTACACCAAGCCGTCCCCCGAGGAGCTACGCCTCGCCCACGCCCGTCTGTTCTTCGACGACGATCGCGACGCCGACGACCCGGCCATCGCCCCCGACCTCATCCGACGCGCCCGATTCGCCACCCTCGGCCAGATCGAATTCGCCTCGCCGACCGGCAGCCCCCTCCTGTGAGAATCTCCGTGTCAGGGGAAGGTCGTGTGTCCGCTGTCTAATGTCCCGGGTCGGTCCAGCCTTTGCCGACCACGCGCCAGATCGCCTCGACCGAGGTCCCATCCCTTGCTCGGGCACCCTCGGAGCATCGCCTAGATGCTCGTCTGGCGCTGTCGACTGAGCGATCGCGCTCCCTCATGCTCGGGAGCGGGTACGAGCATCTGAGCTGGTGTGTCAGACACCCCCGTCGATGCGGACCTCTCGTCGCTCGAACACACCGGACCAACCATCCCGCCGGTACTTGATCACCATCCTGGAGTTGTGCACGACCGTCGCCAGGAGTGCGTCTCCAGGAACAACGACCTGCCCGCGCCATGGCGGAGGATCGCTGGTGCGAAGGTTCTCTGTCATCGGGTCCATGAAGGCGAGCGAGAAGCAGCCGTAGTACTTGTCGCCCGGCAGATACTCGGGCGCGAGCTCGATCTCGTCGATCTGCTCGGTCTCCTCGTTGTAGGTGATCGCCCCCACGACCTTGACCGCCTGATCCGCACGGGGAGCGGAGAGTCGTTGCGAAGCTCCCACTCCTCCTGGAGACCTTCGAGGCCCCGGGCGGAACGGATCAGCACGACGCCTCGTGGGAGGAACGCCCAGAGCGCGACGCCGGTAAGGACCGACACCGCCGCGCCGATGAGCACCTCCACCCAGCGGACCGTAGCCCCGGCGAGGATCATTCCTGCGGCGGTCATACCTGCTGCGGCTGAGCCTTCCGAAGGAACTCGAACACGAGCCGAACGGCGTTGGTGACCGTCTTCTGCCATGGCTCGTCAGCCCATCCGAGCAAGACCGCCCGCCCGGTGGCAGCAAACCCGTAGCCGATCGTGGCGACGCCGAGAAGCTGGCACGCGTGGAAGGCACTCATCCCCAGCGGCCGCATCTCCGGGCGTAGGTCATCGACCGGCGCGTCATCTTTGACCGCCGTGAGCCCTGTCTGTCAGGGTGAGGCCGTAGATCGTTCCGTGGTCGACGGCGGACAGGTATGAGAACATCGTCTCCCCAAGCTCCTTGGCCTTCTGGTCCTGGAGGAGCGCCTTGAACACCTTGCTGCCGCCGGGTCGGACGTCCATGACGTGCGTGTGGTAGTAGTTCTTGCCTTGGACAAGGTGTAGCCCGAGGGCCTTCGCAGTCTGCGTGATCGTCTTTTCGGCGTGAGTTGCCGTGGTGTTGTCACCGGTCAGACGTCGTAGCTGGTAGGCGTTGTAGAGCCGCTCGGTCTCGTAGCGGCCGATCCGGCGCTCGACACCGATCCCCGGCTCCGTGAGCCAGTAGGAACGTCCCGCCATCTCCAGCCCCGACCGAGCGAGCGACTGTGGCCCGAAGATCGACGGCTCACCGACAACGATGCGGCACATCGTCCGAAGCTGGCTCTCTGCGCCGACGATCAACACCCCCGCCCAGTCGTGGGCCGATCCGACCGGGCGCTGACCCCACTCGCCCCGGTAGCGACCCTCCTTGCTGAGTTCGTTCATCGCCGGCGAGTCCGCAGTGGCGATGCGTCCGTGACCTTCGGCAATACCTCGGCTGGCATCAAGCAGGGCGAGGAGGTTCGCCCTCAACGGCTCGATGGCACGGTCGAACTCCGCAGACATGGCCAGATGCTCGCGTGCTTGGAACTACGACGCCTGCCGAAAGCTGCCTCGCATGGCGTCGTCGGGCTGCACTCCGTCGAGGCGACCTGAGCACGGTGGCGACCCCTGCCAAGCGATGGCCGTCGGCACGTAGATGTCACGCCCGCCGAATACGGTCGAGGGTCGGCAAGAGCGGGGTGGTTCCCACACGAGAACGGTATTCAGTGGCTTCGGTGGCTGCAGCCGGAGCGAAGTTCGATCGCGAGCTCGGCGGAAATGGCGAGGGCGACCGGCGGCCAGCCAGCGATCACTCGGCGGACGACGTCAGGGTCGACCAGGCCGGGATCGGCGGCGACGACGTTCGCGGCCAGTGAGGCGCCGATGCCGAGGCTGACGGCCAGCCAGGCGAGCCAGCCGCCGCTGCGGCCATGGCGGCGTCGGACGACCATCGTGGTGGACCCGGCGACGACGAGGCCGTCGACCGAGATTGGCAGGAGGAGGGCAAGCCGGCCCTCGCCGGCGTGGCGGGCCAGGTCGAGCATGTGGGTGTAGCTGGCCACCGCGGCGACGAACGCCACCGCAACCACCGCGCCCGCCGATGCCCAGCGCACCGCGGCTGGTACCTCAGGCCCACCGATGTCGCCGCCGGTGGCCTCCGTGAGCCTCCTCCGGCTTTCCAGCGCCCCGCCGGGGGCGGCCATTCCTCCGGCGCCGGCGCCCGGGGCGGCCTCGTCGGCTGCCGCAGCGGTATGCGGGGCCGCAGGGGCGCTGCCAAAGGCTGCCTCCGAATTGGGAGGGGCAGTAGCGGTGCTGCCGGTGGCTGCCACCGAAGGCGGGCCGGAGCGGACAGGTCCGTCCGTGGCAGCCGCTGGCGAACCGTCGCCCCGGCCGTGGCTGCCGCCCGGTCCTCGGTGGCGACCGCCTGGATCTGGGCTCGGCCCCACCGGCCGGAGCGGCCGAAGCGGCGGCCGAGCTCGGCGCCCGAGAGGCGGTGGCCCGAGGCGCGGTAGGCGTCGCGGGCGGCGGCCTGGCGCTCGGCCGGCGTCCACGACGACGTGTTCAACATGGTGGCACTCATCGGCGGCCTCCCCGTCGGTGAGCCAGTGGGTGTGGTTCGCCGGTCAGCACGGCCACCGCGGCGGCGACCTCGTCGAGACGTGCTCGCGAGTAGATGCCGGTGACCGAACTGGGGGCGTGGCCGAGGAAGGCCTCGGCCACCGAGTAGCCGGCGATCCGCTCGATGGCGGCGCCGGCGGTGTGGCGTAGGGCGTGCGCCGTGACGGGGGTGCGGGCCGACCACGGCAGCACTGCCTGGGCCCGGTCGAACAGGGTGTTATACCGGCGGCGAGTGATCGGCTCGCCGCGCCGGGTCCGGAACACCGCGGCCTGGCCGCCCGTCGCGCCCCGGTTCCGGGCGTGACCCTCGAGGGCGACCACGAGCGAGGGCGGGACGGGCTGCTCGCGCTCCAGGCCGAACTTCTCGCGCAACAGCGCCGTCGACCGGCGGCGGTCGAGATCGCCGAGACGGAGGTTGAGCGCGCCCTCGCGGCGGGCGCCGGACTCCAGATGGAACCGGACCAACAGCAGGTCCAGGTCCGGGTCCTGGCTCGTCGTGCGCACCGCGTCGAGCGCCTCGGCCAGCTCCGTGTCGTCCAGCGCCCGGCGGCGGCTCGCCCGGCGGCGGGGCTTGTCCAGCTCCCGGGCCGGGTTCTTGGTCAACAGCCCGGCCCGCTCGGCCCGGCCGAACAGCGCCCGCAGCGCGGCGACGCAGTTCTCCCGGGACGACCGGCCGTCAGTATCCGGCCGGCGCTGCTGCGCCCGGCGCACCGCGTCGGCCAGCACCGCCTCGCAGTCGTCCGCGTCCAGCGAGTCGATCGGCCGGTCACCAAAGCGGGCCACCGCCACCCGCCAGTATGACCGGTAGGTGGCGGCGGTGTTGGCGCTGAACGACGGCGCCACCGTGTCCACGTACTCGGCCAGGGTCGGCACCGGCGTCGCCGCCCGGAGCGACCCGCCGCCGGGCGACGACGGCGACGACGAGGAGGCGGCGACCAGGTCATCGATCGTCACCCCGAGCGCGTCGGCCTCAGCCAGCAGCACCCGGGCGCGCACGAGGCGGTCCATCACGCCACCTCCCCGGCCAGATCACCCACCAGGGCGTCGAGGACGTTCACCGGCGCGATCACCGCCACGTCCCCCGCCGGCGGGCGGCGCACCGCCACGATCACCGCCGCGTCCCCCGGGCCGTCCCCCGGGCCGCACGCCGAGCGCAGCCAGACCGGCAGGATCACCCTGCCGCGCCGGTCTGCGCGCACGTCGGCGCCCTCCCCGTCCCGCAGGACCAGCGCCCGGCCCCGCATGACCGCGCCGACGGTCCTCCAGGCGCCCAGGACCAGCCACGCGTCAGCCGGCAGCACCACCCGGCCCGCAAGATCGACCCCCACGACCCAGTGCCACCAGCCCCGATCGGGCGGCGGCGCGCTCCACGCCCGCAGCGCGGCGAGCGGCTGGCTCAGCGCGACGACGGGGCTACCAACATCGTGCTCAAGCGAGGGCCGGACACCCGGCTCCCTAGAATTCGCTTGAGACACCTGAATCTGGGATTCGTCCCAGCGAGCGGTGTCGGAGGGGGGACTTGAACCCCCACGCCCTCAACGGGCACTAGGCCCTCAACCTAGCGCGTCTGCCAATTCCGCCACTCCGACGTGGCGCCCGGACGTGCCGGGCAGGTCCGACACTCTAGCGCGCCCGCCAGTGCCGCCCAATCGGGGGACGCCGGGCCTGCTAGCTGGTCTTCCGGCGGCGGCGCCGGCGGCGCAGGAAGATGCTGAGCAGCCACAGGACGGTCAGCCCCGCCACCACCGGCAGGGCCCGCTTGGCCACCGGCGCGCCCGCCGCGTCGAGCAGGTCGACGGGCTCGGCCTCGGGCGAGTCGATCCTGCGCACGCCCCCGCCGGAGGGCTGCTCGCCCGCGGCCACCGTCTCCAGCCGGGCCGACGCCGCGGCACCCTCGGAGGCGACGTCGAGCGGCCCGTGGCCCTCGCCGCCGGTCTCCACGCCCTCCGTCGCCGGGGGGACGACCGTCTCGGGGCGGCCGGCCCCCTCCCCCTCGCCGCCCTCGGCGGACTCGGCCGCCGCCGCTCCCCCGGCCTCGCCGCCCTCGGCCGGCGCCTCCTCCTGCGTCAGCTTGCCCTCCAGGCACTCGACGAACTGGCCCAGCAGCTTCGACGACACGTCCGCCATCACGCCCCGGCCGAACTGGGCGACCCGGCCGGTGACGGTCAGGTCGGTCACCACCGACACCGCGGTGCCGTCGCCGTCGGGCTGGAGCTGGGCCGTGATGGTGGCGGCGGCGTTGCCCTGGCCCCGGGTCTCCCGGCCCTCGGCCCGCAGCACGATCCGGCGGGCGGCCTCGTCCTTCTCGACGAACCGGGCCGCCCCCTTGTACTGGGCGGTCACCGGGCCGACCTTCACCTTGACGATGCCCCGGTACTCTTCGCCCTCGACCTCCTGGAGCTGCGCCCCGGGCATGCAGGGGGCGATCAGCTCGACGTCGGTCAGCACCTCCCAGGCTCGTTCGACGGGCACCCCGACGCGGAAGTCGTTCGTGAGCTCCATGGGTCCTCCGGGGTCAACTCCACTCGGCGAGGTCCTCGACCGTGTCGATGTCGGCGGCCCGCCCCGGACACGGTACCTCCGTGACGAGGTCCGGTCGCCGGCGCATCACCACCCGGGCGCCGGCGTCGCCCGTCTTCGGCAGCAGCGGCCACACCATCGACGACAGCCGCACCGGGTTGCCCCGCACGCCGTCGTAGGTGGCCACCGCGATCGGCGTCGAGGTGGCCCGGGCCACCCGGCGCCAGGCCTCCGCCTGCACGAGCGGCTGGTCGCCCAGGCCGACGACCACGGCGGCGTGGCCGTCCCGGCGGGCCCGGGCGATGCCCGCCTGCAGCGAGGTCGCGATCCCGTCCCGCCAGGCGTCGTTGCGCACGACGACCACCCGGTCGGCGGCCAGCGGCGGGATCGGCAGGTCGGTCGCGCCCCGCACGACGTAGGTGGCGTCAAGGCCGGCGGCCACGGCGTTCTCGATCGCCCACTCCACCACCGTGCGCCCCAGGTAGGGCGCGAGCAGCTTGTGGCCCTCGCCGCCCGACGCCGTGAACCGCGCACCGCCCCCGGCGGCGAGGACGATCGCGGCGACGGTCATCGGCCGGTCAGGGCCGGGCCGGCAGGACCGTGGATGGGTCCCTCGGTCGTCCGCAGCGGTCGGACGTCGGTGCGTCCGTTGCGGTCGGCGATGATCTCCGCGCAGATGGACACGGCGGTCTCCTCGGGCGTCCGGGCCCCGATGTCGAGGCCGATCGGCGAACGGATGCGGTCCAGGCCCGCCTGGTCGACACCCGCCTCCCGCAGGCGCCTCGTGCGGTCGGCGTGGGTCCGGCGGCTGCCCATCGCCCCGATGTAGCCCGCCTCGGTCCGCAGGGCGGCGGACAGCGCGGGCACGTCGAACTTGGCGTCGTGGGTCAACACGCAGATCACGTCCCGGGGGGTCAACGTGGGCCCGACCCTGTCGAGGAGGCGGTGCGGCCAGTCGACCACCACCTCGTCGGCCTCGGGGAACCGGGTCCGGGTGGCGAACACCTCCCGGGCGTCGCACACGGTCACCCGGTAGCCGAGCACCTTGGCCACCTTCACCAGGGCGGCGGTGAAGTCGACGGCGCCGAAGACGAACATCCGGGGCGGTGGGGCGAAGCTCTCGATGAACACCGCGACGGTGGCCTCGCGGGCCTCGCCCCGCTCGCCGTAGTGGCGGATGCCGGTCGTGCCGGCGGCCAGCTCGCCGAGCGCGTCGCGGGCCACCACCCGGTCGAGGTCGGGGTTCCCGAGCGTCCCGAGCGGCTCCTCGTCGGGCGCCACCAGCAGCTTGCCGCCGGTGCCGGGGCCCGAGACCACCGTCGCCAGCGCCACGGGCCGCTCGGCCCGCACGGCGGCGGCCAGCCGGTCGTAGATGCCCCCGCTCACCAGTCGAGCGGCTCGAGGTAGAGGTGGATGGTCCCGCCGCAGGTGAGGCCCACCGCGAAGGCCTCGTCGTCGCTGTAGCCGAAGCTGACGACCTTGCGCTCGCCGGTGCGGAGCACCTCGAGGGCCTCGGTCACCACCGCGCCCTCGACGCAGCCCCCGGAGACCGAGCCGGCGACCTCGCCCCGCTCGTTCACCGCCATGGCGGCGCCCGGCTCCCGGGGCCCCGAGCCCTCCAGGTCGACCACCCGGGCGATGGCGACGCCGACGCCCTCGGACCGCCACCTGTCGATGTCGTCCAGCAGGTCCCTCATCTCCCCTCCCTCAGCGTGCGACCATCTCGGCCAGGGCCTCGAGCGAGGCCACCGAGTGGCCCTCCACGAACTCGTCGACGTGCGGCAGCGCCGCCGCCATGCCCCCGGCCAGCGGCGCGTACCCCGGCGTCGCCTTCAGCGGGTTCACCCACACGACCCGGTGGGCCACCCGCTTCAGGCGGGCCATCTCCTCCCCCAGCACCTGCGGGTCGCCCCGATCCCAGCCGTCGGACAGGACGACGACGACGGCGCCCCGGGCCAGGCCCCGCACGCCCCAGCGGTCGTTGAACCGGCGGACGCCGTCCCCCAGCCGGGTGCCGCCCGACCAGTCGGCCACGACCGCGGCCGCCCGCCGGAGCGCGGCGTCGGGGTCGTGGGTCGACAGCTCGCGGGTGATGCGCGTGACCCGGGTGCCGAGGGCGAACACCTCGACCCGGCCGTGGCGGCGGGCCACGACCGCGGCGTGGGCGAACCGGACGAGCGCTCGCGAGTAGGGCTCCATCGAGCCGCTGACGTCGACCAGCAGCACCAGCCGCCGCGGTTGCTCGATGGAG
>Ga0207864_1001667_pt1 | contig 23548 bp, 38 predicted proteins | sample HigsolmetaAR202D_FD_184834 | JGI IMG/M metagenome (GOLD analysis project Ga0207864, IMG submission 184834) | Ionic liquid and high solid enriched microbial communities from the Joint BioEnergy Institute, USA - AR20-2-D (SPAdes) (version 2) ... | reverse complement strand
CGATCTCGCTGCGCTGCCGGATCTTCGGCAACGCGCCGCTGCACGTCGTCAGCTCGCGGTCGTAGTTGCGGACCATCCCGCAGCGCGAGCAGACGGACCAGCCATCGCGCTCGTGCTTCGTCCACTCGTGTCCGGCGCCACTCATGCGGGCACCGCCTTCGGCCCGCGCTCGACGGTCAGGCTCGACCGAGTCCGCGTCCACCGTGGGTCAGCGGTCGTCGAGCGAGCAATGGCCGCGTCGCGCTCCTTCTTCAACTCGTAGTTCCTCCACGAGGCTTCCCACATGGCTTATCGCTCCCCCGTGCTGTTCGGCCGCTCGACGACCTCCCAGCCCCTGCCGCGTTCGTATCTGATGAGTCCCGCTTTCCGAGCCTTCTGAAGTGCGCGATCCACGACGCGGAAGTCGATGGCGCGCACGCCGAGGCGGCGCCGGATGCCCTCGAACTTGTGCTCGCCGCCGCGAATCGCGGCGACGATCTCTTCGGTAGTAACAGTGGTCTTCATCCGTTGGTCTCCGTCTCCGGTGTGGCCGTATCCGTGCTCGACGCGCTCGAGGTACCCTGGCGACAGCATCTTGAGCACGGCCTGCAACGCACGCCGCTCCGTCCACGCTTCGACGAGCGCTTGCGGAGGTCCGGTGTGATGCTTCTCGCGGTGCTTCCACGCGCCGGCGAACTTGGTCTCCTGCTCGCGGCAGGTGCGGATGCGCGATAGCGCCCACGCCTTCACATCGTTGACCCGGTCGGCGAGGTCGGGTGTGCCTAGAGCGGGCGCTGCGTCACTCATCGTCGTTCTCCCACGTGATGTAGACGCAGCCACAGTCCGCGAGGCGAGTGCCAGTGACACGAGAGCCGCTAGACTCGCCGTAGTTCGAGATCCATACGCGCGTCCCCGTGGTGACCACGTATTCGCCGCCCTTGTAGCCCGTGATCGTGGTCCCGACGCTCTCCTCGAGAGCGGTCAGCAGGTCTCCGACGTTCCACGGCGCGCTACGAGCGAGGCCGACATTGATCGCGAGGTCCTCGTAGTAGCCGCGGTAGCTGTCCAGCCCGGTGGGCGTCAACCCAACCGGGCTCTTGTCGATGAGCAGGTCCGCACCTCGATCGTATTTCCTCAGCTCGGCGATCAGCTCGCTGACGGTCAGACCCGTGCTCATGTCGACACCTCCCAGCTCTCGTGCAACTCAGACCATCTGACGCCGAGCGCTGCCAGGCTCGTCGCCTCGTAGTCCGTCAGATCGGACGGGCGAGGGCCCCCAAGCCACACCTTGTCGCACTCGGCGCTGCACTCCGCCTGCGGCTCGTGGTGGAGAAGGATCGCCATCACCTGCACCAGCTTGCTCATTCTCATGGCTTCACCTCACCAGCGCCGCGTCCTCGATGTAGTCCGCAGCCATCGCGGGAGTGCTCATCGCTCCCTCGCCGCCGAGCGATCCAGCTCGAACCGCGACTCGCTGGCCGAGCGTTCGATCGTGATCCGCCTCGCCGGGAGGCGCTGCGCGTCGCGCCAGGTGTCGTCACTCCACTCCCCCGTCTCATAGACGATGCTCGGCGAGGACAGCACGAGCACGTCGTGCGACACCGCCTCGAGTACGCCCGTATAGATGTAGTTCGCGCACAGAACCACGACCTCTTTACCGATCAAAGGATCCATTTCGTTTCGACCTCCTACTTCCACGACTCCGACCACAACCACGACCGCGACCCAGACCGCGACCGCGCCCCCGACCGCGACCGCGACCACGACCACGACCGTGACCCCAACTGCGACCGCGACCCCCACCGCGACCGTGCCCGTCCGCGCGAGACGCGTACGCCGGCTTCCAAGCACGCGTCTTCAAGCACGACGCGTGCGTCGGGATCTGTTTGCGCCTGCTCTCGTAGTGCGAGGATCGTGTCGATCACTAGGCGGAGGAGAGGTTGCGTCACCGCGTCACCCGCTCGTGCAGGTATCGCCTGCCCCTGCCCCATGCGTTGCTCGTCACTCCGCCGCACGGGTCACCTCTTCTCGCTCGAGACAACCGTTCTCGAGCGTGCGCCAACCGGGGATAGGTTCAGAGCACGATCCCCGGTAGGCGCCGTAGAGGTAGGCGCCGGAGAGGTTGGCGCCGGAGAGATCGGCGCCGGAGAGGTTGGCGCGGAAGAGATCGGCACCGTGGAGGTTGGCGCCTGAGAGATCGGCGCCGTAGAGAAAGGCGCCGCGAAGGTTGGCGCCGGAGAGATCGGCGCGCGAGATGTTGGCGCCGTGGAGGTTGGCGCCGTGGAGGTTGGCGCGGGAGAGGTTGGCGCGGGAGAGGTTGGCGCAGGAGAGGTTGACGCCGTAGAGATAGGTGCCGGAGAGGTTGACGTGGGAGAGGTTGACGTGGGAGAAATCGGCGCGGGGGATAATCCCCCGCGCCTCCAGCCATCGCGCAAACGCGCCGTAGCCCGCCACGTAGGGCCAGATCGAGTGAAGCCGCGTCCAATCGGCGATCACGATGCAGTCGCTCCCAGGCTGAGAAGCCGCGATCTGGTCGTAAAGCGCGAGGCCCGCGGCGCACGCTCCGAGTTGCTCCAGCGTCTTACGGTGGATGGTGACAGTGATCATGACTCCTCCTCTCGCTCGAGATAGCCGTTCGCGAGCGTGCGCCAACCGGGGATAGGGGACGACGATCCTCGATAAGCGCCGCGGAGGTTGGCGCCGTAGAGGTTGGCGCCGTAGAGGTTGGCGCCGTCGAGGTCGGCGCCGGAGAGGTTGGCGCCGTAGAGGTTGGCGCCGTAGAGGTCGGTGACGGAGAGATCGGCGCCGGAGAGGTTGGCGCCGTGGAGGTTGGCGCCGTAGAGGTCGGCGCCGTAGAGGTCGGCGCACGAGAGGTTGGCGCCGTGGAGGTTGGCGCCGGAGAAATCGGCACCGTAGAGGTTGGCGCCGTAGAGGTTGGCGACGGAGAGGTCGGCGCCGGAGAGGTCGGCGCCGGAGAGGTCGGCGCCGGAGAGATCGGCGCCGGAGAGAACGGCGCGGGGAATGATTCCCCGCTCCTCCAGCCAGCGCGCAAACGCGCCGTAACCCGCGACGTAAGGCCAGATCGAATGAAGCCGCGTCCAGTTGGCGATCTTGATGCGCCGGTCTCGGCGCGCGTCGCTCTCGGGCTGAGAAGCGGCGATTGCGTCGTAGAGCGCGAGGCCCTCCGAGCACGCGCGGTGATGCTCGAGTGTCTTCCTGTGAATGGTGACGGTGATCATGTGGCCCTCATGAAAAGGGACGGCTGTACGTCCGGTCCGTCCAGTAGACGGCCCACTGCACCGTAGGGATGGCGTCGAGGTCGGCCGACGACGGCGGTAGGCCGGCCGCCGCTCGGTCGAGGATGAGGCGCGCGAGTGTGATCATGCCGCCACGACCTCCCTTCCGACGACGTTCGCGCGCACGATCGCCTCCGCGACGTGCTTCGCGACGCTGTTGCCGATGAGCCGGATCTGCGCCGTCTTCGAGATCGGCTCGCCGTCGACGCCACGATCGAGGACGAAGTCGTCCGGGAACCCCTGCGCTCGCGCGAGTTCCCTCGGGGCGAGGAGACGCATCCCGATGTCGGCGATCTCGTACGCCTCGCCGTGGACGGTCACGAGGCCGAAGCGTCGCGCAGTCGTGATCGTCTGGAGCGGGAGCTGCGCCGGCTGCCCGATCGCGTCGCCGTTGTACCGGATGAGGAAGGCCCTCACTTGCTCGCGTCTGTCGCGATCGCCGTGCGCTGTCGCGGTCACGAGCGCGTGGTGATCGCGGCACGTCACGGTCCCGAGCGGCAAAGTGAGCGCCTGCCCCGGCCCCTCGTGCCCGCCGAAGTGCTTGGCGAGGAAGGCCGTCACGAGGCCGTGCTTCACGCCGCCTGCGACGACGAAGGGCCGATCGGTCTCCAGTACGAACCGACGCAGTCCGCGCGCGATCCGGCGCATCGTCGCCTCGCTGAGCGGCTTCTTCCGGTCGAAGATCGACGGGCACGGAATGCTCCAGTCGATGCACTCGGCGGCCGTCCGATACGGCAGAAGCCCGCGCCCATGCGTCGGCGTCGGCCACACGATCGGGCGACCGTCGCAGCGTGCGATAACGAAGAGGCGCTTTCGGCTCGTCGGCGCGCCGTAGTCGCACGCGCGAAGCTCGCGCCACTCGACGGCGTAGCCGGCATCACGCAGCGACTTCACCCATCGGCGGAACGTGAGCCCCTTGCGCACGGGGCACGGCCGACCGTCGTTGAGGAGCGGTCCCCAGTCGGCGAACGCCTCCACATTCTCGAGCGTGATGATCCGCGGCCGAGCCTCGTGCGCCCACCGATTGACCACCCACGCGAGCGCACGGACCTTTGTGGCTTCGCGTCGATCGAGGGGCGCTCCCTTCGCCTTTGAGAAGTGCGTGCACGTCGGGCTCGCGTGGAGCAGGTCCACCGGCGCGCCCTGCGTGACGTCGCGCGGCGCGTACGCCCAGACGTTGCCGCGCAGGTGTCGCGTCGCGGGGTGGTTCGCGGCGTGGACGCTGACGGCGACCGGGTCGTGGTTGATCGCGACGTCCGGATCGCGCCCGAGCGCGTCGCGGATGCCGAGCGAAGCTCCCCCCGCCCCCGCGAACAAATCCACAACGAGGCTCACGCTCCGACCTCCGCGACCTTGTTGAGCACCGCCCGCAGTATCGAGACCGTGTCCTCGTGCTCCGTGTGCCTGTCGTCTCCGCAGTACCAGCAGCGCGCGGCGTAGACCTGCGTGCCCTGGTAGCTCGTCACTCTCGGATCGTTCGCCATCTTCAGATCCTCATCGGCATCACGACCGCCACGAACCCCTCACTCCCCACCGGCGCGAGCGTCAGCGGATCGAGCTGGCCGCTCACCCCAAGCAGCACCTCCTCGCTTGAGAGCGCGCCGAGCACGTCGAGGATGTACTTCGCGTTCACCCCGATCAGCGCCTTGCCGGGACCGTCGACCACCTCAAAGGGCAGCTCGTCGACGCCGTCTCCGCCGTCAGGCGACTCGCTTGTGATCCGCATGACGCCGTTGCCGAGCGTCAGCCGGACCGCGCCCTTCGCGGAGTCCGCGAGCGCCACGGCCTTGATCGCGTCCGCCATCGCGGCGCGCGAGAGGCGCACCGTTGTCGCCGTGCCATCCGGGATGACCTGCCGCCACGGTGGGAACTGCGCGTCCGTGAGCTTGACGCCGAACGTCGTCTCGCCCGCGGTCACGAAGAGCGACGCGCCGGAGCGGGTGAGCGTCAGCGTTGGCTTCTCGCCGCCTGACGAGAACAGCTCGTCGTCGAGGCGGCGGAGCTCCGTGATCGCCTTCAGCGGGATGAGCATCTCGGCCGCCGCCGCGCCCTCGATCGCCCGCTCCACCTTCGCGAGCCGGTGGCCGTCCGTGGCGACCATGCGCGCGATGCCGCCCTCGAGATCCAGCAGCGCGCTGTTCAAGTGCGCCCGCGTCTCGTCCGTCGAGATCGCGTAGCCCGTGTGTGCGATCAGGCTCGCGAGGAGCCCTGCCGGGAGCGTGAACGCGGGCGCGTTCGGATCGGGCGACGGGAGCGGCGGGTAGTCGTCGCCGGGCATGCCGCGCAACGTGTAGCGGCGCGCCGAGCCCTTCGCCTTGATGGCGAGACCCTTGTCGTCCGCCGAGACGGCGACCGGGCCCTCCGGCATCATCTTGATGCGGTCGAGGAGCGCTTTTGCGTCGGCCGCGAACGAGCCTGGTCTGCCGACCTCGGCGGACGCGGTGGAACTGACGGACAAGTAGAGGTCCGTCGCCGCGACGCGGAGCATGGATCCCTTCGCTTCGAGGAGCGCCATCGTCGTCGCGTGCATCGTGCTCTTCCGTTCGGCGACGGCAGCCGCGCGGCTGGCAAGCCTTAGTAGGTCTCGTTTGGGTATTTGGATTTGCATTTCGTTGCTGGTCTTCTGATCTGCCGTTGTCACCTGATCTGTCGTCGTCACTCACGGCCGACGACATCGACCTGTCGTTGCTGGTCTTCTGATCTGCCGTTGTCACCCGACGACGAAGGGCCAACCGAGTGGAGTCTGAAATGCCTGTCGTTGCTGGTCTTCTGATCTGCCGTTGTCACGCACTTCGCTGCGGTCGCCCGAGGCGCGACCAACCACCCCTGTCGTTGCTGGTCTTCTGATCTGCCGTCGTCACTGGCGAGGTGCGCATCGCGCGAGCGTACGACGAGCGCCTGTCGTTGCTGGTCTTCTGATCTGCCGTTGTCACTCCGTCGCGGTCCACGCGACCGACCTCGTCAGCCGCATCCTGTCGTTGCTGGTCTTCTGATCTGTCGTCGTCACACGGCCGTTCATGAGCCACTTGATCAGCCACTGCCTGAGCCTGTCGTTGCTGGTCTTCTGATCTGTCGTCGTCACCGAGCTGCTCGTCGCATTGGCGAGCTTCCGCGCCTAGTCCCTGTCGTTGCTGGTCTTCTGATCTGTCGTCGTCACACAGACGTACTGGGCGATCGATCCGAGCGGGCGGGTCCTGTCGTTGCTGGTCTTCTGATCTGTCGTCGTCACCGAACCAACGCGTTCGTGCTCGTCGGCGGCGTGAGGTCCCTGTCGTTGCTGGTCTTCTGATCTGTCGTCGTCACACAGGCACACTCGGCTCTCTCGGGCCCCAGTCGGGCCTGTCGTTGCTGGTCTTCTGATCTGCCGTTGTCACCGTTGCCCCCGCGGCGCAGACCGTGACGGAGTGGCGCCTGTCGTTGCTGGTCTTCTGATCTGCCGTTTCACCGGGATCAACGTCGCCGCGCTCTTCCGCATGCTCGTCCTGTCGTTGCTGGTCTTCTGATCTGTCGTCGTCACCCTCATCGACTCACTTGCTCGCGTCGCACGAGCGGACGCCCTGTCGTTGCTGGTCTTCTGATCTGTCGTCGTCACCCGTCCGCCGTAGCGCTCGCGAATTCGCTCACCTACGCAGCGGTTTTCGAGCGGTTCCTCCTCGGACTCTTCTCGACCTCCGCAACCGCTCGATCTTCCTCACGCGCGTCCGGGTCACCACCGAGGCGCACGACGAGCGCTCGCAGCCGGTCGACCTCCGCCTGCAAGGCGACGTTGGCCTGCTCCAGCTCACGGATCCGCTTCTGGTACGGCGAGAGCGTTGGCTGGATGAACGGCTGCACGATGTCGCGCGCGGTCCGTTCGGGCAGCGGTGCGCCGTGCACCTTCGCTTTCTCGATGCCGATCGCCTGCGCCTCCGCTCGCCGCTCCGGATCGGCGATCCGGGTCAGCTGCTTCGCCAGCGCGAAGCCCGCCGTGTCGATGACCTCCGCGGGCACCTCGTCGAGGGCGCGCAGCCCGCGCTGGTAGCGGTCCGGGTCGATGTGCACGGTCTTGAGCCACCCGGTGAACGCGCCGGTGTGCGCCTCCTTCCAGACGCCCGACAGCTCGATGCCGCGCAAGAGGCAGATCAGATCCCGCTCGCCCGCGTCCGCCCTGCGCAGGTACTCGAGGACGAGCTCCGCAAGGGCGTCGAGCCCGCCATGCTCACCCGACGCGATCTCCTTCGCCCACTGATTTGCAGTCTTCATCGACCTCTCCTTTCGTTCTGTTTCTCGACCTTCTTCCGCATCTCGCGCGTCATGTAGGACGCCTTGAGACGCACCTCTTTCAGCGCGGTGTCGTCGACGCCAGCGCTCTTGAACATGTTCCAGGCCGCCACGAGCCGGCGGTCGACGAGGAGCCCGCAGCCCTCGCAGTCGGTGTACTCGCCGTCGCGCTTCGCCTCCGCCCCGCACGAGGGGCACGTCAGGTCGTCCTGCGCGCGCGCGACGATGCGGATTCGGATGCCGAACTCCTGCGCCTGCTGCTTCAGGTACTCGACCGCCTTCGACCACGGCGTGCGCTCGACGACACGCGCGAAGCGCTCGTTCGAGGCGCCGTGCCAACGCCACTCGAGGGACATGTCCTCGACGAGGATCTCGTGCACGCCCTCGGCCAGTGCCCGACGGACGATGGCGCTCGCGAGCTGCCGGAGCAGCGTGTCGACCGTCTTAGCCTCGTCGTCGCTGCATCGCCGGATGTCACGGAAGAGCCGCGCTCGCCCACGTCCGCGCGCCCCTCGCCCGAGGAGCGGCAACCGCTCGAGACGCGTCTTGCGGACACGGTGGAACTTCCCTCGCGCCTCGAGCAACGCGACACCGATCGCCCGCGTGTTCGACGGGCCGCCACGGGATCCCCGGATGTCGATGCCCTCCCGGCCCGTACTGCTCGACACCTGGAGGACGTCTCGCACGTCACGGCGAACGACGAGGTAGACGGGTGTGTCGCGCGCCTCCGCCGACTTTGGCCTAGGAAGCGCGTACGAGAGCTGGATCTGCCATCGCCTCTTACGGTCGTCCCAGATCAGCCGGCCGTCACCATGACGGATCTCGCCATCAAGAATCCGGTCGAACATCCGCTGATGCGCGAAGCCTCGGGCCCAGACGAAGCACTCGTGACCGTTGCCCCGTCCGGCGAAGATGGGGAGCCTGCAGCGCACGTCGTCGCCGTCGCGCTCGAACGTCAGTTCGGCGGCTCGCAGCGGGATCGACCCGTTGGGACCGGACCAAGAGGGGAATCCGATCTCGCCGAGCTTCCAGCGCCGGTAGAACATCTCTACCTGCCTGGCGGCCTGCGACGCGGCTGCACCGGACAGCGTGAACTCGCTACGCGCCTTCCACTTCGGCGACTTGGTCCGTGCGTAGACCCGGGCCGCTTCGGCTCGCAGTTCGTCCTGCGCCTCCGGGTCGACGATTGTCTGATAGACGCTCTTGCCGCTGCCGGTGACCTCGCCGATGCGGAGGAGTACGGCGGCCCGATCCATCAGCCGTCCGAGCGCCCATTGTGTCGCGCGCACCGGTTCGGACCACTCTGACCACGACACCGACTTCGGGATCCCGACACTGAGCAGCAGCGAGCGCCGCATCTCGAAGCATCGGGACACGTCGAGAACCTCAGCCTGATGCCTGGTCAGCGTCGCGAGCTTCGCGCGCCCGGCCCGAACCTCGATCCCCTTGCCGGTGCCGGCCTTCGTCTTCACGTGACGCGCGGTCACGCGACCCGCAAGCTCTACCCCGAGCGCTTCCGCCTCTACCTCGACAGCGCGCACGAGGGCGTCTAGGTCGAGGGCCGAAGAGGCGGCGCGAACAGGATTGCGACCAGCATCAGCGAGCGCCGTAGCCTCGCCATCACACCCCGACAGAGGGCTCCTTCCGCTGCTCACGCCACCACTTCGACCCTCGACCATCACCTACCCTCCAACCTCAAAACGGAATGTCGCTGTCGCCGACGCCGTAGTCGCCGAACGGATCCTCCGGCGCAGGCGCAGGCTCCGCCGCGCGCGGCGCCGACTGCGAGCGTCCGCCGCCGTTGCCGCGCGACGCCTGCGCGCCGTCACCCTTGCCGCCGAGGAGGCGGACGTCCGTGACGTTGATCTCGGTGCGGTAGCGCTTCTCTCCGTCCTTCTCCCAACTCGTCGTCTGGAGCCGCCCCTCGACGTAGACGCGGTCGCCCTTCGCCATGTACTTCGCGAGGCCCTCAGCGCGCTTGCCCCACAGGACGCATGACACCCACTCCGTGCGTTCCTGCTTGGCGCTGTTGCGGTCGAGGTACGTCTCCGTGCACGCGAGACGGAACTTGAGGACCGCCTGCCCTCCGCCCGTCACGCGCAGCTCGGGATCGGCAGCGAGGTTGCCGAGTCCCATCCACCTGTTGAGTCCCTCCGCCATCGTTCACTCGTCCTTTCCGCGGTCTTCGTCACCCATCAGGAACTTCGCCGCCTCCGCGGCGCGCTCCGCTTGCGAGAGCATCTCGGCGATCGCGTACGCGAAGCCCTCGCTGTAGAAGCGCCCGGCCTCCCACGTCACGCCGCCACCCTCACCTGCCCGTTCGCCACCTCGAGGCGCGCGTCGCACAGGTCCCAGACGCTCGGCGTGTGGCTCACGAGCAGCACCTTGTCCGCTCCGATGAGCTCTGCCGCTCGCCGAAGCATCCGCACGTAGGCGCCGGCGCGCCCCTCGTCGAGCGCGGCGCCGCTCTCGTCTCGCACCAGCGTCGGCCGCTCGATACCGCTCCGGCGGCACGCAAGCGTGCTCAGCGCCAGCGAGATCGCCTCGCCGACGATCACCCGCTCGCCGCCGGAGAGGCTCTCGACGAGGGCGTCGCGGCCGCGCTCGGTGTCGATCACGTGGATGTCGAAGCCTTCGATCTCGCGCTTGCCGTCGGCCGAGCGGCGCGTCGTGTCGAAACGCACCGTGAACCGCGAGCCGAACGCCTCGTGAAGAAGTTGGTTCGCGATCTCCGTCAGCTCCGGGCCGGCGCACTCCACCTCGGCCGCCTGGAGGCCGTCGCGCCCGAGATCCTCGGAGAGTCGCGTCCAGTCGGCGAGCTCCTCGTCCGCCTTCCGGCGCTCCGACTCGAGCTCGCGGAGCCTGCTCGCCGTCTCGCGCGCGTCGGCGAGTTGCGACTCCTTCACCGCGATCGCGGCCTCGGTCGCCCGAAGCTCGCGATCGAGCGCATCGACCTTCTGCCGCGCCCCGGCGACGTCCGGGAGCGCGACCGGACCCGGCTCGGGCGGCAGTTCGGCAAGCTCCCTATCGAGCCTCTCGATCTCGGCCTTCGCCCCATCGACCTGCGGCGAGAGCTCGCTGATGCGAGCCTCCGCCTGCATGAGCCGGTCGACGAGACGGAGGAGCGGATCGAGCTTCGCGCGCGCCCCCTGCGCCTCGTCGAGCTCGCGCACGAGCGCATCCACGGCCTCGGCCTTCGCGCGTCGGCTCTCGTCGGCCGCCAGACACGCCTCGTCGGCGGCCTTCAGCTCCGTCTCCAGCCTTGCGATCTCGACCTTGGACTCGGCGAGCTCCGCCTCCGCCGCCTCGATCTCGGCGGACCTCGCGGCGAGACGCTCCGCGTCGGCGAGCTCGCGACGCTTCGTTGCGAGGTCCGCCCGGACCTCGTCGAGCATGCGCCGCTGCTCCGTCAGCTTCTTCGGCGCCTCATCGGCGTCCCGTGCCGCACGGTCGTCGCTGTCGAGCGCCGTCCTCGCCTCCACGTCCGGCTGCTCGGCACCGTCCGCGATCGTCTGAAGCGCCCCACGCAACCCGTCGATGCGCTTCGATGCGCCGTGCATCGCGAGGTCGGTCGTGGCCTTGATCGCGGCCTCGAGCGCAGCGACCGCGCCTTCGGCGCCGGTCACCACGTCCCGCAGGCCAGGCAACGACTCGCGCGCACTCTCGACCATCGCCTTGTCGGCGACGCGCTCCACGAGTCGATCGCGACGCTCGCGTGCGCTGACGGAACGTGACCTCACGTCGTCGAGCGCCTTCCGGGCGGTTTCGAGCTCGCGAGCGGCCGCTTTCTCCGCCGCGCGCGCCTCCGCGATCTTCTTGTCCAGCTCGACGAGCTTCGCGTCGAGCGCCGAGGCGCCCTCCTGCGCCTTGCGGATCTCGTCACGTCGCGCAAGCAGGTCCGCGTTGTTCCCGATCCGCTTCTCCAGGTCGGCACGCTGCGCCTTCAGCTCGGCGATCTGGCGCTCCAGATCGGAGCGGCGCCTGCGGTTCTCCTCGGCGGCCCGCTGGGCCTCCTTTGCCCGCTGCTCCTGGGCGACGAGCTCCTCGAGACACGACCTCTCGGCCGCGACCGCCGCTTCGAGCTCCTTCCGCTTCGCGACGAGCACATCAAGCTCGGCGGCGACAGCCGCGGGATCGCTCGCCCGCCGCTTCTCGTCTGCGATCCTCGCGTCGAGGATCGCGATCGCGCTCTTCGTCGAGCGTGCGTGCTCGCGAGCCTTCTCGGCGAGCGCCTCCAGGCGCTCGATTCCGAGCACGCGGAGTAGGACCCCCTTCCGCTCGCCAGGCTTCAGGTCGAGAAAGCCGCCCGACCCTTGCGCAGCGAACGTCGACGAGTAGAGCACCTCGGGCGGCGGCAGGTGCTTCGACGCCCAGGAGTCGTACTCACGAAGCTTCCCGGACGCGACGCGCGGCCTGCCCTCCGCGTCGGTCACGACCGCCTCTCCCTTGCCGCTCACCGCATCGACGACGTGTCGGATGCGATGCAAGGCTCCGTTCACGACCTCGACCTCGAGGAAGGCGTCGCGCGCCGTCGCTAGGCTGGAAAGCGGTCCGCGCGTCGGACACGTCCGGTAGAGCGCGCCCGCGAAGAGCTCGAGCAGCGTGCTCTTTCCCGCACCGTTCTCTCCCGTGACCGCGACGATCTGCGCGTCGATGCTGGCCAGGTCCACCGCGATCTCGTCGCGAAACGGACCAAGTCCCTTCGCACGGATGGCCTCGAACCTCATGCCGCTACCTCCCCTTCGAGCTCGTGAACTTTCGTCAGGAGCCGTTCCGCACGCTGCGGATCCGGCTCGTTCCGACGCGCGCGCCAGAGCGCGCGCAGCTTGTCGTCCAGCGTCTTCGCGTGGACGATCTCGGGCGTCCGCGTGCGGGACGTCGCGAGGACGACCTCCTCGACCTTCACGCTCCGCGCCTTCCACTCGCCGAGCATCCGGTCCCGGAGCTCGACCGCAGCTCGCTTCGCCGCCTCGCGATGGTCGGCGGCGACCTCGTAGCGGAACCGGACCTCGGCGCCGGCCAGTATCCCGCGCTCGCCGGCCTCTCCGAGCGGGACCTCTCCCCCGACCTCCGCCTCGGTGTCGAATCCGAACGTCGGCGGATCGGCGTCGTGCCACCATCGCGCCGTGAGGAGCAGCATCGGCGTCGCCGGTACGATCACGCGCTCCCAGAGCGCGGTACCGTCGGTGTGGTCGAGATCGAGGATGAGGTATCCCTTCTCCTCGACCTCGCCGAACGCCGTCCGGCGTGGGCTGCCGGGATACACGATCGGCATGTGGCCGTGCTCCCAGTCCTGCCCCTTGTGGATGTGCCCGAGCGCGACGATCTGGGCGCCAGCGAGCGCGAGATCGTCGAGGCCGAGCTCCAGGTCGCAGCCGACGAGCGGCTGCCCCACGCTCGTGACGGAGCCGCGGACCATCGCGTGCATCGCGAGGACCGTCGGCCCGTCGTGCTGCGAAAGCTCCACGCCGAGGCCCCGGAGCAGGTTCCGCATCGCGTCCCCTGCGGCCTGCTCGCTCTCTTCGTGGCCGCCGTTACCGGACGCGAGAAGGTGCGCCTTCCGCGGCCACGCGACGGCCGCTACGGCGATGCCGTTGACGACGTGGACTCCGGCAGCCTCCTCGACGGTGATCGGATGCTTCGTGCGGAGGGCTCGGAAGATCGCGAGATCGCCGAGCACGTCGTGGTTGCCACGCACGATCAGGACGGGCGCGATCTCGCCACACTTCCGCAGCCAGTTCGCGACGGCGAGTCGCTCAGCCGGCGTGCTCTTGCGGTCGAAGATGTCCCCGGTATGAATGACGAGGTCGACACTCCGCTTCGCGAGGTCGTCCACGATCCAGTCGTGCAGGCGAATGCACTCCTCGAAGCGGCTTTCCTCGCAGAAGTGCGAGTCGGCGATGACGGCGATGCGCTTCATGCCGCCACCTCGTCGTCGTCCGCTCCGCGGAGGAACAGGACGACGTGGTGAAGAGCCTTCGCCTCGATCTCCGCAAGCTCGGCGTCGAGCTTCAGCGACGCCGTTGCCAGCGTCGCCTCAGCCCTGCGCGCCGACTCGTTCGATCCTTTCGACTCGGCAAGCGCCTTTGCGTTCGCAACCTCGTACTTCATGCGCGCTTGCGCCGCCTGGACGGCGGCCTCGCGCCAGTGCGAAACCGCCTCCGGAAACGTTGAGGGAAGCTTCATCGGAACGAGCTCAGACATCGCTGTCCCCCTTCGTCAGTACGCATCCGCGTCGTCGCCACGATCGACCTCGTCGCCCTGCGGATCCGCGGGCGTCACGCCATTCCGGCGCTCGAGCTCGGCGAGCACCTCCTTCAGGTGCGCCTCGTTCGCGGCGCGAAACCTCGCCTTCGCCGGATCGTCGACGCTCGACTTGACCGCGCCGTGGTACCAGTCGAGGTCCTCGTCGCTCAGTGACGAGAGAGGCCTCCCCTTCTGCGTCCCGAAGCGGCAGACCGGTCCGTCGGCAGGCGCCGGCGCAGGTTCCTGCACCGAGGTCGGCTCGCGCGCTGGCTTACTCTCTCCGTTCGAGGCGCTCGATCGCTTCGCCGGCTGCGCCTTCGGCTCCGGCTCGGACGGCGGCGGCTCGGGGACGTCGAACGCGTCGGGGGCGCTCGGCTCCGCCGACTGTCCAATGGGCGGAGGCTGGCGCGCACCGAGTTGCGGGATGCCGGATGCCGGCGGGAGCGGAGCGGCAGGAGCGTCGCCGTAGAGCGCGCGGTGCCCGCTGAGCATTGCATCGGCCTGTTTCAGCGCAAACGCGCGCCGGATCTCGGGATCATCGCTCTGTCCGGTCCACGCCATCTTCGCCACGACGAACGGCTTGGTGAGCTCTTTGGCGTCGTAGGCCGACCGCACACCGAGCGACCGAATCGCCCTCAAGCGCGCCTTGCTCTCGGCGTGCGCGACAATGTGCAGTCGCATCTCACGGATCTGGCCGTCGGGCGACTTCGGCTCGTAGCCCTTGCGCCCCCCACGCACCCACGAGTCGTATTTCGCCTTGTACCTATCGTAGAGCGCCTCGACCTGCGCGCTCCCCTCACGGAGATCCATCTCCTTCGTGCCAAGGAGCTGCACGATCGTCCCGTCGAGGTGGCGCATCGTCCCGACGACGCGCCAGAGCACGTAGTGCGGGTCGCTCGCGTCGTCGAGGCGACCACTCAGCCGCGCATCCCAGGAGATGCCGGCCGCTGCTGCGATCCGGTCGAGCGCGGACTTCGAGAGTCCACGCTTGCCGCCAACGTCGTACGTCTCGTTCTCGACGTCGACGAGGACGGTAGAGAGGGTGATCGAGCAGCCCTCGGGGATCATGCCGCACGCCGTGGCGGGACTGACAAGGTGGTAGTGCTTGGCCGCGTGCTGGAGACGCGCCGTCACCTCCTCGGGATCCCGAAAGGTGCCAGACACGCGAATGGCTCGCGCCTCGGTCTGCACGAGTGCGTTGGACGTATTGGTGTTGCTCATGGTCGCCTTGGCCTCTCTCTCCTGATTGCGAGCGTCGTCGTCGTGCGACGCTCAGAGTCCGATCGCGCGCTCTTCTTCGGCCGCGCGCGGGGCCGTCTGCGGGAGCTCGCCGAGCTCCTCGCGGTCGATCGCGTCGAGGTACCGCTCGACGCCAGCGAGCACCTCCCGCGCTCGCGTCGTGTCACCATCGGCGAGCATCAAAACCGCGCCAGTGAGCGCGGCGATGTTCGCCGTCGCGAGTCCCATCCGGCGCACGCCGCGCCAGGATGCTTCGCATCCGAGACGCGTCGAGCCCCTCATCTGGCCCTCACGATCGCCGTCATGATCCGCACGCGCGTCTCCGTCGGACGCGTGAGGAACCAGACGGCCACTTTGAGGCTCGCCACCCTGCTCCGCAAAAACGTCATCGCTCTCCCCTCGCCTTCCAGCCTCGATCTCGCCACTCACTCATCCGCCGCGCTTCGCCGTCGCGCCTGCTCGTTTGCCAGGCGCTGGGCCTCGTCGAGCAGCCACTTCGCGATCGCCTGCGCCTGCCCGCGACGCACAATGTGCCGCAACAACGCGTGCGCCTGTCGCGCCGGGATCCCGACCTCGCCCGCGATCTCGCCGATCGAGACCGACTCGGCCAGCGGCAGGACCGCGCCCATCACGCAGCCCTCGCGCTCGCGTCCTTCGGCTCCATCGCGAGCGCGAGAAAGTGCGCACGGATCCCGTGCTCGCGCCGCTTGTGATCCATGAGCGCGTGCGCTTCGTCGAGTCGCGCCTGCGCCAGCGCGCACTCGATCTCGTCCCCGGTCATCTCCCGGGCCTGCCGTTCGAGGGCGACGATCTCCTCTTCGAGCTGCGCGATCTCGGCCCAGAGCCGCTTAATCTCGCTGTAGTGGTGCGCCAGGTTCATCATCTCTCTCCACCTGTTCGTTCAGACACTGCGACTTTCTCACGCCGCCTCCGTGTCGGCCGTCACCCACCGCGACCGCTCCCACGCCTCCGCCACCGCGGGGCCGTCCGCGTCGTCCATGCCGAGCAGCGCCGCGCGCGCCGTCATGGGCGAGACCTGTTCCCAGAGCGCCACGCGGACGAGGACGGCCTCGAGCTGCCGGATGCGCTTGTCGGCCTCCGCGATGGCGTCGCAGAGGGCCCCGTTCTCCCGGGCGAGCCGCTCTGCCTCGACCTGCGCCTCGTCTCGCTCGCGGACGATCCGGTCGACGATCGCGCGCGCGTCGTTGAGGATCTTCTCGAAGGTGTCCATCACGCTGCCTCCAGCGGAGGGGCGGAGGACGCGGGGCGGCGACCGCGGAGCTCGTCGGCGATCGCGTAGAGCCGCTCGGACTCCGCGCTCTCCTCCGACGTGACTGGGCGTCGCTCCTTCGGCGGCCAGCAGTACGGCGGCGGGAAGCCCACCATCTCGCGCGCGTCGTTCTCGAAGACCTCGGCGAGGTCGCCGCGCAAGATGTCCGTCAGCCCCGACGGCGTGACCTGGATCGCGATCGTGCTCCCGCACGTGCAGTGCCGAAGCTCCAGTCGCCCGCCGGCTCCGTCGTCCTGGTACCCGCAGAAGGCGAGCGCGACCCAGTCCCCCGGGTAGTACTCGACACCGCAGCACGTGCAGCGCTTGGGAAACGCGCTCACGGCTGGGCCTCGTACAGCTCGCCGTCGTCGTCAACGCGCGCCGGGTGCCCGCACGGCCCCTGCGCGTCGCAGCCGTCGAGCAGCGCCTCGATGCAGTGCTCCTCGCAGGCCACCCACTCGCGGTCCGTGTCGGGCGAGATCGTCCACTCCGCCGGCTTCCCGCACGGCTCGTAGGCGACGTAGGGGCCGCAGTCCTCCTCGCGGCCCGCCATGTTGCGCCCGCACCGCGGCAGGCGCCGCGCCGTCGTCAGGTTGGTCTCCATCACGCGCTCTCCTTCACGCGGGCACGCCCCGCGTCTGTAATCACCAAGCTCGCTCCCACCACCGTCGCTAGTCCGGCCCCGACGAGCCGGTGGCGCGCCTGCCGCTCCACCCTACGGATAGAGAGCGGCCGCACCGCGAGCCGGCGCAGGAGGCCGAGGTCGTGCCTCTCGCGCCGCGACCGCATCCACGCGAGGCACGCCTCGCAGGTGATGCCGTCGGTGTCGCGCGGGCACGCGTACCCGCCAGTCCCGCCGCAGACCGCCTTGCCCTTCGGGGCATAGTGACGGAGCACCGGGCGCTCCGGCTCCTCGAGGAGCCTCGCGAGCGCCGACTGGCGGGCGACGCGGCTGACGCCGTGTTCGTCGACCATCACCCGATCTCCGCGGCGGTCGGCAGGGCCGACGCCAGGTTGATGTTCTCGCCGCGCTCGGCGGCGAACGCCGGGGCGACGAGCGCGACGATCTGGTCCCGCCAGCAGAGGTCGCACGCCGACGAGCAGCAGCGCGGAGCGGGCGCCGCGCGCATCTCGAGGACGACGAGGTCGCGCTTCACCGCGCGGATCGCGGTGCGGAGTGCGTCGACCGACCAGGACCGGCCGTCGAGGACGGCCTTACCGTCTACCGCCGACGCGGCTGCGGCCTCCATCGCGGAGAGCTCGCGGCGGACCGCGAGGACTCGGCTGGCGGTCATGCGACCTCCTGCGCCGGGGTCCACTTGCCCGCGCGGAAAATCAAATCCCGAATGACCGCGCCGTCGAGGCGGACGATCACGCGTCCGCCTTCGGCCTTCTCGGCCATCAGCTCGCGGGCGTAGCCCTTTGCCGTCGCCTCGGCCTCCGCCTTCGTCAGCGATCCGCAGAGCGCCGTCGCGCCGCGGAATCGCACGAACCCATCAGAAAAACCCGATGCCTCGACTGCGTAGCCCATCCCTGCCTCCCCGGCGGGCCCTCATGGCCTCGCCTCGGGACTAGTTATAGCTATGCCTCTCGCGCCGCGCAACAAAATTCGATAGCCGTACCTATGAACGGCCTCGTTGTGACTGGAGAGGCTTGTCGTAACGCTGTCTTAGGCGCGCTAGCCGCGGCGCCGCAGCGCCACGCGGCCCTCGTCGATCCCGCCGCGCAGAGTCACCTTCGCCACGTCTGGGCGCCGCGCTTGGCCGGCCGCGATCCTGAGCACGGGCACCGAGCCCCAGCCCCTGCCGCGCACGAGCACGTTGGCGTGGTTCGCCGTGACGACCGCGCGCTCGTCGCCCAGCACCTCGGCGAGCCGGAGTTGCGTCGCCGTCTGGGAGAGGCCGAACGTCTTGGCGATCGGTCGCAGATGGTGATAGTTCGGCGAATCCGTCAGATCCCCCGGATTCGTGCCGGGCCTACTCGATGCGGAGCGTGGTCGTCGCGACAACGCCAGGGTCCGCGTCGATGTGTCGGTCTCGTACGTGGACTGCGAACTCGCAGCGTCCACGCCGTCGCGCCACCATGGATACCGTTCTCTCGTACGGATGCCGGGGCACAACGACGACATCACGCTCGAGCGCGTGCTCGAGAGATGCCGTCGGCTCGAGGTTCCTAAAGCCCCCCTTCTCCCATGTCGTCTTGAGGTCGACCAAGGCGCACTCCCGCAAGGGCTTGATCGAGACGTAGCGCTCGCGCCCGGGGTCTCTCACGTGAATGGAGATTGTCATCAGCGTTGCAACGCCGATGTGCAGTGACGAGTCCGAGAGCGCGATCGAGACGTCGATGGCTGGCTCGCTCGCGGGCGCATCCATTCCGCCGTCGCTCGCATGGGCCTCGACCGCGGCGCTCGTCGTCACGTCGCCATCGAGTCCCGCGCCGCTTGCGACCGCCGTCGTGCCCCCGCCGTTCAGCAGAGCGACCCCGAGGCATGTGCCGAGCCCGCAGACGGCGCACGTGATGCAGACGACCTCCGTGCGGGTCATCCAGACGCCTCCTTCGCGCCGGCGCCATCGGGCGCCTGCTCGGCGCTGTCGTCTTGAGCGAGCTGCGCGCCACGTCGCTTACGAGCCCTGTGCTTCTTCTTCGGCGCCAGCGTCTCGATCGCCGAGATCGTACGCGCCGCCCCCTCCTGAGGCTCTTCCGAAGCCGTGAGCCGGTTGTTGCGTACGTCGTCGAGGAAGGCCGCCCAGCCGTTGACCGGCTGGCCGTCGGATGCTCGTGCAAGCCCGGGCGTCGTCTCGAAGGTCTGAATGGCGCGGCAGACCTCGGAGACCGTCGCGGCTCCAGGATGGTGGTCGAGCCACTTCTTGAGGCCAGGGAGCTCGGCGACTTTGAGCAGGAACGTGCCGTACGTCAGGTCGGGCGCCTCTGCGGATGGCTGCTGACGGGGCGCGAGTGGAAGGTCCTCCCCAGCGCGTGGCTCTCGGGGGCCAAGGATGCGCGTGACATCGTCACCGACGAGCGCTGCGAACCTCACCGCGGTCTCGTATGAAGCCCCGCCCTTTCGATTCAGGAAGTCAGAGATCGACGGCTGCGCCCGCCCGAGCCGCTCAGCGAGCTTCGTGACGTTGTCGTCGCAGTGCTCGCGCTTGTAGGCGAGCATCGCGCGCCGAAGGCGTTCGTTCTGCGCCGGAGAGAGCTGGGACACGCCCAGGATCTTAGGCCGCGCAGGCATAGCCAAACCTATAAACGGATTCCGCTTGCGTGACTCACCAGGCATAGCTATAACTTTGCAGGATGGGGACGACCACGGTTACGAAGGCTGGCGAGGCGCTCCGCTGGGCCGTTGACCCGACGAACCCGAAACGCGTGAGCCAGTCGCAGTTGGCTCGCGATCTCGGGGTGAGCCAGCCCTCCGTATCGGAGTGGGTTCGGATGCGGTCCCGGCCGGAGTCGCATCTTCGGAAGGCGATCGAACTGCTTCTTGGCATTCCTGAGATCGACTGGATGACGGAAGCCGAGCTGGGCGTGGTCGAGCGAGCCGCGATCGAGGCAGCGGGGCGCGCAACCGCGGCGCCGATCCCTCTGCCCGAGTCCGGCCCCGACGTCACCGCCACCGACGAGCCCGAGGCCGCCGTCGGCTGATCGCGCGTCGCGCTGTTCGTCTTCGCTGGGAGGAGAGTGGGTCATGGTTCGCTCGGGGGTTCGTAGTCTCGCGACGTCGGTTGTCGATGCGGCGTCGGCTGCCTCGGAGGTTGCGGCGCGAGCTCATGCGTCGCAACGCGGCGACGTTCGTCCGCCCCGTACGATCTTGCAGTCTGCAAAGAGTGGCGAGTTCGTGCGCCCGTCGCAGACGTCCAGTGCGCAGCGGTTGCAGACACTGGCCACGCCGCACGAGCCGACACTGAACGCCGAGCGGGCGGAGGCTGAAAACCCGACGCCAAATAGCTCCTACATGCACATCGACTCAGCGCTGCCGCTCACGCTCCGGCAGCTCGACGTACTGCGCAGCATCGAGCAGTGGATCGACGCTCGAGGCTGGCCTCCGTCCCTCTCTGAACTTTGTGCGGAGTTGGGCACGAGCTCGAAGGCCGTCGTCGTCGACCATCTGAAGGGCCTCGAGCGGAAGGGCTACCTGCGGCGCGATGCCGGCGAGCGGCGCGGGCTCCGGGTGCTCATCCCGTCGACGCAGGCTCGCGTCGTCGAGCCGAGACCGATCCGCAAGGCGGTGCACCTATGTGATCGGTGCCGAAGGGAGGTTGGATGAGCGTCGAGCGGCTCGAGGAGATCAACGCCGAGTTGGCGATGAGGGAGGGCCGGTGAGCGTGGCAGAGGCGCTCCAGGTCTGCACCGACTGCAAGCAGCAGCGGCCCGCAGCCGAGTTCGTCGGCGCGCGCGGATGGCCCCTGCGGACGTGCTCGGCGTGCCGAGAGAACAGCAGCAGAACCCGCGCGTCGATAGTCCTCGGAGCCCCCCCGCGCGTCATCACCGTCCACGACCTCGAGGCGGAGCGGCGCGCCGGGCGGCGGGTGCATCTCCAGCTCGTCCATGAGTTCGAGGCGGAGCGACCGAAGACGCGTGGCGACTGCGCCAGCGTCCCGCGGCCTTGCCCGTGGGTGAGCTGCCCCTATTCGCTCTACCTCGACGTCGATCCCATCACCGGCTCCATCAAGCTGAACCACCCCGACAAGGAGCCGGACGAGATCGACCCTGATCGCTCCTGCGCGCTCGACATCGCCGACCTCGGCGGCGCGTCGCTGGAGGACGTCGGGCTCGCGATGAACATGACGCGGGAGCGCGTCCGGCAGATCGAGGAGGGGGCGATGGCGAAGGTGAGGTCGCGATCGAGGCGCCGTCACTTCGTCGTCGAGTCGATGCTCCGCGAGTACACGGACGCCACCGACTTCCGCCGGCAGCGCCGCACGCCGAGCAGATCGCGACGACGAGAGATCGAGCGCGAGCCGGTGGCAGAGGTGCCGCGCGAGGCTGACGAGCCGCCGGAGCGCGTGTCGTTCTTCGCTCGCGGCGAGCGCGCCGACGAGCGCGTACGTGAGGCGGTCTGGAACATGTTGAAGCGGCGGGAGAAGAGCCGAGGGTTCGACACGACGGAGGAGGAGTAATGGTGGCGTTTCGACAGGGAGACGTGATCGAAAGGATGGGAGGTGCGCGGTGACCTTCTCCGTCTACGTCGCCGGCCCCTTCTCGTCTGGCCCGGAGCTCCGCCGTCGCCTCCCCGGTCGCCTCGCCGCGATCGGCGCCGAGTTGACCGCGCGCTGGCTCGACCTTGCGGCGGCTGAGGGCTCCGAGGACTTCTCGCGCTACACCATCGACGAGCTTCGCGCCTTCGCCGAGATGAACGATGCGGACCTGCGCGCCGCTGACGTCGTCCTCCTGGTAGACCCCGAGGGGCGCGGGCGGGAGACGTACAGCGAGATCGCGCGGGCGCTCCTCTGGAACAAGCCGGTCGTCTGGTGCGGGCGCCTGACGCTCTCTGCCTGGCGCCGCGGCGTCGTCCGCGTCGACAGCCTCGACGCCGCCATCGGCACGCTGGCGCGCATGCGAGAGGCGTACGCCGATGGCGCGCGCGGAGAACTTCTCGCCATCCTCGGAGGTGCATCGTGAGTCGATACAGCCACGTGTCCACGTCCACGCTGCGAGCGGTGGTCTGCGTCCTGTCGGCGCCCGGCCTGCTCTGGGTGTTCGAAGCGCAGGTCGCGGAGATGCAGAAGGAGCTCCTCGCGCGCGAGCTGCCGTCGATCGCGGATGAGAGCGGTGGGTTCCTCGTGGCGGCGCCGGCGGGGGTGCAGTGATGAATCCCCGCCTCCTCTCGCGCGAGGCGTCTGCGAAGTACCTCGGCGTCGGGCTTACGACGTTCGAAGAGAAGATCGAGCCCGACATACGGCAGCACGCGATCAAGGTGGGCCGCCGAGTCCTGTACGACGTGAAGGAGTTGGATCGATGGGTCGAACAGCAGAAGGCTGGAAGCTCCGATGGCGAGGCGGCATCGCACACGTCCGATTCCGTCACGAGGGTGAGCGCTACGAAATCACCACGGAGTCGAGAGATCCTTCAGAAGCTGCGCAGCGGGCCGCGCGGATCTATGCCGAGACTGTATCCGGTCGCCGCAAGCCCGTCGCGGCGCGACGCGTAGCGACGACGCCGCTCGACGAGCTCATCGCCAACTGGATCGAGGCGTTCGAGGACGACCACGACGCGACGACGGCCGCGACCTACCTCGGGTATGCGCGCGCCACGTTCATCCCGTTCTTTGGCCGGCTCGACAAGATCACGAGCGAGTCGATCGCCGACTACTCGCGCGTCCGACTCCGCTCCGTGACCCGCAAGACGGTCCAGAAGGAACGCGGGGCCCTCCGTTCGTTCCTCGAGTGGTGTCACGAGAAGCACTACCTCGACCGCGTCCCCGACTTCCCCAAGCTCCCGAAGAAGGCCACCGGCAAGCGGTCGGCGAAGCGAGGCAAGGGCGCGAAGCTGACGGAGGCGGAGGTCGAGGCTTTCCTCGCCGCGCTTCCGGAGTGGAGCACGCGCACCGTCCGCGGGCATCGGTTCCGCGTCCGCGCGTTCTTCGAGCTCATGTACCTGACCTCGCTCCGGCCCGAGACCCTTCGCGGCATCCGTTGCCCGGAGGACTATCGCCGCGGGTCGCGCGAGCTGCGCATCCGCGACGAGATTGACAAGGCTCGGTACGGACGCACCATCGACCTCGACGCCCGCGCGGCCGCGCTGCTCGACGAGATCGCGCCGGACGTCGGCCCCATCTTCGGTCGACACGATCTGCGGGACTACGCCAAGCGCGCGGCCGAGAAGGCGCTGCCTCCTGAGAAGGCCGCCGACTTCGTCCCCTACGACCTTCGACACGCCTTTGCGCGGCACAAGCTCGCGAAGACCCCGAACCTGATCGGAGTCGCATACCTCATGGGCCACAAGCACCTGACCACCACGAACAAGTACCTCGAAGGCAACCGCGAGGAGGCGCGCAAGGTGCTCGCCGCGGCCTTCGTTGCGAACGGGGGCAGTGCCCCCGAAACCGCCCCCGAGAGCGGTTCCCGGCGGGCCTCGGCGGGTTCTGGCGACGACGAGACCTCGGGAAACACGGGTCAAACCGGCACCGACGACGAGCCCTCCCGGGTTCAGGTTCCAGTGGGGTAACTCCTGTGCGGGTTCAAGTCCCGCCCTTCGCACTGTAGTTTCGCATACTTAGGTGCCCGGTGGATCGGCAAGTGGATCACGGGCGCGGGTC
>Ga0207864_1001664_pt1 | contig 23574 bp, 12 predicted proteins | sample HigsolmetaAR202D_FD_184834 | JGI IMG/M metagenome (GOLD analysis project Ga0207864, IMG submission 184834) | Ionic liquid and high solid enriched microbial communities from the Joint BioEnergy Institute, USA - AR20-2-D (SPAdes) (version 2) ... | reverse complement strand
CCTCAAAGCCTTCCTCCACCGGCGGCAGTTCGGTCAGGAGCAGACCAGCTCGTGCGAGGACTTCATGATCACCCACACGGTGGCATTCACCCTGCGTGCAGCTCATGGTCATGAACAGTTTCTCGCCGCGGAGGAACTGCTCCTCACTGAGCACCGGCACGTGCTTCTGGATGTAGGGGTAATCGGTGTGGAACGCCATCGACAGCGTATTCACGTGTCGCAACACGTCGTTCCAGCTACGGCTTCGGGTTTCGAAATCGGTAGCATCCAGTAGCGGTGGATTCGTCTTGATATGGTTCAACTGAAGCACCTGCCACCACTTCCTCAACTCCTTCATCGCGGCACGGACCTTTTCGTTGTCCGTGTCGAACCAGTTGGCGCGGCGGTCGGCAGCCTGCTGCCGCAGCGTTTGCAATGTCTGCAGCCGCGACTGTTTCATGCCTTCAAGCTGACGCACCCGCTGAGCGGTTTCTGCATCGTTGGCTGCCTGAGCCGCGGCGATGCGGCGATCCAGGTCAGCGATCTCCGATTCAACACGATTCGCCTGGTTGTCGAACTCGTTGATGAAGTCGGTGATCGCCTTCACCGTAGTAGCCATCTTTTCAGCCATGACACGGCTGTCAGCGGCGAAGTAGTCCACCAGCGCCGCCGCCTCGTGCGGCTCCAGTGCGAAGCTGGGCATGCGAACCTTCAGCCACGGGCGAATCTTCGATTCACCCACGACCGCCTGGCCCGGCGGCGCAATGTTCGGATGGCCGTTCACGTTCTGCAGGAAGTGGTACAGCCAGTCCGGCTGCGTCTTGGCGCCCTGACCGACCAGGCGAGGCGGCGCCCAGTTGATCAGGTTATCGTTGAGCGAGCCGTCAGCTTCGTAGACGCCGTAGTACTGCTGGATGAATGGCTCGTTGCCCTCGATGTTATGGCAGCCGTAGCAGTTGTACAGCGTGGCGATCTGTCGGCCGCGTGAAATCTTCTCCTTCATCGGGTTGACGGCCGCGGCCTGGAACTCTGTGGTCACGCCCGGCGCCATGACGCCCGTCACGAACGTGGTCAGCGCCCGCACCTGACGATCAGTCAGGAAGAACTTGGGCATCTTGAGCTTGTCGTAGGGCCGACCCAGCTCGATGCGGTCGTTGACCATCTTGCTGTCCAGCGAGATGCGGCCGCGATCATACACACGCGGGTTGTGCAGCTTCTGGTACAGCCACGGCCGGCGCTCCAGTTCGTGCATTTCCTCCCACTGGTAACGCCACTGCAGAGCATCCTCCGCCGTGATGTGCGGCGCATCGGCCTGCAGGCCCTCATGCGCCACCTTCCAGCCGGGGAAGGGCTGGGCACGCTGCTTATCGTAGGCGTGGTCGAAGTAACCGAAATCAAGCTTGTGCGGGTCCTTGGTACCCCAGTCGTTGAGCTCGGCACAGGCGGAGGCGGCATCCTCCAGGCCGTTGATGGTGTGGCAGCCCACGCAGCCGTAGTGCGTGATCATGCGCTGGCCCAGCCAGTAGAGCTGCTTTTCGGTGGTCCACTCATCGCGGTTCTGATTCATCTGCTCGCGGACCATCGCGGGCGTGCTCTGCACCGCCTGCAGCGCCACAACCAGTTCCTCGAGCATCTGCTTGTCGACAGCCTCGGCGTTGAACGCGCCGGGCCGGTAGGGGATGACGTTGCCGTTTTCATCGCGTTCGACGAGCTGACCATCCTCGGTGCGCATCACACCCGGGCGCTGCAGCGACAGCAGATAGTCTGCCAGATCGCTGGCCTGTTGCTCATCCAGACGCAGGGACGGCATGATTGTGTAGTCGGAGTAGTGCTGTGGGTTGCGCACCCAGTCGTAAAGCCAGCGCTTGGCACGCACGCGGGCTTCATTCTCGGGCCAGCCCGCCATCAGCTTTGTACCCACACCGGACAGCTCCGGTCCGACCAGCGTGATCCGCTCGGGGATGTAGCGCTGGGCGTACCAGTGCCGCTCGTTGTAGGTCATCGCATTGACGATGTTTTCGGCTTCCGCCTGGCTGACACGCTGGCGGCGAGCGACATCGTCCACCAGCCACGGCCGTGTCTGATCCTCCAGGTTGCTGTGGCACGCCAGGCAGCCGATCGTATTGAAGAGCTCCCGGCCACGGGCAATGCTCTCATCCGATGCCTCCAGCATCGAATCCGACAGCGGAATCGGCGTGTACTGCGGCACGGGCTTGTTCTGCTGGGCGTAGTACTCAGCCCGGGGTTCGGCGTGCTGCAGGTAATAGGTGATCGCCGCCACTTCCGTGCGCGTGCGACGGATATCCAGCGGAGACGAGTTGTTCTCCAGCATGAAGTAGTGGGGCATGCGGGCCGTGGGGCGGAAGCCTCGCGGCGACCAGATCCACGACCCCATCATGTCCGCCGACAGTTTCTCCTTCACGTGCACCAGCGACGGGCCGACCTTTTTTACGTCCAGAGCGCTCTGCACCGTGCCCACCGCGTGGCAGTTGGCGCAGCCGATCTGCGCGAAGAGCTTGCGACCCTCAAACAGTCGGGGCGCCGCATCAGAGATGTCGTACACGTCCGTGTGGCACTTGGTGCAGCTCGATTCGACATAATCGAGCTGATGCATCGGCCGCTCCCAGTGCATGAAGTGCACGTGGTGCCAGCCATACGCCTTGGCCCAGTATTCCTCCTGCTTCACGGCCCGGCGGGTCTGGCCGGTGACCGGATGCACGTAGGCGGCTTCGTGGCCGTGATCGTGCTTGGGCGCGAAGGGGTGGGCATGATCGCTGGGATCAGGCAGGTACAGGTCATCGTGTGCGAAGCCGGTCGTGGTCGATGCCGCCGAGGCATGGCCACTCGTCGCCGGGGCAGCGGTCAGCACGAGCTCGACCTCGCTGCCCCTAGCGAGCTGCGGCTGGCGATGCTGCGGAGCGGCCTTTTCTGGTTCACGCAACAGGAATTCGGGGATGGGCGTGCCGTTCGCCGCGTCCACCCAGATGTTACGTGGTGTGTGGGCGGTGTACTGGAACTGCGTCTCGTGGCCCGCGCCCTCGTGGCACACCGTGCAGCCGAACGTCCGCACCGGGTCACCCGGTGTGTCCATCGGGTGCAGCGATTCGGCCGCCACGTACATGTCCATCCTCGGGTGGCCCAGCAGCACCGGGCTGTCGCTCAGCGGAGCAAGCCCAGCCTGCTTGCGATGCTTATTCAGTTCCGCGATCGCCGCCGTCCGGTACGTGCTTTCCAGCAGTCTCAGCTCTTGCTCATCGAGATGCGACTTCACAAGCTGACGCAGCTCGTCGCGCATCTGGGCGATTGGCTCATACCATCGGCTCAGCGGCACCTCGCCGGACTGATCCGCACGCGTGCGCACCAGTTTCTGAATCGTCTCGTAAAGCTTGTCCGCCGGGACGGGGTCCTTTTCGTCGGCCTGTGCTTGCGCGGCGGCGGGGTTGCGCTTGGCTTCGATCTCGCGGTAGATCGCGTTGAGGGCGGTGCGGGCTGATTCCTCAATGGCCTTGACCTGTTCACCCAGACCCGCCGCAACGCCCGCGTTCGCCCAGAACTGAGGCAGAACGACCGGCTCGAACGTCAGACGTGACACATCCTGACCCTCTGAAACGGCGATCTGCCGTTCCACGAATGCCAGCAGCGTCTGCGGTTCATATTCCGGCTTGTCGATGTTCACGTGGCACGACATACACCGGTCGATCGATTCGACCTGCTTGAAGTGCAGGTCCTGCAGCACAGCCGGCACGACCACCTGCCGCGGCTTCTCCGATGGGTTGAACCAGTTCAGCAGCGGCATGTCGCGGAACTTGGTGATCGCCGGGGGCTGCAACGCCTTAAGCTGCTCCTCGAGCGAATTGACCGCAATCTGCTTGCGTGTCAGTTCCGAACGCAGGTCGTTCAGCCACGCCTCGGCCTCTTCCAGTTCCGTGGTCTTTTTCTCGATCGCGGCGACGATCGCGGCCATCTGGGCGTTCTTCTGGTTGAACGCCTCGGTGACGCGAACCACCTTCTCCCGGGCGGCCTGGGCTTCCGGTGAATCAGCCCCGCAGGCCAGTAGGGCATGTTCCAGCGCCTGCTCAGCCGGGACGATCTCGCCTTTGGCAATGTTGAGAGGCAGCTTCAGCTTCGCTTCCTCGTCGCGCAGTTCTGCCAGTTCACGCTTCAGCCGGGCAATGGTTTCGTCGGAGCGGATGGTGGCTTCCAGCTCGCGGATGGCCTTGTTCAGCGCGGTCACCTCGGCCTGATATTCGGCCGTCATGGCGTTGCGCTGGGCATCCTGCTTCATGGCCACTTCCCACACCACCGCATCGCGCTGGTAAAGCCGCCACTCCTTGTGGTGGTCGGCCAGGACCAGCCACAGGGTCGCGCCCAGCAGTGCCACCGCCGAAACGGCGAACAGCACGTTGAGTTTTCTCATATCGCGGAAGGTCGTGGTGGGTACCGGCATGTCGTTCTGCGCTCCGGCTTAGGATGCAAGCTACGCGAAACTAAGTAGATAGAGCAACAAATGGGCCCGCAGCACAGCAGCGGGTCCCACGCTCGCATCATTCATCGCAGCGGCAAGTTAAATTGTCAGGCGCCAACTTTCAACGCGACCATCCCTTTCGGGGAAATCTTTCCCGGTTTGACGGTCCCGGTTTTAGCTCAAGGCAGAGGTACGACAACGAAAGAACTCGTCGAAGCTACGCCTGTCGTCATCTGGTTCGTCAGCTCCGGACTTTTGGTCGTTTGAGATATATTGCTATTGTCCTTAGCGTCTGGCCGCAGGGAGCTGCCAAGTTTTTCCGAAGGAGGAGGGAAGATCATGTCTCCTGTGTATTGGCTGGTACCGTCGCCGCGCGTGAGTGTCGTCATGGGACACCCGGCAGGTAGACTTATAACGCCCTGGCCAGGGGCCCTCACAAACCGGGCGAGTGCGGTTTTTGATGGACAAACGTGATTTGGTCGATACAATGCACGCCATGACTCGTTCGAACATTGCGATCGCGATTCAGATTATTTGCTCTCCGCAACCGCGGTAGGGACCGGCGATCGTGTGATTGATGCGACCAAGCCCAACCCTGCCGCGAGGCAGGGTTTTTTCATTCTGGTTGGCCCAAAGGCCACGAACCCGATTCGGACGTAACGGACCATGAGCAGCGCCCCACGGAAAGTCGAGATCTACGACACGACCCTTCGCGACGGCACCCAGGGAGAAGGTGTGGCCTTCTCCCTCGTCGAGAAGCTCAAGATCGCCCAGCACCTGGACGAACTGGGCGTCGACTTCATCGAGGGCGGTTACCCGCTGTCCAATCCCAAGGATGAAGCCTTCTTCAAGGAGGCCCGCCACCTGGACCTGAAACATGCCCGTATCTGCGCCTTCGGCATGACCCGCCGCCGGGGCATGAAGCCGCAGGAGGATCCGGGGATGGCTGCCCTGATCAACGCGGCGGTCCCACTGCCTAACGCCGTCATCATCATCGTGGGCAAAACCTGGGACCTGCATGTGGATGAGGTGCTGCGCGTCAGCAGAGAGGAGAACCTCGCCATGATCCGCGAGTCGCTGGCTTACTGCCACGCAGCCGGACCAGAGGTCTTCTACGATGCGGAGCACTTTTTCGACGGCTATCGCGCCAACCCCGAATACGCCCTTGCGACGCTGCGGGCAGCCCTGGAGGGCGGGGCGACGCGACTGGTTCTGTGCGATACCAACGGTGGGTCGCTGCCCGGCTGGATCAGCCAGGTGGTGACCGAGGTGCGCCAGGCCCTGGGGCCGGACGTGAAGCTGGGTATCCACCCCCACAACGATGGTGGTCTGGCGGTGGCCAATGCCCTGGCTGCTGTTGAGGCGGGTGCCGTGCAGGTCCAGGGCACGATCAACGGTATCGGCGAGCGCTGTGGCAACGTCGACCTGCTGTCCGTAGTGGCGAACCTGCGGCTGAAGATGGGCCTTGACTGCCTCCACCCCGACGCTCTGAAACAACTCACCCGTACCAGCCGCTTCATCTATGAACTGGCGAACCTGAACCTGGTGCCGGGGCAGCCGTTCGTCGGTTCAGCCGCCTTCGCCCACAAGGGCGGGATGCACGTGCACGCTGTCCAGAGGATTGCGCACAGCTACGAACACATCGACCCGGAAGTAGTGGGCAACACCCGCCGGGTGCTGGTGAGCGAACTGTCTGGCGGGAGCAACATTGCCGCGACACTCGGCCGCAAGTTCAACATCGTCGAGGACCGGGCCGTGCAGCGGCAGGTGCTCATGCGGGTGCAGGACCTGGAGCATCAGGGCTATCAGTTTGAGGCCGCCGAAGCCAGTTTCGAGCTGCTGCTGCATGACGTGCTGGGGACACGGCCGAACTTCTGGACGCTGGACCACTACCGCTGCGTGATCATGCGTCGCGACGGCGAGCAGCCGGTTACCGAGGCGACGGTGAAGCTGCGCTTCGATGAGCCGGATGGCTCGGTGGCGACCGAACACCACGTGGCGGAAGGGGATGGCCCGGTCAACGCCCTGGACGGGGCGCTGCGCAAGTGCCTGGCCCGACGCTACCCGCAGGTGGCGCAGGTCCACCTGGTCGACTACAAAGTGCGTGTGGTGAACCCGACCGCCGAGTCGGCCGCGAAGGTGCGCGTCATCGCCGAGTTCGCTGTGCGCAACGGGCAGGCGGACGGTGCCGCCGAACGCCACTTTTCCACAGTCGGCGTGAACGAGAACATCGTCGACGCCTCGTGGCAGGCGATTGCAGACGCCTTTGCGTATCATTTGATCGAACAAGGGGCTGCGTCCCCGTTGGCATCGACATCGCCCACAGCCCGACCCGCGGCCGCTACCCGTCCGGTCACCGTTTGACCCCCGGCGTTGCCGACCGGCCCGCGACCCGATATAGTTACCGTCCCCCAAGCGGGCGTAGCTCAATTGGATAGAGCATCAGACTACGGATCTGAAGGTTGCAGGTTCGACTCCTGCCGCCCGCGTTAAGCGACTAAGCCGCAGTAACTTAAAGCGACCGCCAGAACCAGGTTCTGGCGGTTTTTTTATTGACGCTACCGTGTTTCCCCCTCCGCGCGCGTCGATGACGTCCGATTGCTTGGGAAAGCCAGCCTTTACTACAGTGCCGCTTGGCCTGTCATAGTAAACGGTCGCTTAACTATGGCAACAAACCGAGAACAGCCGTGACATATCAGGCTTTGGGAGCAATGACACCCGAACGGTCGGCGATGGAAGTCTCACCCCGCCAGGCGTTTTTCAACCTGGAGGATGCTGGTGAGCAGTTCACCCGCGGTGCGGATGGGGGGGTGGTCGGGGTCGGGGGGCTGGAGGATGGTGCGGCTGAGCTGGGAGAGGTGGCGGGCGGCTTCGGTGGCGGGGTCGTAGGCGACCAGGCCTCGGAAGTCGGGGTTACGGTGGGGACGGTTCATCTGCAGCACGAGGTAGAAAAGGTCGATCGCCCGGTCGATTTTCTGATACGCCCCCGCGAACAGGCTGCTGGTGACGGTGCCTTTGCGGACCAGGCGATAGAGGTCACGCTGAATCTGCGAGTTGGACAGCATCTCGTTGAGCAGCTTGGCGAGCATGGCGGACTGCTCCACGTTTTCGCCGACGCGCACGGCTGAACCGAAGTCGACGAATCCGACGCCGTGCTCGGTAATGACAAAGTTATCCAGTCGCAGATCCAGGTGAATGATGCCGACCTTGTCGTGCAGGACGCGCAACAGGTCGGCCGCCTGTTTGGCGAACTCCAGGTGCGGCAGGGTCTGGCCGCCCAGCCGCAGCCATTTGAGATAGAGCTTGCTGACGAAGCCTCGCTCATCCTTTTCCAGATGGATCACTTCGGGTACGCGCTTGCGATATTCGCGGGGTAGTTCGCGCTGCAGGATTTTAAGAAAAGCGGCTTCGCGCGTCAGGAACAGCGGAAAGACCTTGTTCACGAGCTTGCGTGCGCCGCGCTGGATGGTTTCATCATCTGCATCCGGAAAACGCTGCGCCAGTCGGCCCGCTGCCTGCTCCAGCGTGGGTGTCTGCTTGAGGACGACGTAGGCCTGATCGCCGGGCCGATCGTCGCGCGAGCGGTGCAGGCGCACATCGTAGGAATGGCGGTCGGTGTGTACGCCCGGTGCGGCCAGCAGCACCTTGCGAGCGGTGAAGTAGTAATGGCGTTTGCGTAACGGGCCGAAACGAAACAGGCTCGCCGGTTCGCGGATGCAGGCGGGTTCGCACTCGACGGCGAACTCGGGGCGATGGCGGAACTGGTTGTATACGGCTTCGACCTGGCGTGGCTGGCGCGAGACGAAGACGAACTGCCCGCCCCATCGCAGGTGCTCGAATACATCGCTGACCTGTGCATCCTCCGCGCGGGTGGCGAAAAAGTAATCGGTAAGCGATGAATCGGCATAACGCTCCTGACTACGCATCAGCCGCAGACGATCGGCTTCGCTGACGATCAGCTCGCGCGCGACAACGGGGGCGGACACTGCGCCGGCGGCGTCTGACACACCCGGAAGAAATCGCGGCAGAGAGGTGGAGCGGCTCATGCGGTGGAGCGTCTGGCAAATCAGGGTAACAGTGCGGCAGTGTAAGGGGCGGGACGGTGGATCAGTCGTCGCGCTGGGGCGCGGCGGCGGTTTGCGCTTCGCGCGATGCACTGGGCGGTGGTGAGGCGGTCGGCTCGGGCAGCTCGACTTCGACGTGTGTACCTGCCAGCAGATCACCGGGGTTGTCGATCGCGATGCGCACGCGGCGGGTGTCGGTCTGCGGGTCGATTGTGTTGGCGATGTGGACGATGCGGCCGGGCAGCTGTTGTGCGTTAGCGCGACGGGGCGTTACCCGGGCAGACTGGCCGACTGTCAGCGTCACAGTGCGCTGCGTTGGCACTGCTACGTCGATCAGGAGTTTATCTGTCTGGATCAACCGTACGACTGGTCGGCCGGGGGTGACGACCTCGCCGACGATGGCGTCTACCGATTCGATGAGTCCCGCGACGGGAGCTTTCAGTGTGTGCTGGTCGAGAATGGCCTGGGCGTGCTGCAAGCGCTGTTGGGCGAGCGCGTGTTGCAGTTGCGCCTGTTCGAGTTCGAGTTGCGCCTGCGCGGTTTCGACAGCGTTGCCTCCCGCAGCGCGAGCGCGTTCCAGCCGCTGCTGTGCCGTCCGCACGGCCACGTCGCTTGCCGCTTCTTTTTGTGCCAGTTCCACGAGCGTTTTTTGCACCGTGTCATCGAGCGTGGCGATGATTTGTCCTGCTTCGATACGATCGCCCGGTTTAACGTGGATGGCAGTGATGCGGCCGGTGACAGTGAAGCCGAGCTTCGCGTCATAAGCGGCGTGGACTGCACCGGCATATTGCGCCGCAGCAGGCTGAGCCGTCCAGCACATCAGCAACAGCAGCATCCACCAGATGTGTCGCTTGGAGATTGGCATGTCGTTCACTCTTGCCGTGAAGTTTCGATCTGTGCGCGGTGTGCCGAGACGATCACGCTGTCGACAAGGTTGTCGAGCATGTCATCCTCGTCCAGTTCGTCCGCATTGTCGGCGGTTGGTGCGGCATCGGCTGTCATGACACCCGCGCTGGTAGGCGGTTCGGAAGTGATTGAATCAGGCGTCGCGGCCTCGTTGAGTGAGAGTTCCGCGCCGGGGGACTGCCTGGCGTCCAGGTCGATTTCCTCCGCCAGCAGCGTACGGTAGAGTTCGCCCGCGTCCTCGGGGCGAATCGCGTCATCATCTTCGTCCTGAACAGTCGTGGGGGCAGGGGCGACGGGTGAGGCGGGTTCCGTCGCAGGGCTTTCCTCAGAGGAGACTTCCGCTTTGCGTGACGGCGCGGTGGCGGACCGTTTTGCGGCTGTCTGCGCCTGTACAGCGGCGGCAAAGATGCCCGAACCAACATCCTGTCGCGCAATGGGAGTGTCCGTCGTGCTTTCGCCGGCTGCACCAGCCAGTTGCATTTCGTCACGATTGAACACTGTGCCCGCCAGCTTCGCTCCGATCATGCGCAGTTGCGCCAGTGTCTTGTCCACCCGGCTCTGCGTTTCGCCACGCGCGACCACGAGGATGACCTCATCCACCCGGCCAGCCACGAAAAGCGCCTCGATACTGCCCGGTATCGGCCCCGTGTCGAAAAGAATCATGTCGTAGTGGCGTCGTGCTTCGGCGATCAATTCGCTGATGAAATGCGTGGACAACCGGCCCACATGCTGCGGCCGAGCGCCAACGGCAGGCAGCAGCGAAAGGTTCGGCACGCTCGTCTCCACCACACACTGTTCCAGCGTGCCGCCCTCCAGCATGCCCACCAGTCCGACCTTTGCGTCCGGTGGAAGCAGCAGGATGTCAGTCTCGCGATCGTCGAGGTAACCCATGACGGTCATCACCTCGTCGACGCTCTGACGTTGCGGGGCGCCGTTGACACCGTTGTTCGCGGCGGGTTTGGCCCGGCCGGTCAGTTCGCAGTCCACCAGCAGCGTGCGCGTGCCGGACAGCGCCAGCGATGTCGCCAGCCCGACCGTCAGACTGGTCTTGCCCGAACCTTCGCTGGGACTGGTGATCGCAAACGCCTTGGCGCCGGCGGCAGCGCCACGCAGTTCCAGCAGTGCGCGAATCTCATGGATACTCATGGCCGCGGCCTGCGACTGGATCGAGCCGTCGCCTTTCTTATCCATGGCGGGTACACGGCCGAGCAGAGGAGCGGCTCCCGTTGCGACGGGTACGATCTCGGCCCGCAGAATTCGCTGATCCGCCGCCAGCAGTACCAGTGCGATCGCCAGCAGGGTCAGTCCGCCCGCCGTGCCACCGAGCAGCGCCGCAGCCGGACGCGGGTCGGCATGACGTGTCACCAGCGGCGTCAAAGATTCCGGCAGCAACACCCGGCCGGCCGCCCATCCGCCCACAAGAAGCTGGCGCATCTGCTGCTCCCGCTGTTCGATGAGCGACTGGGCGTAGGCGATGGCGTCATCCAACTGCTGAATCTGCCGCTTGTGCTCGACGAGGCGGGCGTGCTCGGCTGCGACGCGGTCACGCATCTGGCTGAGCGTTCGCTGTCGGCCGGCCAGTTCGTCCACAGTGAGCGTGACCGCGCCTTCGATGCCCAGCCCCGCCAGGTTCACCCTGGCCGCGGTCGCCTGTGTGACGTGTCGGTTGATCTGCTGTGCCACGGCGTCGATCTCGGTGCGCAGCTCGCGCATAGCCGGGGCGTTCTCGCCCATGGTCAGGCTCATCGCATCGTAACGGGCCGCCAGCTCCGCCTGTCGTGCCAGCAGCCCGGCCAGCACGCTGTCGGTCCGCGCCATGGCGGCAAGACGCTGGGTGTCGGCGCTCGTTGGTTCAGCAGACTGCGCCTTCAGTGTCGCCAGCGCGATCTCGGTTTCTGTGAGTTGTAGTTCGATTTTGGCAAGCTCTTCCGCCCGCGTACGCAATGCCTCGTCAAGCTGAAGGGAACCGAGCGTTGTTTCCACCTTGTTGCGTTGCTGGCGGACCGCCAGCAGATGTTGCCGCAGGGTGGTGCGGTCCTCGATCAGTTTTTCGAGCTGAGCAGCATCGGCCTGCTGACGCTCGAACTCGGCCGACCTCTGATAGGCTTCGAGAAGGGAGGCAAGCGTGTCGGCCGCGGCATTCCGTTTGGTGTGCAGCAGAGCCAGATGCAGCGGCGTCGGCCGACCCGTGCCGGCGGTGACCGTCAGTTCTCCCTTGCCGGATGCGTGCGTTTGCAGCAGCTCGATCTGCCGCTCGACAAAGGCCCGATAAACCGCCTCGGCGGGGTCGCCCTCGGTTGCCTCACTGCTGACTCCCGCCACGACGGGCCGTACCTCCAGCCGCAACTCAGCCCGATAAGTCGGTGTGTCGGCGTTCCAGCCTAGCACCGCTCCCGCCGCTCCTCCGATCAGACCCGCAAGCAACGCCCAGCGAACACGCTTGCGCAAGCGCGTTCGCATAAGTTGCCATCGCGAGGCAGGTGTGGGCGGCGGCGAAGCCGGCGCAGCGATTCGCGTCGACAGCGCCGTCTCCTGGCGTGTCTGATCCGGCGGGGCTGGCAGCGTCGTCGTCACTCGCGGTCTCCCTTGAAGACGGGAATCGACATAACATGCTGCGGCGACGGCGGTCGGGTGGTGACGCCGCGCCCCGGGTCGGCCGTTCGGCGAATGCTCGCGACCGCCCCGGGCTTTGGTCCCGGAAAGGCATCTCCCGTCCGCATGCGCCGGCATTGTACCGGTTCAGCAAAGAAGGTGCGATGAATCGCCGGAATGGTTGAATCACACCATGCCCAAATCTAGAATCCAAAAAGGGCCAATAGTGAGTTGGATCAGCCGTGAAGCACAAATGTGATCATTGCGACCGTCCTGCGACCACCCACTCGGTGGAAATCATCAAGGGGCAGAAGATTGAGAAGCATCTGTGCGATCTGCACGCCAGCGAAGCCGGGCTGGTTATCAAGGCGGCTCACACGCCGATCAACGAACTTCTCACCAATTTCGTGAAGCTGCACAGTGGGGCGCCCGCCCGTCAGGAGAAGGTGTGCGAACACTGTGGCATGAGCTTCTCGGACTTTCGCGAAAACTCGCTGCTGGGCTGCCCCAACTGCTACAAGGCATTTGAGGAGCAGCTCAGTCCGTTGCTGGAGCGTGCCCACGAGGGGGCAACGCATCATCTTGGGAAGGTTCCCCGTCGGGCCGGTGCCGCCGAACACCGCCAGGCGCAGATTTACCGCATGCGCAAACGGTTGGATGAAGCGGTTGCGGCCGAGGATTACGAACTGGCGGCCCGACTGCGCGACGACATCCGGCAGTTTGAGGAACAGTCGTGAACCCGCTGAGGCAGATGACAGATCACGCTGGTGAATGGCTGCGCGGTATGGGGCCGCATAGTGAGATCGTCATCTCCAGCCGGGTGCGTCTGGCACGCAATCTGGCTGGTTTCCCTTTCGTTGGCCGCGCCAACCGTCGACAACGCTACGAGATCCTGGAACGCTGTCGTAAGGAAATCACCAACGGTCGGCTTGCCGATGGCGTGATCTGGGTGAACCTGCTGGAAAGCACGCCGTTGGATCGGCAGTTGCTTGTCGAGCGTCACCTCATCAGCCGCCAGCACGCCAACGCCAGTGATGACATGCCGCGTTCGGTGGCGATCGGGGCGGACGAAACGTTCGCCATCATGGTCAACGAAGAGGACCACCTGCGCATTCAGGTGCTCCGCAGTGGGATGCAGCTTTCCGAAGCGTTCGATCAGATCGACCGCATCGACGATGTGCTGGAGGAGCGGCTGGATTTCGCCTACAGCCGACGGTTCGGCTACCTGACCGCGTGCCCGACGAATGTGGGCACGGGGATCCGCATCAGCGTGATGCTGCATCTGCCAGCCCTGAAGCTCACGGGTGAGATCGACAAGGTCCGCCGGGCGGCTCGCGATATGCATCTGGCGGTGCGAGGGCTTTTCGGCGAAGGCTCCGATGCGCTGGGCGATCTCTATCAGATTTCCAATCAGACGACACTCGGACGCAGCGAGGAGGACATCCGCGCTGATTTCGAGCACACCATTGTTCCGCAGATCATCGCGTATGAGCAGCAGGCCCGACAGGCATTGCTGCGTCAGCGGCCGGCCCAGCTCGACGACAAAGTGTGGCGCGCCTGGGCGCTGCTCACCCACGCGCGGGTGATGGGTACGGAGGAGACGCTGGCGCTGCTGTCGCACCTGCGACTGGGGGTGAACCTGGGGCGGATCGACACAGTGGATATCCGCACGATCAACGAGCTGTTCCTGCTCACGCAGCCGGCCCACCTGCAGAAGCTGACCGACACGGAGATGGACCCGGCCACCCGACGCGAGGCACGGGCTAGGCTGATCCGGCAGCGGCTGGGGGCGCGGTAAACGCAGCGTACATGTGAAGACAGATTGCTGAGGCGGGGCGAGGTTGACTCGTCACGCTTGTCGTTTACGTAGGGGCGGGGGAGGGTGATCGCTTCGGGTGGGAACGTTTGGCCTGTAGCTGTTCGATCGCCCGGACCTGCGGGTTGCCCAGCGGCAGGTCGTACATGTCATCCAGTGCCCGCCATTCACCGGCCCCGCGTTTCAGTCGGCCACCGGCCACCGAAGTACGCCACAACTCGAACCGGATCGTGCGGTGTGTGGTCTGATGGGTGAAGCGGTCGAGCGGTTGCAGTTCCCCCAGTTGAAGGCCCAGTTGCTCAGCCGCCCATGCCGTAAGGCCATCGATGGGGACTTCCTCAGCCGTGGGAAGTTGCCACAGGTTCGCCCACAGTCCCGAAGCCGGTCGCTGCTGCACGAGATAGCGGCCGCCGCGCTCGATGGCGAGGATGTGGTGCGTTACCGTCCGTGGTGCGCGGCGGGGCAGCGTTCGCGGCAGTTCATCCACCCGGTCGGTCGCCTTCGCCCGGCAGTAGCGTGCCAGCGGGCAGGTCACGCAGCTCGGCCGGCGGGGGGTACACACCATTGCACCCAGGTCCATCATCGCCTGATTGAAGTCGCCTGGCCGGCTGGGGGCGGTCAGCTCCTCTGCGAGCTGCCAGAACTGCTTCCGCGTGGCCGGGGCATCGACGGGTTCCTCGATGCCGAAGCAACGGGCTAGTACGCGTGCGACGTTTCCGTCGAGAATGGGGGCCCGCACATCGTAGGCGATCGAGGCGATCGCTCCGGCGGTGTACCGGCCGACGCCGGGAAGGTCGAGCAGCGCATTGACATCGCGCGGCACCTGCCCGCCATGCTCCGTGACGATCCGCTGAGCCGCCCGGTGCAGATGCTTCGCCCGCCGGTAGTACCCCAGCCCCTGCCACAGCCGCAGTACCTCCTGCTCTGACGCGGCCGCCAGATGCTCGACCGTGGGAAACGCCGCGATGAAGCGGTTGAAATAGTCGATGACGGTGGCGACCTGCGTCTGCTGCAGCATCGCCTCGCTCACGAGCACGTGGTAAGGGTCCGCCCGCCCTGGCCGCCGCACGCGCCAGGGCATCTGTCGCCCGTTGCGGTCGTACCAGTGCAGGAGCGATCGCCGAATGGAAAGAAAGGGGGACATGGCGGGGTTATAGCAGATGGGAAGGGACTGAGGCGAGGCACGAAGGCACGTTGACCCGAAGGGGAAAAACCTTCCCCAACGCCCGTCCCTCAACGCCGCGAAGGGCGGGGTTACCCCCGAACGAGTCTTGTTATCTTCCTCCTCAGTCCCTAGTCCCTTCTCTCCTTCGGGCGCGGCTATAATTGTCCTCTCCGGACGCGGCGGGCGTTTGACCGGCTGGGCCGCGTTGACTACTTTTGCCTTCGGCCTGGTGGGGGCGATCATCCGCGACCTGACGGCCGACCGATGGATGCCACGACAGCATGACGGGCGAAGCCAAAGACAAATGCGGGGTGTTCGGCGTTTGGGGCGCCCCGGACGCGGCCCATTTGGCCTACACGGCACTCTACGCGCAACAGCATCGAGGGCAGGAATCGGCCGGCATCGCCGTCAGCGATGGGGCGGTCCTGCGGGCCCATGTCGGCATGGGACTGGTCGCCGACGTCTTTGACGCCGAAATCCTGGAAAAACTGCGGGGGGCGGCTGCGATCGGCCACAACCGCTACTCGACCACCGGGTCGAGCAAGCCCTGCAACGCCCAGCCGCTGCTGGAAGGCTACGTTGGTGGGCAGGTGGCCGTCGCCCATAATGGCAACCTCATCAACGCTGCGCTGCTGCGACAGGCGTATGAGGAACGCGGCCACATCTTCCACACCACCACCGATACTGAAGTCATCATCCATCTGCTGGCGTCGCATCATCTGTCCAAGGAGGATCCGCTGGCCGAGGCGCTGACGCACCTGCAGGGGGCCTACTCGCTGGTGTTCCTGTTCCGCGACCGCATTGAGGCGGTGCGTGATCCGTGGGGATGGCGGCCGCTGGTGCTGGGGCAGACGGGTGAGGGGCACTGGTGCGTGGCGAGCGAAACGGTCGCGCTCGATGCGATCGGCGCGAAATTCGTGCGCGAGGTTGAGCCGGGTGAGATCGTGACGCTCAGCGATGCGGGCATCAGCTCGCGTCGCTTCGCTGCGCCTCAGACGCCGGCCCACTGCATCTTCGAGCACGTCTACTTCGCCAACCCCAGCTCGGTGGTGTTCGGCGAGACGGTGCAACTGGTGCGTGAACGGCTGGGCGAGCAACTGGCGATCGAAGCGCCCGTCGAGGCTGACTACGTCATTCCGATGCCAGACTCGGGGCGGTCGGCGTCGCTGGGTTACGCCCGCCAGAGCGGCATCGACTACCGTGAGGGCATCGTCCCCAACCGCTACGTCGGCCGCACGTTCATCCAGCCCACGCAGGCGCAGCGCAACGCGGCGGTGCAGCTCAAGCACAACGTCGTGAGCGACATCGTCCGTGGCAAGCGCATCGTGGTGGTGGACGACTCGATCGTGCGTGGCACGACGACACGCGGCAAGATGAAACAGTTGCGCAAGGCCGGGGCGAAGGAGATTCACCTTCGCATCAGTTGCCCGCCGATCCGTCACGCATGCTACTTCGGGGTCGATTTCCCGGATAAGACGCAGCTTGTCGCCCACAATCGCACCGTCGAGGAGATTCGCGAGTTCCTCGGCGTGGACAGCCTGCACTTCCTCTCACTGGAGGGGATGCTCCGCTGCGTGAAGCTGCCGGCTGAGCACTACTGCACGGCGTGCTGGAGCGGGCAGTATCGCCTCAACGTCGAGAAGCCTGTCAGCAAGCTTGACCTGGAGCTGCATCAGCTTCGCATCTTTTCCTGATCGGTTCCCGCGTTAGCGACAAACATGTTCAATATGGATGGGACACCTGTCTCATCGCATCAAAAGTCATTCGGCATCATCGCTGTCATCATCGGTCGCGACATCATCACCCGGCAGGTGGGCGACCAGCTTCGCGATCGTGTCCTCATCCAGCAGGAACCATGTGTCGCTACCTTCGACGGTCGCACGGCCTTCTTTCGCGTCCAGCAGCAGGGTGACCGTCGTGTTATCGCGCGTCGTGATGCTGATCGAACGAAGTCCGTCACGCGGCGCATTGTCGGGCAGGGACGGCAGGTAGCGTTCGGCTCGCATTCCGGCGAGTGTATCGAACAGGCTGGCCGCGGCGTCCTGATCCACAGCATCGCCTGCCGCATTCACATAGCGTGAGCCTTCCCGGTTGATGGTGAGCTTTTCCTCGCCACGTGCGAGCACGACAGTGACGATCGCGTCGCTGCTGAAGCGGATGATCGTGCGGTCGCGCAACTCCTCGCCCAGCCGCTGCAGCAGTTCATTGCTGATCTCAAAGGGTTGATCGACCTCATCCACCCGGGCGATGCGCGTGACCGGGTCGATGATGACGCGGTGCTGCGCGTTGTCTGATGTGGTCAGCTCCAGTGTGTAGCCGACCGCCTGGCTCGGTTCGCTGTCGATCCATCGCGTCGCACGCAGCGGCAACAGTGCAGCCAGTAACTGCTGGAAGGTGTGTTCCTCGTAGGCATCATAACCAACGAGCTTCCATACGGCCTTCGTCGCTACAGTTTTCGCTTCCTCGTTCTCCGTTTCCGCGTTTTCATCCGTTGCGCTGCCTTCCTCCGGTTTTGTGGCAGAACGTTCGAAGCGATACACCGCTCCGTCCGGTCGCGTCAGTGTCAGCGATGCCAGTCTGTCTGCGGTGACGTCCAGCACATCGCGATTGCGCAGAGCGATGACCGGTTCAAAGAGCGGCGCGAGCAGTTCGACAGACAGCACATGCCCTGTTGTTTCGTTGTTGCGCAGGACCAGGTGTTTGGTTGTCTCACCCTCGCTGTGTGCGAAGATACGCAGCACCTCCGGTTCCGGCTTCGCGATTGCCGAGAGCGTCAGTGTCGCCAGCGGCTCCCCTTCGGGAGCGGCACCTGCGACGAAGCTTTCCGCCCGGGCCTGTGTGACAGCCGACACCAGCTTCGCCACCGCGTCATGATCAGCCGCAAAGTCCGGCCCCGGTTCCACGAACGCCCAGCCCGATGAGCCGCGATCCATCACAAGCGAGACGCCATCGTGCCGTTCGAGCTTGAGGTGCCGCACCTCGGTGCTCGATGCCAGCACGATGCGCGGATCGCGCAGCTTGTCAACCGTTGTGCTCAGCTTGTTACGGTCATGCTTGCGGATGGCGAAGACGACGCCGGTGGGGTTGCCATCCTCGATCAGCGTGGCGTAAAAGCGGTCCTCGCTCAGGTCGGTGGGGCGACCGATCGCGACCGTGGTTTCCTTCAGGGCTGACGTCCCGGATGTCTCCGCGTCCTTCTGTTCATCATCCGCCTCATCACTTGCGTTCGGCTGCGGCGTGTACACGCTCAACCGGGCAAGCGGCGCATCCAGCCCGAAGACGGAAAGATCCTCCGGCTTATCCGCGATGAACGACTCAATGTTGATCGCCCCGGTGGCGTCCAGAAACGAACGCACCGCCTCGCGGCTGACGCGACCGCTCAGCGGCGCCTCGAACGCCCACTCACCATCATGCTTGGCGAACCCGATGTGCTCGCCGTCGATCTGCAGCTCGACACGGCTGGCATTTGGCTCACGCGGCAGGCTCACTGTCCTGCGACGCCAGTCGTTCACTTTGCCCTGCAGCGCAAGTTCGTGCAGACGCTTGTCGGTGAAGTAGACTTCCTTAAGATCCCTAGCTTTCGGCTTCTTGTCCGTGGACAAATAATGCTCTTTCTGATCAGCGATCATCAGGTAGCCGCGGCCGCCGACGATTCGCCCAAGTTGGAGCGTATAAGTCTTATCCTTACCGATCAGTCGGACCGTCGCGGCGGGAGGTTCCAGCTGCATCTCGCTCAGCGATGGGAAGTTGCCCTTGCTGGGTGCCGATTTCGCCGTGTAGCGCAGGTTCGCAGCGGCTTCGATGAACTCACGTCCAGCCATCCACGTGTTCAACGGGAAACGCACCGGTTCCACCTGCCACCAGTCGTTGCCTTCCTTTGCCAGCACGATCCGTTCGCCGCGACGTTCGATTTCAATCTGGTCGACCCAGCTTTCGGAAATCTCACCGGCCCGGAACACCGGTTCCCCATCGGTTGATGATGTCGTCACCTGTGGCTGGTCGACCGCGCTGGGGACATTTCGCTCAATGAAATAAAAGTACGCGCCAACCACCAGCACGAGAGCAATCAGAACAATCGTCGTGTTGAAGTTCATGGCAGGTCAGGGTGTTGGGGGTTGAACCACGAAGACACGAAAGACACGAAGAAAAGCAGGGTTGTTCACGATGCACTTACGTGCCGATCGGTCTCTTGCGTTGCAATTCAGGTCCAATGTTGCTGTTTCGTGTACACGGTGTGACCAACATCATTCGCGGCGTCTTGCGACCCAGACGGCCAGGCCCAGCGCCAGCGTGCCCAGCGGCATCCCCGCCATGAGCGTGCGGCGGAGCCAGGGCACCGATTCCGGCTTGATGTTGATGCGGCGAATGTCCTGCGTGCGAGCACTGGCGGCGATCAGCGATTCCAGATCGCTCAGCCAGTAGACGCTGTTGATGAACAGCTCCGCGTTGGCGGGATAGGCTGCCCCGAAATAGGACGCCAGCCCCACGCCCGCCCGGCTCAGTCGCGCATCGGCATTGGTCGTCAGGTAGTCGCTGGCGAACACCGGATCGCTCACCACCACCACACGGTGCTCACCCGCGTCGATCGCCGCGGCAATGTCGAAGGCGTCAGCCTTGTTCGCTTCCTTGAATTTCACATCGCTGCTGCTCACATCGGTTTCCGCCCACATGCGTTCACCATTGGCGGTCAGCCGCGCCAGCACGTGCGTGCGCACGTTTTCACGTTGAGGTTTGCCCACGACGAGCGGGCTGGCCTGGAAAAACGTAGCGGGCATTCCGTTGATCGCCGCGGCGATGGGCAGATCACCGCTCCAGGTATCGATGATGAATTGCGGGTTGGGAATGGGCGGCCGGTTCGGCACGATGATCTCCTGCAGGATGACGCGATCCAGCTGTGCCGTCACGCCGTAGGGCGACAGCAGGTCCGCCACCGGGTCGGTCTGGCCGAACTGTGCCATGTTCGAGTAGCCCAGCACCAGCAGTGCCGAATCGCCCGATTCGAGGCGCACCTTGATGTGGGCGGCGATCTGATCGCGGTAGTTCACCGCTGCGGGGTTGTTGGGATTGGGCGGGCTGGCGGGCAGCACGACCCAGACCGCTTTCTGTCCTGGCTTGGGTGTAGGCGGGGGGCCGGCGGGTGCGGCGACCTGGCCCATGAAATTGCGACCGCCCGCCGGACTCCACTCCGTCACCTCAAAGTTCATGTTGCGTAGACGCTGCGCCACATCGGTGTAGAGCATCAGCGGATCCACACCGCGCGACGACAATGGCATCACCGCGCTATCGCTGACGAACACGACCAGCGGTGGGTTCTCCAGCGTCATGCTCACCAGTGCGCCGGTCAGACGTTCCTCGCCCTGAAATTCCGGCTCAGTTTCCGCCTCGTTGCCGGTTTGCTGTGGTGGAGGAGGGCGGAACATGTCTGCCAGCCCCAGCACACGCACCTCACGCGGGCCCACCAGCACGATCGGGTCCGGCTGCATGATGTCCACACGCATCCGGTCGTAGCTCGAATCGGTTTTGGCTGATTGCAGGTGGTTGATCGCTTCCTGCATCTGTTCCATCGTTCGCTTGAACGATTCGATCGAGGCGAAGAGGATCTCACGCACATCGGCGGGCGCATCCCCGCTCCGCGCGATACGCTCGAACCGTTCGATCGCGATGCCATAAACGTTGGTTGCCAGCGTGGTCAGGTTGTTCGCCAGGTTGGACCGCGCGCCGGAATAGTTGGGCAGCGTCTGGCTCATCGCCTCGTTGATGGCGTTCTGCATCTGCTCCAGGTTGGGCGCGAGACTGGCGAAAATGCCGCTGACGTCCTGAATGAGCTTCTTTGCGTTGGCGTTGGTGAACTGCGGGTGGTCCAGCGCCTGCTTGAGTGGCCCCAGGTGGTTGGTGATGTCAGCACGTACCGCCTCAACGGCACGCTGGGCCTGTTCGATCGCCTCGCGCGCGGGGCTGAGTTTTTCCGCATAGCGTTCATGCAGGCTGGCCAGGAACGTCTGGTGTCGCTGCGGGTCGACGGTCACATTGATGTGTTCAGCCGTGATCCTGCTCGAATAACGGGCATATTCATCGACCAGGTCGCGGGCGGCCTGCAACTGCTGCGTGATGTCGCGCCCGGCGTATTCACCCTCGCCGAAGAGCGTGACGATCTGATGCTCCTGATCCAGATCGTGCAGCAGGTTGAGCGTCTGCTTCGACAGGGTGTATTTGCGGCCGGCCGACAGGTCCAGCTTCCACGCCTTGCGATACACCAGGACATTGACCAGTACCGTCAGGACAATCGCGGCGACGACGGCCACGGCGACGTTCAACCCATAAGTCGTGCGTCGTCGAGCCTGCGATTGCATCGCGTGTGAGGAGTTCTCTGCCATGTTTGCGTGATCCTTCAGCCGCTTATCGCCATCGCTTGCTTTCCAGCAGCTTCACTGCCAGGAACAGAAACAGCGTGATGCCGCTGCCCAGATACACCACCGAGCCGATTTCGATCAGCCCCTTGCTGAAGTTCTCGTATCGGGCGTTGATGTTGATGTAGTTCAGCGCCTGACGCACCCCCGTGGGAAACGACGATTCGCGCCCCAGGAAGTAGGTGGCCAGTGTGAGCACACAGATGATGAAGACGGTCACGATGAAGGCGATGATCTGATTCTCCGTGATGGAGGAGGCGAAGACACCTATCGCCATGTACAGCCCGCCCACAAGCACCAGCCCGAGCAGCCCGGTGAAGATTGGCCCCCAGTCGGGGTTGCTCGTCCATTCCAGCACCAGCGCCAAAATGAGCACGGGCGTGAGCAGCAGGATGAAGAATCCCATCGCGCCCAGCCATTTGCCCATGATGACCTGCAGATCGCTTACCGGCGCGGTCATGAGTGGTTCGATGGTACCGCTGGACAGCTCTTCGCTGATGGAGCGCATGCTGATCGCAGGGGTGAGCAGGATCAACAGCCAGATTAACCAGTCAAAGGTGTCGCGCAGCCACGCGGCCTTACCCGGGCCGAAGCTGCGGAAGAAAAGCCACGACACCCCCAGTCCGAACAGCCCCAGCACGAGGTAGCCGATCGGCGAATAGAACAGGCACGTCAGTTCGCGCTTGGCAATGGTGAAGGTCTTTTGCATTGCGGTTACATCGATTGCGTGTTCGTGTGAACAGCGGGTGACGCGTTGGATTCCGGCAGGCCGACGTTGCTACACCGGTGTCGGTTCCGGCTCCCGCTCGGCGGCGGGGGCGGCCGAGACACGCTGGTGGTCGGTGATCTGCACGAAAAACTGCTCCAGGCTCGCCGTTTCGTGACGCAGCTCACGCACGATCCAGTTGTTTCTGTGCAGCGTCGTCGCCAGCGGTTCGCGCACGTCCTTGCCGGCGGCAGGGGTGACCACCGCGTGGCACCATCCGTTGACCGCCCGCGCCTCGACCTCATTGACCCCCGGTACCTGGCGCAGTACGTTATTCACGGCGGCCGGTTCCGCTTTCACCTCCAGCACGACCCGGCCCTGACCGGCGACACTCTTACGCAGTTCGTCCGGCGTACCCTGCGCGACGATGCGACCGCCGGCAATGATGATGACCCGGTCGGCTGTCTTTTCCACCTCCGGCAGAATGTGAGTCGAGAGGATGATCGTATGCTGGCCGCTCAGCTCACTTATGAACTGGCGCACGTGGCCAATCTGGTTTGGGTCCATGCCAGCGGTCGGTTCGTCGAGGATGAGCACCGGTGGATCGTGCAGCAGCGCCGCCGCCAGTCCGACGCGCTGTCTGTTACCCTTGGACAGGTGGCCGATCGTTCGTCGCCGCACCTTCGTCAGACCGCAGCGGTCGCACAGCATGTCGATGCGCTGGTTCCGCAGCGTGCGCGGCATGTCGTAAAGCTTGCCGCGATAGTGCAAATATTCCTCGACCCGCATCTCACCGTAGAGCGGCGTCGATTCGGGCATGTAGCCGATCTTGCGGCGGACATTGAGGGAATCGGTAAGAACATCGTGCCCGTCGATGGTGGCCCGGCCACTGGTGGGGGGCAGATAACCGGTGAGGATGCGTAATGTGGTGCTCTTGCCTGCGCCGTTGGGGCCGAGAAACCCGACGATCTGGCCTTTCGGGATGTGGAAGGTCAAATCGTCGACGGCTTTGGTGGGCCCGTACCACTTGACCAATCGCTGCACGTCAATCATGCGTCGTCAACCCGTCTTTCGGCCATGGGAGGAATCATGTCTACCGTACGCCGGTGCCACGGTCAAGGTTCGGCGCGGGTCGCCGCGGCGACTAACACAGTGAAATCCGAAACCTGTGGCGAGAATCCGAAGCCCGAAATCCGAAACAAGGTCCAAATCCAGAAATCCAAAAACCAGAAGGGGGTAAGTGCTCATTCGCAAGTTTTCGGACATTTAAATTGGGGATTTCTTTGGGATTCAGGCTTCGGATTTTCGGTCGTCAACCGATTGCCCTGTACTCCTCAATCGCCTTCAGAAACCGCGCACTGTACTTCGCCAGCTTATGCTGGCCCACGCCGGGGATGGCGGCGAAAGCCTCGCGGGTGGTTGGCTGGTGGCGTGACAGCTCGCGCAACGTCACATCGGTGAAGACGACATAGGG
>Ga0207864_1001662_pt1 | contig 23601 bp, 20 predicted proteins | sample HigsolmetaAR202D_FD_184834 | JGI IMG/M metagenome (GOLD analysis project Ga0207864, IMG submission 184834) | Ionic liquid and high solid enriched microbial communities from the Joint BioEnergy Institute, USA - AR20-2-D (SPAdes) (version 2) ... | reverse complement strand
CAAGCCCCGACACCCACCCCCTGAGCCCTAGGCCCCAAGCCCCAAGCCCTAACACCTTATCTCCCCCGACCCCGGCGGCACGATCCTATAATTCCGCTCGTCCAGCCGGGCGCCGGCGGCGGCGAAGAAGTCGATCCAGAACCGCTGGACCGTGGCGCCCTCGGGGGTGGTGGGGTCCGCGCCGATCACGCCGACGCAAACGCCCGAGAGGTCCGGGAGCAGGCCGGCCTGCCGCTGGGCGTCGATCCAGGCCTTGTCCGGCATGCGACGCAGCCTGTGCATCTCGATCCCGTTCGCGGACTGGAGCATGTCGGAGAGGATCAGGAGAACGGGCTTGCGGCCGTTCGCGTCGCGGATGTACTCGGCGACGACGTGCAGGGTGGAGAAAATGTCCGTGTTGGCGAGCGACGGCTTGCCCTCGAAGAACTCGTCGACGACGGCGCGGGCGCCCTGACGGACGCTCTCGATACGCCGACGGTCGGTGGCGGACTCGAAGCGCGGGTCCTCGAGCGGCGGCACGACGCCCGACCAGCGCTGGACGGCCTCCGTCGCGGAGCCCTGGTGCACCTCGATCAGCACGATCTCGTCGCCGTAGCCGATCGTGTCGATCAACCGCTCGATGAACCCCTTCCCCTCGCCCAGCATGTGAGGCGCGCGGCTCGCGGAGCGGTCGACGAGGATGATCCACTGGCGCGCCTCGGATGAGGCGGGAGCCGCGCCGGTCGCGGCGTCGGCGTTCCGCGTCTGCACCGTCCCGTCGCCGGTGCCGCAGGCGGGCAGCCCGGTGAGGAGAAAGGGGATCGCGATCCGGGCCAGGATCACCCGTCTCGTCACGCGGCACCTCCATCGGCGACGTCGTCGACACTCGGCCCTCCGTCCGCGGCACGCACGACTTCGCGGGTCGGAGGCACGTTCACGGGCGTGAAGTTCGGCAGCTCGACATCGACCGCGCCGGCGACGACCGCGTCGCCTCGCATCCGGCGGACCGCGGCGGCGATCTCGGCCAACTCGGGCGGCGCCTGGAACGGCTCGTCCACGTCGGCCGACCCGAGCTCGAGCACGACCGGCTGGCGGAACGCCGCGATCGAGACCGGATCGAGGCCGCGCACGCGAGCGTTCTCCGCGCGAAACGTCTCGATCGCGCCTCGCAGGCGCTCGGCCTTCTCGTTCCAATCCCGGAGCGGCCGCGAGTGAAGGAGCCGGAACGCCTGGCTGAGCCGGTCCTGTACCTCCATCGCCGCCCGCCGCGCGGACACCCTGTGATGTGCCTCCCGCATCCGGAGCTGATCGTACTCGTACTGCAAGTGCAGCAACCGCGGGTCGATCAGGCGACGTCGGGAGAGCGAGTTGCTCGCCGACAAGTACGACGCCATCGCGGCCGCGATGATGAGGACGATGTTCAGCATCGTGATCGGGACGTTCATCCCCTGGATCCCGCGGGCGTATTCGGCGCGCTGTGCGCGGTAGTCGACGACGGCGCGGGCCTGGGCGAGCCGTGCGTTGACCTCTCCGATCGCGTCGAGGTCGCCGGTCTCGCGGGCGGCGGCGAGCGACGCCTCGAGCTGCCTCACGTCCTCGATCGATTCCGCGAGCCGCGCCTCCGTCTGACGTCGCAGCTCCTCGCGGGCGAGGAACAGCACGGCGACGACGCAGAGCGCGCCGACGCCGCCGGCGACGACCGGGATGTAGAACTGGCGACGGTGGGTGCGGCCGCCGAGCGTCGCATCGGCCGGCTCGAGCTCCTGGAGCGCGATCAGGTTGCGCAGCCCCTCGCCCGCCAGATGCGCGAGGAAGACCAGGAACGCGATCACGCCGAGGGCCAGGAGCGATACCTCGGGCGAGAAGGCGACGCGCATGAGGGAGCGATAGATCCCGCCGAAGACGGGGAAGCGCTCGGAGCGCGCGACCACGTTCTCCCACATCTCGTCCGCGCCCGGTTCCTTCGGCAGCAGCTCCTGGAAGACGGGGACGTTGGCGATCCAGTCGACGCAGATCAGGAGCACGATCAACGCCCAGAACTTCCACGGCGCGAGGATCTGGCCGGCCGCGCCGCGCGTCGGCTTCGCCTCGGGGGATGTTTCGAGGCGCGCGATCTCGGCGCCGACCCGTTCGAGCTCACGCTCCGTCTGCCGCAGCCCGGCGACGTGCTCGCGGTATTCGATGAGCGCGGCGCCGGCGCGGCGCGTCGCCTCCGCGATCCCATCCTGGACCTTGGTCCGGAGGAGCCGCGACCACTTGCGGTGCACCTCCGTCGCCCGGAGGGCAAGGATCCTCTCGACGGGGAGCTGCTCGTCCGCCACGCCCGCGCGGGGGAGCCCGGCCGCGGCCCATTCCTGCGCGAAACCCCGCGCTTCGTCCTCGAGCTGCCTCACCTCCGCGTCGAACCACCGGTCAAGGAGACGCGTGATGTCGTCCAGTCCGTGGCCCGGGCCGCCGAGCGTGGAGCTCTCGAAGTCGCGCAGGAGCGCGGAGGGGTTGGGCGCGTCGATGCCGGCGGTCGGGTGGGGCGACCGCCAGCGACGCAGCCACTCGGCGACCCGGTCGACCAGGCGGCGCGGCGTCACGGCTGCCTCCGGGAGGTTGGGTGGAACCGGCGTCGTGACGCCGCCCGGCCACGTGCGCGGCGAACCGGGATCTCCGTGGGAAGTCTGGCCTGCGCGCATCCCATTGTGTCACATCCGTCTTTCGCTCATGACGGTCGTGGAGATCGAGCCGTCGGAGCGCGGCGCAATTCTCACGCCGTGGACTCATGGGGCGGCAGGCTCGCGGCGGACCAGACTCACCCTCCCAGCTCGTCCACGTGCCTGACGATCCGCCCCACCAGCCCGTACGCCTTCGCCTCTTCCGCGTCCAGCCAGAAGTTGCGGCGGGTGTCGCGCTCGATCCGTTCGAGCGGCTGACCGGTCCGGTCCGCGAAGATGCGGTTGATCCGTTCGCGCATCCTGAGGATCTCGCGGGCCTCGATCTCGATGTCGGCCGCGGTGCCGCCTGCGCCGCCGGACGGCTGGTGCAGCAGGAAACGGGTGTTCGGGAGGCAGTAGCGGTCCTCGAGCGGCGCAGCCACGTAGATGAGCGCACCGGCGCTCGCGACCCAGCCGGTCCCGATCATCCGGACGCGGGGCTTGATGAAGCGGACCAGGTCGTGGATCGTGTCGCCGGACTCGACGTGTCCGCCCTGCGAGTTGATGTAGATCGTGATGGGGTCGTCGGACTCGCCCGCCAGCGCGATCAACTGCGCGATCACGTCGGCGGCGACCTTCTGGTTGATCTCTCCGGCGATGACGAGGGAGCGCGAGCGGAACAGCCGCTCACGCAACGCGTCGGTCAGCGCGGTGGGTGGGAGTTCCCCATTGCGCGGCTCGGGCATGGTCTCCTCCGGTCGTCGAATCGAACGCTCCACCGTCGGCGGTCGAATCGAGCTCGCCGCCGTCGGCGACGGTGTACCGGAGGATGTTTATGCGGCCCGGTCCTCTTCGTCTTGAACGATCGGATCGTCCTCGCGCGCCGCTCCCGGCGTCCGGCCGGTCAGACGCTTGAAGACGCGGGTGAAGTGGCTCTGGTCCGCGAAACCGGTCTCGATCGCGATCTCCGAGAGCGGCCGCTCCTCGCGGAGCAGCTCCTCGGCCCGCCTCACGCGACGCTCGGTCACGTACACCCACGGCGACACCCCCTCGACCTCGCGGAAGACGCGCTTGAAGTGCGGCGGCGAGAGCGCGACCTCCCGGGCGATCGTCTCGATGTCCAGCGGTCCGCCCAGGTTCTCGTCGATGAAGCGCTTGGCCGCCTCGACCGCCTCAGCCCAGCGATGGCGGCCCCGAACTGGCCCGCCCGCGGCGTTGGCGACGATCGTGGTGGGCAACCATCTGGCCAGGTCCGGCAGGGAAACCACGAACCTCGCAGCGCGCAACGCTGAAAGCATGATCGTCATCGCGACCTCCCCGGCACGCTCACCCGGATCACGCCCCGGAAATCGCCGGGCGAGTAGCCCGTAGCCTGGTCGTTGGGGTAGCGTTCCGCCAGCACCCTCCGGACCGCGGGATCGAGTCTCTCGCGCGGCCCGTGGCACTGCGTGCAGAATTCCGCCACCACGATCGGTTTGTAGTACCGCCACTCGCCGTCGGCGCGCTGGATGTGGTAGGGCGGGAGCGGGCGGCCCGCCGCGAGCTCGGACTCGAAGTAGGCGAGGGCCGCCTGCTCCAGCGAGTCCGGCGAGTTCTGCGGATTGCGGATCCTGGTCGACGTGCGCTTGATCGTCACCCCGTCGGGAAGCCTCCCCTGGACCTCCAGGGTGATCGGGATCGCGAGCTCGGAGCAGAAATCGATGGCGTGCGCCGGGCCGCCCTCCCGCAGCGCCTCCTGGACCCGGGACATGAGCGCGCCTGTGAGCGCGAGCGCCGCCGAGTCGCCTATTGCGACGACCGCGGCGGTATCCGCGGCCGATCGTGCAGCCGAAGCCGCGGCCCTATCCGCAGCCGCATCCGTTGCCGTATCCGTGGCCGCCCGTGCGGCTTCGTCGTTGGTCGTGTCCCGGCGCTCGTCGCCGCACCCGGCGAGGACGCCCGCCAGGAGCACGGCCGTCGCGCCAGTGAACCAATTCCAGCGCAGCATTGTGCCCTCCATGCGTGTGGATCGTCGGCAGCATAAGCACGCGGCGCGCTCCGGGCAAATCAGCCGATCACGGGAGCGACTGGAGTGCTATGGGCGACGTGGGGCACTCCTGGTCCGCGGTGGAGTCCGCGCCCGTGGTGGAGGTCGCGCCGCCCGCGCCGGGCGCCACGTCGCTCACCGCCTCGCGGGCGTACGTCTCGTAGATCAGCGGCGACGAGATCAGGAAGTCCGCGCTCGCGCGGTTGCACGCGGTCGGGATGTCGTAGACGACGGCGATACGGAGCAGCGCCTTCACGTCCACGTCATGCGGCTGCGGCTCGAGCGGGTCCCAGAAGAAGATCACGAGGTCGATCTTCCCTTCGACGATGGCCGCGCCCACCTGCTGGTCGCCGCCGAGGGGGCCGCTCCGGAACCGATGCACCTCGAGGCCGAGCTCGGCGGCGAGCATGGCGCCCGTGGTCCCCGTCGCGTAGAGGACGTGCCGGGACAGTGCGTCGAGGTGGCGCCGGGCCCAGTGCAACAGCTCCGGTTTCTTGTTGTCGTGGGCGATCAGCGCGATCCGTTTTCGCCGGGGCAAGACGTAGATCTCCGTGGACATCGATCTCCTCGTTCCTGGGGTTCGGTGGGAAGATCGGGTCCCGGCGTCGCGCCCGGGCCGCGGGATTGCAACGGTTGGGTAACGGCGCGCGCCTTCGGCGCGCGGGAACGGCCGCGCTGCGCGCGGCGGTGCGAAGGGCAACGACGCCGCCGCGGACGGCGGACCAACACTTTCTGCAGACAGAGCGCGAGGGGTCCCGGGGTGGGACATATCGTGTTTTCGGAAGGGAATTTACGGTTCCCGACGGCACCGCGCACGTCCCATCCGAACATGCAAATGCAATAGCAAGTGGGGACGAAACGGGCGGCGCTCGCCGCCCGGCGCGTCGCGGCCTGCCGAACGCAAGTGGCGGCGGCCTGGCGACCGCACGCAGCGGCGCCCTCCCCTCCCCTCGATCGGCTCACGGGCGTCGGCGGTCGGCGGGCGGTGCGCCTGATCCCGCACTCCAGGTCTTGGGTATCAGGTCCCGGGTCTCAAGCGCCCACCCGCCCACCCGCCCCAAGCCATGAGCCATGAGCCATGAGCCAGAGACGTGAGACCTGAGACCTGAGACCTGAAACCTGCAACCTGACCCCCCTTGACCCTCACACCAATGTCAGCCGCTACCCTCCGGGAAACACCACGCCGCGGGCGCCGACCCGCGGCCATTCTCCGGAGGGAAATCCATGAAAGACCTGCGACCCTGGATCCTGGCGCTGGGCGCCTTCGCCGTCGGCACCGACGAGTTCGTCGTCGCCGGCGTGCTCCCCACCATCGCGGCGGACCTGTCGGTCTCGGTGGCCGCCGCCGGCCACCTTGTGACCGCGTTCGCCCTCACTTTCGCCATCGGCGCCCCGCTCCTCGCGACGCTGACCGCCTCCTGGCGGAGGCGCCACATCCTCATCGCGACGCTCCTCGTCTTCTCCCTCGCCAACCTCGGCGCCGCGACGAGCGCGACGTTCACGCAACTGCTGGTCGCGCGCGTCCTGGCGGCGCTGGCCGGCTCGCTCTTCGTCCCCACGGCGACCGCCGTCGTCGCCGAGCTCGCACCCGCGGAGTACCGGGGTCGGGCGATCGCCGTGGTCATGACCGGGCTCACCGTCGCCATCCTCCTCGGCGTCCCGATCGGCGCGTGGATCGGCGCCGCCGCCGACTGGCGCGCGTCCTTCGCATTCGTCGGCGCCATCGGGCTCCTCGCCCTCGCGGGCGTCGCCCTCACGCTGCCCCACACGGCGACGCCGCCCGCCCTCCCCCTCCGCGAGCGCGTCGCGCCCCTATCCCGCCCGGCGATCCTCCTCGCCCTCGCCGTCGTGTTCACGGCGTCGCTGGGCTCCTTCATGACCTACACCTACATCGCGCCGGTCCTGCATCAGGCGGCCGGGGTCGAGGGCACGCACGTGGGCACGTTCCTCCTCGTCTTCGGCGTCGCCAGCGTCGGCGGCAGCCGGCTCGGCGGCTGGGGCGCCGACACGTTCGGCCCCGAGGCGACGATGGCCGCGAGCCTCGTCGGCATGGGCGCGGCCCTCGCCGGGCTCTCCGCGCTCGCCGGAGCGACCTCCACCGTCGCCCACCACGCACCCTGGGCCATCCCGGCCGCGGCGCTCCTCCTCGCCCTCTGGGGCGCGGCGGGTTGGGCACTGAGCGCACCCATGCACCACCGCCTCATCTCCCTCGCGCCGGCGCAGGCCACCGTCGTCATCGGGCTCAACGGTTCCGCGTTGTACCTGGGCACGGGCCTCGGCGCGTTGCTCGGCAGCGCGATCGTGGAGCGCGCCTCCGCCGGCGCGCTGGGATGGTGGGGCACGCTCCTCGAAGCCGTCGCCCTCGCGCTCCTGGCCGCGAGCAGCCGCGTCTCCCGGCGCGAGCAAGCCCGCGCGGCGACGACGCAGGTCGCGTGAGCCGCGCACGGCCGGAGCGACCACGACGCGGCTCGCCTGACCCGCGTCACGACCGGGCAATACGACGCGGCGGCCAGCGGATCCCACGGCGGGAACGGCGCCGGCGCACCGCGCGCCCCCCTTGACCCTCACACCGGTGTGAGGCTCTACTTTCGGGGCGACGACGGCCAAACGAACGAGGGCGGCGCCTCGAGACCGCCCTCGCTCCTCCGCACCGCGGCGAACACCGACCCGAGCGCGGCGAACACGGACGCGAAGCCGGGCGAGGCACACGGGGGAGGCGAGAACATGCATATCGGCGAACTATCCCGGCGCACGGGCGTGAGCGTGCGCTCGATCCGCCACTACGACGACAACGGGCTGCTCGGCGCCCGTCGCGGCGAGAACGGCTACCGCATCTTCGACGAGGCGGCCGTCCGCCGGGTGCTGCGCATCAAGCGCCTCATCCACCACGGCCTCACCGTCGAGGAGATCCGCCCCATGGCCGCCTGCCTCGACGGACCCGCCGACGAGGAGACTGTCTGCGACCACGTCATCGCGCTCTACGAGCAGAAGCTCCGGGAGATCGACGACGAGATCGCGGCCCTCCGCGCGCAACGCGAGCGCGTCGCCGAGCGGCTCCGTGCGCTCAATCTCCGGCGCACGATCGACGCGCGACTCGGCAGTCACCGACCGACCTCGCAACCGATCTCATGAACCGCGCAATCATCATCGGCGCCGGCATCGGCGGCCTCGCCGTCGCTCGCGGGCTCCTGGCCCGCGGCTGGGACGTCGTCGTGTACGAACAGGCGACGTCGTTCCGGCCCGTCGGCGCGGGGCTCACCCTCGCGCCCAATGCGGTGCGCGCGCTGGACTGGCTGGGGGCAGGCGACGAGCTGCGCGAGAGATCCGCGGCCCACGGCGCCCTCGGGATCCGCACGCCTTCCGGCCGGTGGCTCATCCACACGCCTGTCGAGGCGCTCGAGTCCCGCTTCGGCGCCCCATCGTTCGCGCTGCACCGCGCCACGCTCCACGAGATCCTCGCCCGCGGCATCCCCCAGGCGACGATCCGCACCGGGCACCGCGTCACCGCCGTCCGTGACGGCGCGCGCCCCGTGGTCGTCTTCGACGGTCCCGACGGCCCGGGCGAAGACGAGGCGGACGTGGTCGTCGCGACGGACGGGATCGACAGCCGCGTCCGCGCGGCGCTCTTCCCCGACCATCCGGGACCCGCGTACGCCGGCTACATCGCCTGGCGCGGCGTCGTCGCGGCGGAGGATGCGCCCACGGGCAGCCGCGACTTCGGCGCGACGGAGACGTGGGGGCGGGGGATGCGTTTCGGCGTCGTCCCCCTCGGCGACGGCCAGGTCTACTGGTTCGCCGTCCTCACCGCGCCTGCCGGCTCGCACCGCGAGGACACGCTGGACGACCTCGTCGCCCTCTTCGGCCGCTGGCACGACCCGATCCCGGCGCTCCTCCGCGCCACGCGCCCCGAATCGCTATTGCTTCACGACATCCGCTACCTGGCAACGCCGCTCCCCACCTTCCACCGCGGCCGCGTCGTCCTCCTCGGCGACGCCGCGCACGCCATGACGCCCGACCTCGGCCAGGGCGGGTGCCAGGCGCTGGAGGACGCGGTGGAGCTGTGCGCCGCGCTCGGGCGGGTAGGCGACGTCGCCTCGCGGGCGCTCCCGGACATCCCGAGCGCTCTCGCGGCATATGACCGCGCACGGCTCGCCAGGACCCGCCGGATCGTGCGCGCGTCCCGCCGCATGGGACGCCTCGCCCAGGCCCGGAACCCTATCGCCGCCGCGGTGCGCAACGCGCTCATGGCGCTCGTCCCGGCGTCGGCGATGCTGCGCGGGAGCGCGGGCGTGCTGGGGTGGACGCCGCCCGCGTAGGGCAACTCCCTTCACCACCCGCTAAGGCCTATCCCCCACACAGAATCCGTGATTCCACCGACAGACGCCCCGCCCGGCGGCGAGTAACTTGCCGGTGGGTGGGGCCCCGGGGGGCGCCCGCCCCCGGCCCTCCCGGGCCGGACCTCTCATTCCATTCGGAGGCGCAAGCCATGGCTAAGCTATTGAACGACAAAGTCGCGCTCGTCACGGGCGGCGGCTCGGGGATAGGCAGGGCGACGGCGATCATCTTCGCCCGCGAGGGCGCGAAGGTCATGGTCGCCGACCTGAACGGCGAGGCCGCCGAGCAGGTGAAGGAGGAGATCCTCGCGCGCGGCGGCGAAGCCGCGGCGATCCGGGCCGACGTCTCCAAGGAGGAGGACGCCCGGGCGATGGTCCGGGCGACGCTCGACGCGTTCGGCGCGCTCGACGTCGCCTTCAACAACGCGGGGATCGAAGGGCTCATCGCGCCGACGCACGAGTATCCGCCCGAGGCCTGGCAGCGGATCATCGCGATCAACCTGACCGGCGTCTACCTCGGCATGCGCTACCAGATCCCTGTGATGCGCGAGCATGGCGGCGGCGCGATCGTGAACACGGCGTCGATCCTGGGCGTCGTCGCGTTCGAGAACACGCCGGGCTACACGGCGGCGAAGCACGGCGTGATCGGGCTGACGAAGACCGCGGCGCTCGAGAACGCGCAGCACGGCATCCGCATCAACGCGGTCTGCCCGGGCTTCATCGAGACGCCGCTCGTCATGGAGCGCGGCGTGCAGGCCGGTCGCGACCCGGCGGTCTACGAGGAGCTCAAGCGCCTGCACCCGATGGGGCGGCTGGGCCAGCCGGAGGAGATCGCCGAGGCCGTCGCGTGGCTGGCGTCGAGCGCGGCGTCGTTCGTCACTGGCCACGCGCTCATCGCGGACGGCGGGTACACCGCGAGGTAATCGCCAGCGGGTAGGCGAACATGGCAGCACCGTGACGCGGGCGGGCCCGGAGGGTCCGCCCGCTTTCCGTCTACGCCACTCCCCCCGCCGCGAGCGCGTCGATTAGCCGCGCGGTGTCGCGGTAGCAGTCGCGTCCGAGGCGCAGGTGCACGCGCGGGCCAGAGACGGCGGCGGTGAGGAGCGCGGCGACGTCGCGGGCGACGGTCCGGTCCGCGAGGAGCCACGGGCTCTGGCGGACGACGCGGGCGAAGGCGTCGGCCGCGGGGACGGACGTGGCGAGGGTCGGGTGGTCGGCCTCGACGCGGGGGAAGACGACGCCGGCGACGCGCGCGCTCCGGCGCCACCGGCCGGGGCCGAACGACGCAGGGTCCACGGCGTCGCGCGTGCCGGTCGACTCGCCCGCGTGGTAGCCGCGGTCCAGGTGGAACACGCGCGGCCACCCTTCGACCACGACACTGCCATCCTCCGCGCGCCTCAGCACGACCGAGTCGTCGGAAACCCAGTCCCACCCGGCCTGGATCAGGTTGACCGTGGTCGTCGTCTTCCCGGCGAAGGCGTCGCCGACGAGGAGCCAGGCCCGCCCGCCCGGCCCGACGACGGCCGCGGCGTGCAGGAGCGCGCGCCCCATGCGGTTGAGCAGGAGTGCCGAGGCGAGGGTGAGGGCGCAGTGGACCGCGGCGTTGCGGGGGTCGTGCGGCGTCGCGACCGGCCGAGCGGCGTCGGGCGTGACCGAGAGCGTCGCCTCGAGGGCGACGAAGTCGATCGCCCCGCCGACCGAGCCGTCCCGCGCACGCAGCGTGACCCCGTCGGTGCCATGGATCCACCCCTCCACGGGCCCGATGGCCATGGTCGGCGGCGACTCGGGCCGCTCGACGACGTCGTCGCTCAGACGCACCTCGATCGCGGCGCGCGCCGGGTCCGTCGGGTCCGTCGGGTCCGTCGGGTCCGTCGGGTCCGCCGGGTCCGGTGAGTCCGCCGGGTCCACCCCGTCGGCCGGCAGGCGCGGGAGCCAGTAACCGACCTGCGTCTCCGTGGCGGCGTCGGCAACGATGCGGAGCGTGCCGTCCTCGAGGAGCGCTCGATCGAGCGCGGCCGTCATTCCAAGGTCACGAAGAAGCAACGGCGGTCACCAGCCCGCGCTCCTCGAGCTCGCCCAGCAGCCGGACGACCTCGGCGCCGGCCACCTCCGGCGTCACGTCGAAGCGCTCGCACAGCCAATCGGTCAGGCCGGGCGGGTCCCCCACGCCTGCCTCGAGAGCGGCCCAGACCTCGGCGGCCGTCTCGTTCAGCCGGAAATACTGCCTCGTGCCCAGGTGCAGCAGCACGGCCTCGCCCTCGAGCTGCGCGGCGATCGCGTCCGTCGACGGGGCGTAGGTGACCTCGGAAGACATGATGACCAATCCTCGCTGTTCGGATCGCGCCGGGCGACGTCATCGGCGGAGGCTTGCCCTGGTCCCCCAGACGGGGATGGGCGGCGAGCGGTCCACCAGCGCTCGGTGCATATAACCCGGCCGATTCGTGTTGTCAAAGTTCTTGTTGCTCGGAGGCCGTGTCCCCACCGCTTTTGCGACGCTGGGAGACGCCGCCTGCTCCGGCCACCGGAAGTCTCCGGCCGACCGCCTACCGCGACCGCAGCTTGATCCGCGCAAGCCTCACGATCAGCCCCTCGCACCCGATCCCCAGGATCGCCTCGCGCTGCCGCGCCGCCCGCTCCCGATCGAGCGCCGCCGAATGGGCCGCGGGGTTGCGCAGCTCGACCAGCGGCCCGAGCTGGTACGGCAGCTCGCCGAGAATCCAGGTCACATCGTGCGGGAACGCCGCGCGCACCGCCTTCTGCATGAGCTCGTCGCGCTCCAGGAGCACGCGGATCGCGCCGAGCGGGAGGTGGTATGCGACGTCGCCCAGGTCCACGAGCCGGCCGTCGACCCGCGTCTCCCGCTCCCGCGGCGGCTTCGACCGCAGCACCCGCCGCGTCCCACGGAACAGGACCGCGTTGAGCTCGGTTTCGACGGCCTTCGCGAGCTCGATCGCCGGGCCCGAGAAATCGAACGCCGGATCCTCGCGCCGCGAGCGGTAGACGGCCTCGGCCGTGGCCAGGAAGGTGCGGGTCGACGGCTCGAGCGCCGCCCATACCGCGGGCCCGATCAGGTTGTCCCGTAGCTCGCGGGCCATCCGCTCCGTCTCCGAGCGGTTCTCCGAGTCGCGCTTGACCCAGAGCCGCCCGTCGAGGAGGGCGGACGCGTCGCGGAACCAGCCGACCTCCTCGTCGCGAGTGAGCACGAGCGGCAAGTTCGTCATCCCGCCATAGAGCGATACCGGGCGGTCGTGGTAGTGGACGTTCCTGAGCTTCCGCAGTTCCTCGATCACCGCCAGTGTGTCGTCGGCGACGATGCGACGGATGTCCAGCAGCCGGAACCACACGTCGACCCGCTTGTCGCGGTAATATGCCGGCATGTGATCCGCCTCGCCCTCCCACTCGCGCAGGATGTCGTCGTCCGTGATCTCGTCCAGCAGCCCGACGTAGAGCGAGCGGTAGTCGGTGAGGTAGAGGTGCGTCTCCACGCCGTCGTCGATCTGCTGCTGGAGCGCGAGCACGTCGCCCAGGTGAGGCAGGTCGTCCTTCCGGTTCGGCGACCGAATCCGCGCCCACCATACGTAGACGTCGTCGGCTCCCGCCTCGCCCTTGCGACGCCGCTCGGCCCACTGCAGCAGCACGCGCACGTGGGCGTCGAGCGGATCGTCCGCGTAAGACGGATTCCACACGGCGAGGAGGTGGCGCGGCCGGGTCACCACGTCACCTCCCTGCCGTCGTGCGTGAAGAAGAGGACGCGCTCCTTCACCGGCTCGCCGGTCATGCGCATCCAGCAGGCCGCGTACAGGTCGACCTGGCGGCGGTACTGCTCGAGGCGAGCGGACGGTGCATTGGCGATGTCGTCCGACTTGAAGTCGCAGATCACCCACGCGCCGTCGTCCTCCCGGAAGGCGAGGTCGATGATGCCTTCGACGACCTCGGTGCGGCCGGAGGCGTCCGCCTCGACCAACCCGAGCGCTTCCGCCTCGGCGGGGTCGAACGCGACGCAGAACGGCACCTCAAGCAGCTGTCGGCCGGCCCGCTGCGCGCGCGCCCAGAGCGGGGATCGGCCGAGCCCCTCGACGAGGGCGACGAGCTCATCGAGCTCCGTCGGCTCGCCGCGGGCGTCGACCGGCCGCCCGTTCTCGATCAGCGCCGCCCGGCACACCGCGCGCAGCGTCTCGCCGGACGCGCCGCGCCCCGCGGCCTCGATCGCCGTGTGCACCGCGGTGCCCCAGTCGGCGCCGCGGCCCGATCGGGTGCCGCCCGCACCCTCGAACGCGGTGTCGTCCTTCGCCCGCGCCGTGACCGCGGCGATGCGGTACGTCGGCCGCCCGAGCCGGTCACGCCGCTCGCGCAGCGCCTCGATGCGCCCGAGGATCTCGGACGCGGGCTCGTCCAGCGACTCCCGGTCGGGGCGCGGGGTCTCCACTAGCGCCAATCCGGTCGCCAACGTGGGGTCGTCCAGTGCGTCGTGGAACAACGACCAGAAGGACTTCTCCTTGGTCATCACGCAGCGGGAGACGACGAGCTCTTCCGCCGCCCGCGTCGCGGCGACGTAGAGCAACCTAACCTTCTCCGCGTCGAGGAAGAGCGCCTCGGCCCGCGCGTGCGCGTCCCAGTCGAGCGGGCGCGCGATCACGCCACCGAATAACCGGGTCACATCCTTTATTGGCATGTAGCCGACGGCGCGACCGTCGGCGTCGCGCATGACGCGCCGCTCGGGCTCGTGCTCCCTGCCGGCCGCCGGGTACGCCAGGACGACGACCTTGGCCTCCAGCCCTTTCGCCTTGTGCAGGTTCATCAGCCGGACCACGTCTTCCGCGCCCGGCGAGAGCGGCGCCTCGACCTCCTGGGCCAGCGCCTGCTCGAGCACCTCGATCGCGTCCGGCAACGACGTCTCGCCTTCCAATGCGGCAACCCGCAGCGCGTCGAGCACGTACACGAGCGCGCCGGCGCGCGTCGCGCCCAGCTCGCCCGCCGCGGCGTACGGGAGCACGCCGAGCCGTTCGACGATCTTCCCGACCGCGACGTCGGCGGGGAGCGCGCGCGTCCATTCCCAGAACTCGCGCAGCGTCGCCAGCGCGGCGTCGACGGGCCCGTCCGCGTTGCCGACCAGCGCCCCGTCGCCCAGGAACGTGAACGTCCCGCCCGCGGCCGCGTGCGCGTAGAGGTCCTCGAACGACAGCCCGAAGAACAACCCGTGCAGCACGGCGAGGGTGAGAACCGGATCGCCCGGATCGGCGAGGGCGCGCAGCAGGAGCACCAGCTCGGCCAGCTCTTCCTCGACGCCGACGCCGGAGCCCGAGACTTGGACCGGGATGTTGCGCGCCTCGAGCGCGCGCGCGTAGGCGGACAGGTCGCTCTTCTTCCAGGTCAGGATCATGAAGTCGCCCGGGCGCCGCTCGCCGCGGTCGATCCGTTCGCGGATCCAGGACGCCAGCAGCTCGCTCTCCGGCTCCGAGATCCGCTTGCCGCTGTAACTCCCGATCCCCGGCGCCGGGTCGAACGAATACCAGAACACCCCCTCGTGCTCGGAGCGCCCGGGCGCGACGGCGAGCGGCGCGAACGCGGCCTGGTGCTCCGTCGCCTGGCGCGGGAACGGGCCGTCGAAGACGCGGTTCACGAACGTCTCGATCGGCTTGCGGGACCGGAAGTTGGCCGTGAGCGTCAGCACCGCGCCGAACTCCTCGAAGCGCGCCTTGACCTGGTTGTAGACCGCGATGTCCGCGCGCCGGAAGCGGTAGATGCTCTGCTTCGGGTCGCCGACGACGAAGAGCGCGCCGGGTCGCGGCGTCGCGTGCGTCCAGCGCGACTCACTCACCTCGTCGGAGGCGAGGAGGAAGAGGACCTCGGCCTGGACGGGATCGGTGTCCTGAAACTCGTCGACGAGGATCCAGCGGAACCGGTTGCCGAGCTCGCGCCGCGCGTCCGTGTGCTCGCGCAGTAGTGCCGCTGCTCGGAGCAGCAGGTCCTGGAAGTCCAGCCGCCCCAGCCTGAGACGCTCCGCGGCGTAGTGCCCGGCGGCCGCCCGGGCGAAGCGGAGCGCGATGCGGTAGCGATGCGCCAGCCACCGGTTCAGGAGGTTGCACGCGGCGCCGCCCTCGGCCGCGAACTCCTCCCACCGCTCGCCGAGGTCCTTGGCCGCGGCCTTGACCTCTTTCGTTCCGCCCCACTTGTACTGCGTGACCTTGTTGCTCCCCGTGAGCGCCAGGTCGAGCGCATCGAAGAAGTCGACGGTCCGCTGCCACCCCGGGAACCGGCGCGTGAAGTCGAGGCGACGCACCTTCCGCTGCAGGTCGTCCCAGCCGTTCTCCGGCTCCTCGTCCGGGAGCAGGCGAAGCGAGTCCCGGAGCAACGCCTCCAGCGCCGCGCGGACCGGCGCGATCTCTTCCGGCGTGGGCCGGGGCACCGGCTCCGCCGGGTAGCGCACGTCCGGGTTGTCGCTCAGCTCGTCGAACGCGCCGCGGAGCTGGGCGGGGCGCAGCCCGACCTCCGCGAGCCGTCTCAGCAGCCGCGACTTGCGGCCGGAGAGCCGGTCCAGGAACCGGGCCCAGCTCTCCGTCCGCAGCCGCTCCTCGTCGGGCCCGCTCACCTCCTCGAAGTTCGGCGGCACGCCCGCCTCCAGCGGCCGCTCGCGCAGCAGCCGGGCGCAGAAGCTGTGGATCGTTCCGATGAAGCACCCGTCGAGCGAGGCGAGCGCGCGGGAGAAACGCTCTCGCGAGACGTCGTCGCCCGCCTTCAACGCGCGCCGGTACTCCCGCTCGAGCACCACCTGGAACCGCTCCCGCAGCTCCGCGGCGGCCTTGCGCGTGAAGGTCACGGCGGCGATCTCCTCGACCTTCGCCCGATCGGTGCGGATCAGCTCGACCATGCGGCCGACCATCGCCGTCGTCTTCCCCGAGCCCGCGCCTGCCTCGACGAGCAGATTCGTATCGAGGTCGTTCAGGATGCGGTCTCGGGCCGGCTGATCCGGCGGCGTCCAGTCACCCATACAACTCTCGCAGGGTCCTGAGTCGCGCGTACTCCGGCGCTCCCTCCTTGATCGCGTCTCTCGCCCAGGCCACGTCCGGACAACCCGTGTTGCCGAAGGCGTCGGTCCGTGCGCGGCAGACCGCCTGGAAATCGCAGAACGTGCAGTCCTCGACTCTGTCCGTCGGGAGGTAGTGCCCGTCGGCGGCGATCTCGAGGAGCGTCTCGACGACCGCGGTCCCGTCCGCGATCGCCTCGCGGCGGTAGACGACCCGCTCGTTCTGGCCGCGCACCGTGGGGAAGTGGTACTCCATCGCCTCGACCGGCCGGCCGAGCAGCCGCTCGACGGCGAGGGAGTAGAGGATGTGTTGGAGGCGGCGGCCGCCCTCGAACGGCCGGCTCACCCAGTACCGCGCCCGGCTCCCGGTCTTGTAGTCGACGACGCGCAGGCCCCCGCCCGGCGTCCTGTCGACCCGGTCCACCCGCCCCGCGAGGCGGAGGTCGCCGCCGGGGAGCGGGATCGCGACTTCCCGGCCGCCCCATCCGAAATCCAGCTCCAGCCGCTCCCAATCGGGCCGGGTCCGACGGATCATGTCGACGAAGGCGCGGACATCCGCCTCCAGCTCCGCCGCCTCGGCGGCCAGCACCGCGTCGTTGGGCGCCGGGCGACGGAGCAGCGTGCGCTCGACCTCCTCGTCCAGGATCCGAAGCGCAAGCTGCTCGAACGCGTCGTGGTCCGGATCGGTACCGGCCTCCCGTGCGGCGTCGAGCGCCCGTTCGTAGACGGCGTGGAGCAGCGTGCCGCGGTCGAGCGCGTCGAGCCACCGTTCCGGATCCCACTCCGGGTCCCGGACGGCCTGCACGCCGAGGACGTAGCGGATGAAGTAGCGCCGCGGGCAGGCGCCCAGCGCCTCGAGGCGGGACGGCGAGAAGACCGTGCCCCGACGCCGTGCGTCCAGCTCCGGCCGCCGGCGGATCAGGCCGTCATACGGCGTCGCCTCGGCCCGCCGCTTTTCGGCGGCGGCCACGAGCCCGCGATCCAGCCAAGGGTGCGCGGCCCGGACGACGTCGACGCCCGCGCGCAGCGCGCCGTCCTCGGTCGAGAGCGCGTCCAGCCACACGTCGGCCGGCTCGGCGTGCATCCCGGCGCGCGGGACGGCGGAGACGAGCGGCCCGAGCCGCTTGCGCAGGTCCTCGTACGTGAGCGACGGGTCGCCTTCCCGCAGCCGCAGCGCCTGGAGCAGCTCGGGCGCCGGCGCGACGGCGCGCCCCTCCATCGCGTCCCAAGCGCTGTACGAAAGCGTGACCCGCCCGCGCAAACGCGCGAGCATTGCGGCCAGCCGGTGCCGCGCGGCGGCCGCCCGGTCCGCGGAGGGCGGCAGCGGCGCCGGCGAATCGCCGACCACGCGGTTCAGCCGCGCGCGGTCTGCGTCGGCGAGGAGCGGGTCGACGCCGCCCGCCGACACGCTCGTCGCATCCAGCCCGACCACGAAGACGTGCGGGCGCCCCGAGAGCCCGCCGGACGCGACGTCGGCGAGGTGCAGGTGCCCGCCGGTCGGCGTCCACGGCACGACGCGCTCCTCCACCGCCGCCGGCGCGACGCGCGTCTCCAGCCGGCTGCGGACGATCCCGACCGCCGCGCGCCCCGACGTCGCCCGCGTGAGCGTCGCCCGCATCCGCTCGAGCCGCTGGATCAGGATGTTGCGCGCAGTGTTCTCGACGACGTCGCCCTTCGGCACCAGCGACAGGAACGCGAGCAGCCCCTTCGCGACCTCGGCCGGCGACGTCCGCGACCGGTCGGCCGCGGCGCGGTTAGCGAGCGACGGCGTCGCCTCGACGAGTCGCTCGAGCAGCGCCCGCAGCGCATGGAGCTCCCGCGCCTCCCGGTCCCGCCTCTCGCGCGCCGCGTCCGCGTCGCCGTCCTCGTCCGGCGGCGGCGCGTCGCGGAGCGCCGCGATCGCCCGGTCGACGGCGGGCACGTACCGGTCCAGCCCCCAGCCGATGTGCAGCCGGCGCAGTCGCCGGGCGAGCGCGGTGCCGCTGACCGGGGGCGGCGCGCTCGCGGCCGGCTCGCCACTCGCCCCCGTCGCCCCGCGCCTCTCCTTCCCCGCCCCCTCCGGCGGCGCCAGGTCGCCCGCCTCGAGCAGGCGCAGGAGGATCTCGGCCGGGTACCCCTCCTCGAGCCAGCGGAGGTACGCCTCGGCCGCGCGCCCGACGCGCGTGCGGCGCGCGTCCATCCCCGCCGCGTACGTGACCGGGATCCCGAGCCGCCGCGCGAGCCCGGCCAGCGCCGCGCCGTAGACGTGGGGGTCGGTCGCGACGATCTCGATGCGGTCCCACGGGATCCCCTCCGCGATCGCCCGGCGCAGCACCTCGCGCAGCTCGTCCGTCGGCGTCGCCGCTGCGAAGAGCTCGACCGCCGGCCCCGGCACCCCCTCCGGCGGCGCGTGCAAGCGGGAAAGGGGGCCGGCGACGGTGCCGCCGCCCGGGGCGCAGTCGCCCTCGGACGCGCCACCACCCACCACCTCCTCGCCTGCGCTCCACAGCACTCCCGGCGGATCATCCAGTCCGATCACCGGGTCGGTCGGCAGAAGCCGCGCGCCGCCCCGCTCGATGAGGAGCCGCACCAGCCGCCCCGCCACGCCGCCCAGCGGGTGCCCCGGGAGGAGGTAGAGCGACGCGTCCGGGAGCGCGACCCGCCCCTCCCGCAGCGCCTCGACCGCAGCGGCGAGCACCGCCGGCCCGTCCATCAGGCGACGCGCGGCGAGACGCGACTCGACCTCCTCGAGCACCGCGGCGAGCGCCGCGATCTTCTGGTCGCCCGGCGCGGAGGCGCGGCGGACTGTCGCCGCGTCGATCCCCGCCTCACGCAGCGTCTCGATGCTGCGCCGAATCGCGTCGCGATACGCCGCCCCCGCCTCCGTCCCGAACGGCCCCGCCTCGCCCCGCGCGGCCACCGCGTCGATCGCCTCGTCGACGAGCGCGTGAATATCGAACTCGTCCGTCGCGCGCCACCCCTGCCGCGCCGCGTCCACCGCGACGACCTCGTGGGCCAGCTTCCGCAGCGACGTCACCTCCCATCCCACCCACGGCACGCCCGCCAGCGCCAGCGAATGGAGCAATTCGCGCCCCTCCGCGGGGCGCGGGCACACGAGCAGCTTGCGGCCGACCGGGTCCTCCCTGGTGACCCGCGCCAGCTCGACCAGCAGCCGGGGATGGGTGTGCGTGTCGGGGATCATCGAGCCTCAGAGCCTTGCCCCGGGCGGCGTCCCCGCCAGGTGCCACAGCCGGTCGGCCGCGGCGCCCAGCGCGGAAGCGATCTCGCGCAGTTCGTCGTCGCCCGTGAGGTTGAGTCGGTTGGCGGCCATGGCGAGGAGCCGCGCCTCGTCGGCCAGGTAGCCGGTGAACCGCCGACCCAGATACGACGTGTGAAGCCAGCGCGCGGCCGTCTGCCACGGCAGCTCCCCGCGGCGCGGCCGCTCGCGCAACAGCTCGCCGAGCATACAGGCCAGCAGGCTTGGTTCGCAAGACATTCGGTCTCGGACGTGGCGAGGCAAAGGTCGCGGTGGCGCCGGCGGCACGCGGCGTCGCGGCGCGGTGGGTGGAATGGTAGGGGGAGGGTGTGACAGTGGGTGGGCGTGACGGGCGCGAGCATGGCGGCCGGCGCGGATGGCGTGGCTACGGCGGCGGGCGTGGCGGGCGCCTCCTGGCGCCGCGGACAAGGCCGGGGCGCGACGGGCGACCGGACCGCCGCGGGCCAGCCAGCGACCGAATGCGCCCGGCGACGTCCGCCCCTACTCCCCCCTCCCCACCACCCTCTCCGCCGCCCGCGCGACCTCCGCCCGCAGCTCCGCCGGCTCCACGACCTGCGCGTCGGCGCCGTGCTCGAGCACGTGGCGCACGAGCCAGTGCACGTCGGCGACGCGCAGCCGCACCTGCACGCTCCCGTCCTCCAGCTCCTCGACCGGCCCGCGCTCGCGGACCCAGCGCGCGATCCGCGGCGAATAGCGCACGACCGCCTCGATCTCCTCGTCCGCGCGGTAGAGCCGGCCGCCGGCGATGTACGCGCTCGGGTCGAAACCGGGCGGGACGTCGAACGTCCCATCGACCAGCTCGGCGGTCACGATCCGGTCCAGCCGGAACAGCCGCACCTCGTCCCGCTTCGTGCAGTGCGCGATCGCGTACCACGCGCCGTTCGCGTACCCGAGCACGTACGGGAAGACAACCCGCTCGTCCGGCCGCGTCCGCCCCGACGACAGGTACGCGATCCGGCAGCGACGCCGCTCCGCGGCCGCCCGGCGCAGCACCGCGCGCACCGAGCCGTCGCCCGGCGTGCCGTCGTCGACCGCGAAGCGCTCGAGCAGCTCCTCCGGCGGCGAGGAGGCGACGTCGCGCTCGAGCCGCCGCGCGAACGCGAGCAGCTCCTCCCGCCGCTCCGGCGATCCGGCCGCCCCCGCCGCGAGCACGCGGAACCCGAGACCGAGGGCAAGCGCCTCGAGCGGCGAGAGGCGGACCGGGCGACGGAACTGCCCCGTCGTCCAGATGTGGACCCGTCGCCCGTCGTTCGTGATCTGGAACGCGTCGACGGTCCCCGCCGGCAGGTAATCCTCGCGCGCCATGACCTCCTCGATGTCGCGCGTCACCTGCGACGGCTCGACGCCCAGCGCCTCCGCCAGCTCTTTGAGTGACCGCGCCGCCTTCCCGCTCGCCGCCGCGACGACGTAGAGGAACCGCTCGAGCTGCTCGGCGGCCGTCGTGCGCTCCGGGGCCTTCGTACCCGACGTCGCCATCACGCCACCTCCCCGCCGTGCAGCGCCACGACCTCACGGGCCATCGCCTGCAGCTCCGCCCGCAGCTCCGCCGGCGACAGCACTTCCGCGTTCCCCTCCATGCCCAGCAGCCAGCGCAGGAACGGGTTCACCTGCCGCACGTCGAACGCCCGGACCGCCGACCCGTCCGGCCGCTCCTCGACCAGCTCGCCGTAGCCGTTCCGCTCCGCCCACAGCGACCGCGGGAAGCGGAACAGCACCTCCGCCCGGAGCGGCTCGTCGTCGCCCAGCTCCCACGCCTCCCGGTCCAGGTAGTCGTCCAGCCGGAAGTTCTCCGGGATCTCGTAGTCCGGCGTGTGCGGCCTGGCCTTGTTCTGCTTCACGTTCTCCATGCGACCGACGCGGAAGACCCGGATCGCGTCCCGTCCGACGTCGTGCCCGACCAGGTACCAGTTCCCGCGTTGGAAGACGAGCCCGTACGGCCGCACCTCCCGATCCGTCGCCTCGCCACGGTAGATCCCGTGGTAGCGGAACCGCACGACCTTCCGCGCCAGCAGCGCGTCCGAGAGCGGGCGCAGCCGCTCCAGCACCTCCTCCGCGCCCGGCCGGTCCACGTACAGCTCCGGCGTCGGCTCAAGCGATTCCGCGCTCAGGTCGAACGCCAGCTTGCGAAACGCCGACCGCGCCTCCCGCGCGAACGGGAACGACGGGAGCCGCGAAGCGACGTGCAGCGCGTCCGCCGCCGCGCGCGCCTCCTCCTCCGTCAGCACCACCTCGCCCAGGTAGTACGGCTTCCGCTCCCCCGACGGCGACGCCTGGTGTACCAGGCGCAGGTAGGGGAGATAGAAGTTCTTCTCGCTCAGCCGGTACGCCTCGACCTCCTCCCGCCCGTAGTTGATCTGGAAGCGCACCGTCTCGATCGGGATCCCCAGCGCCCGCAGCTCGTCCTTGTCCCGCTCGAACGTGCGACGCGCCGTCGCCCGGTCCGTCTCGTCCTCCGTTCGCCACTTCACCCGGTACGCATGGACGTTCTCCATGATCTGATCGACCGCGACCGGATACTTGTGGCCGACCAGGTAGGCGATCAGATCGAGCCAGCGCTGGAACTTGGTGATCGGTTCGGACATGGCGAGGGCTCGGGGTGTTGGGTTGGGAGGCGTGTCCGGACGCGCTCAAGATAACCACGAGTCGCGACACGGGCCACGGCAATGGACCCGCGGACCGATGACGCGCCGCCGTGCATGCACAGCGCGTCGAGCGATCGGCCGGCGAACGCCCGCGCGCCCCGGCACGGCATCGGGTACACGGACACGCGCCGCTCGACAGCCGGACGTGTTCTACTCCACCATCCAGCGATAATCGGGGTGCACCACGTCCGCCTCTTCGGAATGCCGCTCGAGGTAGGCAGCCGTGAACGGGCAGACTGGCTTGATGGTGACTCCCCGCTCCCGGACATGGGCCAGCGCCTGCCGCACCAGTTCGCTGCCGACGCCCCGTCCCTCCATGCTCTCCGGGACCTCGGCGTGCTCGAAGGTCCAGAACTCGGGCGACGGCTTGACCTTCAGGAACGCCACATCGTCCGAGCCGGGCACGGTGGCCACGAATCGTTGGGCGTCCGGGACGTAGCGTACTGATACCTCCGGGCGCGCGCGCTCGTCGTCTTTCTCGGATCCACTCACGTCGCCGCCTCCTGGTGGTGTCGAGCAGTTCGGCCCCTCACCGCGTCCGTCTCTTTTCGATGGCCCGGCGCACCGCGCGCTGCGCGCCGGCTAGGGCGCCGTCGATTGCGGTCCAGAGGTCCGCGTGCTGCTTCTCGACCACGACCGTCGGCATCCCCACCATCGTGACCTTGATCCGGCACAGCTTGTCGACGCCGCCGCGGGGGCCGTTCACGTCCTCGAGGCGCACGCTCACGCGCTCGATGTGCGGCACGAACTTCCCCAGCTTGCGGCCCAGCTTGCGACGGATCGTGTCCCGCTCGACGACGCCCAGCGCCGGCCCGACGGACCGGATGTAGGCCGGCACCTCGAGCGGCGTCGCACGCGTCGTCTCCACCTTCTGCGCCCGCGGGATCCGCTCCGCGAACGGCGCCCGCTTCATGCTGTCGGGCTTCCGCCCACGGTGCCAGCGGGTGACGCGCGCCCCGCCCCGGCCGAGCGCGTCCAGGACGTCCGTCGCCGTCACGATCCCGACCAGCTTGCCATCCTCCATCACGGGGAGGGAGCCGATCGGCTGCTCCCGCATGATCTCGAACGCCTCGTCCAGCGACGTGTCGGGCGTCGCCGTCACGACGTCCGGCGTCATGAGCTCCCGCACCGTCTTCCCCTGACGGACGGCCTCGCCGTGCCGGCCGCCCAGGTCCTGGTTGGAGAGCACCCCGACCAGCCGCCCATCCTCGACCACCAGGAGGTGCCGGATCCTCTCCCGTTCCATCCGCGACCACGCGTCGCCCGCGCTCTCGTCGGGCCCGATGGTCACGAGATCCGTGGTCATGATATCGCGCAGTTCCATGGTACTCCGTCCTCGCCCGGGTCCACGCCCCCGCGACGACGGCCGCGGGAGCCATCAACTTTCGCACCGTATCATACCCCGCCGGGCGGTGAGGAGCCCCATGCATGGCGCTCACTGCGTATCCGGACCGATCCTGCGGACGACGTTGCCCTCGGCGTCGAGGAACTCGATGGCCGCCGCGCCGTCCGCCTCGACCGCCATGCGGAGGCGAGGTCGTCCCCGGCCGTCCATGAGCACGGTCGTCGCGTGACCTTCCGCGGTCCGCCCGACGAACATGCGCGGCGCGCCGAACGTGGCGGGCCCGTCGATCTGCGCCCGCGCCCGCGCCCGCTCATCCGGGTCCTCGATCGCCTCCAGCTCACGCATCAGGGCGA
>Ga0207864_1001661_pt1 | contig 23610 bp, 13 predicted proteins | sample HigsolmetaAR202D_FD_184834 | JGI IMG/M metagenome (GOLD analysis project Ga0207864, IMG submission 184834) | Ionic liquid and high solid enriched microbial communities from the Joint BioEnergy Institute, USA - AR20-2-D (SPAdes) (version 2) ... | reverse complement strand
TGGGTGTCTAATACCGGGTTGCCACGGAAGGAGAGTTGGGTGGCGATGATCTTGATGGTGCCGCCAGCGCCGCCGCCGCCGCGACCGCCGTTACCGCCATCGCCGCCCCAGCCGCCGTTACCGCCCCAGCCGCCGACTGCACCGTCATCGCCGGTGAAATCGATGATGAGATTGTCCTGGTACTCACCAGCTTGACCAGGATTTCCGGAGGTACCGTGCCAACCGTCGGAGCCGGGTTCTCCCATGACGCCGTAGCCACCTCGGGCGAGCAGTTCGCCGGAGATCGTCAGCCGGCCAAAGACATACAGCTCGAAGGCACCGCCGCCGCCGCCGCCATCGCCGCCGCTACCGCCGTTGCCGCCATCGCCACCGGCTCCACCCCAGCCACCTTTGCCGCCCTTGCCGAACCCTTCACCACCGTCGCCGCCGGCCCCGCCGCCGCCACCGCCGGCGCCGCTGGATCCACCGCCGCCGCCGCCACCACCAGCCCCACCTTCACCGCCGTTGCCACCCACCAGGTCGGTGGGGTTCGCAGCCCAGTGCTTTCCGCCCTGACCATCGGCACCATTCGCGCCGGGGGTTCCGTTGAATCCGTTCGGCCCCTGTCCACCCGGCGTTGCGTTGTCTAGGGTGCCTACTGGGATTTCGCCCAAAACGTAAAGGATCCAATCGATCGCGCCACCCGCACCGCCGTGACCGCCGGAAGAAAGTGCCAGGGCACCGGGGCCGCCGGGCGTCGGTTGTTCGGGGGCCAGGGGCCAGTAGTCGTTGTTGAACCCGTGCTGGCCGTAGCCGGCAGGGGCCCCTTGCTTTCCACCTTGTCCGTGATATCCGCCCTGGCCCGGTTGGCCCGGTTCGCCGTAGCGGTCGTGGCCACCAGTGCGATCTGAACCCACATCACCGTTTTGTCCTCCGGCTCCACCTTCACCGCCGACGCGGTAGCCGTCGATCAGCACCGGGTGAGCACCACCCAGTCCACCTTCGCCGCCGTAACCCCCGAAGCCGCCGTCGCCGCCACCACCCACCGCCACGCGTCCGTAGGCTGAAAAATCAATCTTTGCGCTAGGGGCAATTGAGGCATCGCCGCCGACAATAAAGGAAGCTGGCCGATTACCTGCCCCGCGCAGAATCTCCCCCGCGTCCAGGTACATGTTGCCCGCGATGTAGAACCGCGCAATCCCATCGACCACCTCGGCGTAGAACGGCACACCCTTGAAGGCATATGGGTCGTCGTCGCCGTCGCCCGTGATCGTCAGGGCGTTGGTGTCCACGGTGATCGCGCCGGCAGCCACGTGCGCGAACGCCAGGCCAATGAGAATCGCCACCCCGTAGTGTCTGAGTTCTCGCACGGTGCACCTCTTGTTGTACAAAGTAGTTCGGAATGGGTCCGCTGCTTCGGGCAGCTCGTTCACAGCCCCGCACTTGCGTCGAGGCCATCTCCCCAGTCAACCGAGCACACAAAAATGAAGGCGGCTCGGCCAGTCATTCCCGCCAGGGTATATGGCGGAACCTGATGATGACATGTCAAAACCATGGTGTCAATAGTGGATTTTTCAATATTTGTGAATTTTTTGACATGTCATATCACACTTTTTCTTAGAGGTGGCGGCGTGATCTGGCGCATCTGAGGGCCGATCGACCGGCTTGGCACAGGTACTCTGACCCTTTGCCAGAGCATTGGATAAGGCAGCTGCCTCGCTTGCTATTACCTGTCATTCCCGGGTTGCGAAATGGTCAGAAAAGCGGGCGACCGGGCTCGAACCGGCAACATTCAGCTTGGAAGGCTGACACTCTACCAATTGAGTTACGCCCGCGTGGGCAGTGATTCTAGCACTGTAGCGCAGGGGTTTGCAATGTTGTGTTGAGGGGCGACTTGTGGCCTGGTGATGATTCCACCAGGCGTTCACGATTCACGCGGTCGGGGCGGGTTCCTCGCGCAGGCGGTCGCAGTTGGCGCGGGCGGTGATGGCCGCGTTCGCAAGAGCGGGGGCGGGCAGTCGTGCGGCACAGGCGGCCAGGTCCTCGATGTATAGGTCCAGCACGCTCAGGGCGCGTTGACGCCACTGGTCCCAGGTGATGGACTGGCCGGTCAACAGCATTTGTTCGCGCCACAGGCGGTGAGCGTTGCGTACGAAGATGGGGTAGTCGGCTGCCAGTCCCGCCAGGTCGGCTGCTTTCACGATGGAGGCTTCCAGCGTGGGGCACGGCTGACCGCAGGCTGTGGCGAGGATCGCCTGCCGCACCGCTTGGATGGTTGCTTCGGGCACGTTGAAGTTGCGCAGCAGCCGTTCGGCCAGTTCGGCGGCCCAGGCTTCCTTGGAAGGCTGGCCCAGTGCCTGCTCGTCATCCTGGAAGCCGGCATCGTGCAGCAGGGTGGCGAGGTAGATGGTGGTTGCGTCCACATCGCGGCCGACCTGAATGCAGTGGTCAATGAGCTTTTGGCACGTTTCCAGGTTGGCCAGCGCGTGCTCGAAGTTGTGGTAGGGGAGCCGGGCGTCGTAAAGGGCGGCGATGGCGCGCTCCAGGTCGGCGTCACGGACGATCGTCGGGTTGGTGAGGCCTTCAGCCATGTGTTGCAGGCGACAGTCGTGGTCGCGCGTATTGGTTCCGGTTTCAGGCTGCCATGACGAACAGTTCGTGTGTTCGCTTCAGTTGATCGTAGGTTCCCTGATCGACAATGCGTCCGTGTTCGAGGATGTAGATTCGATCGGCATCGCGAATGGTGCTCAGACGATGGGCGATGACGATCCGGGTCACGTTGCGTCGCGCCAGACTGCGGCTGACGATCTGCTGGGTACGATTATCCAGCGCACTGGTCGCTTCGTCGAGTAGCAGGATGCGTGGCTGCTTGACCAGCGCACGGGCGATGAACAGGCGCTGGCGCTGACCGCCGGAGATGTTGCCGCCGCCCTCGCTGATCATGGTGTGCATTCCCATGGGCATGTCGCGGATGTCGTCGGCCAGTCCGGCGTCCTCGGCGGCTTCCCAGGCCTCCTCCATGGAGACGGCCAGCCCACCACTGATGTTATCGAAAATCGAGCCGGTGTTGATTCGGCTGGACTGCAGGACGACGCCGATCTGCCGCCGTACTGCCGTGACGTCCAGGCCCGCCAGGTCCTGTCCATCGTAGGCGATGACGCCGGATTCGGGTGTTTCAAAGCCCAGCAGCAGTCGCAGGATGGTGCTTTTGCCGCAGCCGGATGGGCCGGTGAGTGCGATGAACTGGCCCGGTTCGGCAACCAGGTCGATGCCGTCGAGAATCTTCGGGCCGTCGGGGTGGTAGCGGAAATGGACACGCGAGAGGCTGATATGGCCGGTGAGTCGGCCAGGGTCGGCAGCTTCGTGGCGCACCTCTGGCTCCGCGGCGAGGATCGGGGCGAGACGCCGGCTGTTGATGAGCGTATCGACCAGTCCCACCAGCGTGAGGCTCAGTTCCGTCGCGCTGCCGATGAAGACGCCCATAGCTGTATTGAACGCCAGAAACGCGCCGATCGTCAGCGACTGGACTGTGCTGCCCTCCTCCACGAGCAGCATGGACGCGGCGAACCAGAACAGCGCGACCGAGCTGATCGTGGGCAGCACGTGGTTGAACACCGCCAGTACATCCTGGGCGCGATGAGCGCGGAAGATCAGCCGAACCTGCTCGGCATAACGCCGCATCCAGACGGCAAAGGCGCGTTCCTGCGCCTGGGCGACACGGAGCTTGCTGACGCCGCAGACAATCTGCACGACCATGCCGAAGATTCGGCCACGCAGTTGCATGAGCTGTCGGGCGTAGCTGCCGACGAGGCCGCCGCAGATACCGGTGACCAGCGCGACGATGATGACGAGCACCATCGCGATCATTGCCAGCTTCGCGCTGTAATAAAAGAGTAGCGCGAGGTTAAGCAGGCCCATGAGACTGGTGAGCAGCGAGCGCATGGTGACGCCGTTGATCTCGCGGCTGATCTGCGTGATGGCGGAGGCACGCATGAGCAGATCGCCGGTGGAGAATCGGCTGAAGAAGCGCGGGCGAAGCCTGAGCAGACGATCCCACACGCCCGCTTCGAGCGTGGTTTCCGCACGCACGGCGATTCGCACAGCCAGCACTGCCTGGGCAATCTGTAGTAATGCGATGCCCCCAGCCGCCGCGGCAAGCCCCAGTCCCAGTTCCACGACCAGCCGGGCGTTGGCATCGGGAATCGCAAGGTCCATCAGTCGGCCGGTCGCGATGGGTGTGAGGAAACCCAGCAGTGTCGTCACCAGTGACAGTGCGATCACGAATGCGATGTCCAGCCCCTGCCGCTGTCGCGCCAGTGACAGCAGTTGCCACGGCCGTGTCACCGATGCGGGCAGTGGACGGTAGAACATCGTTGCCTGTGAGACGAGGCGCGCGGCAATCGTGGCATCGACGGGCTGAGTGGTGCTCGCGGTCGGATCAACCGCCAGGTATGGCCCGACGGTCGGCTTGATAAGCGCGATGGGGTTCTGTGTTTCCCTGTCGGTCGTCAGCAGCGGGCCGCAGTCGTCCTTCCACCACACGCCGGTCAGCGTGACACGCCGATGACGGATGCGCATGGCGCGCGCGATCGCGTCGATCGGGTCCTTGACGAGGCTGAGGTCTTCCGAAGCAGCGGGGGGCTGTGCTTCGACACCCAGCGTCTGGCCGATCACCGCCATCGCGCTGAGCAGCGGCGTTTCACGGTGTGGCAGCGATGTTGTGGGGTGAAGAATCGAACGCACCTCGTCCATCGCGGCCGTGACCAGTCCTCGCTGCACGAACTGCCGCGAAGTGATGCGCATGCGCTCACGCTGGGCGTCTTCTTCATCAAGCGCAGCCAGTCTTCGTTGCACAAGTGTGTGCATCCACGACAGGCTTGCGGTGAGGCTGTGCGTGGCGAAACGCTCCTCATCGGTGAGCGGGCGCAACGTGGTAGACTGCGTGGTTTGGAGCCAGAATCCAGCACCGATCGGTACTGGCGTTTCGTTTGCCGCCACGGTCATTTTGGTGACGCCGTTGATTCGCACCGCCCCGCACTCGATCACCAGCCAGCGCCAGTCATCACCCGCAACACGCAGCGCCCGACCCGCTTCCAGTTCGATGCGCGGCGTGTTTTCATCGAGCCGTTCCGCCCCGGCGGGCGGAGCATTCTGTTCAAGCAGTTCGGCAAGACGGCAGAGCCAGTGATCGACCGCCTCACGGATCTTCGTATCACTTTGGCAGCGCTCGGCGAGTTCCGCCCGCGACATCTCGCGCAGCCGTAGATCGCTGATGGCGAAGAGCATCAATGTCCGTAGTGCGAGCTGGGCTGTCGCGATCGAGGCGATCAGGTCGCCATCACTGACGCGAAAGAGGTTTCGCCGGGAACCGACGGGCCGATCACCCTCGACCATCGTGGCAAAAACAAGCGCGGTGCCCGATTCAACGATCCACACCGTGTCCGGCTCGTTCAGCAGCATCGACCGCTGTCGAACAATCTGTCGCATCAGCGGCTGAGGCGCAGAGAGTGCGATGTCCTGCCGGGCGATCATCAGCTCAGCACTCCCTCCTCTTCGCCGCAACGGATCAGTTGCGCATACCGGCCGTCGGCCGCGATCAGTTCATCGTGCGTGCCCTGCTCGACAATTCGGCCCTTTTCCAGCACGACAATGCGGCTGCAATGGCGGATGGTGCTCAGACGATGTGCAATGACGATGCACGAGCAGCCTCGCATGCGCAGGCGATCCACGACAAAGCGTTCCGTTTCGTTATCAAGGGCACTGGTCGCCTCATCGAGCAGAAGAATCGAGGGGTTGTTCACCAGCGCGCGGGCGATTTCCAGCCGTTGGCGCTGACCGCCGCTGAGATTCGTGCCGCCTTCGGCGAGCTGTCCGTCGTATCCGCCGGGCAGCGCGAGAATGGTGTCGTGAATCGCCGCATCCTCGCAGGCCGCGTGCAGATTGGCATCGGGTACGGTCGGATCCCACAATGTGAGATTGTCGCGCACGGTGCCTTCGAAGAGGAACAGTTCCTGATCGACCGTGGCGAACGAGTTGATCATGACGGCGGGGTCGATTTCATGCATCGGTTTGCCGTCGAAAAGGATTTCGCCTTCCCATGGCTGGTATTCGCCGCTGATGAGTCGTCCGATGGTTGTTTTCCCCGATCCGGAACCGCCGACCAGCGCAACATGCTCACCCGGTTCGATGGTCAGATTGAAATCGCGAATGAAGGGTTCCTCCAACGGACTGTAGCCGAACGTGACATTGCGCAGTTCGATACGGCCTCTGAGGCGGATGGCCGTGGCGTCATCGGCAGACGCCTGCGCGGTGAGGTTTTTCCGGGCGGTGACGGTTTCATGGTCCAGCACATCGTCCAGGCGATCCAGGTCCGCGCGCATCTCCTGCAATGTCTGACCGAACCCCATCAGATTGGTCATGGGCGTCATGAAGCTGGTCATGAGCATCTGGAACGCGACGAGCATTCCGATGCTCAGATGTCCTTCGATGATGCGAAACGCGCCGATGCTTAGGATCGCCGCCATCGCGAGACTGCTGAGCAACGTGGGTAGCACGGTAAGCGGTCGGTTCGCCAGCTCCAGTGCCTGCCGTGCGTTGGCAGCCTTGGCCTGATAACCCGCCCATCGCGCGAAGAAGCCGTTTTCATCGCCTCCCGCCTTGATGGTTTCGATGCTCTGCAGACCCGCCATGGCGACGCCCTGAGCGGCACCCTGATTGTGCAGCAGCACCATGTTTGATTCGACGCGCAGGCTCGACATCTTCTGCAGCACGATGAAGTTGATGGCTGCGAATGTCACGCCAATGCCCGTCAGCACCGCGTCGTAATAGAACATGACCGCGGCGTAAAAGACGATCATCGTGACGTCAATCACCGTCTGTGTGAGTCGACCGGACAGGGTGTCTGCGATTGTCTCGTTGATCTGTGATCGGTTGGCGATCTCACCGGGAAACCGCTGAGCGTAGAATGATGCAGGCAGATCGAGCAAATGCCGCATGAATCGGGCGGACATCCCCACCGACAGTGCCACACGCAGCCGCCGCAGAATCTGCAACTGCAGGGTCTTGATCCCAACCTGCAGCAGAATGCCCACGATGAGCGCGACGATCAGCGGGCGCAGCCAGTCCGCCCTCGCTTCGATGACGACACGATCGATAAACACCTGCGTCAACGCGGGAATTGCCAGCCCGGGAATCACCAGCAGTAACCCTGCGAGAATGCAGTACACGATGGCGGACATGCTGCCCGTCAGCCGACGGCGAATCGCGCCGATCACGCTGGGGCGTCGGCCACCCTTCTGAAACTCCGGCCCCGGCTCCATCACCAGCACCACGCCCGTATAGGAGCGTTCGAACTCCTCCAGACTTACGGTGCGGTGTCCGCTTGCAGGGTCGTTGATGTAGACCTTGTCCTTTCCGAAACCTTCGCAGACGACGAAGTGGTTGAACTCCCAGAAAAGAATGGTCGGCGGCTTGATCGCGCGCAGCGCCTCAACCGATTTGGAGAAACCCTTGGCCTGCATCCCGTGCTTGCGCGCGGCCCGCAGGATGTTCGCCGCCTTGCTGCCATCGCGTGACACGCCGCAGTCCCGCCGAAGCGTGACCAGCGGCACGATGCGCCCGTGGTACGCCAGCACCATCGCCAGCGCAGCTGCGCCGCACTCCACCGCCTCCAATTGGAGCACAGTGGGTGTTTTCACCCGGCTGAAGCGAGAAGTTGTCTGGCGGTCAGAGTCCACTCCATTGCCTCAGCAGGGGGATGACGAAGCTGATCGGCCGACGATGTTCCGTCGTCGCACGAATGCTCACGGTGGTGCCCGGCGTGATGCGGACATCCGGCCCGTGCCCCGATGTCCAGCGGTAACCGCTTGGCGCCTGAGGATCGGGCAGCATGATCGAAAAAGCCTGAATGCAACTGCGATCGCCGGTCAGTTCGCGGGCGATCTGATGGTTGCCCACCACGTTGGTTACTGCATCAGTGGTAACGGGGAAGCTGGACACCTCAGTGATGCGGCCGATGATCGAGCCGTGCCGCTCGCGCTGTACGGTTGTGGGTGTGATGCGGATTTCCATGTCCGGCCGCAACAGTTTGCCATGACCCACATCGAAGTACGCGACCGCCATCAGATTGCCTTCCGGATCATCCGCCTCGATCGCGCCGAGCCGCTCGCCCTCGCGTACGTACTGCCCGACGGTGCCGGTGATTTCGATGACCCGGCCGGTGTACTGACTGACGAGCCTGCCGCGCGTTTCGAGTTGCTGCCGATAGCGTGCGATCTCCTGTTCGAGTTGCTGGATCGCCAGTTCTTCATCGCTGGTGCGTTCCTCGAACGCACGCATCTCCTCGGAGGCTTCAGCTTCCAGTTCGTGCAATCGGGCCTGCAACTCTTCGACACGGTGAAGCTGGTCGCGATGTTCGCGTTCGGCTTCGAGCCGGCGAAGTTCCACTTCATGTGCGTTGAGTTCCAGGTCCGCCAGCCGCACGCGGTTGTCGATCAGTTGCTGTCTCGCTCCGAGCAGCGCGTTTTCATCAACCAGGCCCTCGACTCGCAGGTTCTGATAGGTCTTGTAACGTTCCTCAAGTGCATGCCCCAGGCTGCGTGTGGTTTCCAGCAGCCGCTGGATGTTGTCCTGCTGCTGGGCGATGTAGCTGTCTGCCTTTTCGCGCTGCAGTTCCGCCATGCGTGTGGCCGAGGCGATCTGTTCCTTGAGAAGCCGGCGCTGTTCCTCGATGGCGCGCTGACGCAGATCGCGTCGTTGAAGCAGCAGCGGGTTCAGCCGGTCGTGGCGCATGCGCAGTTCCGCCAGTCGCGCTTCTGCCTGTTCCAACTGCTGGCGTATCTCCGGCTGATGCAGCACAGCGATGACCTGCCCAGCTTCCACGCGATCGCCGGCATTTACGCGCAGCTCCAGAATCTGTCCCGTGCCCGGCGCCTGAAATGACACCATGCGTCGCGGCCGCACCAGGACGCCGTAACCATCCACTGTCAGCGGAATCTGCCCGACGATCGACCACACCAGCACGCCCGCCAGCGCGAACGCCAGCACCGACAGCGGCAGCCAGCTTCGCCGTCCGGTGATGCGCAGCAACTGATCAAGCTGCTCGGGCGTATTGTGATGTTCCAGCGCCTTCTGACTATACATGCCTGATTACCCTGCGCTGCGGAACCGGTTCAGCAGCATTTCGAATCGCTTGCCCGCCAGCGCCATCGAATCGAGCAGGGCGGGGTCGATCTCATCCGGGTCTTCCACATCGTCGTCGAGCATGCGTCCTTTCGGCGCAGCCATGCTCGCCATCGTCTGGCGCAGACGACTGGCCAGAAAGACACCCAGCGCGCGATAGAACCCGGCCGCGAATGAATGGTCGGAGGCAAGCTTGCGTGACAGCACCTGACGATCGATCGCCAGCACCAGTGCGGGCCCGCGTGCCACGACGGTCGCCGTGGGGGGGCGCGAATCAAGGAACGACAGCTCGCCCACCACTTCCCCCTGTTCGAGGATGGCGACGGTGGAGCCGTCCGCCGCCTGCACAGCCAGTCGACCGTCGATCACGATGAAAAGGTGCGTGGCGGGTTCGCCCTGTCGGATGATTGCTTCGCCGTCCACCACCTGCCGGTGAGTTCCCACCTGGGCAAGCCAGTCCACGTCGCTGTCGGAAAGGTCCGCCAGGATATAAAGCACCTTGCGCATGCTCAGCGTTCCGATGGAAGAAGCCGTTCGTATGTTTGATCGCCTTCCCAGTGCACCCGTCCGTGACCCAGCACCGTGCCGGTGGCGTAGGCGAACTCTACCTTTGCGATCTCGTAATCCGTCAGTGCATCGATCTCGCGAATCTGGGCGTCCGCAAGGAACTGGGCGGCATCGAGCACCTCTGTCATCGTGACGGTGCCCGCCTGGAACTGACGTTGCTCCGCTTCATAAATGCGGCCCTGCAGCACGACTTCCCGCCGTGCAGCGAGGATGCGACGCCAGTTCTGCTGCAACTGGTCCAGCGCATCGTGAACGTCCTGCTTGATCTGTTCGACCTGGTCTGCCTTGCTGCCAGCCGTTCGCAGCCGTTGCAATAGTGCGCGGCGCAACGCCGCCCGCGCTGCTTCGTTACCCAGCGGAATGCGCACCTCGGCTCCCACGAGCCAGTCACTTATGTCGTCGTGCAGCATTGCGTTGAACGCCCGACCGGCAGAGTTATGCGTGCCGCGAAAGGAGTAATCGAACTGCAGCGCGACCAGCGGCAGCGTGCGGTTGCGTGCCAGGTCAACCTGAATCGCGTCGATCGCCAGTTGCAGTTCCAGGTCGAGCATTTCCATGCGGTGCTGCATCGCGTGACGCGTGAAGTTCTCCGCATCCAGCGCGAGGTAGATCGGGTTGGGATCGCTGACGGGAATCAATGTCGTCGGACCATCCACCGGCAGATCGGGATGATTCATGATGCGTTTAAGCTGGCGTTCGGCCTGTCGCCGCTGCGTTTCCGCAACGATGACCGCATCGACATGGCGCGACAGGCCGGCCCGGGCGCGTTCAGCCTCGATGCCAGCCACCACACCTTCCTCCGCCAGCCGTTGCGCTCGACGAAGCTGCTCCAGCCCGTTTTCGTAAAGCTGGCGCTGAACCTCCACCTGCCGAGCGGTGAAGGCAAATCGCCAGTAGGCGCGCTCCGCCTCTGTCATGACGCGAATGGCGGCCAGCCGTGTGCGCGCCGACGCCTGATAATGTTGCGCCGCCGCCACACGAATTGGCGCCTGATTTACCGCATAGCCCGCATTGCGAAGCAGCGGCTGACTGATCGAAAAGCGAGCAGCGATCTCATGTTCATCCGCGACGCCCGGCAGCTTCACCCCCTGGGCGAAGTGGCTGGTGCTGACGGTCGCGGTTCCGCCGGTGCGAAGCGGCACCTCGATGCCCACTTCGCTGGCCCACTGCTCAACGCCGGGCGAACCGAGCGAAGGTACTTCGCGATTGATGCGCGGGTCGGTATCAGCGTAGCGCGTGTTGCCGAAGAAGACTGCCTCGAAGCGGGCTTCTTCCTCCGTCAGGATCTCCGCCGCGATGAGCGGATCGAGCCGCTCCACCTGCAGGCCCAGGTTGTATCGCAGGGCCGTAGCGCGAACCTCTTCAATGGTGATCTCACGCACGGTATCGGGCGGTTGTGGATCGGTTATCGGCTCCGCGCCAGCCTCGGCTGCCTGCGCCGCGGTGATGGTCGGTTCGGCGCTGTGCTCCTCCAGCGCGATGCGCTCGATGGGCCCCAGTCGGCGACGCACTGCCTCATCGAGCGCATGATCCAGCGGGCCGGTACACCCCGGTGACAGCGCGCTGATCGCCAGCAGTCCCAGTGACAGCGTGGTCGAACATCGTGACCCGCGAATGGACCGATAATCGCAATGCACTGATGACCTGCGCCTCCTGATCTGGACCTCCTCGTGGAAGTCGTTGCTCTAGGCACGTATCGGCTTGTGGTCAGCGCGGCATAACCAACCGTTACAGATTGCCTGATCGGCGCAATCGGAATCGCGCAGCTTGCCAAATCGGTGCAAAAGGTTGTGTCCCCGCGGCAGGGCACGTTTCACGCCCACCTTCGGTCAAGCCGCTCGCAGGCATCTCCGATGCTCACCGTGCCAACATGGTCACGCCGCGATGTATAAATGAAAGGAGTACCGAAAGTGAAAACCGACAAACCCGAGAAGCAGCCAACGCGAGACACCTCGAAGGAACTGACCGACGAGCAACTGAAAGAGGTGGCGGGTGGTTATCTGCCCTTCTTTGAGCAGGCTGATTCCCGGACGACATCCGGCTCGCTGTCGGTCGAGGGTAAACGGGAGATCTGACCCGATCGGTCATCTGAACCGCTTGCACTCATCTTGAACGATTGGAGAACTTCCATGAAGCGTGACCATGGCAACCTTTCTCCGTCAGAACAATCGAGGCCAAATCTTCAGCAGGGGCCGATTCGCGAAGAGCTGACCGATGCGGAACTGGAGAACGCTGCTGGCGGTATCCAGCAGCCTACCCAGCATCAGTCCGACGCGATCTACGCCGATGCGATCTACGCGGACCCTCTGTTCTTCAAACGTTGATCTGAAGGAACCTGATCATGGGGATTTCCGCCTCACTGAAGGAACTGACGCGAAAAGCGAAGGAAGATGAGACGTTTCGGGCTGCGCTGGCGCAGGCACAGTCGCCGCAGGATGTGGTTGCGATTGCGAACCGCGCGGGCATTGCCCTGACGCTGAAGGAGCTGCAGGCCGGCATGTCCGGCTCGTCCGGCGGCGAACTGAGTGAGGAACAGCTCGCCGGCGTAGCGGGCGGTCTGGTGGGCCATCTGCTTCAGGGCATCGTTGAATCTTCCGAAGCGGAAAACTCGCTGCGATTCATCACGCGGTTCTGATGCACCATCATGCGCCGCGCGGCCCATCGACGGTTACGCGGGGCGCGGTCCTATGGAAAATCATGACCATGAGTGATTACTGTCGGAAGCTGAGCTGGCGACCGTCGCCGGAGGAACAAAGACGGAAAGGGCGGCTCTTGGCGACCTGGCGGATCCGATACTCAGGTTGTTTTGTGATTGTGAGCGCGTTTGAGCGCTTCAACTGACGCCGGGACGGGCAGGATTCAGGGAGAATGCCGCGACGTCGGAACAAGTTTCAATCGCGCGAGCGCATGACGTTTCGTCTGCGCACGGCGGTGCTGATGCTCCTGCTGAGCACACTGCTCGGTACGGTGCTGGTTGTTGCGACGGTGGCGTACATATCCACCCGCCAGTCGGTGGAGGATCTGAGCAATCGATATCTGGCCAGCACAGCCACATCGGTGCGACACAAGGTGGATGCCCGCATTCGCAGCGCTGAATCGGTGCTGCTTTATCTGGCTGGCCATCAGGAACTGTTGCTGACGCCGCCGCTGGACTGGCAGGCGGTGGGTATGGCACTGGCGCGGGTGATCGCCACCGATGAGGGGCTGGAGTGGGTTTCCTACGGACAGGAATCGGATGGCCTTTTCGTGGGGGCGAATCGTCGGCCCGATGGTGAGATCATCGTCAACTACTCCGTCGCGGACGATGGTCCCGAAGCGTACGACTATCTCATGCGTGATGGCCAACTGGTTTACGACGGCCCCGGGCCGCCAGACTTCGATCCACGCAATCGTCCCTGGTATCAGGACGCGGTGCGGGCCCGCGGCATCGCGTGGAGCGAACCTTACACCTTTTATGGCGTCGAGGAACGCGGGATCACCACAAGCCTGCCCATCTACACGAAGGATGGCGAGCTGCGCGGTGTGCTGACGATCGACCTGACCGTCACGGCCCTGCAACATTTTCTTGAAGAAACGCGCGGTGATTCAGCCGGCAGCATTTTCATTCTCTCGCCACAAGGCCAGCTCATTGCCGGCACCGCACCGCAGGATGATGTGACCGTGCCCACCCCGGCAGAACTGCGGGCCGCAGTGATGGAAGATAACGGTACGCACCGCCGGGTGTTATCGTTCGGTGGGCAGGCGTATGCCACGCTGGTCGACCACATCAGTCTCGGTGGTGGCGGACAGATCATGCTCGCCGTGCTTGTGCCGACCGATGAGTACCTGCATGTCGCCCGCTACAACGCCATCTGGGCGTCGAGCATTGGCGCACTGGCGGTGCTCACCGCGATTGTGCTGGGCTATCGCTTCACGCAGCGCATGACCCGACCGCTGCGCGAGGTGTCACAGGAGCTGGATCGCATCGGCCGGTTCGATTTGACCGGCGAGGCGATGCAACCCTCACGCATTGCCGAGGTAACCACCGTTATTGCTGCGGCGGAACGCATGAAGGCGGGACTAAGGTCTTTCTCACGTTATGTGCCGGCCGAGCTTGTGAGGTCGCTGCTCGCCAACGGTGAGGAAGCGAAGCTCGGCGGACAGGTGCGCGAGGTCACAATGATGTTCAGCGATCTGGCGAACTTCACCTGGCACAGCGAGTCGCGCACACCTGATCGTGTCGTGGAGGATTTGTCCGCCTACTTTGAAACAACCGCCGATGCGCTGGCGCGGCACAAGGGTACGCTGGTGCAGTTCGTCGGCGATGGCATCTTCGCCTTCTTCAACGCGCCGCTGCCGGTGCCGGACCATTCCGCTGCGGCATGTCGGGCGGCACTCGATTCGCAGCGACGTCTGCGCGAGGTCAACGAGCAACGCCAGCGCGATGGCCGTATCCTGCTGGAGCAGCGCATCGGTCTACACACTGACCGCGTTGTCGTGGGAAACGTCGGCACTGCTGATCATCTGACCTACACTGCGATGGGCGACGGCGTCAATCTCACCAGCCGCCTCGAATCGCTCAACAAGGTGTATGGCACGCACCTGCTGGCGTCCGATGCGGTTCAGCAAAGCACAGGTGATCAGTTCCACTGGCGGCAGCTCGACCGCGTGGTCGTCAAAGGCAGGGCACATCCGACGGATGTGTTCGAGCTACTGGGTGTGTCGGGCGAGGTTGATGAACGGTTGCTGCTCCTGCGCGACGCATACGAGCGGGCACTGGCGATCTACTTTGAGGGCCATTTCACCGAGGCAGCGGCACGGTTTGAGGCGCTGGTCAAACGATACGGCGACCCGGCGTCGGCGACCCTGGCAGCCCGCTGCCGCCAGTACATCGATGCTCCGCCGCGCATGTGGGACGGCGTGGCGGTGCTGGGGCATAAGTAGCGTACGGCGCAGCGGTGTTCGGACAGCGTCGCTGGGATTGGCGCCGGTGGACCTTCGCCCCTTCACCCTGACCCTTTCCCCCGCGGGGAGAGGGAGAAATTCAGTGCGGCGGTTCTGTTAATCCTCATCTCCCTCCCTCCACGCCATCCCCGATCACCCCTTTCATCCCGTTCCAACTTCGGCTACGCTGATAGCTCGGGCCATGTCGTCGCCAGTCGTTTTGCGGGGGCATATTTGAGCTATTCATTTTTTTGCGCATCAGTGGGATCGCGATCCTTCATTTTCTCATCTGCGGGAATGGGCCCGCCGCTATAGTGGACCGCGGTCGAGGAGGTGCAGCCGTGGCGGAGTTCATCGAAGCGTGTACCGGCAGCATGCTCAATCTCATCGCGTCCGTATTGCTGGGGTTGACGACCTTGTACTGGCTGGTCGTGATCCTGGGGGCGGTGGGTATCGACAGCCTCGACTTTGACTTCGACGCGGATACGGGGTTGGACACTGATCTGGATCTGGATACGGACACGCCGCACGGCATGCTGCAAGCGGGCATTGGCGCTTCGATCCTGCGGTTCTTCCACATAGGCACGGTGCCGGTGCTGGTGCTCTGGTCGGTGTTCATCCTCGCGTTCTGGATGGTGGGGGTGCTCAGTTACCCGTTGATTGGCAAGTGGGGTGGGCTGCTGCAACTGGCGGCGCTGGTGCCGATGGTGATCGGCTCGCTGCTGCTGACGAAGGTTTTGACGCTGCCGCTTAAGGCGCTTTTCGCTCGGATGAAGGAACAGGAGGAGGCGGAACAGAAACTGGACCTGATCGGTCGGCGTGGCACCGTGGTGTCGCTCACCGTTACGCATCGGCTCGGTCAGGTGGAGATTCCGACCAATGGTGCGCCGCTGCGATTAAACGTGAGGACGAGCGACGATCGCACAATGCTCAGCAAGGGCGATGAGGCGGTGGTGATCGGCCAGGACGCGAAATCGAATGTGTATGTGGTTCGCGGCTTCTGGCAGGATGCGTCGCACGATCACCCGCAGGCGTCAGACACGATGCCAAAACCCGGACAATCGTCGTGAACACTGTCGCCCACGCATGAGTGAATGAACAACCTGTATTGAATTTGAATCAACCCGGAGGTGCCAAGTGACCAGTGTCCCACTAATGCTCGCGGCCGGTACCCTGACGATGACGATTGTGACGGCCGTCATTTTCGTTTTCATCATCCTCTTTGGCGTGTTGGCGATGATCGCCAAGTTCTACGTCAAGGTGGAACAGGGCACAGCGCTGGTGCGCACGGGGATTGGCCAGACCCGCGTCAGCTTCTCGGGCATGATCGTGGTGCCCGTTATCCATCGCAAGGAGTTCATGGACATCTCGGTCAAACGGATCGAGATTTATCGTCATGGCTCCGAGGGCCTGATCTGCAAGGACAATGTCCGTGCGGACATCAAGGTGGCGTTCTTCGTTCGCGTGAACAATGTGGCGGCGGACGTACTGCAGGTCGCACAGTCGATCGGCTGCCGCCGGGCATCGGACATCAACGCACTGATTGAACTTTTCGACGCCAAGTTCTCCGAAGCGCTCAAGACGGTGGGCAAGTCGTTCAACTTCACCGAGCTTTACACTGAACGCGAACGTTTCAAGAACGAGATTCTCCAGCACATCGGTACCGACCTGAACGGTTACGTGCTGGATGACGCAGCCATCGACTACCTCGAGCAGACCGATCTCAACCAGCTGGATCCGAACAACATCCTGGACGCGGAAGGTATCAAGAAGATCACCGATCTGACCGCGCGCGAAGCGATCGTCGCCAACAGCATCCTGCGTGAAAAGGAAAAGACGATCAAGAAACAGGATGTCGAAGCGCGCGAAGTGATTCTGGAGCTGGAGCGTCAGCAGGCTGAGGCGGAAGCACGGCAGGCCCGCGAGGTGGCGGCCGTGCGTGCCCGCGAACAGGCCGAAGCGGAAAAGGTGGTGCAGGAGGAGCGTTACAAGGCGGAGCGTGCCCGCATCACCACGGAGGAGGAACTGGGCGTTGCCGAGCAGAACAAGGCGCGGCAGATTCTCGTCGCGCAGCGCGCCAAGGAACGCACCGACGCGGTGGAACTGGAGCGTGTCAAACGCGAGCAGGAACTGGAGGAGACCGAACGTCTGCGCGTGGTGGAACTGGCGCGGATCGAGAAGGAAAAGGCGCTGGAGGTCGAGCGCAAGAAGATTCAGGATGTGATTCGCGAGCGTGTCATCGTCGAGCGCGCGGTGGTTGAGGAACAGCAGAAGATCCGCGACACGGAAGAGATCATGGCGGCCGAGCGCGCCAAGGCGGTGCGGGTGACAGCTGCAACGGCGCAGGCCGAGGAGGACAAGGTCCGCGAGGTGAAGAAGGCCGAGGCGAGTAAGCTGGCCAGCCAGTTCGAGGCGGACGAGATTCTCATCGAGGCCGAGGCACGGCGTCAGGCGGCAGAGAAGGAAGCGCTGGGCAAGATGAAGCTGGCCGAGGCGGTGCAGGCGGAGGTCGCAGCGCACGGCCTGGCGGAAGCGGAGGTGATGCACGCCAAGGCCAGCGCGTTGCAGAAGTATGGTGCCGCCGAAGCGGAAGTGGTGCAGAAGAAGCTGGAGGCGGAGGCGGCGGGCGAGCGCGCCAAGGCCGAAGCGATTCGTGCCCAGGGCGAAGCCGAAGCTGAGGTCATGCGGCAGAAGTATGCGTCCGAAGCCGAGGGTGTCGCCGCCAAGGCCGAAGCGATGAAAAAGCTCGACGGTGTGGGCAAGGAGCACGAAGAATTCAAGCTCAACCTCAACAAGCAGCTTCAGGTCGAACTGCGTCAGATCGACGTCATGCGGGAGATCGCGGCCGAGCAGGCGAAGGTGCTTGCCGAGGCACTCAAGACGGCGAAGATCGACATCGTGGGCGGCGAGGCGGTGTTCTTCGACACCATCCTCAACGCCATCACACGCGGCAAGCAGCTTGACCGATTCGTCAACAATTCCGAGCACCTGTCGCGCCTGTCGAACTCGCTGCTCAACGGCAATGGAAACGGCGACGGCGACGACCGCTCGCTGCCGCAGCGCATTGCCGACATCATCCGTGATTCAGGGATCGACAGTGAGGATGTGAAGAACCTCTCGATCGCGGCACTCATCGGCAAGGTGCTGGCGCAGTCGAAGGATGAGGGCTTCACGGCGGAGCTGCGTAAGCTGCTGAGCCTGTCGCGGGAGGCGGGGTACGCTGACCAGAAGCTCACCACTCTCGGTGTGACGATTCCCACGGGCAGCCAGCGGGCGTGATGAAGCATGCGTCACGGCGGAGCGTAACGGAATCGGACGCTCCGCCTTGCGGGCGTGAATGAACGAGTGGAGCGACGCTTGTTCCCCGGCGGTCTTTTCTGATCAAAGATGGCAAGAACCACCGCGTCTCAACCTGAAGAAGTCACTCACGACGCAGCGACACAGTCGTCTGTGGCCGGGCCATCGCATGCCGCCGAGGCGCAGATCGATCAGGGCGCCTACGAGGTCATCCGCAGGCGCCTTGAGGCGCACGGCCGGGATCTGCGTGAACGGCTGGACAGGCTCAATGCGCGGCGCAAACAGGTGTTCGGCTCCATCGACTTCGCCCTCACCGACAGTGATCGCATCACTACTGCGCATCACTGTATCCCGCGCGACATCGTCGAGATAGGCGGCCGATTTCTCATGGGTTTCAACGTCCACTTCGGCCTTAAGACGAACGTGGAGATCAGCGATGTGTTCGCAGCCTATCGCCTGGAGGGTGGCACGTTCCACGAGGAAGACCTGTCACTGCTGGACAGTGACGATTTCCGCAAGGATTTCGCGGATCTGTTCCGCTTTTACAAGAATGCGATCTTCGCAAGATTCTTTCGCGATGGGCCGCACATTTACATGGTCTTTCGTGTTGGTCGGGATGTGACCGACATCAAGACGTTCAAATGGGCAGTACGTGGCGACGGGCTGAAGTATTGCGGCAACCGGTCTGATCATGAGGTGCGCTATCCGCCGCAACACGAATTCGAATGGCGGCGCGCCACGCGCGACATGCAGACACAGGGCGCGTACCCGCACTATTCGATCGAGGACATCGTATTTGTCGAAACCATCCGTGGCGATCTGACCATCAAAGTGGAGGACAGCACCGACACAGGTGAAGGCATCTACAGCGAGCCGGTCGAGAACCCGGATCAGACGCTGGACGATGCGGAGATCTACTTCGTTCGCGTGGGCCACCTGGTCCTGCTGAAGATTCGCCCGTACCAGGAGAACGCTTACCGCTATTTCATCTATAACGCGAAGCTTCAGGAGGTGGTTCGAGAGGACAGCATCGGCAAAGCGTGCGTGCTGCTGCCGGAGGATCATGGCCTGCTTTTCGCCCATGGGTACTACCTGGCGTCAGGTAAGTATCAGCGCTTTCCCAATCTGCCCGATGATCTGCTCTTTGAGCGGCGTATTGCCTCGCCCAATGGTGAGGACTTCGCCTACATCTTCTACAACCGCGAATCGGGCGATTACGTTATCCTCGCCTACAACCTCATCGAGCAGACGGTGCAGACGCCGCTGGTGAGCAACGGATACGCCTTCTTTGGTGACGGGCGGCTCATCTTCTTCAAGGCACCCGAGCACGGCGAGCCGCAGAAGCATCACGCGGTGCAGGTGTGGCAGACACCTTTTGTCGGCCCTGACCATGTCAGCCACATGGATCGCAAGTCGTTCCTCTACAAGATCGGCAATCGCGATGTCGTGCGTGCCATGGCCGAGTGCGTCGAGGTGCTTGAACTCATCAACCGTAAGGATCCTTACGCGGATCTGTATCTCGATCTGGTTCGCACCACCACCGATCTGCTCGACGCCTGGTTCTGGCTTGATCACGAGGAGGCGGCGAAACTCGCCGAACCCCTGCGCGAGATTCGCAGTGCTGCGCAGGCTGCCGTGGGCGAATACGAAAAGGTCACGCGTATCCGGCGGGACACGCAGCGGCAGACCGATAAACTCGCCCGTGAGGTGGAGGAGCTTGTCAGCCGCAACGCGACCCGCATCTACGACAACATCCTTGTCTTTGTCGAGGCGATGACCGCCCTGCGCGAGATTCGCGGGCGGGTGATCGCCCTGCGCGATCTGCGTTACGTCGACCTGGCCCGCGTGGATGAACTGGAAGATGCGGTGCGTCGGCAGACAGACAGTCTGTCCGAACGCTGCGTGGCGCATCTGCTGGACCCCGCATCGCTCGATCCCTATCGTCTCGCGGCCCGTGAACACGATGCCCGTATCGACAGTCTGACCAAACTGACTGAAGCGCGTGAACTGGCCCAGCAGGTGCAAAAGAGTGCCGATGAGCTGGAAATGCTCATCGAGGTCGTCAGCAACCTTCGCATTGATGACACGACCAAACGCACCGAGATTGTCGATTCCATTTCCGAAATCTTCGGTCACATCAATGCCACGCGCTCGCGTCTGCGCAACAAACAGCAGGAACTGGGGCGATCCGAAGGCATTGCCGAGTTCAACAGCCAGTTGAAGCTGCTGAGCCAGTCGGTGGCGAATTATCTTGATCTGGCTGACGAGCCGGAGAAGGTGGATCAGTACCTCACGCGCATCATGGTGCAGCTTGAGGATCTGGAAGGCCGATTCGCCGAGTTTGACGAGTTCGTGCTGCAGCTTACGGAGAAGCGAGAGGAAATCTACAACGCGTTCGAGAATCGCAAGCTGCAACTGGTGGAGAAGCGCAACCGCCGCGCTGACGCACTGGGGCAGGCAGCTACGCGCATCCTCAACAGCATCCGCTCGCGCGTGCAGGGAATGAATGAGATCGTGGCGATCAACAGCTACTTCGCCAGCGATATGCTCATCGACAAGATTCGCGACATCTGCGAAGAGCTGGCCGCGCTGAACGACACCGTGCGCGTCGATGACATTCAGTCACGCCTCAAGAGCATTCGCGAGGAAGCGGTTCGCCAGCTCAAGGATCGGATCGAACTGCAGGAAGGCGGACGCAACACGATACGCTTCGGTCGGCACGTCTTTTCTGTCAACACGCAGCCGATCGACCTGACGATCATCACCCGAGACAACCGGATGCAGTTGCACCTGACCGGCACGCAGTTTTTTGAGCCGATCGAGGATGCGCGTCTGGAAGCGACACGGGACGTCTGGTCGCAGGAAATCGTCTCTGAAAATCACGCGGTGTATCGTGCTGAGTACCTGGCCTGGCTGATGTTCCAGGAACTTGCCGCGCGAGAACCAGCCGAGATCGAAGCGATGCTCACCGAAGATGAATCGGTACTGGTCGAGCAGGTGCGCCAGTTCATGAGCCCGCGCTACAGTGAGGGGTACACCAAGGGTGTGCACGATGTCGACGCGGCCCGCATTCTGCGCGAACTGCTGCGAATGCAACTGACGATCGGCCTGCTGCGCTACAGCCCATCGGCGCGTGCGCTGGCGTCGGTCTTCTGGCACGTGATGAGCGATGGTGTGCACAAGAAGGCGCTGGCCGCACACGCGATCGGCCTGGGCAAGGCACGCGAGCTTTTCACCGGCAACGGACTGGACCAGCGTGTGCAGCGTGAGCTGGTGCCGCTCATTACCGCCTTCGCTGAGCAGCATCCGCACAACCTGTTCGATCCGGCATTGGCGGAGGAGGCCGCGGCCTATCTTTGCCATGAGCTTGCCAATCCGGCGCAGGCCTTCGTGGTCAGCCCCGATGCCGCGAACCTCGTCGAAGCGTTCAACACGGATCTCAAATCGCGCCGCAAGGCCTCAGCCTTCGATGAAGCGGTCGAGGCGCTGGAGGGCCATCCCCGCCGGCAGTTCGCCCTCATCCGTGACTGGCTGCGTGCTTACGTTGCAACACTGGATGAGCCGCGTCGCAGTGAGGCGCAACCCTACGTGGATGAAGCGGCCGCACGCATCGCCGAAGGTGGCGTCAAGCCGACACGTATCATCGGTGTCAGCACGCGCACGGTCATCGAAGGTCTCGTCGGCACGCACCCGACCATTCAGGAAGGACGGCTTACGCTCGACTTCAACGCCTTCATGGCCCGGCTTAACCACTTCGCCCGGGTCACCGTGCCGAAGTACCAGGCCTACGCCGCGCTCAAGCACGAGATCATTGAGCGCGCCCGCGCCGAGATGCGCATCGAGGAGTTCACACCGAAGGTACTCACCTCCTTCGTGCGTAACCGGCTCATCAACGAAGTTTTCCTGTCACTCATTGGTAACAACCTTGCCAAGCAGATGGGTACGGCTGGCTCGGGTACGCGCACCGATCGTAACGGGCTGCTGCTGCTTATCTCGCCGCCAGGCTACGGCAAGACGACGCTCATGGAGTACATCGCCAGTCGGCTGGGCGTCATCTTCATGAAGATCAATGGCCCGGCGATCGGGCACAACGTCACGTCGATCGACCCTGCAGAGGCCACCAACGCCGCCGCCCGCGAGGAGCTGGAAAAGCTCAACCTCGCCTTCGAGATGGGCGACAACGTGATGATCTACATCGACGACATCCAGCACACCAGCCCGGAGTTCCTGCAGAAGTTCATCAGCCTCTGCGATGCTCAGCGGCGGATCGAGGGTGTCTACAAGGGGCGCACGCGTACCTACGATTTTCGCGGCCGCAAGGTCGCCATCGTCATGGCGGGCAACCCATACACCGAATCCGGCGAGAAGTTCAGGATTCCCGACATGCTCGCCAACCGTGCGGACACCTACAACCTGGGTGACATTATCGGCGACCACGCCGAAGCCTTTAAGATGTCGTACCTGGAGAACTGCCTCACATCGAACCCGACACTCAACCCGTTGGCAACGCGCAGTCAGGCGGACGTCTACAACGTCATCCGCATTGCCGAGACCGACAGCCGGGAAAACATCGAGTTTGAAGGCAACTACAGCCGCGAGGAAATCGAAGAGATGGTGAGCGTGATGAAGAAGCTCATCATCGTGCGCGATGTGATCCTGCGCGTGAATCAGCAGTACATCGCTTCCGCCGGTCAGGAGGATCAGTACCGCACCGAGCCACCATTCCTGCTGCAGGGTTCCTATCGCAATATGAACCGCATCGCTGAGAAGGTGATGCCGGTGATGAATGATCAGGAACTGCGCACGCTCATCATGGCCAGCTACGAGCAGGATGCCCAGACGCTCACCACCGGTGCGGAAGCGAACCTGCTCAAGTTCCGCGAAATGATGGGCTGGCTCACCGAGGAAGAAAAGGCCCGCTGGGAGAAAATCAAACGCACGTTCGTGCGCAACAACTCGGTGCGTGCCCTTGGCGGCGACGACAAGACCGCGGCGGTGTTGTCGCAGATGGCGGGACTGAACCAGAATCTGGGCGATATCCACGGCGCACTGGCGCAGGGACTCTCAAGGCTGGAAGCGGTCAACGGCCGGCGTGATGTTGAACCGCCACGCATCGACCTGACCCCTGTGGCGGAGCAGCTTGCCAGCTTCGTGCAGAGCATCACCGCGATCCGCGATGCGATTGCCGCGTTGGCGGCCGGGCGAGATATCGCCGCACGCACCGCGCCGGTTGAAGCGCGGCTGGACGCCACCACGCTCGACGCGATCCGCGAGCTGATGCAGCAGATCGCCCAGCGTTCCGGTGCCGTGCTGCCACCCGCCCCGATCAATGCCGCCGAAGACAAACCGGCCCCCGGTGTCAGTAAGCCATCCACTGGTGCCCCCGGCAACGGTGATGCGGCAGTTCCCTTTGAGGTCCGTGTCATCAACAAGGTGCCCGCGACCTTCCTGTATGTGATGAAGGAGCAGTTCGCGCTGATGAGGGCGTGGATGGAGCCGCTCAGCCGTCTTGTCGCCGGTCAGCCGGGCCAGTTGGGCGAGATGGAACGCTCGCTGCGTACGATCGCGGCGCGGTACGATGACATCATCCAGCGTCTGGAGAAAAACCAGCCTGAATCGGGCGATCCAGCCGATCAGTCCTGAAGCGGGGGGCTGTCGAAGGAG
>Ga0207864_1001656_pt1 | contig 23631 bp, 19 predicted proteins | sample HigsolmetaAR202D_FD_184834 | JGI IMG/M metagenome (GOLD analysis project Ga0207864, IMG submission 184834) | Ionic liquid and high solid enriched microbial communities from the Joint BioEnergy Institute, USA - AR20-2-D (SPAdes) (version 2) ... | reverse complement strand
CCAGTCGCCCGCATTCTCAGCAATGGCAGCCAGGCCGAATCGCGCGCTCAGCACTGCCATCGTGTTGTCAGGGTAATGACGCAGGACGTCCTCATATGCCTGCTTCGCCACAGCCAGCGGCCCCTCGCGATCCTCCTGCAGCGCCAGCGACGGCCGCGTCGTGGCCTCCGGCTGCTCGGGATAGCTGGCCATCGTCCAGTTCAGATCACCCCGAGCCACCAGCGCGTCGGCCAGCAGCACCGGATCATCGACGCTCCGCACGACCTGCTCCAGGGCATCGCTGATCTCCTGCACATACTGGCGATAAGTCGTCTGCCGGTCTTCCGGGTTAGCGTAAGCCAGCGGCTGAAAGCCCTGCAGCGACGCCAGCCGCTCACGCGCAAACGCCAGCGCATTGACCGCCTCGGCTGCCGCCTTGCGGTTGAAATGCACCCGCATGCCGATCACGGCGACGAGAAGCGCAATCAGCACCAGCGCCAGCAGGATGCGATTGCCGTAAAGACGCATCAGCTCCGGCAGATACGCCAGAGCCTGCGCCAGCTGGTTGGTCTCCAGTTCATGCCTGCGTTCAGACTTCATAGAGCGGCTATCCTACAGGCGATCTTTCCCCCCGGCAAAGGCCCCCGCCGCCCCCCAAGGGATGATTGCGGATCTCGGATTGCGGATTCTGGGGGCGTCTGTCGGCTAACGCCTTGGAAGCGCCCAGAACGCTGAGGTTGCATGCACACAGAGGGCCGCAGAGTGGCTGATCTGTGGCACGGGCGTCCCGCACGAGCGCCGGTCTGGACGATTGCACGTGCGGGACGCCCGTGCCACGACAGGGATTCGGCGCCGACTCGCAAGTCAATACTTGCTCTGTGATCTTTGAGATCTTTGCGTTCTTTGCGCCACCCCTGTCCCACCTCCGCCTAGAACCTCCGATCCAACAGCCGATACTGCACCGCCTCGGCGATGTGGGCTTCGCCGATCTGCTCAGCCCCTTCTAGGTCGGCGATCGTCCGGGCGACGCGGCGGACCTTGTCGTAGGCTCTAGCGCTCAAGCCCATCTCGTCCATGGCTTGCTTCATCAGCAGGAGGCAGGCATCGGACAGCTCGGCATGGTGCTTGAGCTGGCGGGCGTCCATGCGGGCGTTGGTTGTATCGTCGCCGAAGCGGCGCCGCTGGATCTCGCGGGCCTGCATGACGTGCTGACGCATGGTCGCGCTGTCGGTGCCCGGGCGGCGGCTGGTCAGCTCGCGATACGGCACAGCCGGCACTTCGACATGAATGTCAATGCGATCCAGCAGCGGCCCCGAAAGACGCGACAGATACTTGTCCCGCGCACGCGTGTCGTTGCTGGCATACCCCGAAGCCGACGGATTCATCGCCGCCACCAGCATGAATCTCGCCGGGAACCTGATCGACCCATGCACGCGTGCGATGGTCACTTCGCCGCTTTCCAGCGGCTGACGGAGCGTCTCCAGCACATGCCGCGAAAACTCCGGCAGCTCATCGAGGAAAAGCACGCCATGGTGCGCCAGCGACACCTCGCCCGGGCGCGGGATCGAGCCGCCGCCGATCAGCGACTGCGCGGTGGCTGAGTGATGCGGCGTCCGCACCGGCCGCTGGTCCATCAGCGCAACGCCATCGGGCAACAGGCCCATGGCTGAGTAGATGCGTGTCGTCTCCAGCGACTCATTGCGCCCCAGCGGCGGCAGGATGCCCGGAATCCGCTGAGCCAGCATGCTCTTGCCCGTGCCCGGCGGGCCGATCATCAGAAGATTGTGCGCACCTGCACAGGCGATCGTGATCGCCCGCTTGACGGCCTCCTGCCCGCGAACGTCGGCAAAATCGAGCGCCGACGACATCGCCGATGCCTGATAGGTCTGGCCGTCCAGCTCATACGGCTCGAGCGGGAGCTGCTCGTTGAGGAACGCCACAGCCTGCGTCAGCGACGCGACGGGATAGACCTCAATCCCCTCGACGACGGCGGCTTCGCGGCAGTTATCCTGCGGGAGGATGACGCCGCGCATGCCCTTCTCGCGTGCCAGAAGGGCCATCGAAAGCGCCCCCTTGATCTTCCGGACCCGCCCGTCGAGCGCCAGCTCCCCGGCGATGAGGAAATCCTTGTGCCGGTCGGTCTCAATCGTCCGGCTGGCCCGCAACAGACCCACGGCGATCGGCAGATCGAGCGCAGGGCCCTCCTTTTTCACATCCGCCGGGGCCAGATTGATCAGCAACTGATGGCCGGGAAAGGGGTAGCCGCTATTGAGAATGGCCCGCCGTACGCGGTCGATCGACTCCTTCACAGCCGTCTGCGCCAAGCCGACGATCGTCGTCTTCTCCAGCCCATGCTGCGAGACATCCGTCTCAACTTCGCACAGCAGGGCTTCAATCCCCATCAGCACAAAGGAATGGATTCTAGCCAGCACCGCTCGGCTCCCCAGGGTCGCAAAAATGTGCCGCTGGCATTCTAACGCCCCTGTGTGAGGATCACCACAGCCGAGGCTGGTCATGTCTGACCTTCGGCATGGCGACTGCGCAATGATTTCCAGACCGCAGACGATGTAGGGGCGGTTGCGAGCACTGGGGAGTGCCCGCCCGGGCTACCGCGGCCAGAATCACCTTAAACTGTTCAGCAGCAGTTGGTTACGCCCGCGTGGATGTGGCCTTCCCGCCAGGATGGATGTCAACAGGACAGCAAAAAAGAACCCGCCAACATCTTTGTTAGCGGGTTCGATTCAGCATCCCGTGATAGCCTGCTTTCACAGGGGGACTAGCACGGGTAAGTTGGCTGCAGGGCAAACGCCCTATGTACTTCCTACGCGAATATCGGCTCGAAGTTCACAGAAGTCAAGCCATTCCTGTCGATCTGTGATCGCCCAAAGGTACTTCTGGCCCAACCAGCATGCCTGCAGAAATGGCAGGTCCATTCTGACGATACGACTGGACTCATTCCAAAGCGGCGCAAGACTCCGCTTGGCAGAATATTCGTGCTCGTCGCTTCCTAGAACATACGCAAGAACGCACCGCCTGCCGTGCCGTCTGGCCCGTTTCAGCGCCGGAGCGTAGTCGGTATCGTTCGCGATCAGGATCATCTCATCCGCCGCGCGCAACACGGCCTGCTCAACCAGATGTGCAGCTACCGCCACATCTGTCCCCTCCTCCTTTGGAACCTTTGTAACGTGGCCACACTTCTTACACCGCTGGTCCCTCATCCGGTGCTGCTGCAGATCTACCGTTACATTGGGCAGCTTTCGGAGTGCGTTCAGCATACCTGTCTGGACCTTGTACCGCTGCTCGTCGATTTCCCGCTTATATGGCGCGGTTACATAGAACGTATGCAGTAGTCGGGTACCCCTGGTTACTGCCGGCAACAACTTGGCGAAGGAAATGCCGTTCCGTCCGAACTTCTCCAGACAAGTACGGTCCAGATTCGTTCCGTCTATGAACGGCATAGACGTGGGTAACTGCGGTGGCTCCGTCGCCAGTGGTCGTTCTTGGGCGATGGTCAACTGCGGGAACCTCCTCCATGTCGAATGTCTTGCAGTTCGTCAGTTCTGCTAGCTTTGACGCCACGTCCAGGCCGCGGCCCCGGCTGAAGTGTCCTGGGTTCTCGTTTTCAAGTCTGCGGGTAATTGGCCGCATTCTACTGATGGGGCCGACAAACGACCACAGCCGAGGCTGGTTTTTGTCGGATAGTTGCGGCTCTTTCTCAGATTGAGAATCATCTTGAGTTTCCCCGCTTACAGACCGATCCCAGCAACAAGGGGCGAGTGTCTGATTGGTAGCACCGGGGGGCAGATGGCTCGCATTCGGCGCCAGAGACGCGCCTGACGCAAAGACAGCACAGACTTGGCAGTCAGCCAAGGGCCAGGATGGAACCCGCCATGCCAACGATGATGGAAGCCGAATCCACGTGGGTGAGCACCCCCGCGCGCTCCACGCCAGGCGCCATTGAGCTTTCCGTCGTCATGCCGTGCCTCAACGAAGCCGACACGCTCGGCACGTGCATCGCCAAGGCCCAGCGGGCCATGAAAGAGCACGGCATCCGGGGTGAGATCATCATTGCCGACAACGGCAGCACCGACGGCTCGCAGGACATCGCCCGCTCCGCCGGTGCGCGCGTCGTGCAGGTCGAGGCGCGCGGGTATGGCAATGCCCTTCAGGGCGGCATCGCAGCCGCCCGCGGCCGCTACATCCTCATGGGCGATGCCGACGACAGCTACGATTTCCTCGAAATTCCCAAGTTTGTGGAGAAGCTGCGCGAAGGCGCCGACCTGGTGCAGGGTTGCCGCCTGCCGTCGGGCGGCGGCCGAATCATGCCGCGCGCCATGCCCTTCCTGCATCGCTGGTGGGGCAACCCGCTGTTCTCCCTGATGGCTAGGTGGTGGTTCCATGCGCCGATCCACGACGTCTACTGCGGCATGCGCGCGTTCACGCGCGAGCTGTACGATCGGCTGTCGCTCAATGCGCCGGGAATGGAGTTAGCCACGGAGATGATCATCCAGGCCTGCCGGTCGGCTGCGCGGATCGCCGAAGTGCCGATCACGCTGCACCAGGACGGCCGGAAGTCGCACCCGCCGCATCTGAAGACCTTCCGTGACGGCTGGCGGACGCTGCGATTTTTCCTCCTGAACTCGCCGCGATGGCTGTTTGTCGAGCCAGCCAAGCTGCTGCTGGCGCTGGGTGTGATCGGCTACTGCATCGCGTTGCCGGGCCTGAAGATCGGCGGCGTCCATTTCGGGCTGAACACGCTGATGTTCTCGTCGCTGGCGGTGCTGTGCGCGCTGCAGATGTTCCTGTTCGGCCTGGCTGCCAAGACGATCGCGGTGAAGGTGCGAGCCGCCCCGCCGGACCGTCGGCTGGAGCGGTTCTTCCGCGTCGTGACGATCGAGCGCGGCCTGCTGGTGGGCGTGACGATGCTGCTGATCGGCGGTGTGCTGCTGGGCCGAATCGTGGTGCAGTGGAGCGCCGGCGGTTTTGGACATCTGAACTATGACCAGTCTCTGCGCTGGATCATCCCCGGCGCGACGCTGGCGGCTGCCGGCGTGCAGATGCTGTTCGGCAGCTTCTTCATCGGCGCCCTGGGCGCCTTCGACCGCCTGCGCAACAGCGCAACCTCCGCCTTCACACCGACGCCCGTTTCGCGCGTGGCGTAAACACGCCCAGACGGAACGATCATCCGCCACCTCGGACGGGGGCACATTGCCATGTGCCCCTACAACAGGCGAGCCCCACCCCGCCCTGCGTCGCTTCGTCGCTAGATCCCTGAAACCTTTGCGTCCTCCCCGCGTCCAAGGCACCATAGCCGAAGACGAACCCCGAACCGAGGAGCAGAAGCATGAGAAACTGGATTGGCGCAGGCGCACTGGCATTGGCGGTCATGACCACGCCCCTTCCCCTGGCAGCACAGGAGGCCCCGGCTGCACAGCAGGCCCAGCCAGCCGCGGATGTGCCCGTTCGGGCTGTCGTGCTGTTCTCCAGCGGCGTCGGGTATTTCGAGCATTTCGGCACGGTCGATGGCAACGCCACCTCCGAGCTGCGTTTCAAGACCGCCCAGATCAACGACATCCTCAAGAGCCTCGTGCTCGAAGACCTCGACGGCGGCCGCGTCGGCACAATCACCTACCCGTCGCAGGACCCGATCGACAAGACGCTCCGCAGCTTCCAGATCGACATCACGGGCAATCCCCCGCTGGCGGCCCTGCTCAACCAGCTCCGCGGCGCGCAGGTGACGCTGGTGAGCGTCGAAGGCGAGATCAGCGGCACGGTGCTCGGCGTCGAACCGCGCCGCAAGCCCGCTGGCGACGACAAGACCATCGAAGTGCCCGTCCTCAACCTCATCGCCGGCGGCGTGATCCGATCGGTTGAGCTTCCGGACGTGCGCAGCCTGCGGCTGGATGATCCGCAGCTGCATGAGGAACTGAGCAAGGCACTGCAAGCCCTCGCGCAGGCGCGGGACCAGGACAAGAAGCCCGTCGTCATCGACTTCGCCGGCGACGGCCGGCGGCGCGTGCGCATCGGGTATGTCGTCGAGACGCCCGTCTGGAAGACCAGCTATCGCCTGATCCTCGGCGACGGCGATCAGCCGTCGAAGCTGCAGGGCTGGGCGATCGTCGAGAACCAGACGGACAACGATTGGAACAACGTGCAGCTTTCGCTGGTCAGCGGCCGGCCGATCTCCTTCATCCAGGACCTCTACCAGCCGCTGTACATCCAGCGGCCGGTGGTCGAACCCGAGCTTTACACCAGTTTGCGCCCGCAGCGATACAAGGCGGGCGTCGGAGCCGATGTCGATAATCAGCCGGAACAAAGCCGCCTTCGCGATGCACGCCGGGAAAGTGCCCAGCGGCTGGGCCGCGCCATGGCCGCCCCTACGACGTTGGCGCCGGCGGGAGAAGCCGACATGGCGTATGACGCCCCCTTGAATCCGTCTCGCAGCGTCGCCAGTGTCGCCTCGGCTGCCGATATCGGCGAGCTGTTCCAGTACACCGTGCCCAACGTCACGCTCGCCCGTCAGAAGTCCGCCATGCTGCCTATTGTGACCGACGAGATCGAAACCGAGCGTATCTCGATCTACAACCCCAACGTCCTTGCCGCACATCCCCTCAACGGCGCCCGCGTGAAGAACACCACCGGCAAGCATCTGCTGGCCGGCCCGGTGACGGTCTTCGATGCCAGCGCCTATGCCGGCGATGCGCAGATCGAAAACCTCCCGCCGGGCCAGCAGCGCCTGCTCAGCTACGGCATCGACCTCAAGATGCGCGTCAACGCCACGAACCAGCATCGCACCAGTGCGATCGTCACCGGGCGGATCGTCAAGGGCGTGCTCGAGCTGACGCACAAGCACGTCCAGCAGCGCGAGTATGCCATCGACAACCAGGCCGACGCCGCGCGCACGCTCATCCTCGAGCATCCGCTGACACCCAACTGGAAGCTGGTCGACAGCCCCGAGCCGATCGAGACGACCGAGCAGGTCTACCGCTTCCGCCTGGAGATCCCGGCTGGCCAGACGCAGAAACAGACGATCAACGAGCAGATCATCAACCAGCAGACGATTGCCATCCTGCCGCTGGACATCAGCCAGATCGCCATCTACGCCCGCACGGACCAGATTCCGCAGGATGTCCGCCAGGCCCTTCAACGGGCCATCGAGCTCAAGCAGGCGCTGGTCGACACCGAGCGACAGATCGAGCAGGCCCAGCAGCGGCTGAACGAGTACCCCCAGCAGCAGGACCGCATCCGCCGCAATATGCAGACGATTGATCGTAACAGCGACCTGTACGCCACGCTCATGGAGCGCTTGCGCAAGCAGGAGACCGAGATCGTCCAGCTTGAAGAGCAACTCGCGACACTGCGAACCAAGCGCGACCAACAGCGCAAGGCGCTGGAGGATTACCTGTCGAACCTGACGATCGGCGAGGGGGCGTGATTACAAGGTCTCGCGCGAAGAGACGAAGGCGTGGACTGTGCCTTGTTGCATGTGGCATGTTGAGGGCAACTGCGCGATGGACGTCAACATGCAACAAGCGATACGCCGGCTGCCTCCCTTCGTCGCTCCGTCGCTTCGTCGCTCCCCCCATATCGCCTTCGCGTGAACCGACGATCACTCAGCCGGGCGGACGGCCTTCGGATCCCAGCGGGTGGCCAGGTCGTGCTTGACGCCCAGCAGGTCCAGGAGCTTGCCGGCGACAAAATCGGCGATCTCGCCCACCGTCGTGGGGTTGAGGTAGAAGCCGGGGTTGGCTGGCGCGATGATCGCGCCGGCATCGCTGAGGAGCTTGTAGTTGTTGATGTCCATCGGCGACAGCGGCATCTCGCGATGGACAAGGATCAGCCGGCGGCGCTCCTTGAGCGTCACGGCGGCTGCACGGGAGATTAAGTTGCCCCCCAAGCCGTGGGCCACCTCCGCCAGCGTGTTGCCCGAGCACGGGACGATCACCATCCCGTCATGCAGAAATGACCCGCTGGCCAGCTTTGAGCCGACGTCCTTGTAGTTGTACAGCGTAATCGTGTGCCGCTCGCACCCAGCCAGGGCGGCCAGGTCCACCGTCTCCATGCCCAGCTCATCATGCAGCAGCCGCCGCCCCAGCGGCGACACCACCAGATGCACGCGCACCCCGGCTGCCACCAGCCCCTGGATAAACCGCTGGGCATACAACGCGCCGGACGCGCCCGTGATGGCTGTGACAACGTTCATGTTTCAACTATAGGTCATATGGCATGGGCGTCTCGCCCATGCCGTGAGAATTCCTGGTCATCTGCTCGGCAAATCACGCCATCCAACCTGCTACGCGGGCGAGGACGCCCGCGCCACGATCGTTGCCGCTTTGCGGTGCATGGCCTCTGCGTCCTCCTCATCTCTGCGGTGAGTCCTATTTCGTCATCTCACCGCGCCGTGCGTCTGCGACGGGTCAGCCACAGACTCGTGATACGCCGGCAGGGTGATCGTGAAGGTCGTGCCCTGGCCCGGCTTGCTCTTGACGGTGATCGTCCCCTCGTGCTCATGCACGATCTTTCGTGCCACAGCCAAGCCCAGGCCCGTACCGCGGTTGCCCTTGGTCGAGTGGAACAGCTCGAACACGTGTTTCATCATCGGCTCGGGGATGCCGACGCCGTTGTCGATCACCTCCAGCACCGCTGCGTGGATGTCCGAATCGTAGCGGCCGACGACACGGATCAGGCCCTTCTTCGGCTCAACGGCGTCGAGCGCGTTGCTCAGCAGGTTCATGACGACCTGGTGGATGCCATCCGGATCGACGGGGATGGCGGGCATGTCGGGATCGATGTCCGATACCGCCATGACGCCCTTCTCGTTGGCGACATTGGCGATCAGTTCCAGGCACTCATCGACGAGCACGCGCAGGCTGACCGGTTCGAGCTTCGGCTCGCGCTCCTTGGAGTAGGCCAGCAGGTTCATCGTGAGGTTGTAGATCTTCTCGAGGTTCCGCTCGACGATGCTCCAGCCTTTTTGGGCCTGCGTGAGGTTCTTGGCCTTGAGGCCCATCTCGACGACGTCGGCCCCGCCGCGCAGCGCCTGCAGGATGTTCTTGATCGAGTGCGACAGCGCAGCTGTCGTCTCGCCGACAGCCGCCAGACGCTCGGCTTCGAGCTGAGCGCGATAGAGCCGCGCGTTCTGGATCGCCAACCCCGCCTGCAGGCCGATGGCCGTCAGCAGCCGGAGCTGGTCCGGCGAATAGGTGTAGTTCTTGACCGAGCTGTCGATGTAGATGACGCCGATGATGTCCTCACCGGGCGTGCGGGCATCGAGCTTGCGCGCCTTGATCGGCACGCACAGGGCTGACCGGATGCCCAGATCGTGCACGCTCTTGCCCTTCGAGAATCGCCGATCCGCCATCGCGTTGCTCGACAGCACCCCTTCGCCGCTGCTGAGCACGTGATTGATGATCGTGCGCGAGGCGTGAATCTTCTGCGACGCCGAACGCTGCTCGGGCGTGATCGTGTCTTCACCGCGATGGTTGCCCGCGGTCGTCTCATCGCGTGTGCGGACGACGCGCGGCACCAGCTCGTTGGCGGCCTCATCCAGCAGCAGGATGATGCCGCGGTCGGCTTTGACGTGCTCGAACACCAGATCCATGACGACCTCGAGCACCTGGTCGAGGTCAAAGCTCGAGCCGAGCGCGGCGCCGAGCTGGTACAGGATCTTCAGGTTGTTCATCGCCGCGGCGGCGGGCTCGGGCACAGCCAGCACCATCGAGTCCTCGTTGGACGGGATGGTGTGCATGATGGCTGAGTCCATGCCGACTTCTTCGCCGGCCAGACGCACATTGCCGCTGGCGGTGCGCGACACGCCCGGCTGGGCGCCGAAGACCATCAGCGTTCGCCCGACACGGATCTGGTCGCCCAGCTTGAGGTTGTAGCGGTTGGTGACGCGCGTGCCGTTGACGTACGTGCCGTTGGAGCTGCCCAGGTCGTGGAGGATCCACTCGCCATCGTTGGGGATCAGCTCGCAGTGACGGCGCGAGACGGTGTTGTCGGTCAGAGGGATCTGGCGGCTGTCGCGGCCGATGAGCGTCGGCGCATCCGGCAGCTCGTAGCGCCTGCCCTTGTCCGGACCCTGAATGACCAGAAGCGTAAGCACGGTGGTAAGTTAGCCGATCCTGACCTCGTTCGCCAAAGCGTGCTGACCGGTCTCGTGTGCTGATGCAGCGACCGGAGCGGCGGCGAACATCACGTCGCCTCGTGGCGCTTGACGTAGAACAGCGAGTCGGCCGCCCGCTGACCGATGAAATGCAGTGACAGCGGATACTTCAGCCGGCTGTTCGCAAAAAAGTTAAAAATACGTTCACCATGTTTGAACTGCCGCTCCAGGTTCTCATTGACCTGATCGGCCAGTTCAGCCGGGATCAGCCGCTGGCGGTCGTAATCCCAGTTGGGGTCGATGCGCACCAGCAGGTGCGCCTCCTCCCAGTCAATCGGATATCCGTGTACATACCCTTCTCCCGTGCCCGGTGTATAGAACCAGAAGCACAGGAAACGGTCTTTCCAGACCGTGCTGGTGGCGTTGTCGGCACCGGTGATCAACCGCGCATGCGACGTGCGAATGGCCTGACCGTTCAACGGTTTACAGACCCACACCTTGCGCTCACGGCAATCGTAGATGCCGACGTGAGGGTACTTTCCGTTGAACTTGTCGGTGCAAAGCTTGGTGCTGACGCGCGGGCCCGTTGGCCCCGCCGCGCCGCTGCGTCCAATGCCAAACATCAATCCTTGCCCTATGGGGCGGTGGTTCGAACACTAGCATAGCAGAATCCCCTGCCATTCCGCCAACATCGCCCCGCCCGCGCCGTGGCAGCCCGACAGACCAACCGGAAGGCACGACCCGACAGGCAGTTGTAGCCCGGCTGACAAGGCGTAGAATCCCCCCGTCCATGATCCTGCTGCTCAACATCCCGGGGACGCCCTGCCAGATCGTCCAGGACACCATCACAGCCGCCCTGAAACCGACCAAAGTCCTGCAGGCTGGCGCGCCGGTTGAGCTGATCTATCACACCGACCAGGAACTGGCCCAAGCCGATCTGCTGGTGGCCCGGATGGGATATCGCCTGGCGCGGCGACTTGGCCCGGATGTAGCGACGATCGTTTTCCTGCGCGATCCCGTGACGCGCGTGGCTGCACACTATGAGGAGTTGAGCCAGCCGCGGCCGGATGCCGCAGGCGAAGACACCCTGTTCCGCCCCCGCGGCCACACGCTCGAGCAGATGCTCAGCAACCGCTACGACCCCGCGACGGTCGAAAGTCTCATCAATCTGCAGACTTACGCGCTGCACTCGGATTTCTGGTTCGCATCCCGAACAGCGCTGAAGGGCGTCAGCGATGAGGAACTGCTCACCCAAGCCAAAGCCAATCTGGAGCAGGTCACATTTGTTGGCATCGTCGAGCGGATGGAGGAGAGCCTTCGCCGTTTGTGCGCACATTTCGGCTGGCCCCCGCCGGATACGACAGCCGTATCGACCGCGGTCACGCAGCCGGAGGTCTCGCCGGATCTGGCCAGCCTCATCCGCGAGCAGAACCCGCTTGATGTCGCCCTCTATGAGGACGCCATCCGCCTGTTCGAGGCGCGCGACTCCGCGTAGACGCGAACGCCCACCCAAACGAACGTTTGGCTATCAGCCTGGCGTTTTCCACCCCGTTTGACGAACGCCGCCACGCAGTTTGTGCCCCAGCGGCTGGTGCGTATGATGCGCCAACGATGATATTCCTGCTCCACATTCCCAAGACCGCCGGACAGACCGTTCGGCAACTCATCCACCAGGCGATCAAGCCGCACAAGATCCTCGTACTCCAGACGCCGATGCAGATCGCCTACGTCTCCGACGAAGAACTGGCCAGCTATCCGCTCATCGCCGGTCATGTCGGATTCAACATGCACAAGCGGCTGCCGCCATCCGCGAAGACGATCACATTCCTTCGCGATCCGGTGTCGCGCGCCATCTCGCAGTACCGCTACTTCACGAAGCTGTCCGGCGATCCCAACATGCCGGTCAACCAGTTCCAGTCGTACGTGCGCGGCCGATCGCTCGAAGAATTGCTGATGGACCGCAACGATCCGATCACCGAGCAGTTTTTCTGCAACATGCAGACCCACGCGCTGCACTCGGATTTCTGGACGCCGTTCCGCCGCGCCATCCAGGGTCAGGCGCCGGAGCAGATCCTCGAACAGGCCATCGAGAACCTCCAGCGGATCGAGGTGGTCGGGATTGTAGAGCACATGGAGGAGAGCATCCGCCGCATGAACGCCATCCTCGGCTGGCCGGAGATGCCCATCCCGCACAACAATCCATCGCAGGAGAACACGAAGGTCGAGATTTCTCCGTCGCTGGTTGAGCTGATCCGCGAGCGGAATCAGCTCGACGTGCAGTTGTATGAGTTTGCGCGCAAGCGTTTTGAAGCCCAAGCGGATGTGGTGCCCAACGAAACCGTGACACCCTGATCGTGGCCATGACGGACGCGAGACTGAAAGCAAGATTGCGGCTTTGGCTGCGTGCTGAGCGGTCGATGGGCCTGCGTGTGCTGCCGGTGTCGCTCGATCGACACGCCCAGCCGCAGGCCGCAACGGCTGCGCCGCGACCGGCGCCCCAGCCGGCGATGGTCGCAGCACCATCCTTCGCCCGGCCTGCGCCGCCGCTGCAGGAAACGCGCCATCAGCCTCCGCTGAGTCCGTCGGCTGCGCCCGCCCTGCCGCTTCTGGGAGGACTGCCCTTGCTCAAAGATGCCGTGGATCCGCCGGATGCCCCGTTTACCGCCCCGCCGCTGCCGTTGGAGCAGAAAATCGCGGCGTTGCGAGCCATGGACGAGCAGGAAGTGCGCGACTGCCGACGTTGCGGCCTGTGCCGATCGCGCACAAATACCGTATTTGGCGAAGGCAATCCGGATGCGCAGGTTTTCTTCATCGGCGAAGGCCCCGGCGCCAACGAAGACGAGCAGGGTCGGCCGTTTGTCGGCCGAGCCGGGCAGTTGCTCGACAAGATGATCGAGAGCATGGGGTTGCGCCGCGAGGACGTGTTCATCGCCAACATCGTCAAGTGCCGCCCGCCCGACAACCGCGAGCCCGCGCCCGATGAAGTGGCTGCCTGCACGCCCTACCTGGAGCGGCAGCTCGAGATCATCCGCCCGAAAGTGATCGTGACGCTCGGCCGACCGGCATCGCAGTACATGTTGAAAACAAAAATCCCGATGGGTCGCTTGCGCGGTCAGTGGCACACGTGGCGCGGCATCAAGCTCATGCCGACATTCCATCCGGCGTACATCTTGCGTCAGTACACGCCCGAGGTACGAGGGGCAGTATGGAGTGATCTGCAGAAAGTGATGGCTGAGCTCGGACTGAAGAAGGCGTGACGACACCGGAGTGTTGCGATCGCGTGATGTTCCACGCAGTGCGGCAGAATGTTCTGTTGACACCAGCGATTTGCACTCTAAATAAGGAGAGATAATTCGCACGGTTCACGCAGCAGGCGAGGGAGAAAAATGACCGGGCTTTGCTCGTGGATGACAGTGGAAATAACTGATGCGCCAAGCGTGGGAAGACGTGCTGGCGCTGCGGATGGAACTTCTTGCTGACGGCCGATGGATTGGCTAGTTTGCCGCCTTGCATTGGCAAGTCTGCAACGAGTTCCGTTTCCGTTTTTTGGATACGCAACTGAACCGAAGATCCTTTAGGATCTTCCCTGGACCGAAAATCCACAGATGACTACGACCTCATCGCCGCTGGCGCGCGAGCAGGGCTCTCGTCGCGCACAGAACCCTATTGCCCTCGACCCCGCCCTCTGGCAGCGGATCCTGCAGGTGGTGCGGACGCAGCACCCGACGCTCAATCGCGTCTGGTTCGACCAGATGATCCCGCGGCAACTGACCAATGGCGTGATCCAGGTCACGGTCGGGACGCCCGCGCAGCTCAACTTCTGCCAGAATCAGTGCCAGCAGCCATTCACGGCGGCCGCCCAGCAGATCACCGGGCGATTGGTCGCAGTCAGCTTCCATTGCGAGAGCATCGGCCGGGGCGGTGTCTTCAACGACGGTGAAGAGCCCCTGCCGCTGAACCCCGATTATATTTTTGACAACTTCGTCACCGGTCCGTGCAACCGCCTGCCGCACGCCGCTTCCCTGGCGGTGTCGGAGCAGCCGGGCAAGGCGTACAACCCGCTGTTCATCCATGGCGGTGTCGGCCTGGGCAAGTCGCACCTGCTGCAGGCCGTCTGCCAGCGCGTGCTCGAACGCGACCCGGATCTGCGCATCCTCTACCTGTCGTGCGACAGCTTCATCAACCAGTTCATCACAGCCGTCGAGAACGGCGAGATGAGCCAGTTTCGGCATCGCTATCGCCATGCCGACATGCTGGTCATCGACGACATTCACTTTCTGTCCGGCCGCGATCGGACGCAGGAAGAGTTCTTTCACACCTTCAACACGCTCTACCAGCAGCAGAAGCAGATCATCCTGTCGGCTGACTGCCCGCCCAGCGAGATTCCGGAACTCGAAGAGCGCCTCGTGTCACGCTTCAACTGGGGGCTGGTCGCGCGCATCGAGAAGCCGTGCTACGAGACGCGCATGGCCATCCTGCAGAAGAAGGCCCGCATGCGCGGCCTCACGCTACCTGAGGATGTGATCTGCTACGTCGCCAGCCAGATCGAGACCAACACGCGCGAGCTCGAAGGCGCGATCACGAAGCTGCAGGGTCTGAGCCTTCTCAATGGCGGCAAGATCGACCTGGATCTGGCGCGCCAGGCGCTGGGCGACGCGGCTCCGCCGGAGCAGCAGCGGATCACGATTCAGCAGATCCTCGATGTCGTCACCAAGTACTACAACGTGCGGCTGTCGGATCTGCAGAGCAAGAAGCGCCACAAGAGCATCGCCTTCCCGCGTCAGGTCTGCATGTACCTCGCCCGCCGGCACACGCGCTACAGCCTGGAAGAGATCGGCGGCTACTTCGGGGGACGCGATCACACGACGGTGCTGCACGCCGTGCGTACGGTCGATCACGATTGCAAGAACGATCGCGAGATCGCCAATCAGCTCAGCTATCTTGAGGGGCAGTTGGTTGGGAAGGCGTAGCCGCGGGTGCTTGCGACCATGATGCGAATTGGCGTGGACTGCCGGATGAAAATTGGGCCGGCGCGTCTGAAATCTGAGATTTGAAATCCGAACTTTCAGATCTCAGATTTCAGATTTGAGATCTTTAGCCCCCCACGATCTCCCCCCGCCGCGTCCCAGCCAGCCGCTTTCCGGCCTTTCCGCTCCCCGATTCTTCCCCTTCCTTCAACCAATCTCCATCATCCCCGGTAGATCAGGTAGAATCGGGTTTCCTGTTTCTCAGTTGGAGCACTGCCTTGTCCCAGACCATCCCATCCGAATCGGCAGCCAAGTCGGGCGGCGATTTCATCGAGAAGTTCAACCAGGTCAAAGCCCGTCTCCTGACCGAACTGCACAAGGTCGTCATCGGCCAGGACCAGGTGATCGAGCTGCTGCTGGCGGCTATGTTCGCCCGCGGGCATTGCCTGCTGGTCGGCGTGCCCGGGCTGGCCAAGACGTTAATGATCTCGACGCTGGCCCGCGTGCTGAAGCTGAAGTTCAGCCGCATCCAGTTCACGCCCGACCTCATGCCGGCCGACATCACCGGCACGGACATCCTCGAAGAGGACCAAGCCACCGGCAAACGTTCGTTTCGCTTTGTGAAGGGCCCCGTCTTCGCCAACATCGTGCTGGCAGACGAGATCAACCGCACCCCTCCCAAGACGCAGGCTGCACTGCTGCAGGCGATGCAGGAACACCAGGTCACCGCCGGCGGGCAAACCTTCGCGCTCGATCAGCCGTTCTTCGTACTGGCGACGCAGAACCCCGTCGAGCAGGAAGGCACCTATCCCCTGCCCGAAGCCCAGCTCGACCGCTTCATGTTCATGGTCAACATCGGCTATCCCTCGAAGAAGGAAGAGCGCGCCATCGTCCGCAGCACGACGATGGACCTCGAAGCAGAGCCCGAACCCGTTCTCAGCGCCACCGACATCCTCCACATCCAGAAGGTACTTCGCCGCCTGCCGGTCAGCGATCACGTCGTCGACTACGCCGTGAGCCTCGCGCGCGCGACACGCCCGAAGGAACCAGGCGCGCCGTCGTTCATCAACGACTGGCTGACCTGGGGCGCCGGCCCGCGCGCAGCGCAGTATCTGGTCTTGGGCGCCAAGGCCCGGGCCATCCTCGACGGTCGGCTGAACGTGAGCTGCGAGGACGTCCGCGCCGTCGCCAAGCCGGTGCTGCGGCATCGCCTGTTCACCAACTTCAACGCCGACGCCGAAGGCATCGGCCCCGACCAAGTCATCGAGAAGTTGCTGGACACGGTCAGCGAATCCGGCGGCGAATATTGATCCGCCCCGAAAAGCACGATTGTCGTACCCGCGTCCGCGACGGTATGACGAAATGCCTTCTTTCCTTGCGCAAGACCGCGCGCAAATCCGTCGGCGCAGACGATACGGTCCCGCCAGCTTCGCAAGCTCATGATTCGGCACAACCTTTGCCGATAGGCCATCGTGCAGTGTGATTTGACAGGTCGATGGGTGGTGGCATAATCCATTCATTGACCAACCCGCGATCCGGAGCATGTCGCGGCGCGTCAAGCGCGGCATCGCAGTAGCGGGAGACCCATCCGTGCTCCCGTAGAAAGGCGGCAGTTATGCCTGGTCCGCAATCCGCAGCGCCGAAGCCCGTCGTCCCCTCCCGTCCACGACGCCGGTTTTCAGTTGAACAAGCCAACAGGACCCTGCCCTTGGTCAGCCGAATTGTGAGTGACATTGTGCACACACATCGGCGAGCCACCGAGTTGCAGGAGCAGCTGATGGAAGGGCTGTCGGCGCGCCAGCAGCAGCTCGTTCAGGAGGAACTCGAGCGTGAAGCGACGCGCCTGCAGGGCTACGTCGATGAGCTGCACGAGATCGGCTGCGAGCTGAAGGACTTCTCGATCGGCCTGGTCGATTTCATCGGCAGCCACGAAGGCCGCGACGTCTGCCTCTGCTGGAAGCTCGGCGAGCAGAAGATCGGCTTCTGGCATGAACTGAACGCCGGTTTCGCCGGCCGCCAGCCGATTTCCAAGCTCAAGGAATCGCAGGACTGATCCCCCGGCTGATCACCCCTCAGCCGGAATCAGCAGTTCCATCAGCCGCGCCATGTCCGGCGGGATCGGAGCTGCCAGCGTCATCGTCTTGAGCGTGATCGGATGCACGAACGTGATCTCGTAGGCGTGCAGCGCCTGTCGCTCGAACCGAAAATCCCCCAGCTCAAAGATCCGCCCGCCATACATCGTGTCGCCCACCATCGGGAAGCCGATGTGCGACATGTGTACGCGCAGTTGGTGCGTCCGCCCGGTCTTGGGCGTCAGCTTGATCAGTGAGAACCGTTGCGGAGGCGGCGGGTTCTTGTGATCGTGAACGTGCGGGCTGAGCGCCAGATTCACCTCCGGCGGCGCGTCGAAGACCTTCTGCACTTCGTACAGCGTGACGGCTGGCTTGCCGCCGGCCGATTCCTTCCGCACCGCCTGCTTCTCGCGGATGTACCGGTCCTGGCCGATGGGCATGTCGATGACATCCCCCTTCAGCGGCGGCACGCCGTGGCAGACGGCCATGTAGGTCTTCTGGATCGTTCGGTTTTCGAACTGGCGGGCGATTCGCCAGTGGGCTTCGTCAGTCTTGGCGACCAGCATGATGCCCGTCGTGTTGCGATCCAGGCGATGCAGGATGCCCGGCCGCCAGCTTCCGTTGACCGTGCTCCACTTGCTTCCGTAATGCACCAAGCCGTTGACCAGCGTGCCATGCCAGCGGCCGCGGGCTGGATGGATGATCAGATCGGCCTGCTTGTTGAGCGCGAGGATATGATCATCCTCGTAGACGATGTCCAGCGGGATCGGCTCGGGGGCGATCTCGTTGACCGGCTCGGGCGGCGCGACCATCTCGATCTGGTCGCCCAGCCGCGGCCGGTAGGACGCCTTCACGACCCGCCCATTAACCGTCACCAGCCCGTTCTCAATCACCCGCTGAACGCTGGCCCGCGACAAATATCCGACACGATCGACCAGGTACTGGTCGATTCGGCGCGTCAGGTTTTTGCCAACCCGCCACCGGAAATGGACGACATCGCTCTGATCCTCGTCGGTCTGGATCTGTTCCTCGTCGGCAGGGGGGAGATTGTCGGGAATCTGGGACATCACACTGGGTAATTTCAAGCAACTGTATCGATTCGGCAGATCGGGCGGATCATACAGCCTCGGCGGCCTTCCGGCGCGATGCTGGGCCCCGACGTTCTGTGTGGATTGTGGATCACAGAATTGACTTAGCCGATCTAGCGATTACTGTGCTACCCAACTGTCGCGGCGTGCAATGCGTTCGCGGCTACGGGCAACGAAGCGGACGGTCATGGATGGCCGACCGCCGGATGTCGACCGAATGGGCTATTCCAGGGCAGGGATGCTGTTAACAGCTGCCCCCTGCCTTGTACAAACCTTTCACTCCGATGGACTGTCTGAACCGTATCGAGCGGCCCGCGAGGCCGCTGGTCGTTCAGGCGATGGAGTGATCGCCAGAGGTTCAGTGATGTCTAACCCGATTGTCAACGTGCCCCTCTCGCAGGTGATGCGATCGGAGATCGCGCTGCCCTTGCAGCACATCATGCAGATTTACACGGTCGGGCAGTTCGTGCGCGCCTGGCGCAGCCCGCGGAACCAGCGAAGCATGGAGCAGATTTTTGACACACCCGAACAGGCCCGCCACGCAGCGGCCGTCTGCTCCACCTGGCTGGGCTATTCCAACCGGGCCACGATCAACACCCCCACCCAGTGGTGGATCAGCGACGACGCGCCCTCCGCCAGCGCCTGACTCAACCAGCCGCCGTCGGTTCGGGATCGCGCCACGCTTCCTCACTCCTGCTGCGCGCTGAGGATGCCCGGCCAGCCGCGCCGCCGCTGCACGCCGGCAGCAATCCCGCCGCCGCCAGGATCGCCAGTGTCTCGATCCCGTAAACCATCTCCGACGCGCGATGAAGCTGCTGGAACGTCGAGCCGCCGCTGAGGTCATCGCGCCGCAGTTGCTGCATCTTCGGCGTGATCAGCATCTCGGAGATCATCGCTGACGCCAGCCCGATCCCGGTGCAGATCGCCAGCACCGTCAGCACGCGCCGCGCATCGCGCAGCCGCCAGAAAATGGCCGCGACGATGGCCACGCCGCCCACGATCAGGTGATAGTACGCAAACCGCTCGAACAGCACCGGCGCTACATTCGCGCCCAGCTCGTGCGAGCGCGCAAACAGCCCGCTGACCAGCAGCATCAGCGTCGCCAGACCACCCAGCCACAGCGCCACAGCGATCGTCGCAATGATGGAGAGCAAGCGGTTCATGGTTTTCGCTACAGTTGACTGAAACAGGATGCCCAACGAGCAAGCGTGTTTAGCGATTGGTGCGTAACAACGCCCTTGCGAACGTCGTTACGCACCAATTACGCCTGGCTCGCTGCCTTTTGCCCGCGCCTCTTGGCTTACGCCCCGATTTCCACGCGCTCGTAGCCGTGGAGGGTGACGTTGTTCTGCTTGAGGTACGCCGACACAGTGCCCTTGAAGACATCCGGACGGACGAACTCCTGATCCAGCAGGACGCGCTCGGCATAGAAGCTGTTCATCTTGCCTTCGGCGATCTTCTCGGCGATCTGCTGAGGCTTGCCGGTGGCCTTGGCCTGCTCGATGGCGATTTCGCGCTCCTTGGCGACCAGATCGGCCGGGATGGCATCGCGCGTCAGGCCCATCGGACGGGTGGCGACGATGTGCAGGCAGAGATTGCGGATGACCTCGTCGCTGGCGTTGTCCGAGACATTGACCAGCACGCCGATCTTGCCCGTCACGGTGTACAGGAACCCGCCGATCTTGCTGCCGGCGCCGGCTTCCAGACGGACAACGCGACCGAGCTGGACGTTCTCGCCGGTCTGCTGAGAAGCATTCGTGACGGCAGCCTGAATGTCCGCGTCATTGCGGATTGCATCGCCAGCGGAGGCGGCCTTGCCGGCAGCCAGGTCCAGGAGCTTCTGCACGACATCGCTCTTGGCAGTGAAGTCGGTATTGCACAGCACCTCGACGACCGCGCCAGCGCGGTTGTCCGACGAGAAGGCGACGGCAACGCGGCCTTCGGAGGCCTGGCGCTCGCCGAGCTTGGCCTGCTTGATCAGGCCAGCCTTGCGAAGCGCGTCGATGGCCTTCTCAATGTCGCCGCCGGCCTCGGTGAGGGCCTTCTTGCACTCCATCATGCCCATGCCAGTACGCTGGCGAAGTTCGTTGACGGCGGAGGCGGTAATGGCTGCCATGTGATATCTCCAGATCGATAAGGTTTGAAAGTAAAGCGTCCGTTGCCATTTGTCCGTAGTCTGGACGACTGCGGGCAATTGACAACGGACAATTGACCACGGACTCGATTACGTTCTGTCAGATTACGCCGTATGCCCAGCAGCGACGGTCTCGCCCTCGGGCGCCGCAGGTGCCTCGCCCGGCTGGGCTTCGACCTGAGCCGCGGGTTGATCGCCCTCGCGTCCGCTGTCCGCGCGGAACTGCGAGCGGCTGCTGCGACGACGCGGCTGGGGAGCGCCGGCGGGCGTGGCGCCTTCAGCGTCAGCCTGGCGGCCCTTCTTGCCTTCGATCACGGCATCGGCCAGCTCGTGCAGGATGATCTCAATCGCCCGCATCGCGTCATCGTTGCCGGGGATCGGCAGGTCGATCAGCGACGGGTCGCTGTCGGTGTCGATCAGGGCGACGGTGGTGACACCGAGCTTGCGGGCTTCCTTGACGGCGATGTGCTCGCGGCGGGTGTCAACGATGAACATCACGCCGGGCATCTTGTCCATGCGACGGATGCCTTCGAGATTGAGCTTGATCTTGCTCATCTCGCGCTGCAGCGTCGCCTTCATCTTCTTGGAATAGGTCTCGATCTGCCCGGTCTCCCAGAGCTTCTCGAGCTCTTCCAGGCGGTTGAGGCGGGCGCGAATCGTGCGGAAGTTGGTGAGCGTGCCGCCCAGCCAGCGCTCCGACACGTAGTGCATGCCGCAGCGGGTCGCCTCTTCCTGGATCGCGAACTTCGCCTGTCGCTTGGTGCCGACAAACAGAACGTCGCGCCCCTGCGCGACGGTGTTCTGGATGAGCTTCTTGGCGCGGAGCAGACCCTTGAGCGTCTCGCGAACATCGATCACATGGATCATGTTCCGCTTGCCGTGGATGTACGGCGCCATCTTCGGGTTCCAGCGGGAAACGCGGTGGCCGAAGTGGATGCCGGCATCCACCAGCGCTTTAACCAGTTCTGCGTGCGACTGTGCCATCAGATTCACTCCAAAAAACGCGGCCTTCCGCGATTGCTGCTGCTGCGGGGCCGGCAGCCGGTGCGGCGACGCCCGCGCCAAGTCGTCGCGCGACGCCACAATGAGGCTTTTGAGTCTTGACTGTAAAAGACGACAAAAACCCGTCAGCGATCACAACCGATCGCCGCGGGGCAGGGTCACTTGGCTGACCGAAGGTGCCAGTCTAACACACAACCTTAACGGCTTCAAGCATTCACAACCGCCCGCCCCATATAGCCTTGGGGCTGGTTTGGGAGGCCATGGAACCCCCATAGACGGCCATTCACCGGTCCCCCGACTGCAAAGTATGCTGAATCGTCGTGCCGCCATGGCGTGTTTTCAGGGCTGCAAGTAAGATGCCGCCACACGATCGGATTGCGCGGATTTGTGGAGGTAAAGGGCCCGTGGCACAAGCGGAAATCATCATCGCCGACGACAAGCTCCTGCCTCAAGCGGTGGAGCTGTACAACAAGATCTTCCGGCCGCGACGGGACGTCGACTTCTTCAAACGGCGTTTCACGGGCCGGTACAACATCCTGACGCTGCTGGCGCGTCTGGATGACCGCCCGGTGGGGTTCTGGATCGGCTTTGAGCTCAAGCCGGGGATGTTTTACCACTGGCTGGGGGCGGTTTCGCCCGATCATCGCCGCCAGGGGATCGGCCGGCAGTTGCACGAGGCCCAACTCGACTGGGCCAAGGATCACGGCTACGAATACGTCCGCTGCGAGTGCATGAACCATCAGCGGGAGTTCCTGCACTTCGCCATCTCGATGGGATATGACATCGCTGGCACGCGCTGGGATTCCACCCACGCCGACACGCTGGTCGTCTTCGAGCGGACGCTGGCGTAGCCGATGGGGAAACCGGCATCCGCCGCTACCGGTCGCATCGCGATGAAGCGGTACGCCACCATCTTCGCCCTGCTGTTGATCGCAGCAGCGGTCGGCGTCTGGCTGGCCACACGGCCCGGGCCCGCGACCGAATCGGCTGATCCGCGCGAACCGACACCTCCGTCCGCCACCTCCATCCAGGCGATCGACACGCCTCCTCCGCCGCCAGCGCCGCAGACGCTCCTGGACATCGTGCGGGAAAAGCACCCACGCTTCCCGACAACCCAGCCGCTGGATTTCCCCGTCAAGTTCGCCGAATCCGCCCGCCTCAAGCTCGATCTGCCGCTGTATATCGATCCGCGCGGTGACTTGTGGATCACGCATCCCAACGCGGATCCCATTTCCAAAGCCATGACCTCGGCTGCCACGCAGCAGACGCACATCGTGCCCGTCCCTGTCGCCTATGTGCGATGGCTGGCCGACAGCGTCGGTACGGTCCGGCCATGGGTGGTGACACGAACCGACGGCACAACCGGCGGATTCGAGGTCATCGGACCCGGCGGCGCGCGCCGGCCCCTGCCGCGAGCAGACTACCTCTGGTTGCATGCCATGGACTGGCAGGATGCGACCCTCGTGCCGACGCCGACCGGCGTCAGCGTCCTGCGCTTCCAGGGTGAGCTGCGCGAGCAGCACTTCGACTTTCTCGCCGGAGGCTACCTCGATCGCACTCCACTCCCATCGCCGGCAACCCAACCGACAGCCGACGCGATCGATCATCCGATCCCCCAGCTCGTCGAAGACACGCGCGGCATCCTCGCATTCATCCCCTGGGATGGTCACCATCCCGGCAGCACGCGCATCGCGCGCTACATCGACGGCGAGTGGCAACTCATCCCGGCGGAGAGCGAAGGCGAGCAGGTCGTCCATCTGATCCCCCTGCTTGACGGCAGCCTGATACGACTGGTGCGCGCCGGTGACGGCCGCATCCGCCTTCAACTCGGCTCGCTGGATGCGACGATCGACGTCCCGCGTGACCGCATCCTTGCGCTGGTCGATCAGCTCTCCGATTTCGACCAGCAGAAACGGGATGCAGCCATGGATGCGTTGCGTCAGTACGGCCAGGGGATCTGGCCGATCCTCGAGGAGATCGTCGACGATCAACCGCCGGAGGCGCGCATCCGCATCCGCCAGTTGCTCAAGGATCGCATCATCCCCACGCTGGCGGGGATGAGCATCATTGAAGACCGGCTGGAGGTCGTCTCGCGCCAGCCGGATCGGACCGTGTTGCTGTACGCGCCGCAGGGCATCTCCCGCCGCTCGGAGCGGGATGAGCTGAGCATCGTCTCGCCAGCATGGATCACGACGGGGCCGACAACCGGCATCCGTCTGCTCGATCCGCGCATGACCTACGAGATGAATCCGCCGCAAGCCGCATTGCAGTGGATCCGCGGAGA